>Ga0207695_10012899_pt1 | contig 10000 bp, 8 predicted proteins | sample KBSC54metaG_FD_184354 | JGI IMG/M metagenome (GOLD analysis project Ga0207695, IMG submission 184354) | Corn rhizosphere microbial communities from Kellogg Biological Station, Michigan, USA - KBS C5-4 metaG (SPAdes) (version 2) | ecosystem: Host-associated > Plants > Roots > Rhizosphere > Soil... | reverse complement strand
GGGCGATCACCGGCTTGGCCAGGTCCCAGACCCTGAAGCAGCCCTCGACCACGTGGCGCGACCAGTGCCCGGCGCCGCCGGCGGTGTGGAACGGATAGGGCGGCCCCGCGCCGCCGCCCAGGTCGTAGCCCGCCGAGAAACAGGTCCCGGCCCCGCGCAGGATGGTGACGCGCACCTGCGGATCGTCGTCGGCGGCCTCGAGGGCCGCGAACACCTGGCCGCGCAGGTCGTTGGAAAGCGCGTTGCGCTTGTCCGGCCGGTTCAGCGTCAGGCGGCGGACGAAGGGCGCGGGGTCGTCGATCAGCAGAATGTCGGCGGCGGCCATTGAACACTCCTTGTGTCGCCGCCAGCTTGTGCGCGGAATGGCCCCGAGGAAAGCCGGAGACCGCAGATGAAGATCGTCACAGCCGCCGCCATCGCCCTGAGCCTCAGCCTGGGCGCGAGCGGCGCGGTCCAGGCCAAGGGTTGCCTGAAGGGCGCCGTGGTGGGCGGCGTCGCCGGCCACTTCGCCCATCGCCACACGGTGCTTGGCGCCGCCGCCGGCTGCGCCGTGGGCCATCACCTGGCGCATAAGAAAGAAGTCGAGGAACGCCGCGCCGCCCAGGCCCAGCAGGTCCAGACGCCTCCGCATCGCTGAACCCTTCTCCCGCAAGGGGAGAAGGACCGCCAAGGCGCCGGCGCCGACTCGGTGTTACCGTTCGGCATGAGGATGCCGCTGCCCGACGCCGCCCTGATCGCCCGCAAGGGCGAGATCGTGCGCGCGCTCCGGCGGCTGGTCCCCGGCGAGGGGGTGATCGGCGATCCCGCGGGCCTGGTCCCGTTCCAGTCCGACGGCCTGTCGGCCTATCGCCAGACGCCGCTGGCGGTCGTGCTGCCGGACACCACGGCCCAGGTCTGCGCCGTGCTGGCCTGGTGCCAGGCGAACGGGGTGAAGGTCGTGCCGCGCGGGGCGGGCACCTCGCTCTCCGGCGGGGCCCTGCCGCTGCAGGACGGCGTCGTGCTGGGCATGGCCAAGTTCAACCGCATCCTGCAGGTCGACTACGCCAACCGCTGCGCCGTCGTGCAGCCCGGGGTGACCAACCTGGCGATCACCGGCGCCGTGCAGGCGGACGGCTTCTACTATGCGCCCGATCCGTCCAGCCAGGTCGCCTGCACCATCGGCGGCAATGTGGCCGAGAACTCGGGCGGCGTGCACTGCCTGAAGTACGGCCTGACCACCAACAACCTGCTGGGCTGCGAGATCGTGCTGATGAGCGGCGAGGTGGTGCGGCTCGGCGGCAAGGGCTTCGACGCGGCGGGCTACGACCTGCTGGGCGTGGTGACGGGTTCCGAGGGTTTGCTGGGCGTGGTCACCGAGGTGACCGTCCGCCTCCTGACGAGCCCCCAGGCGGCGCGGGCCATGCTGCTGGGCTTCGCCTCGGTGGAGGCGGCCGGCGCGACGGTGGGCGACATCATCGCCGCGGGCGTCATCCCGGCGGGGCTGGAGATGATGGACCGGCCCGCCATCCTGGCCGCCGAGGCCTTCGTGGGCGCCGGCTACCCCACCGACGCCGAGGCCCTGCTGATCGTCGAGCTGGACGGGCCGGAGGCCGAGTGCGCCGAGCTGTCGGAGCAGGTGGCCGGCATCGGCGAGGCGCGCGGGGCCACGACCATCCGGACCTCCTCAAGCGACGCCGAACGGCTGGCCTTCTGGGCCGGGCGCAAGGCGGCCTTCCCGGCGGTGGGACGGATCTCGCCGGACTACTACTGCATGGACGGCACCATCCCGCGCCGCCAGCTGCCGCATGTCCTGGGCGCGATCGCGCAGATGGGCCGGGAGTACGGCCTGGGCGTCGCCAACGTCTTCCATGCGGGCGACGGCAACCTGCACCCGCTGATCCTCTACGACGCCGACAAGCCCGGGCAGCTCGAGGCCGCCGAGGCCTTCGGCGCCGACATCCTGAAGCTCTGCGTGGCGGTGGGCGGCGTGCTCACCGGCGAGCATGGCGTCGGCGTCGAGAAGCGCGACCTGATGGGCGAGATGTTCAACGAGACGGACCTCGCCTGCCAGCAACGCGTGAAGTGCGCCTTCGACCCCGACCTGCTGCTCAACCCCGGCAAGGTGTTCCCCAGGCTGCACCGCTGCGCCGAGCTCGGCCGGGTGCACGTGCATCGCGGCGCCGTGGCCTTCCCCGAGCTGCCGCGGTTCTGATGCTGGACGTCGCCGCCCGCACCGAGACGCCGAAGACCGCCGCCGAGGTGGTCGAGCTGGTGGCTGAGGGCCGGCCCCTGGAGATCGTGGGTGGCGGGACCAAGCGCGGGATCGGCGCCGTCGCGGGCGCCGACGCCGTGCTGAGCCTGGCGGGCCTCACCAGGGTGATCGACTATGCGCCCGAGGAGCTGGTGTTGACCGCCCAGGCGGGCGTGAAGCTGGCGACCCTGGAGAAGCTGGTCGCCGCGCAGGGCCAGATGCTGCCGTTCGAGCCGCCGCACCTCGGCAGGCTGCTGGGCGCCAAGGGCCAGCCGACTCTGGGCGGGGCGCTGGCCGCCAACCTTTCGGGACCGCGCCGCATCCGGGCGGGCGCCGCGCGGGACCACTTCCTGGGCCTCGAGGCCGTGACCGGCCGCGGCGAACTGGTGAAGGCCGGCGGCCGGGTGGTGAAGAACGTCACCGGCTACGACCTCTGCAAGCTGATGGCCGGGTCCTGGGGGACGCTGGCGGTGCTGACGGAGGTCACCATCAAGGTGCTGCCCGCCGCGCGCACCGAGCTCACCCTGCTGTTCTTCGGCCTCGACGACCGCCGGGCGGGCGAGGCCATGACCCGGGCGCTGCACGCTCCGGCCGAGGTCTCCGGCGCGGCGCACCTGCCCGCGGCGACCGCCGCCCGGGCGCCGCTGAAGGGCGAGATGGCGGTGACGGCCCTGCGCCTGGAGGGCTTCGCGGCCTCGGTGGCGGCGCGGGCCGAGCACCTGGCGATGGCGCTGAAGGACTTCGGCCGCGTCGAGCAGCTCGACGGCCCGCTGAGCCGGGATTTCTGGGCCCAGGTGCGCGACGTCGAGGCCCTCTGGAAGGACCCCCGCCCGCTGTGGCGCATCTCCGTCCCGCCGGCCGCGGGCTGGCGCGTCGGCGAGGCGGCGGCGGGCGAGGCGCTCTACGACTGGGGCGGCGGTCTGGTCTGGCTGTTGTCCGAGGACAATCCCCGCGCCGCGGTCCGCGCCCTGGGCGGCCACGCGACCCTCTATCGCGGCGAGGGCCTGGCGTTCGAACCGCTGGACGGGCCGCTCAAGGCGCTGACGGCGCGGGTGAAGGCGGCGTTCGATCCGAACGGCGTGCTCAATCCCGGCCGCATGGGCGCGTCCTGATGCAGACCGCCTTCACCGCGGCCCAGCTCGCCGATCCCGAGGTCGCCGCCAGCCAGGCGGAGATCCGCAAGTGCGTGCACTGCGGCTTCTGCACCGCGACCTGCCCGACCTATGTGCTGCTGGGCGACGAGCGCGACAGCCCGCGCGGTCGCATCGAGCTGATCAGGGCGATGCTGGAGGCCGGCGGGCCGCCGCCGCGCGAGACCGTCACCCACGTCGACCGCTGCCTGTCGTGCCTGGCCTGCGTCACCGCCTGCCCGTCCGGCGTGGACTACGCCCAGCTGATCGACCACGGCCGCGCGCACATCGAGGCGCACCACCGCCGGGCGCCGTTCGAGCGGATGCTGCGCGCGATGATCCCGGCGGTGCTGGCGCGGCCCGGGCGGCTGCGCGCGGCGCTGGCGCTGGGCCGGCTGGCGCGGCCGCTGGAACCGGTGCTTGAAGCGTTGAATCTCAAATCGCTCGCTGCATTGCTCCGCCTGGTCCCCAAGGCCACGCCTGCGGACGGGGCGCGGGCCTCCTATCCTGCTGAGGGGACAAGCCGCGGCCGGGTGGCGCTGTTGCAGGGCTGCGTCGAACCAGCCATGGCGCCCTCCATCCGGGAGGCGGCGATCCGGCTGATCACCCGCGCGGGGTTCGAGGTGGCGCTGGTCGAGGGCGAGGGCTGCTGCGGGGCGCTCTCCGAGCACCTGGGGCGCTCGGCGGAAGCCCGCGCCTTCGCCGCCGTCAATGTCGCGGCCTGGGCCCGCGCCGGCCCTTTCGACGCCATCGTCACGACGGCCGCCGGCTGCGGCACGACGCTGAAGACCTACGGCCATCGGCTGGCGGGCGAGCCGGACGCGGCGGCGGTCGCCGCGCGGGCCCGCGACGTCCTGGAGTTCATCGGCGAGATCGGGCTGCCGCCGGTGACCCGCCCGGGCAAGCTGGCCGTCGCCTATCACGCGCCCTGTTCGCTGCAGCACGGGCAGGGGATCAAGGCTGGGCCCGCGGCGCTGCTGGCGCAGGCGGGGTTCGAGGTGCGCGAGGTGGCCGAGGGCCACCTCTGCTGCGGCTCGGCCGGGGTCTACAACATCCTGCAGCCGGAGCTGGCCGGCCGGCTTCGCGACCGCAAGGCCGCGAACATCGCGCGCACGGGCGCGGCGGTGGTGGCGGCCGGCAATGTCGGCTGCATCGCCCAGATCGCGCCGGCCGTGGACATGCCGGTGGTCCACCCGGTCGAGCTGCTCGACTGGGCGACGGGCGGGCCTAAGCCGCCAGGGTTGACGTCTCAGATCGGCGCGTAGGCGTCGCTGAGCGGTCTGTCGCAGGGGATCGGCGCCTCGGCCCCGCCGGCGCCGCGGGGCGGACGGCGGGAGGTGACGAAGCTGTCCCAGTCGGTGGGCCCATCGCGACGCGGGCGCGCCGGGCGTCGCAGCGTGGAGCGGAGACGGGCGAGGAGGTGCTCGAGCGTCTCGTCCGACCCCGTGAGGTCGGGTTTGAAAAGTCGATCAGCCATGGGGCGCGTACATACCCCAAAACGCGTCGAAACGCCACATCCGCCGGTAAAAAATTGATTAACGGCTGATTCATTGACCTGCCCCGCGCCGCGCCACTAGAGCTTGCGGACGACAGCAGGGGAACGCCATGAAACTCCATACCTCGATCGGCCCGAACCCTCGGGTGGTGAAGATGTTCCTGGCCGAGAAGGGCCTGGAAATCCCGCAGGTGAAGGTCGACCTGATGGCCGGCGAGAACCGCCAGGAGCCCTATACCAAGGCCGTCAATCCGGCCGGCCAGACCCCGGCGCTGGAACTCGACGACGGCGCGTGCGTGACCGAGATCACCGCCATCTGCGAATATCTCGAGGAGCGCCATCCGACTCCGCCGCTGATCGGGACCACGGCCGAGGAGCGGGCCAAGGCCCGCATGTGGACCCGCCGCGTCGACCTGAAGGTCTGCGAGCCCCTGGCCAACGGCTTCCGCTACGCCGAGGGCCTGCCGCTGTTCCAGAGCCGCATGCGGGTCGTGCCCGAGGCCGCGCCCGGCCTGAAGGCCGTCGCCCAGGACGGGGTGGCCTGGATGGAGGCGCACTTCCAGGGCCCCTGGATCGCCGGCGAGCGGTTCACCCTGGCCGACATCCTGCTGTTCTGCTTCCTCGACTTCGGCGGCACGGTGGGCCAGCCGCTGGACCCGAAGTTCAGCAAGGTCGGCGACTGGTTCGCCCGGGTGAAGGCCCGCCCCAGCGCGGCGGCCAGCGCCTAGGACTCCGCCACCAATCGACGTCTCAGGGGTTTGACGCCCGATGTCCACGCCGCGCGTCAGATCCCCGGGCGATCCCGACGACACCGACGCCCACGCCGTGGCGAGCCAGCCCGACGGCCTGCCGGTCCCGCGCCGCTACTGGTCGGTGGCGGCCATCTGGCTGGCCATGACCATGTCGGTGCTGGACGGCGCGATCGCCAACGTCGCGCTGCCGACCATCGCCCACGAGCTGAACGCCAGCGCCGCCTCCTCGATCTGGATCGTCAACGCCTACCAGCTGGCGATCACCGTGACGCTGCTGCCGCTGGCGGCGCTCGGCGACCGGCTGGGCTACCGGCGGGTCTATATGGCGGGCCTGGCGGTGTTCACCCTGGGCTCGCTGGGCTGCGCCCTGTCGCACAGCCTGGCGGCGCTGACCGCCGCGCGGGTGCTGCAGGGCCTGGGGGCCGGCGGCATCATGAGCATCAACGCCGCGCTCGTGCGCTTCACCTATCCCAAGCGGTTCCTGGGCCGCGGCATGGGGCTGAACGCGCTGGTGATCTCGGTCTCGGCGGCCATCGGCCCGACGGTGGCGGCGGCGATCCTGGCCCGGGCGACCTGGGAGTGGCTGTTCGCCATCAATGTGCCGATCGGGGTCCTGGCGATCGCCATCGGGCTGCGCGCCCTGCCGGTGACGGTCGGGTCGGAGCGCCGGTTCGACTGGGTCTCGGCCCTGCTCAACGCGGCCACCTTCGGCTTCCTGATCACCGGCGCGGAGGGCGTGGCCCGCGAGGGCCTGGCGTCGGGCCTCTCCAAGCTGGCGATCGGCGCGGCGGCCGGGGCGCTGCTGACCTGGCGGGAGCTGCGTCGCGAGCATCCGCTGGTCCCCTTCGACCTGCTGCGGATCCCGATCTTCGGCCTGTCGATCCTGACCTCGGTGGTCTCCTTCGCCGCCCAGATGATGGCCTACGTGGGCCTGCCCTTCTATTTCCAGGGGGTGATGGGCCGCTCGGCGGTGGAGACCGGCCTGCTGATGACCCCCTGGCCGCTGGCCGTGGGGATCTCCGCGCCGCTGGCCGGGCGGCTGGCGGACCGCCACCGCGCCGGCGCCCTGGGCGGCCTCGGCCTGATCGTCTTCGCCGCGGGGCTCGGTCTGCTGTCGGCGGTGCGTCGGGGGGCGTCGAACCTGGACATCGCCTGGCGCATGGCGGTCTGCGGCCTTGGCTTCGGCTTCTTCCAGTCGCCCAACAACCGCGCGATGATCACCGCCGCGCCCCTGCACCGGTCGGGCGCGGCCGGCGGGGCGCTGGCCACCGCGCGCCTGCTCGGCCAGACGGCGGGCGCGGTCACCACGGCGGTGTTCTTCCACCTGGCCGGGACCCACGCGGCGACCACGGCGCTGGCCACCGCGGCCGGGCTCGCGGCGCTCGCGGCCCTGGTCAGCCTCTCCAGATTGAAGCTCGCGCCCCGGCCGCGGCCCGATCCGCCGGACCAGGTCGGGACGATCCCCGCCGCACCCTAGGCCGGCTCAGACCATCCGGTGCAGGGCGCAGATCTTGTTGCCGTCCGGGTCGCGCAGATAGGCCAGATAGAGGTTGCCGAAGCCGCCCTCGCGCACGCCCGGCGGGTCCTCGATCGAGACGCCGCCGTGGGCGAGGCCCGCGGCGTGCCAGGCGTCGGCTTCCGCCGGCGTCTTGCAGGCGAAGCCGACCGTGCCGCCGTTGGCCGCCGTCGCGGGCTCGCCGTCGATCGGCTGGGACACCGAAAAGACCCCGCTCGGCGTGCGCCAGAAGACCCGGTGGCGGTCGACCATGCCGGGCGACACGCCCAGGGTCCCGAGCACCGCGTCGTAGAACGCCTTGGCCCGGTCCAGGTCGTTGGTCCCCACCATGATGTGCGAAAACATGCTCAGATCCCTCTTGCGTGATCCCTAGCCGACCAGCCGGTCGCGGCCTGCCCAGTAGGGCTTGCGCAGCTCGCGGCGCAGCACCTTGCCCGAGGCGTTGCGCGGCAGGGCCTCGATGAAGTCCACGGACTTCGGCGCCTTGAAGCCGGCGATCCGCGCCCGCGCCCAGGCGATGACGGCCTCCGGCTCGGGCGCGGCGCCGGGCGCGGCCACCACGATGGCCTTCACCGCCTCGCCCCAGCGCTCGTCGGGCACCCCGATCACCGCGGCGTCGGCGACGCCCGGGCAGCCCAGGATCGCGTTCTCCACCTCGGCCGGGTAGATGTTCTCCCCGCCCGAGACGATCATGTCCTTCACCCGGTCGTGGACGAAGATGTAGCCGTTCTCGTCGCGGTAGCCGGCGTCGCCGGTCTTCAGCCAGCGGTCGGCGGTGACGGTCTCGGCGGTGGCCTCCGCCCGGTTCCAGTAGCCGGCCATGACCATGCCGCCGAAGATGGCGATCTCGCCGATTTCGCCGACGCCCAGCTCGGCGTCGTCCTCGCCCAGGATCTTCACGTCCATCTGCGGCCAGGGCTTGCCGCAGGACCGCAAGAGGGAGCCGCCGTGCTCGCTGGGCTTCAGGAACGTCCCCGCGCCGGTGGATTCCGTCATGCCGTAGAACTGGATGAAGCCACAGCCGAACCGCGCGGTGGCGGCGGCCAGCACCGCCTCGCCGATCGGCGAGGCGCCGTAGGCGACGCTCTTCAGGCTGGAGAGGTCGGCCCCCTCCATCTCCGGCGCCTGCAGGAGCATGTTGATCATCGCCGGCACCAGGAAGACGTGGGCCACGCGCTCGGCCTCGATCAGCCGCAGCACCGAGGCCGGGCTGAACTCCGGCAGCAGGATCACGCGGCCGCCGGCCGCGAGGCCCGAGAAGCTGATGTTGGTTCCGGCCACGTGGAACAGCGGCATGACGATCAGCACGGTGTCGTCGGCGCCGTAGTCGAAGCCCTCCACCTGGGTGCGCAGGTCGAGGAAGGCGGCGTAGTTGCGGTTGTCGAGCCGCACGCCCTTGGGCAGGCCGGTGGTGCCGGAGGTGTAGAGCTGCAGGACGTCGTCGTCGGCCTTGGGCGGGGTCAGGTCCGGCGTGGGGGCCGCGTCGCGCAGGGCCTCGTAGCTGTCGACGCCCTCGCAGGTCTCGCGCACCCCGATCAGCCGGATCGGGCGGTCGACCAGGCTTATCACCGCCTGCGCGGCCGCGAAGAACTCGGGCGTCACGAAGAACAGCTCGGCGCCGGAATCCTGCAGGATGAAGGCGATCTCCGGCACGGCCAGACGGGCGTTGATCGGCGCCAGGCACACCCGGGCCTTGGCCGCCCCGAAGAAGATCTCGAAGAAGGCCTCGTGGCTGCGGCCGAGCCAGGCGACGCGGTCGCCGGGCTTGGCGCCCGCCTCAGCCAACAGGCCCGCCACCCGCGACGCCCGGCGGTCGAGCTCGGCGTAGGTCAGGGTGCGGCCCTCGCACTGGACGGCCACATGGCCGCCGCGCTCGGCGGCGTGGACGGCGGGGATGTCGGCGAGGAGGTTCAGCTCTTGGCTCATCGGCCAAGATTGCTAGCCGATGGCGCGCTCGTCGCCTAGCGGAGCTTCACCCGGGCGAACGCCATGGCGCCGGTGGGGTCGAGGCCGTACGCGGCGTCCAGGCCGTGCGGGACGAAATCCATGGCGTAGAGCGCGCCCAGGCCGAAGCTGACGTGCGGCGAGACCGCCCAGTCGCGGATCGCGCCCACCGACACCTTGCCGACGGTGAAGACCGGCCCGTGATGGCCGCCGATCGCCGGGGTCAGCTCGTCATTGTCCACCCGCTCGGCGCGGCCGAAGATCGTCCAGGCGGCGCTCGGCTTCAGCGCGCTTTCCAGCACCCAGGCGTCGAGGTCGACGCCCTCGCTGGAGCGGCGCCCCCAGGCCGCCGTGGTCGACCACCAGCCGTGGTCGCCGAACGGGACGGTGTAGATGGCGCTGGCCGAGACCTTGCGCTGGTCCACGCCGGGCTCGAGCTGTTCGGGGCTCTTCTCGTCGGCCCAGGACGCCTGCAGGGCGAGGTTGGCCGTCGGGTTCCATGACAGGCGCACGGCTGTGGAATCCAGCGCGCCGGTCTCGATGTCGTATCGGTGCTGGTCGGGCTCGCGGCCGTTGTAGGCCGAGGCTTCCAGCTTCCAGGCGTCGTGGACCAGGCCGGCGGTGACCACGCCGAAGCTGATATGGGTGGAATCCAGCCAGTGATGGCTGATCGGCGCCTCAGGGCTGTCCATGACCGAGAGCCGGTGCATGAAGGCGGGCGGACCGAAGGCGGGCTCGCCGGGCAGGCCCGCATAGATGAAGGCGCTGGTGCGGGGATCGAACCGGTAGGCGTAGGAGGCGGACAACTCCATGACGAGGTCGTGCGGGTGCTGGCGGTCCACCAGCGGCGTCCTGCCGTCCGCCGTCTCGCCGGTGGCCAGCAGCAGCGGATAGCCCTTCGCACCCATCAGCGGATCGGGACTGAGCATGGCG
>Ga0207695_10012896_pt1 | contig 10003 bp, 8 predicted proteins | sample KBSC54metaG_FD_184354 | JGI IMG/M metagenome (GOLD analysis project Ga0207695, IMG submission 184354) | Corn rhizosphere microbial communities from Kellogg Biological Station, Michigan, USA - KBS C5-4 metaG (SPAdes) (version 2) | ecosystem: Host-associated > Plants > Roots > Rhizosphere > Soil... | reverse complement strand
GGCGGCGCCATCGGTTTCCAAGCCTGTCAGGGTCGCCGCCGACACGCGCTCGGAAGATTATTACCAGATCAAATCCACCATCTTTAACGCCCTGATCGATACCATCGATCTGGCGCAGCTCGCTCAACTGGATCCGGATTCCGCGCGTGAGGAAATCCGCGACATCGTCAACGAAATCATCGCGATCAAGGCGGTGGTGATGTCCGTCGCCGAGCAGGAACATCTGCTCCAGGACATCTGCAACGACGTTTTGGGCTATGGCCCGCTTGAACCCTTGCTGGCCCGCGATGATATCGCCGATATCATGGTCAACGGCGCCAACCGTGTCTTCATCGAAGTCGGCGGCAAGGTACAGCTCACCAATATCCGCTTCCGCGACAACGCCCAGCTGATGAATATCTGCCAGCGCATCGTCAGCCAGGTCGGCCGCCGCGTCGACGAAAGTTCGCCGATCTGCGACGCGCGCCTGTTAGACGGCTCGCGCGTCAACGTGATCGGGCCACCGCTGTCGCTGGACGGCGCCACCCTCACCATTCGTAAGTTCAAGAAAGACAAGTTGACGCTGGACGATCTGGTCAAGTTCGGCTCGATCAGTCCGGATGCCGCCCGCGTGCTGCAGGTGATTGGCCGTTGCCGCTGCAACATCCTGATCTCCGGCGGTACCGGCTCGGGCAAGACCACGCTGCTGAATTGCATGACTGCCTATATCGATGCCGAAGAGCGCATCATCACCTGCGAAGACGCGGCCGAATTGCAGCTGCAACAGCCCCATGTGGTGCGGCTGGAAACCCGCCCGCCCAACCTGGAAGGCCAGGGCATGATCTCCATGCGCGATCTGGTCAGAAACTGTCTGCGTATGCGTCCGGAGCGGATCATTGTGGGCGAAGTGCGCGGACCCGAAGCGTTCGACCTTCTGCAGGCCATGAATACGGGCCATGACGGATCGATGGGCACCTTGCACGCCAACAGCCCGCGCGAAGCCATGGGCCGTTTGGAATCGATGATCACCATGGGCGGCTTCTCGTTGCCGATGAAGACCATCCGCGAAATGATCGTCGGCTCGATCGATGTGATCATCCAGGCCGAACGTCTGCGTGACGGTTCGCGCCGCATCACCAAGGTCACCGAAGTGATCGGCACCGAAGGTGATGTGGTCATCACCCAGGATCTGGTCACTTATGAAGTCGAAGGGGAAGACGAAACCGGCCGGCTCAAAGGCCGCCATGTCGGCACCGGCATCGTCCGGCCCGCCTTCTGGGAACGCGCCCGCTATTACAATCTCGAGCGGGAACTGGCGGACGCGCTGGACAAGGTCAATCAATGATTATCCTGGTTGCGTTGCTGGCGATGATGGCGGTGGGCGGCGTCGCATTCGCCTTCGCCGGCGGCGACGAACGCACTCAGAAACGCGTCAACGCACTGGTCAAATCCAAGCCCGCCGGCCGCAATGCCGCCAAGGTGCAGACCGACGCGCAGAAGCGCAAAAGCCTCACTACGCTTTTGAAGGATGTTGAAAAAAACCAGGCCGCGCTGAAGGAAAAGAACAAGCCCACTTTGCGCCGCCGGCTGGAACAAGCCGGTTTTGAGGACGCCAACCCCCGCAACTTCTGGTTCGCCAGTGGTGGTTTGGGCCTGGTAACAGCGCTGATATGCTTTGTGACCGGCCAGTCCATGATCGTGCTTGCGCTCGCATCCTTCGTCGCCACCTTCGGCCTGCCGCGCTGGGTTCTGAATTTCCTTTTTAACCGCCGCAAAAAACGTTTCACCAAAGAGTTCGCCGGTGCCATCGACGTCATCGTGCGGTCGGTCCGCTCGGGTCTTCCCACCAATGAAGCGCTGCGCATCGTGGCCCGTGAAACGCCCGATCCGGTTGGGGCGGAATTCACCCGCCTGGTAGAGGGCCTCAAAGTGGGCGTGACCCTGGAGCAGGGTCTCAAGAAAATGCATGAGAATATGCCGACCGCCGAAGTGGGCTTTTTCGGTATCGTGATGACCATCCAGGCCAAGTCGGGCGGCAATCTATCGGAAGCCTTGTCCAATCTGGCTTTCGTCCTGCGCGATCGCAAGCGGCTGGAAGGCAAGATCAAGGCGATGTCCTCGGAAGCCAAGGCGTCTGCCATGATCATCGGCTCGCTGCCGCCGGGGGTGATGAGCCTCGTCTGGCTGACCACGCCGGCCTATATCAACCTGCTATTCAGCGAAAAGGCCGGCAATCTTCTGCTCGCCGGCTGCGCTCTCTGGATGGGGACGGGGATCTTCGTGATGCGCAAAATGATCAATTTCAAGCACTGAAGGCCGTCATGTCCGATCTTGGTATTCTCAATATCCTGTTCGACAAGACCTTTCTCGCCACGGCGGCCGCGGCGATTCTGGCGTTTGCGACCATCGCCACCCTGGGCATGCCCTTGATCGAGCGTGACGGATTGGGTGACCGGTTGAAATCGGTGTCGCGCCGCCGCGAGGAATTGCGGGCAAAACATCATGCGGATCTGAACGCCAAGCGTGGCAGTTTGCGTGTGGCGCCTTCCACTTTGATGAAATCCACTCTTGACCGGTTCAAGCTCACCAACTTGCTCGAATCCGAGGACAGCAAGGAAAAGCTTGCCCGCGCCGGCTATCGCGGCCAGGCGCCGCTGATCGCGTTCATGTTCTTCCGCTTCGTCATGCCGGGCATCGTGTTCCTGGTGACGCTGCTCTATCTTTTCGTCATCACCCATTTTGCCTGGCCGGTGATGATGAAGGTTTCCGCCGCCTTCGCCGGCGCGCTGATCGGCTATTATCTTCCGGACGTTTTCATCTCCAATCTGACGGCGCGTCGCCAGCAATCCATCATGCGCGCTTTTCCCGACGCGCTGGACCTGATGCTGATTTGCGTGGAATCCGGCATGTCGATCGAAAGCGCTTTCGGCAAGGTCTCCGCCGAAATCGGCACCCAGTCGGTGGAGCTGGCCGAAGAACTTGGCCTCACCACGGCCGAACTGTCCTATCTGCCGGACCGCAGCCAGGCTTTTGACAATCTGGCAAAGCGCTGCGGCCATTCCGGCGTCAAATCGGTGGCCGTCGCGCTCAATCAGGCGGAGAGATACGGTACGCCCATGGGTCAAGCGCTGCGCACCACCGCACAGGAAAACCGCGAAATGCGCATGCAGTTCGCCGAGCAGAAAGCGGCCTCGCTCCCCGCCAAGCTCACCGTGCCGATGATTATTTTCTTCCTGCCTTGCCTGTTCGTGGTGATCCTAGGCCCCGCAGCCCTGCGCGCCATGCACATGACGCATTAGAGCTGGCGCGAAACGCGCCGGTTTTTCCCAACTGTCCGCCACGCGGGGAAGAAAGCTAGAGCCGAGACGACCTGGCGCTTGTTGCACAGCCCGCTATGTCCCGCCTTCCTTGCGCGTGCGCAGCACGCTGGCGAGGAGGCGGCCGTAACACCACTTGCGATGCGAAGGCCGGAGGGGGAATTTAATAAACCGAAGCGGTCTGGCGCAGCGCCGGAATTGCCTTGGATGAGGGCCTGAGCTGTAGCTTGGCATCGGGCTTGAGGTCGGCCTTCACCGGCTTTGTTTCCGGCTTGACTTCGGGCTTGGCCGCGGCGACGGCGGTACCAGGCTTGGCAGCTTCGGCCTTTGCAGGAGCGGCTTTTGCAGGAGTGGCTTTCACCGGCTCGGCCTTGGCGGTTTCCGTCTTGGTGGCCTTCACGTCCGTTTTGATCTCGGCTTTCGGTGCGTCGGTTTTTTGCGCGGCAACCTGCGTGACCAGCGGCGTGGGCTCATGGGTAGCGGGTTTGGCGGGCCCGGCCTGCGGATTCGCCGACGTTGCCTGCGTCATGGCTTTGGGGGCAGGCGCCTGCTGCTTGTTCGAAGCGGCGGACGGCAAGGGCGCACTGTTCACGGCGACCGGCGCGCTGACGGTCGCGGGCGGCTCGGCGGCAGCGGTATTCTGCATGGGCGCAGGCGCGGTCGCGGGTTGCGGCGCAGCCGCCAGTCTGTTCACCAGCTCGATGTTGCGCGCGATCTTGGCGTCGGAGGCGCCGCCCGCGGCTTCCGCGCGCGCGATCAGCTGGCGTGCCGTGTCCGGATCGTTGGCCATCATGCGCGAGAGCGCGTAATTGTTCAGAATACTGGGCTCGGTGGGGTTCAGCTGCAAAGCATGCTCGTAGGCCATGCGCGCCGAAGACTGATCGCCCACCTGGTCATACGCCACGCCAAGCGCCGAATAGAGACTCCAATCGTTGGGCTGCAATTGGGTGGCACGGGTAAGGAACTGCACCGCATCCTGGGCACGGCCCTTCTCCGCCAGGGTCTTGCCATACTCCCCGACCACGTGCGCGTCGTCCGATGCCACCAGCATCAATTGCGACAATGTGCGGATCGCCTCGTCATAGCGATGCGCCTCGCGTTGCGCCCTGGCCTGACGGACGCCGGTTTCGACGTCCATGGCGGGCGCCGCGTCGGTGGGATCGGTTTTCGCAGCCGGATCGGCTTGAGCGGTTTGTGTGGATTTCTTGGATGTTGCCAGGTCGCTCGCGCTGCTGGTGGCGCAACCGGCCAACGCGGTACCGCAGAGCAGAACAGCGATCAGAGGGGCGGTGAAACGCGTCATGGCAGACCCTGGTTTCAATAGGGCTTCAGCATGACGCCCCTCAGTCAATAAACCCTTAAATAGATTGGCCTATATAAAGAGAAAGGATCAGTATTGCCGCAGAGATTCGCAAGCTGGATTTGCCGATGCGAATGGTCCTAATCCTGACGCAATAAGAGAGGTTAATACGCCTCATGTCCTGTCGTCCCGCCGCCCTCTCAGCCTTTGCCGCGATCGTGCTGCTGGCCCTGAGTGCGGCGATGGTGTCGGCGGACACGCCCCGTATTTCCTTCCAGATCGCGACCGGCTCCACCACGGGAACTTTTTTCCCGGTCGGCGAAGCGATTGCGGGCCTGATCAGCCATCCGCCCGGCGTTAATCGCTGCGAAACCGCCAATGTCTGCGGCCCGGCCGGCCTGATCGTCAGCGCCCGCACCAGCGGCGGCACCATGGACAATTTACTTTCTGTTAACGATGGCGGCGTGGAGTCCGGCCTCGCCCAGAGCGATGTCATCGCCGCGGCGGTGAAGGGTACCGGAGCCTTCAAGGCCAAGGGCAAGCAGAGTCATGTGCGGGTAATCGCGTCTCTGTTCAGCGAAGAAATGCATCTGGTCGTCCGCACCAAAGCGAACATCAAGACCGTGGCCGATCTTCGGGGGAAGCGGGTGTCGTTGGGATTGGCCGGGTCCGGTTCCGGCTTCACCGCGCGTGAAATTCTCACTGCTTATCGCGTTCCGGAAGCACGGCTGAAAATTGTTGCGACGGACACGCCCGGCGCCATCGCTTTGATGAAGCAGGATAAGCTGGATGCCTTCTTCGCGGTCGGCGGCGTGCCCGTCGAAGGTGTTGGCGATCTTCTGGCCAGCCGGGCGGCGACGCTTCTGCCCATCGCCGGCCCGGTACGGGACCGGCTGGCGAAGAGCGAGCCGTCGCTGGAACTCGCCACCATCACCTATCCCGGACAGGATCCGGTGCCGACGGTTTCGACCCGTGCGCTCTGGATCGTGCGCGACAGCGTGCCGGACAATCTGGTGTATGGGATCACGCGGGCGCTGTTCAATCCGGCCAACCGCAATGCGCTTAGTGCCAGCCATCCCTCGGCGCGCGAAATCGGCCTCAACACGGCGGCCTTGATGCCGCCGGCGGCCCTGCATCCGGGCGCCGCGCGCTTCTATGCCGAAGCCTCACGGGCGGCGCAGCGCTAAACTATCTCGTCTTCAACTTCCTTTTTCGATGCGGCCAGCCAGGATTGCATGCCGGTCAGCGCCCAGATGCGCGCCATATAGTCCTTCACCGGCGCGGAGACCGGCACACCATAAGTCGTGAAGCGGGATACGACTGGGGCATACATGCAATCGGCAATGGAAAACCGCCCGAACAAAAAGCCGCCCGGCGCGCCATGCGCCGCCAGCGCGGTTTCCCAGCTGGAGAGGATGCGCGCGATCTGTTCTTCGGTCTGGGGCCTCAGCGCCGGCAACGGCAAAGCTCTGGCGAAATCCATGCCCAGCTGATCGCGCAGGTCCGGAAAGCCGGAATGCATTTCCGCCGACATGGCGCGCGCCTCGGCCCGTGCCATCCAATCATCCGGCCATAGTCCGGCCTCGGGATGGCGTTCGGCGATGGTCTCGCAAATGGCAAGGCTGTCCCACACCGTCACGGTCTTGCCGCCTTCCTCGATCTTCAGCACCGGCACGCGTCCGGCGCCGGAAAATTTGCGGATCGTGTCGCGTGTGGTGCTGTGTTGGGTTTCGCGCAGCCGGACCAGCACTTCCTCAAACGGCTGGCCGGTGGCGGTGAGCGCCAGATACGGCCTGAGCGACCAGCTCGACCAGTCCTTGGTGCCGACGATCAATGTATAGGACATGCGGGCTCCTTGGCCTGGGGACGAATTTAATTCATAACATTGGCGCGCCGACTTGAAGAGCTTGCGATGCATCCCGGCCTCGTAAAAAATGCCAAAAATACAATTCCTCTCCATGCGGTGCGGGCAAGAGACGCCAAATCCTGGTGTCAGCGCATTCCTTTTCTGAAATCCGCCGGCTTCACGGCCAAGGATGGTGAGCTGCGTCTTATTCCCGGCCGGGGCGGGATCGCGGCGGCCGTGCTGGGGTTGGGGAAAAACGAAGACGCTCTGGCGCTGGCGGCTTTTTCCGAACAATTGCCGGACGGCATCTATCGCCTGGGCGAGGTGCCGGATTTCTGCGGCGGCGCCAAGGCCGCGCTGGCCTGGACTTTGGGGCTCTATACTTTCGACCGCTATCGCAAGCCCAAAAAACGCAACGTGAAGCTGGTGTTGCCGGACGGTGTGGATGGCGCGGAGGTGTCGCGCCTGGCATCGGGCGTCTGTCTCGCTCGCGATCTCATCAATACTCCCGCCAACGATATGGGCCCCGCCGAACTGGCGGATGCGGCGCGGCGGCTAGCGCAGGAACAGAGCGCGAAATTCCGCAGTGTGAGCGGGCCCGCGCTCGCCCGCGATTATCCGCTGATCGCGGCGGTGGGGCAGGGCTCGGCGCGCGCGCCGCAACTCATCGATCTGGTCTGGGGCAAGTCCGGCGCGCCCAAAGTCACTTTGGTGGGTAAGGGCGTTTGCTTCGATACGGGTGGCTATAATCTCAAGCCCACCTCCGGCATGGCGACCATGAAGAAGGATATGGGCGGCGCGGCGGTGGTGCTGGGCCTGGCGCAAATGATCATGGACGCGAAATGGAATCTGCGCCTGCGCGTGTTGATTCCCGCGGTGGAGAATTCGGTGTCCGGCACCGCCTATCGTCCCAGCGATATCTTCAAAAGCCGCAAAGGCCTGACGGTGGAGATCGGCAACACCGATGCCGAAGGCCGCCTGGTCCTGGCCGATGCATTGGCCGATGCCGACGACGAAGCGCCGGAGCTTCTGATCGATTGCGCCACCTTGACAGGCGCGGCCCGCATGGCCACCGGCATGGAGCTGCCGCCTTTCTTCACCGACGACGAGGCGCTCGCCGCCGACCTCACACGTCACGCGACGGAAGCCAGCGATCCCGTTTGGCGGCTGCCCTTGTGGCGCGGCTACGAGCCTGTGATCGCGGGCGCGGTGGCCGATCTCACCAACAGTCCCAGCTACAATCTGGCCGGTGCGATCACCGCGGCCCTGTTCCTCAACCGGTTCGTGGAAAAATCCGGAAGTTGGCTGCATCTGGATATTCCCGGTTGGGTGGACCGGCCGAAGCCGGGCCGGCGCGTCGGCGGTGAAGCCAATGCGGTGCGGGCATTGTACGGGCTGTTGAAGGAACGCTATGGCCGATAAGCGGCTGACTCCGGCGCGTCCCGATCTGGCGGCCTCATATCTCAGAGGCCAGGTCGAAGCCGCGCAATTTGTCGACGGCGCTTTAAGTTCGGTGATCTGGGGCCGCATCGCGCTGCGCGCCGCGCCGTCAGACGGCGCAGCCCAAGACAGTGAATTGCTGCGCGGCGAAACCGTTACCGTTTACGAACGCAAGAATGGCTGGGCCTGGGTGCAAGCGAAGACCGATTCCTATGTCGGCTATGTGCGCGAAGCGGGGCTTGGCCCCATCGCGACAGCAGAGGCGCGGGTGATATTGCCACTGACGCCGCTCCTGCCTGCGCCGGACGTGAAATCGCCGCTGCGCGATCTGCTACCGCTTAACGCGCTGGTGCATTGCGAATCGCTGGATGGCGATTTCGTGACGGTCGAAGGCGGCTTTGTCAGCAGTCGCGCTTTGGCGCCGCCTGCTCAAGTCGCGCCGGATTTTGTGGCGGTGGCGGAGCAGTTTCTGGGCGCGCCTTATGTGTGGGGCGGCAAGACCTTTCAGGGGCTGGATTGCTCGGGACTGATCCAGACATCGCTTCAAGCCGCGGGAATTCCCGCGCCCCGCGATACCGACATGATGGAACAGTCGCTAGGCGAAACCGTGCTGGGCGCCAAGCTGAAGCGCGGCGATCTGGTGTTCTGGAAGGGCCATGTGGGTGTGATGCGCGACGGCGAAATGCTGCTGCATGCCAACGCCTTTCACATGCAGGTGGCGAGCGAGCTTTTGTCCACCGCAGTCGAACGCATCGGCAGCCCGGTGACGACGGTCAAAAGATTGTAACCTGGAAACAGGCACCGGCTTCTTCCCCCGCGCGGCGGTAAGGCTGGCGATCAGCCGGCCGAGCGCTGGTGGAGAAGATGTCTGCTAGGCTGCTTGCGGCCATGGCAGACAGAAGGGTGTAATCAATAGCCCTTCTTCAGATCGACCACATTCTCCAGTGGCCGCCTGTGCTCGCAGCGGCTCACGCAGTCCGCGACATAGGCCAGTGCGGCCTGTGCGTCGGTGATGCCCGCGATATGGGGCGTGGCGGTGATTTTGGGATGCTGCCAGATCGGGCTGTCGTCCGGCAAAGGTTCGGCCTGGAAAACATCCAGCACAGCGCCCGCCAGATGCCCTGAGTCCAAGGCGGCGATCAGATCCTCTTCGATCAGATGGGCGCCGCGCGCCACATTGATCACCCAGGCGCCTTTGGGAAGCTGGGCGAACAATTTCGCGTCCATGATGCCGCGCGTGTCATCGGTCAGCGGCAGCACGCAGACCAGATAGTCGGATTGACCTAGGAATTGCGGCAGCTCGCTGTTGCCGGCGAAACTTTTTACGCCCGGAATGTTCTTTCGCGAGCGGCTCCAGCCGGAAAGCGGGAAGTCGAACGGCAAAAGGCTGGTGGCGATGGTGCCGCCGATATCCCCCAAGCCCAATATGCCGATCCGCGTGTCGCGCGAGGGCCGGGCCAGCATGCGCTGCCGCCAGGCGTTTTCGCGCTGTGCCGCATCGAAGAAGCGCTGGCCGCGATGGGCGATCAGCACATGCATCACCACATACTGCGCCATTTCATGCATCAGCGTGGGATCGACAAAGCGCGTCAGGGGCAGGCGGGGCAGTTCGGGATCGCGCAAGAATCCGTCCACGCCCGCGCCCAGCGAGAACATCGCTTTCAAGTTGGGAAGCGTTTTGAGAAATCCTGGCGGCGGGCGGAAGCCGGAGAAATAGGTGATCTCCTCCGGCTTATAGTCTTCGCGCCCGTCCAGCACCGCGTCGAAATGGTCAGACGCGAAACTGTCCTTGCCGAGGGCGTCCCAGCCCGGCGGCAACATGAAAAGGACCTTGGGCTTTGCCAGTTTGCGCTCTTACTTCTTCGGTGCTTCCGCAGGGGCGGCAGCAGCGGGCTTGGCGGCACCGGCCGGAGCCGCGGCGGGCGCCGCTTCCTTCGGCGCAGGCGCGGGAATTGCGGCCGGGCTATCCGCATCGGAGCGCAGATAGGCGATCAGGTTGATGCGCTCCTGTTCGCGCGAAAGACCCGCGAAGCTCATCTTGGTGCCGGGGATATAGCTGCCGGGCGACTTCAAGAACTTGAACAGTTCGTCATAGGTCCAGTTGCCGCCTTTGCCCTTCAT
>Ga0207695_10012893_pt1 | contig 10003 bp, 7 predicted proteins | sample KBSC54metaG_FD_184354 | JGI IMG/M metagenome (GOLD analysis project Ga0207695, IMG submission 184354) | Corn rhizosphere microbial communities from Kellogg Biological Station, Michigan, USA - KBS C5-4 metaG (SPAdes) (version 2) | ecosystem: Host-associated > Plants > Roots > Rhizosphere > Soil... | reverse complement strand
CGCAAGCTGACTCTGGACTACGGCGTGCGCTGGGACTACGGAACCTACCAGCGAGAGCAGTTCGGACGCTATGGAGACTTCTCACCCACCGTCCCGAATCCCTCGGCTGGCGGACGGCCTGGCGCAGTGATTTATGAGGCGAACTGCAGCTGCAATTTCGCCCACAACTATCCGTATGCCATTGGGCCGCGTTTAGGCGCCGCCTACCAGATAGATAGCAAGACCGTCCTTCGCGGCGGTATTGGCGTGGTTTACGGCTCCCTCGATGGTTCCAGCGCTACCGGTTTTGCGTCAAATTCCGCCAGCGCCAGCACGCCCGCGTTCGGGCAGATCGTCGGACAGCTGCAGAACGGGATCCCGTCCAGCGTCCAAGCCGCATGGCCGACCCTTAATAATCCGGCCGCGGGTCAGGCTCCTGGAGCCGTCGTCAGCGGGGCTTCCGTGCCTACCCTCCTCGATCCGAACACGGGCCGCCCCATGCGCCTGCTGCAATGGAACGTCAATGTGCAGCGCGAAATCGGCCGCAACCTGGTTGTTGATGCCGGGTATGTCGGCAATCGCGGTGTTTGGGAGGTAGCCGGCAATAGCCTGGCTCCAGAAAACCAGTTGAGTCAAACAACTCTGGCAGCGCTTGGAGTCCATAGCTCGGACTTCAGCAATCCGACGCTCTCGACCGCGTTCAATACAACCATATCGGCCCTTACCGCGGCGCAGAAGCAAGCACTGGCGGCCGTAGGCCTGACGCAGTTCCTCCCCTATAGTAATTTCCCGCAGAATCAGACGGTACGCCAGTCGCTGGTGCCATTCCCTCAATACTCCGGGGCCATGAATCCCGCAGGCGCCCCCCTCGGGAAGAATTGGTACGACGGGCTTCAGACCTCGCTTACCAAGCGCTTCAGCCACGGTCTGACAGCGAATGCGAATTACACCTATTCGAAGACGCTGGCTCTGACCAGCAGCCCTGATCCGTTCAACCGGAATCTCGGCAAGAACCTGAGCCCCTATGACGTTCCGCACCAGTTCCGGCTGAGCGCCCAGTACGAGGTGCCTCGTTTTCACTCCGGTATCATGAGTAACAAAATTCTTAGCTACATTGTGTCCGGGTGGGGCACGGGCTGGTATCTAAATTACCAGAGCGCGGCTTTGGTGGGCCTTCCCACCAGTTCCGGCAGCTCGCCCATCAGCAACTTCCTGGGCTACGGACCGGGCCCGGCGCAGTTGGTTCCCGGCATGAGTCCCTGGTCGGTGGATTGGACCGACAACAGTGGAACCCATCACACCGACCCGCTCAATATCAACTGCCACTGCTTTGACGTGACCAAGACCCAGGTGCTGAACCCGGCGGCATTTACGAACGTCCCCAACGGGCAGTTCGGGGCAAATCAAGCCTCGATTCGCTCCTTCCGGGGCATGCGCTACCCCGCGGAGAACGCCAACTTCAGCCGCACCTTCCGCATCAAAGAACGTGTCACTTTCCAAATTCGCGCGGAGTTCACGAATATCTTCAACCGAGTTCAATACGCGTTTCCGCTGTTCGCGACCTCGGCGATTAACCTGGGGAACTTCGCGACCGCTCCCACCAGGTTCACTTCCGGCCCCAACCAGGGCTTGTACAGCGGCGGCTTCGGTACCATCGTTCCGGAAGCAGGAACCGTCGGTATGCGCGCTGGCACATTGGTTGGTCGCATTTCGTTCTGATATGAGACGACCTGTCAAGAGTTAACTCAAAACTAACCGTGCATTTCACCGAGGGCCGCCCGAAAGGGTGGCCCTCGGCGCGTTTGGCGGAGCAACAGAACACAAGACGGCAGAGGCGCGGCGGCCCAGACCATGCGCGAGGATGTGGCGCTGCAAGTGGGCCAAAACACCGAATCGGTCACCGTTAGGGCGGAGTCCCAATCCCACCGGATCGCTGCCATCCCTACCCGAAACCAAATCCAGCAACCTTCAGCGTTCCTTAAGCTTCGTACTCTAGTATTCGATAAGTGGATGGACGCGCTTAGGCGAACATCTCTCCCCGAATATCTTCTTCCTCCGAGAACCTTCGGAGGGTGTTCTTTCACATGGAACCGTCCAACGATCACGAACGCGAATTGGTCCGCTTAATAGACGAACGAGCGATCTCCCTGGGGAAACTAGACTACACAGCCGTCCCCGCGGTGACGGTCCAACTGAAGTTCATGATGACCCGATCCGATAGCGAATTCTTAATCGCCTATCTTCACTGGCGGATGAACAACCCCATCCAGAAGGCGGAGGGCTAAACCGATTGTGAAGTGTTGAGCTCAGGGCGATTGCTGTATACTACGCCCAGTTGGGAAACCGAAATGGTACAAGGAGGCCGTATGGCCACACGCTCGCTGAATACAGCCGCAATTCTCTTCGCAGCCAGCCTTCTCGCGCCCCACATCGGGCATGCCCAGACATTCAAGGCCGAGAAATTCGATATCAAGGGCGATGGAGGCACAGATTACGTCGCCGTCGAAGCCGCCACGGGCCGCGTGTTCGTTTCACGCGCTACCCACATGATGGTGGTTGAGGGTCCCACTGGGAAGGTGCTGGGCGACATTCCGAACACCCCCGGTGTCCACGGCGCCGGCATCGCCACCAAGTCCGGTCACGGCTTTACGACGAACGGCGGCGATTCCAATGTCACGATGTTCGATCTGAAGACGCTGGCCGTGATCAAGCAGATTCCGGTGATGCAGGGTGGTCTCGACGGCATTATGTACGATGAGCCCGACGACAAAATCATTCTGACGAATCATAGCCGTCCGATCGGCACACTGACCGCAATCGATCCCAAGAGCGGTGAAATCGTGGCTACCGTCGAACTCGAAGATAGCGCGCCCGAAGGCGCTGCGGCTGATGGCAAGGGACACATCTTCGTCAACAATGAAGGCAAGAGTACGATCCAGGTCATCGACGTCAAAACCTGGAAGGCGACCGCCTCCTGGCCGCTCGCGCCGTGTCAAGGACCGACCGGTATCGCGTATGACAAAGCATCGAACCGCATTTTCTCAGGCTGCAGCAATACCTCGGTCGTCGTGGATCCGAACGGCGGTAAGATCGTGGCGACCATCAAGAACGGCACCCGCGTCGACGCCCTGGGATGGGATCCGTCGGAGAAACTGATCTACATTCCGAATGGGGGACAGGGTAAGGTCACCGTTGTCCACCAGGATTCGCCCGACAAGTACACCACGGTTGCCACCGTCGACACGTTCGCTGGAGCGAAGACCATCGCCGTGGATCCAAAGACACATAACGCCTACCTGTTTCAGCCTGAGCGCGGACCGGCTCCCGCGCCAGCCGCCGATGCACCAAAGGGACGTGGCCGCGGCCCACAGGGTCCGATCGTGGCTTCATGGTTTATCGTGGTGAAGCACTAGCGGAGATACTAAGAAACTGTTGCTCGGTAAGTTAGCGCGCTGACGGATCGCGTTCGATGGTCATCAGTGTGAACGACCCGGGGAGGACCGGCCCTCTGCCTCTGCCACCCGCGGGCGCCGGTCCAAACTTCCCGGAAACGACGAACACACGATGGTTGGTAGGATCGAGCCCCATGTTGCGCGAGCCTTGCGGCGTCGGCACGTTTTCGACCACGCGATATTTGTCCGGCGAGTCTTGATGAATCACCGTCAGCGTGCCGTCGGCATTGGACGCAAATGCATCGCCGGAGGCCGAATCGAACCCCGCGCCATCCACGCCCATACCAATCGGAAGCGTTGCGACCACCTTGCCGGCCTGATAGTCGGAAACCGCCATTACTCCGCTGCGGCATCCGCTGAATAGACGATGGTGGGCCGTGTCGATCGCCATCGGCACGGGTTGCTTGCAGGGAGCAGTCGACCAACGCCGCGCGACGGTCGCGGTCTTAGCATCGATCTCCACCACCTCGCTGGTATCCGTGAGATTGGCGTACACCTTGCCATCGCCGGCGGAAACGCCATTTTCGGGCTTGCCGCCCAGCGGAATGTTGGTAATCAGCGTCCCCGCCCGCGGATCGATGACAGTCGAGGAGTGGGCGTCGCCATTCAGTGTGAAGACGCGGTTCGATGGCGCGTCGTAAAGTATCGCATCGGCATCTTCGGCGGCCGGTATCCGGCCGAGCACCTTGAAGGTTTTCAGATCGAACATCGCGACGGATTGATCGTTACCCTGGGTGGCGAATCCGTGCCCGGTGGCCTGTGCGATCGCAGTACCATGCGCGCCTTGAATGCCGGTGACTTCGCCAATCAGCGTGCCTTTATCTTCATCAACAACCATTACCCGATTTTGCCGCGCGATAAATAGGCGGTGATTGGGAGGATCCGGGATTACGTAGTCCCAGCTCCCGTCGCCTCCCAGCGCGTATGTGTGAGTGACGCGATACGCCGGCGACTGTGCGAATAGTGATGTCGCGCCAGCCAGGATGAGCAGGACAGCTGTGGTGCGCATGGTACCGCCAAAGCGCCTACCGCCCCACGACGATGATCTCAAAGCTATCGGGAACCTGCGAAGGGTTCTTACCCTTCTTGCCATCCTTACCCTCGGCCGGAGGTCCGGATTCGGCAGCCGGAAGATATAGCTTGTGAGCCTTTTGATCGGCCGCAATAGTCCGCGCGCCGAATTGCGTTTGAATCGTGGCCACCGGCTCATACTTGCCGGGCGAGGTCTCGCCGACCATCGTGATGTTGCCATCGCGTCCGTTTGCGCTGAACGCGTATCCGTCGTCAAACGCGACGCCATCGGGTCCTGCGCCAATCGCAGGCATGGCGAGAACCTTGCCGGTGGCGGGATTGCTCACAATCATCATCTTGTTGCCGCAGACCGAATACAGAATGGCTTTCTTGGGGTCGATGGCTAGTCCGCTGGGCCCATCGCAGGGCGCGATGGAGTAGCGCTTTGCGACCAGTGCGTTCTTAGCATCCACCTCTATGATTTCGTTCTTGTCCTCGATGTTCACGTAGATATGGCCCTTGCCGTCGATCTGCGCGAACTCCGGTTTGCCGCCTACAGGGATGGATGCCGCAACAACCGCCAATGTCTTAGCATCGATGGCAGTCGAATCGCTGCTGCGGCCGTTGAACGTGAATACGCGGCGGGAGGCCGGCTCGTAAATGATCGAATCAGGATTCTGACCAGTCTTGATCTTGGTCTTGACCGCCAGCGTTTTGAGATCGAAAACGGTGACGTCATTGTCGCCGCCATCGCTGGTAAATCCGAGCCCGAGATCGTCGGCAATGGCGATCCCATGGACGCCGGTGGTCCCCATAATCGTCCCGACCAACTTGTCAGTATTGGTGTCGATCACTTCCGTCTGCCCGCCGTGCGAAACATACAGACGGTGGTTATTGCTGTCTACGTAAGAATAGTCCCAGCGGTTTCCGCCGCCGATTTTGATCTTGGTGATTACTTTATATGTGGGCGCCGCAGCAAAAGCGGCGGCAGCAGTGACGATTAGAAGATAGGACGCTTTCATGGGTTTAACTCCTTTTGCCACTGTTCAGCCTACCTTCGAAAGCTGAAGATTGGCTGAATAAGGCGCCTATATCTTAGCTGATGGGATTCTTGCGGTATCCACGGCGGCAACTGGCCGGGCATCCCGGACCGCAAAACTCACCTCAAAACGGGATCCGACGCCTTCCGTGCTGCGAACCTCAATCGACGCGCCATGCACCCGCGCGATGCTTTTCGCTAGCGACAAACCCAGGCCATGCCCGCCGCCGGTTCGAGCCCGGTCCGTCCGATAGAAACGCTGGAAGATGTTCGGCAGATCGCTTTCGCTGATACCGACCCCAAAATCCTGGATACTCACCGCGACCCGCGACTCGCTGCTTTCCACTTTCAGGATCACTTCGCCGCCAGACCGGGAGAATTTTAGGGCATTGTCCAGCAGCACCAGGAACAATCGGTGCAGCGCAGGCCGATTCCCGGCAACGATCGCCGTAGCGCCGGCATGTGACGCGCCGAATGCAGTTTCGATGCGAATCTGGCGCATCTCCGCCAGACTGCGCATTTCATCGCAAACCTCCGTTAGTACTTCGCGCAGATCCACCGCCGCCAGAGGCATCTCGGCCGTAGCCGCGTCGGTGCGCGCCAGGATAAGCAATTCCTCCACCAGGCGCGTCATCCTCTCGGCTTCCGCGGCGACTTCCTGGAGCGAATCCCGATAGGATTCGGGAGTCCGCGCTCGGCGTAGCGCCAGCTCAGCCGTCGTCCGGATCACGGCCAGGGGCGTGCGTAACTCATGCGAGGCATCGGCGGCGAATTGGGACAGCGTTTTCACGGCGGATTCGAGCCTCGCAAACATCGTATTCAGCACTTCGGTCAGTCGCGCGAGCTCATCTCCCGTCTGGGGCACGGGCAGCCGCTCCGCCAGGTTCTCGATGCTGATGGTGAGAGCCGCTGCCGTAATATCGTTGACCGGCTTTAACGCGCGCCCGCTTAACCAGGCGCCCCCGATGCAGGCAATCGCGATCACCACGGGGATGGTGCTCCACAGCAGAAAGCGCAATAAATCAAGAGTATGCTCCGCATTCGCGACGGGAGCGGCAATCTCCAGATCGAAAACCTCGTGGTTGTTCGAGAACTGCCGTCTGAGCGTCCGAACATTTTCCTCGGGTTCCCGCGCGCTGGCCGGATAGTGGAAGACAAAACCTCCCGCGCCGCGGACGGCAACGTAGCTCGAAGGTGGAAGCGCCTGGCAGAATTCCTCTAATTCGTCACGCAGCTGGTCGTCCGAGGCATGGGTAGTGGATTCGCTGGCGAAATAGCGTTCAAAACGGCTGGCGCGGCCTTCCAGGTCCTGATCGATTTCCTCCATCAGGCGATGACGAAGAGACAGCCAGATCAGACCGCTGAACAGGCTCAGCCCGGCCGCCAGGACCACGGCGTACCAGACCGTTAATCGAAAACGCAGGGAGCGCCGCTGCATATCTCAAGGCTCCCGCATCATGTAGCCGAATCCACGCACCGTGTGGATCAGCTTGGGCTCGCCGGTATCTAGCTTCAGCCGCAGGTGGCGCATGAACACTTCCACGGTGTTCTCCTTCACTTCCGTGCCGAACCCCCACACGGATTCGAGAATCGTGTCGCGGCTCACAGCTCGCCCCAGGTTACGCATCAGCAGTTCGAGAAGCTTATATTCCCGCGGGGTGAGGCTTAAGGCATCCCCGCTCCTCGTCACACTATGGCGCGCAGGGTCGAGCACCACATCCGCCACCGCAAGGCACACAGGCTGGGGGATCGCACCCCGGCGGCTGACGGCGCGCAGCCGGGCCAGCAGGACGTCGATGGAAAAGGGTTTGGTCAGGTAATCGTCGGCCCCGGAATCGAGACCGGTCACGATATCCGCCGCGGCATCGCGCGCGGTAAGCATCAGTACTGGGGTTTGATTGCGCTGCTCGCGCAGTTTCCGGGCGACGGTCAGCCCGTCCATTCCGGGGAGCGCCACATCCAGCAGGATCACGTCGAATGCCGAAGACCGGGCAATATCAAAGCCCTGATGACCATCCCCTGCGAGCACCACCTGATGGCCTTCTTCGCTGAGGGTTCGCTCCAGGAGCTCGGCCATCCGGCGCTCGTCCTCGACCACCAGAATCTGCATTCTCCCTGAGAGTACCAGAGAAGCCTGAAAAAAGGCTGAAACGGCGCCCCACTGGCATCATCTAGCGTTTTTTTAGGCTTTCAGCCGTTTTTCAGGATAGGATGGTTCACTAAAAGGACGCCCCAGAGGCCACAAAATGAATACTAGATTCCACCGATGGTTCCGCGCGATGAGCTGTGCCGTCACGCTGGCAGGTTCAGCCTACGGACAGGCGCCTGCACCCGTAAATGCACCGGCGGACGCGCAATCAGCGCCCCTTACTTTGACCTTGCAGGATGCGCTTACCCGAGCCCAGGTCAACGGACCGCAGCTCCTTTCGGCGTTGAGCGACGCCAACCAGGCCCGCGAGGATCTCTTGCAGGCTCGCGCGGCGCAGCGTCCTAACGTGAGCTTTAAGTCCGACTATCTCGGCACACAGGGCAACGGAGTGCTGCCCAGCGGCCGGTTCGTCACCAATGATGGTGTCCACGTCTATCGGGATTGGGCAGTACTACATCAGGACCTCACGGCTGCGTTGACCAAAACAGGCACGCAACGCGCGGCGGCGGCCGAGTCGCTGGCGCAGGCGCGAGCGGAAATCGCACGCAGAGGGCTGGCCGTTACGGTCACCAAGGCCTATTACGCACTGCTTACGGGACAGCGCAAATACGCTACTGCTCAGCAAGCTTTGGATCAAGCTAAGCGCTACCTGGACATCACCCAGAGCCTCGAGCGTGGTGGCGAAGTACCCCACAGCGATACCATTCGCGCGGATTTCCAGTACTCCCAGCAAGAGCAGGCCTTTGAGGAAGCCAAGCTCGCGATGGATAACGCACGCCTGGACCTGGCGGTTCTCCTGTTCAGCGACTTCAACCAGAATTTCACGGTAGTGGACGATCTGACGCTCGCCTCGGCGCTTCCCGCGTTCGCCGACGTCCAAACCATGGCCGAACGCGAGAATCCCGACCTTCGGGCCGCCAACGCCGCTTTGCGCGCCGCTACGCTGGACGTTTCAATCGCGCGCCAGGCTTTTCTGCCATCGCTTACCGCCGACTTGGCGTATGGCATCGAAGCCAACGCCTTCGCCTTGCACAGCACGGTGGCGGCTGCGGTAGACAAAGGTCCTTTGCCGAATCTGGGATACTTCCTGACTGTTTCGTTGAACGTACCGGTGTGGGACTGGGGTTCGAGGAGCAGCAAGGTCCGCCAAGCCCAACTCAAGCGCGATCAGGCTAGTGTGGAACTAACCGCAGCCCAGCGTACTCTCATCCGAAATCTTCAGGGCTATTATCAGGAAGCGCAGACGGCCCGCGATCAAGTGGACCGGCTTCGCTATTCCATGGATCAGGCTGCTGAGAATCTTCGGCTGAACGGACTGCGCTATCAGGCCGGTGAAGCCACCATTCTGGAGCTTGTGGATGCGCAGACTCTGCTGACCGGCGCGCGCAACGCCTACGACGACGGATTGGTGCGGTATCGCCTGGCTCTCGCCAATCTGCAAACCTTAACGGGAACGTTTTAGCGGCGACCATGGCATACCCAAATAGAACGATTTGGCGGAATCTCGCTATGGCCCTATTGCTTGTGACCGCAGCTCTTTTCATCGGATGCGGTAAGGCCAAAGACAAAGAGGAAGCGGCAGGCGAAACGGAAGCTCCCACTCCGGTCTTAGTAGAAACCGCCGTGCTCGGCGCGATAGACCATGTGGTGACCGCCGACGCAGTTCTTTTCCCGATCAACCAGGCCAACGTAACTCCCAAGATCAGCGCTCCGGTGAAGCGGATGCTGGTGAATCGCGGGGATCATGTCCGCGCCGGACAGTTGATCGCCGAGCTGGAAAGCAGCGATCTAGCGGCAGCGGCGCAGGAGGCTAAGCACCAGTTTGAACAAGCGCAGTCCTCATATGCGACCGTTACCGGCGCGACGGTGGTCGAGGACGAAACCAAGGCGCGTGCGGATGTGCAATCTGCTCAAAGCGCATTTGACGCCGCCAAGAAGCTTTACGACAGCCGGGTAGCCCTTGAAAAGGAGGGCGCTCTGGCGCAAAAGCAGGTGGATGAGACCAGGCTGCAAATGGTCCAGGCGCAAACCCAATTGGAGACCGCGCAGCAGCATCTGAAGTCGCTGAACGGTGTCGGGCGGCAAGAGGCGGTCAAGGGCGCGAAGGCGCAGATGGATGCAGCTAAGGCGCATGCCGATGCGCTCGAAGTGCAGCTTTCCTACGCGCGAATTCTGAGCCCCATCAACGGCGTGGTTGCGGAACGGCCACTCAACGTCGGCGATATTGCGAGCGCCGGGATGCCCGTGTTTTCCATCGTCGACATATCCCAAGTTCGCGCCGTGGCGAATGTTCCGGTGAAGGAAGCCGAGTCGATTCGCGCAGGCCGGCCGGCGCGTGTCGCCGGACCCGATGGCGACGTGGCCGGCACGGTC
>Ga0207695_10012892_pt1 | contig 10003 bp, 7 predicted proteins | sample KBSC54metaG_FD_184354 | JGI IMG/M metagenome (GOLD analysis project Ga0207695, IMG submission 184354) | Corn rhizosphere microbial communities from Kellogg Biological Station, Michigan, USA - KBS C5-4 metaG (SPAdes) (version 2) | ecosystem: Host-associated > Plants > Roots > Rhizosphere > Soil... | reverse complement strand
CCTATGGGACGATCGCCACGCTGGTCGTGATCGAGAAGTTCGGCTACAGCTTCGGCATGGTCGGCAACATGATCTACATGATGCAGCAGCTCGCCCCGGGCCGCAGCACCATGACGCACTACGCCTTCGCGACTTCGCTGATGAACCTGATGCTCGTGCCCACCGCGATGATCTCCGGCCCGCTGGCCGAACACTTCGGATTCGCCGCCTTCTTCGTCATCGTGATGTTCGCGTCCGTGCCGTCGGTGTGGGCGGCGTGGCGTGCGCCGTTTCCGCTGCCGGCCACCGACCTGGTCGACCTGCAGGGCAACGTCGTCACCGACGACGATCCGTCACGCCTGACGCTGCGCCAGCGCAGAACGCAACGCATTGCCGGACGCGCGTCCATCTACGCGATGCTGCAGCTGCTTCTCATCCTGATCGTCGATACGAGAATACTCGGGCAGATGCAGGCCCAGGACGGCGGGAGCGGCGTCGTCCTCCTGGCCGCGCTGGGGCTGTGCGCGTTGCTCAAGTCCTGGCTGTGCGGGAAGACGTGGCGCTGGGCGCGGCTGGCCCGACGCGTCGGCGGCGGCATCGACCTGCATGCCTATCGACGCAATGCCCGCGGCGCGCTCGCAGCCAGCGGTCTTGCCGGAATCGCGAGCGTCGTCGTGCTGGTTGTCGGCTGCGGCCTTGCGCGCTGAGCGAGACGCCTGCTCGCAATTTCACCTGATCATGGATTCCACCAATGGGCCAGAGTAGCCAGCGAGAACGCACACCATGAATCGTCAAGTCCTGCGCACCGCACTTTTCCGTGGCCTCGGTGCGATCTGCGCACTATGGATATCCACCGCGTCCTTCGGGCAAGCCTCCGGAGCCCCCCTTGCAGGCGACGCCGCGGCCCGCGAGCGAATTCGAATCGATGCCGGTTGGCGTTTCGCCCTGGGGCACGCCTACGACGCAGAACGCGACTTCAGGCATGGCATGCGGCCGTTCTTCTTTGCCAAGGCAGGCTACGGCGACGGTCCGGCGGATGCCCGCTTCGACGATCGCACCTGGCGCGTCGTGGACCTGCCGCACGACTGGGCCGTGGAACTGCCCTTCGACGAACGCGCGGACACGAACCACGGCTCCAAGGCATTGGGTCGCGCCTTTCCGGAGAGCAGCGTGGGCTGGTACCGCCGTGCCTTGGACGTTCCGGCCACCGACCGCGGCCGGCGCATCGCGCTCGAGTTCGATGGCGTCTACCGCGACAGCGTCGTCTGGGTCAACGGCCACTACCTGGGGCGCGAGCCCAGCGGGTACTCCAGCTTCCGTTACGACATCACCGACTATCTGAACTACGGGGGCAGGAACGTCGTCGCGGTGCGTGTCGATGCCACGGGCGAAGAGGGCTGGTGGTACGAGGGTGCGGGCATCTACCGCCACGTCTGGCTGACCAAGACTTCCTCCTTGCACGTGGCGCCCTGGGGCACGTTCGTGCGCGCCGAAGTCCGCGGTGACCAGGCTGAACTGAGCGTCGATGTCGCCGTGCGCAACGACGGCAAGGCGAGCGCCGCCTTCGATGTCGTGCACGAGTTGCTGGATCCCGATGGCCGCCTGGTGGCGCGCGAGGTGCTGGCGAACCAGTCGGTCGATGTCGATGCGACGGCCGATGTCCGCGCCGGGATTGCCGTGCGCAACGCACGGCTGTGGTCGCTCGAGTCGCCGCGGCTGTACACGCTGAGGACCGTCATCAGGCAGGGCACCGAGGTCGTCGATCGCTACGACACGCCGGTGGGCATCCGCAGTCTCCGCTTCGATGCCAAGGATGGCTTCTTCCTCAACGGCCAGCACGTCAAGTTGCACGGCGTCGACAACCACCAGGATCATGCCGGCGTGGGCGTGGCCGTGCCCGACGGGCTGCAGACCTGGCGTCTGCGAAGGCTCAAGGACATGGGCGTCAATGCGATCCGCTCGTCGCACCATCCGGCGACACCGGAGTTGCTGGATGCCGCTGACCGCCTGGGCATGTTGGTCATCGACGAGCACCGCATGATGGGAACGGCCCCTCAGATCCGCGACGAATTGGAAAGAATGGTGCGGCGCGACCGCAATCATCCATCCATCATCCTGTGGTCCGTGGGCAACGAGGAATGGGCGATCGAGAACAACGAGATCGGCACCCGGCTGGCGCAGGAGATGCAGGCCATCGTGCGCCGGCTGGACCCGACGCGGATGTCGACGGTGGCGGCGTCCAGTTCCGGCGGGCCCGAAGGAACGAGCGTGGGTTCCGAGGTCCTGGGCTTGAACTACGAAGCCCAGCACGACATCGACGCGATGCACAAGCGCTTCCCGGCCCGCCCGATGGTCGTGACGGAGGAAGGGCAGACTCACGCCACGCGCGGCATCTACGTGGATGACCCGACACGGGTGCACGTCGCGGCCTACGACAGACGGCCGGGGGGCGCCAGCACGGCGTCGTTGGAAGAGGCCTGGCGCTACAACGCCGAACGGCCCTTTCTCGCCGGCATGTTCGTATGGACGGGCTTCGACTATCGAGGCGAGACCACGCCCTTTGGCTGGCCCGCGATTTCGTCGCAATTCGGCCTGCTGGACACCGCCGGCGTGATGAAGGACAGCGCCTATCTGCTCCAGGCTGCGTGGACCGCGGCGCCGGTGGTCCACATCCTGCCGCACTGGAACTGGCCGGGCCAGGAGGGCAAGCCTGTCGACGTGCGCGTCTATTCCAACGCCGAAGACGTCGAGCTTTCGCTCAACGGCCGGTCGTTGGGGCGCCAGGCGCTGCAACCCGGTGGCCATTCACGTTGGCGCGTCCCCTACGAGCCTGGCACCCTGGTGGCGAAAGGCTACCGTGGCGGCAGCTTGGTGGCGACTCGCTCGATGGCGACCACAGGCGCTGGCGTGGCTGTGCGATTGAGCGCGGACCGCCATCGCATTCGGGCGGACGGCGACGACATCGCCGTCGTCACCGTCAACGTGGTGGACGATCAGGGCCGCGTCGTGCCAACCTCGAGCGATCTGGTCGACTTCCAGGTATCCGGCCCCGTGAGGCCGATCGGCATGGGAAATGGGGACCCGGGGTCGCACGAGGCCGACAAGCCCGCCGTTCGCTACCACTACGACGCCGTGCGAGACTGGCGCATCAAGGGCCATGCTGATGGAAACATCCTCGCTGACCCGGCTTCCGACGATACCGGTTGGCGCGACGCCTTCCAATGGATGCCCGACGACCAACGCCCGGCCGAGATGGCGTTCAACGTCGTCCGCGCGCAGTTCAAGCGACCGACCCTGGCGCCGGGAGACCGCGCCGAATTGTGGGTTGGCGAGATCGCCCAGGGCCAGCGGGTCTTCTTGAATGGCGCACTCGTGACGCCGAGACGCAATGACGATGGCTCGCAGGTCGTCGATCTCGAACCTGCGAGGCTGCACGACATCAACACGCTGGCCTACGTGTTCAAGACGCCCGCCGGCGGCATCCAGGCGGCGCTGGACGGCTCCTTGGATGGCGCGCGCTGGGCCTGCCTGCGGGTGGTCACGCCGCCTGCGCCATGGCGGCGCAGCGTCTTCAACGGCTATGCGCAGCTCATCGTCCGGTCCTCTGGCGAACAGGGCGAGGCGTTCGTCACCGCCACGGCACGAGGCCTTCTGCCGGCACGGATCCGCATCTGGGCGTTCTGATCGCCGATCCCGCGGGATCGGCGGGCTCGGACGGCGACGTCTGCGGCTTCAATGCCCATGCCCGTGGTTCAGGTGCACCGGCACGGGCCGCGTCAGCAGGTCCGCGTAGAACGCATAGAAGCGCGAGGTGTCGAACGCGAGCACCACCTTGGACTGCGTCAGCAGCGGGATCGCGGGCTTCGGGTTCGTGTCGTAGACGATGGACTTGCCGTAGTTGGCGTCGAACGTCGTGTTCATGTCGACCCACAGGTCGCGCGTGGCAGTGGCGAACGTCGGATCGACCAGGTAGGCGAGGGCGGTGGTGTCCCAGATGTACAGCGGGTAGGGCGGCGGGGCGGAGCCGAAGAACGGCGCGTAGGCGTCGGCGAACAGCTTCGTGATGGGCGTGGCCGGCTGGTGGTTGGCGATCTGCTCGTAGACGGGCTTGGTCAGCGGCACGTTGTTGGTCAGGTCCAGCGGCACGATCACCTTGGGCACCGCGGCGCGAAGCACGATCTTGACCGCCTCGGGATCAGCCCACCAGTTGAACTCGGCGGCGTCGTTGTAGGCGTTGCCGGGCACGTAGATCTGGCCGGCCATCGTCACCACCTGCTTGATCAGCGGCACGATGCCGGGATCCTTGCGGATGGCCATCGCCAGGTTGGTCGGCGGCGCGATCTCCAGGATCGATACCTGATGGGGGTACCGACGGATCTGCTCGATCATGAAGTCGACGGCGTGCTGGCGCTGCGGCAGCGTGTGGGTCGCGAAGCCGTCGGGCGGCGCGACGAGATCGCTCGGCGACGTCGGCGGCGGGCTGGAGAAGGCGCCGACGTAGTCGACCGGCGGGCCGAAGGTCGCCACTTCGTCGAGGTAGGCGGCGTAGTCGTGCAGCAGGCCGTATTTCGCGCCGACGTACACGCCGATCGACCGCTCGATGCCCAGGCGCTCGACCGCCTTCAGCGCGTCGGAAGTCTCCTGCTCGAGCCAGGCGTTGCCGGTGGCGACCGCCACGCCCAGCAGGTCGAGCTTGCCGGCCGCGTCGAGCTGCGCGAGCATCGCCAGCGCCTGGCCGTCATCGCTGATCGTGTTGAAGTCGGTGTCGAGGATCACCTTGGGCGGCGCCGGGTCGTGGCCGCGATAGAGGTCGGAGGCGCCTGCGGACGCGGCCGTGAGGGCCAGCGCGGCGAGCGCGAACAGGCGAAGGTGTTGCAGCATGCGAGTCTTCCTGTCGTGTGCGGCGAGCACGGGTGCCGCGTCCCGGGGCATCATCGCGCGGGAGGACGCTGCGGTCCGACCAGACTTCCCCAGGGGTCGTTGGCCAACTCCACGACTCAGATACGGGTATCCGTATGGTCGAGTTCAACCGAACGTGAACACCCAGGCCCGCGCGCCGGCGCCGTCGAGGTGGATCTCGAAGGTGTGGTCGGCGACGTCGCCGTGCTGCCGGACCAGCTGGTAGAGCCTGTCGTGCGTGATCGTGCCGCGGCCTTGCTCGTCCACGTCGACGCCGTGGTCCGGGCCCGGGGCGTGGCCGTCGATGGCGATTCGAAAGGGCACCGGCTTGCCGTCCGCGCCCGGGCCCAGCACGAGGTGCAGGTCGCGCGCATGGAAGCGCAGGGCGATCGAGCCGTCGGGCGCCGTCGACTCGACGAACTCGCCGCGCTGCACCCAGCCGCCGCCGAGCGTCCACGCGTTCAGTCGCGGCGCGCGCGCGACGTGCCGTTGCGCGCGCTCGGGCAGCACGTCGGGCGGCGTCGCGGCATCGGCGTGCGCGTGGCCGAGGTAGGTCTCGCCCGAGCGCACGTGCGCGAGGTCCGGCGCCGCGCCGATGCCCGTCGCGTCCACGGCGGCCATCGCCGGCAGCGGGGCCGCTGAGCCACGGGCCTCGGCCAGCAGTTGCCGGATCACGCGCTCGGACTCGTCATAGCGGCCTTCGCCCAGGACGTGGTGCCGCACCCGGCCCTGGGCGTCGATGAAGTACAGCGCGGGCCACGCCTCGCTGCGGAACGCGCGCCAGATCCTGAAGTCGTCGTCGATGGCGACGGGCCAGTCGACGTGCTGGTCCACGAGCGCCTGGCGCACGCGCTGCGGATCGTGCTCGAACTCGAATTCCGGCGCGTGCACGCCCACGACGACCAAGCCCTGGCTCGCGTACGTGCGGGCCCACGCGCGCACGGCCGGCAGCGTGCGCAGGCAGTTGATGCAGGAGTACGTCCAGAAATCGACCAGCACCACCTTGCCGCGCAGCTGTTCGAGCGTGAGCGGCTGGCCGTTGAGCCAGCCGGTGGCGCCGGCCAGGCTGGGCTGCAGCGGCTCGACGGGCAGCGGTGGGTCGGCCGCGGGCGCGGGACGGCCGGCGGCCATGCCCGCCGCGGCCGCGACGAGTGCGAGCGCGAGGATCAGCCAGCGTGCGAACGAGGACATCGTGCGGCTCCCGTGCCTGTCAGCGCGCCTGCGCGACGGCGTCCAGGATCACCGCCGCCACCCGGGCCGGCTGGACTTCCTGCGACACGTGGCTGGTGGACAGCGTCGTGACGCGTGCGCCGATCCGCCGGGCCATCGCGACCTGCAGCTCCGGCGAGATCATGTGGTCGCGCGTGGCCACGACGAACCAGCTGGGATGGGTCTTCCACGCCGCGACGGTGACCGGCTCGTCGAAGGCCTTGGCTGCGATCGGGCCCTGCGTGGCGGCCATCACGGCGGCGCGCGCGGGCGGCACGTCGAACGCGAAGTGCGTGCGCATGCCTTCGTCGCTGATGTGCAGGAAGCCGGACGCATCCGCGCTGAGCGCAGCCAGGCCGGGTGGCGTCGGATAGCCCTTGCCCAGCGCGCCCGAGCTCTGGCCGACGTCGGGCGCGAAGGCGCTGACATAGACCAGCCCGGCCACCTTGTCGCCGGCGCCGGCCTCGGTGATGACGGTGCCGCCCCAGGAGTGGCCCACCAGCACCACCCTGCCGGGCGCGGCATCGATCGCGCGCTTCGTGGCGGCCACGTCGTCGGCCAGCGACGTGAGCGGGTTCTGCACCGCGGTGACGCGCACGCCGCGCGCCTGCAGCAGCGGAATGACACGGGCCCAGTCGGAGCCGTCGGCGAAGGCGCCGTGCACCAGGACGACCGAGACGGGCGCGGCCGCGGTCGTGTCGGCGGCGCGGGCCGCGGAGCCGGCCGTGGCCAGCAGGCCGGCGGCGATCAGGGCAAGGAGGCGGGGGGCGAAGCAGGGCATGGTGTTTCTCGTGGAATCGATGTCGGTGGAAGGCGCGCGACCGACGGGGCCGGCCGCGCGTGGTGGCGTCAGGCGAGCGAGAGTTCGACGGCGATGTTCCCGCGCGTCGCCTTGGAATACGGGCACAGCTGGTGGGCACCGTCGACGATCGCGCGCGCGACCGCCGGATCGAGGCCCGGCAGGCTCACCCTCAGCCGCGCCTGGAGCAGGAAGCCGTCGCCCGCCTGGCCCAGGTCCACTTCGGCGTCCACCGCCACGTCGGCCGGCAGCGCGATGCCGGACGCGCGCGCCGCGCGGCCCATGGCGCCGATGAAGCACGCCGACCAGCCCGCCGCGAACAGCTGCTCGGGGTTGGTGCCGGGGCCGTTGCTGCCCGGCGGGGACAGGCGGATGTCGAGCCGGCCGTCGCTGCTGCGCGCGGCGCCGTCGCGGCCGCCCGTGGTGTGGGCCTTGCCGGTGTAGAGGACTTTGTCGATGGAGGTCATGCTTGCTTCCTGGGTTGATGATCGGATGCGATTGAATCGCATGCGATCAATGTAATCGACGCCTCGCCAGGATGTCAAGTGACGCGATCAAATCGGATGCGATTGAATCGCGGTATGATTCCTTGCCAAGGAGACGACGACCGTGACCACCCCCGCCACGCCCCCCGAGATGCCCAAGCTGGGCGACTTCCTGTGCTTCGCCGTCTACAGTGCGAACCTGGCCTATGGCCGCGCCTACAAGCCCATCCTGGACGAGCTGGGCCTGACCTACACCCAATGGATCGCGATCGTCGCGCTGTGGGAGCACGACGAGCAGACCGTCAGTGGCCTGGGCGACAAGCTGTTCCTCGAGTCGAACACGCTCACGCCCATCCTGAAGAAGCTGGAGGCGCTCGGCTACCTGGAGCGCCGGCGCGATCCGCGCGACGAGCGCCAGGTCATCGTCCGGCTCACCGAGGCCGGGCGCGCGTTGCGCGAGAAGGGCGCGCAACGCAGCCTGGTGCAGGCCACGGGCCTCGACGCCGTCCAGTTCGCCGCCGCGCGCCGCACGATGAACGAGGTGCGCGACAACCTGTTGCGCCACACGCAGCAGGGTGCCGGCTGAGGCAGCGCGCCGCGCTCAGAGGTCCTGCGCGCGCGTCTGGCCCTCGGTCCAGCCGTACTGCCCGATCAAGGGCACGAAGGCGACGCTGCCGAGCGTCTGCTGCTCGTAGTCTTCCTGCGCGTGGCGCACGACCTTGAGCAGTCGCTGCGTGCCGTGGCCGCCGACGTCCAGCGGCATCAGCAGCCGCCCGCCGAGCCGCAGTTGGGCCTTGAGCGGCGCGGGCACCTCGGGCCCCGCGGCGGCGACCAGGATGGCGTCGAACGGCCCCGCCTCGGGCCAGCCGAGCGTGCCGTCGCCGGTGCGCAGGTGGATGTTGGCGTAGGCCAGGGCATCCAGCCGCTCGCGGGCGTGGCGCGTCAGCAGTTCGTGCCGCTCGATCGCATGCACCGTGGCGGCAATCTGCGCGAGCACGGCCGAGGCGTAGCCCGAACCGGCGCCCACCTCCAGCACATGGTCGCCGGGAGCGACCTCGGCGGCCTCGATCATCCACGCGACCATGAAGGGCTGGGAGATCGTCTGTTCAGCCTCGATCGGCAGCGGCGAATCGTCGTAGGCGAAGGCGGCCATCCGTTCGTCGACGAAGCGCTCGCGCGGCACGGTGCGCATGGCGCGCAGCACGTGCGCGTCGCGGATGCCGCGTGCCACGAGCTGGCGCTCGACCATGCCGTCGCGCTCGGATTGGAAGGACCGGTTCATGGCGCCTCCGTTCAGCAGGTGCAGTCAGCCGCAGCGGGCACGCGGCGTACCGCGGCCTGCGTGAAATTGTGCGCCGGTGCCGCGCTGGAGGGCGGCTCCAGATCTCCCCACAGCGTGCCCGGCTCAATCCCGCTGTATCGCCGTCGATAAGGCATGGATAGCCGTTCGCCTACGGTGGGCTCGCGGCGACCCTCGATGAAGACCCTCCTCCGCCACCTGCGCATCGGACACCGCCTCGTGCTGTGTTTCTCGCTCATCCTGCTGCTGATGATCGGCGGCGCGTGGCTGGCCGTGTCGAGCTCGCGTACCGCGCGGCAGAGCCTTGTGCAGCTGGTGGCGCTGTCCAATGCGCGCCAGGCCGACATCCGCACGATGCGCTCGCTGCTCGAGCGCCAGGACCGCGTGTCGCAGCGCCTGGGACTGGTGAACTCGATCGAGGACGCCCGCAACGACATGCAGGCCATCCTCGACGACATCGCGGCCTACCGCGTGGTCGAGCGGCGCTACGCGAGCCACGTCGATTCGGTGCTCGAGCGCTCGATGGTCGAGCAGACCGAGCGCTACGACCGCGCGCTCGCGGCCGCCTTCGCCGACGCGCAGGCCAGCGTGGCGGGATACAACCCCGGCATGGCGGCACGCACGTTCAACCGCGACGTCGCGCCGATCCACGCCGCCTGGCTGCATCTGCTGGACGACCTCGCCGAACTGCAGAACCAGCGCGTGGCCGCCGAGATCCAGGCGCTCAGCGCGCAGGCCAACCGCAACGACCTGGTGATCGGCGCCGTCGCGCTGCTGGCGTCGCTGCTGGCCGCGTTCGCGGGCTGGCGGCTGACGCTGAGCATCACGCGGCCGCTGAAGCAGGCCGTGCTGTTCGCGTCGGCGGTGGGCAGCGGCCAGCTGGACGTGCCACTGCCGCGCAGCTCCGACGACGAGTGCGGCATGCTGCTGCTGGCGTTGAAGGCGATGGCGCGGCAACTGCAGGAGGCCAACACCCGCATGCAGCGCCTGGCCATCGAGGACGGCCTGACCGGTGCGTTCAACCGGCGCCATTTCGACGACGTGCTGTTCTCCGAGCACGAGCGTGCGCGCCGCGCCGCGATGCGCCGCAACAGCGAGGGCGTGCAGGATGCCGCCGCGCACCTGGCGCTGCTGCTGATCGACGTCGACCACTTCAAGGCCTTCAACGACCAGTTCGGCCACCCGGCGGGCGATGCCTGCCTGCGCGCCGTCGTGGACGCGGTGCGCGATGCCGGCCTGCGCCCGGGCGACTTCCTGGCCCGCTACGGCGGCGAGGAGTTCGTCGTGATCCTGCCGTCCTGCGACATCGCCGGCGCCGCCGTCGTGGCCGAG
>Ga0207695_10012890_pt1 | contig 10005 bp, 12 predicted proteins | sample KBSC54metaG_FD_184354 | JGI IMG/M metagenome (GOLD analysis project Ga0207695, IMG submission 184354) | Corn rhizosphere microbial communities from Kellogg Biological Station, Michigan, USA - KBS C5-4 metaG (SPAdes) (version 2) | ecosystem: Host-associated > Plants > Roots > Rhizosphere > Soil... | reverse complement strand
GGCGGCGATGATGCGGCGCGCGCCAGATTGATCGACGGGCTGGACCATTTCGGCATCGGCTTTTCCTGGGGCGGTTATGAAAGCCTCGCCTTGCCGGTGGATCCTGCGTCGATCCGGTCAGCGACGCTGTGGCAAGCCGAAGGGCCACTTGTCCGCTTGCACATTGGGCTTGAGGATCCGGATGATCTGATTGCCGACCTCGGCCGCGGCCTTGCACGCCTCCGAGACGGCTAGGCTTCACTGACAAAGAACACCCTGCTTAAAGCGGCGGCATCAGCTGCCGCTTCGCCTTGCACCGCGTCATGGATTGATCGTTTCTTGGGCAGATAGGCGTGGCAACTTTGCAACAATCGCTGTCTTTTTAGCATCTTGCACCATTTACCTTTTGTTTCGGATTCTGCTGTGGTGCAAAAGGCCGGTGCTTCGATAGGAAGCCGTGCCCTCCCGTTGGGGAAGAAGGCTCGGCCCTATGGGCGCAGGGGAGTGATCCGAAACAGAAAAGGGAAAATACTCATGCGCTTCAATCTTCTTGGCATGTCGGCTCTTGCGCTGGCGGCAGTTTCTGCCCCGGCTTTCGCGCAGGATGCCGCCGCCCCCGCCAGCGACTTCACCGTAACCGGTGGCGCGACCCTCGTGAGCGACTACCGCTTCCGCGGCATCTCGCAGACCGACAAGCGCTTCGCCGTTCAGGGGACGCTGACCGTCAGCCACTCATCTGGCTTTTATGCCACCGTCTGGGGCTCCTCGATCGACGACTATATCGCAAATGGCGGCGATCAGGAAATCGACCTCATCGCAGGTTATTCGAAGGCATTTAGCGGCATCACCTTCGATGGCGGCGTCCTGTACTATTACTATCCTGGCTCTGGCGGCATCAACTCGGATTTCTTCGAGCCTTATGCAAGTCTCAAGACGACCTACGGTCCGGTGACCGCCAAGATCGGTGCCGCCTACGCACCGAAACAGAAAGCCATTGGCCTTTTCGACACGCTGGGCACCTTCCACAAAGAGGATAACCTCTACGTCTATGGCGAGCTCTCCGGTGCTGTGGGTCCGATCGCTCTGACCAGCCATCTCGGCTACAGCCATGGCCCAAGCTACCTCACCATCGGCAAGAGCTATTGGGACTGGAACGTCGGCGCCAGCTACACCTGGAATCACCTGACGTTCGGCGTAAGCTATGTCGATACGAATAAGAATGCGCTGTCCCCGTCAGGACGCAACATCGCCAAGGCCGGCGTTGTCGGCTCGGTCGGTGTAGCTTTCTAAATCTTTCCAATCAGTACGCTTGAGAAAGGGCCGCGAGCGATCGTGGCCCTTTTTTCATGGCGCGCGCTCGTCACCGGTCTCTTAACCTTCATTACCGACAACCAACCAAAACGGGTGGGTCGATCGGTATGAGAATAATCTGGATCAGCGTGTTGCTGGCTGCACAGGCGGCGAGCGCCAGCGATCGTCGGGTCGTTGGGCGTCAACTTCCGAGCCCACATTCCGTCTACTGCGGAAGCGGGATAGTTCAACGCCACCAATCGCGCTATCTGAGCTTCGTCATGTTGCATGTTCGCAATTCAGTTCCCTGCTCGCGCAGGACCATCACCGGCGGCTGACCTTGCAGCGCACGGGCCTGCTGGGCGGCTCATTCAACCCCGCGCATGGCGGGCACCGCCGTATCGCGCTCGGCGCGATCGCCATGTTGCGACTCGATGAGCTGTGGATGATGGTGTCGCCCGGCAATCCGCTCAAGGACGCGGCCGTCGACATGGCGCCACTTGCCGCACGCATGGCGTCGGCACGCCGCATCGCTCGGCACGCACCCATCAAGGTAACTGCCATCGAGCGCAATCTCCACACCCGCTACACCGTGGAAACGCTCGCTTCGCTTGTCCGTCGCTATCCCAAACGCCGGTTCATCTGGCTGATGGGGGCCGACAATCTTGCTGATTTCCACCGTTGGCGGCAGTGGCGAAAGATCGCGATGACGGTTCCGATTGCCGTGATCGCTCGTCCGGGCTATAATGGCGCTGCCCGGACCGGACCGGCCTGGGCCTGGCTTCGGCGTTTCGTCCGACCCGAGAGCCAGGCACAAAGATGGACGAACTGGAGACCACCGGCGCTCGTGTTGCTGCGCTTCGTACCCGATCCAGCATCCGCCACGCGGATCCGTCGCGGAAATCCCGGTTGGCATGTCTCACACAACCCCATCGTTCGGCGCGATCCGGTGACGCGCCGCCTGATAGCCTGAGGAGGCTCTTTGCCCGCACATAGTCCTGCGCGAGCCAGCGAAGGAACCGACCCATCGGCCGCGCTGCACGAACTCGTGCTCAAATCACTCGACGACGATCAAGCCGTCGAGACCGTCTCCATTCCGCTCGCCGGGAAATCGACGATCGCCGATTATATGGTGATCGCGAGTGGTCGATCGAGCCGCCAGGTCGCCTCCATGGCCACCAAGCTCGCTGACAAGATCAAGCAGGAGACCGGCCGCACGCCCCGTATCGAGGGCCTGCCCACCGCCGACTGGGTGTTGATCGATGCCGGTGACGTGATCGTGCATCTTTTCCGCCCCGAGGTCCGCAGCTTCTACAATCTCGAGCGGATGTGGGCATTCGGCGAAGCGCCCACGCCGGCCGTGGTCGGCGCCTGACGCCGCTTTGCTGCTCCACATCATCGCCCGCGGCCGGATCGGTCAGGGGCCTGAAAGCGAGCTTGTCGATCGCTACATGAAGCGGATCGGCTGGCCGGCCCGCATCACGGAACTGCCGGATCAGGGCGGGCGTATTCCCTCCCTTGCCGGCGCGACTAAACAGGTCGTGCTGGACGAACGCGGCCGTCAATTGACTTCCAAGGCCTTTGCCGAATTGCTAGGCCGCTGGCGTGACGACGGCGTTCGCGAGACGCGCTTCCTGATCGGCGCTGCCGACGGACATGACGATCCAATCCGCCGGGAGGCGGACCTGCTGCTCGCTTTCGGCGCGGCGACATGGCCACATCTGCTCGCGCGCGCGATGCTGGCCGAGCAGCTTTGGCGCGCAACCAGCATCCTCGCCAACCATCCCTATCATCGCGAGGGATAGTGCGTCGCTTCCTCCTCATCGCCGTAGCATTCATGCTTGGAGGTGCAGCTTTCGCCCAAACCATAACGGACGAGCAAAAGGCACTCGCCGACGCGCAACAGGCGGCCGTCGCAGCAACACGCCGTTCCGAACAGCTGGAAATGGCGGCGGCGAATACGATGGACGCCGCCGACAAGACGCGCGTGGAGGCGGCTGCGATCGCGGCGCGCATTCAGGAGAGCGAGGCGGCGATCGCTGAAGCGGAAGCGCGTGCCACACTCGTCGAACGGCTCAGGCGCATCCAGCATGCACGGCTTGCCGCCCGCCAGCGCCCGATCGTGCGGCTGACGGCAGCGCTGCAGACAATGGCGCGCCGCCCTCCGGCCCTCGCATTGGTGCAGCCAGGCTCGATCGACGATCTGGTTCATGTGCGCTTGCTGCTGGCCGACGCCCTCCCGCTCATCCGCCAGCGCACGGCCGGGCTGCGCGGCGAGCTGGATCGCGCCAACCGGTTGCGCACGCAGGCCGCGTTGGCGATCGCTTCGGTCCGCCAGCAAAAGGCCGTGCTGCTGGGCCGACGCACGGCGCTCGTTCGTCTCGAGGCTGCGCAGCGTGCGCAATCGCGCCAATTCGGCGACTCCGCATTCCTTGAACAGGAGCGCGCCCAAGCGATGGCGGAAAAAGCGAGAGACATTGCCGATCTCATGAAATCGATGGACGCGCAGGCGGAAACTTCCGCCAGGCTGGCGTCGCTGCCAGGGCCGCTGCTTCGCCCGACAATTCCAGGCGCCGCAGCCGCACCGGCCCCCGAAGCCTTACCTTCAACACCCCAGCACCCGGTCTATCGGTTGCCGGTGCTCGGACGCGTCGTCACCGGCATGGGAGAAATTTCCGAAACGGGTGTGCGCTCGCGTGGCCTTACCCTGGTGACGCGGCCGGACGCGCAAGTCGTGGCGCCGGCAAGTGGTGGAATCCAGTACGCCGGAAGCTTCCGTGGCTATGGCCAGATCCTGATCATCGATCATGGCGGCGGCTGGACTACGTTGATCACGGGCCTTGAAACCGTCTCGGTGAAGGTGGGCGATGCGGTGGTGCAGGGAAGCCCCATCGGGCGCGCCGGCTCCGGCAATCCCCGCATCACCGTCGAGCTGCGCAGGCAGGGCGAGCCCGTCAATATCGCTCCGCTTGCGGCGCGCAGCTGAAAGCCTGTATCCTGGCTGCAATCGTGAAGGAAGATTCTCTCTGATGCCCAAGTTTCTGTTGCGTTCGACCGGCCTTGTCGCGGCGGTCGCGCTCATTCCCGCGATCAGCGCCGGCATGGCCGCCGTCGACGTCGATACTTACAAAGAACTCGATCAATTCATGAGCGTGTTTGAACGCGTCCGCTCCGACTATGTCGACAAGGTCGACGATCAGACGCTGATCCGCGGCGCCATCGACGGCATGCTCGCCAGCCTCGATCCGCATAGCTCTTATCTCGATGCACGCGATTTCCAGAATCTGAAGACGCAGACCGAGGGCAGCTATGGCGGCCTCGGCCTCACCGTTTCGATGGAGGATGGCGCGGTCAAAGTGGTTGCGCCTACCGAGGATTCGCCGGGCGACCGGGCGGGCATCAAGTCCGGCGATTATATCACCCATCTCGACGGCCAGCTTATCTATGGCGGCACGCTCGACGAAGCCGTCGACAAGATGCGCGGCAAGCCCGGCACCAAGATCCGCCTCACCATCGTACGCCCCGGCCGCGACAAGCCGTTCGACGTCAGCCTCACGCGCGAGATCATCCAGCTCAAGGCCGTGAAGTGGGAAGTCAAGAACCGCGTTGGCATCGTCAACATCAACAGCTTCAGCAAGACCACGGGCGAAGGGGTGCGCGCAGCCCTCGCCGGGATCGACAAGGCGACGGGTAGCCATCCGCTCGGCTATGTGGTCGATCTGCGGTCCAACCCTGGCGGCCTGCTGGATCAGGCCATCGAAGTCTCCGATGCCTTTCTTGAGCGCGGTGAGATCGTCTCTCAACGCGGCCGCGATCCGAGCGACATCGAGCGCTATTATGCGCATGCCGGCGATCTCGCGCACGGCCTGCCGGTTGTCGTGCTGGTGGACTCGGGTTCGGCGTCCGCTGCAGAGATCGTTGCCGGAGCCCTGCAGGACCAGCGCCGTGCGCTGGTCATGGGCGAGACGAGCTTCGGAAAGGGGTCGGTCCAAACCCTGCTCCAGCTCACTGACGATACCGCGCTTCGGCTCACCACGGCACGCTATTACACGCCGTCGGGTCGCTCCGTGCAGGAAGGGGGAATCAAACCGGACATCCCCGTGCCGCAGCTTACCGATCCTGACCGCAAGGATCGGCCACGGCTGCGCGAGGCGGATCTCCGCCGTCACCTGATCAACGAAGCCAAGATCAATGACGATGTGCTGGAGGATGATGCCAAGGAGGACCCGCGCTTTGCTGGCACGGCCGAAACGCTGGAGAAAGCAGGCGTGAAGGATTTCCAGCTCGATTATGCAGTCAAGACGATTGCGCGGCTTGCCAATCTCCCAGCCACGCCGGCGCTTGCATCCGCGAAGGGCAGCCGCCGCTGATCCCAATGCGAACTGCCCTCGGCATCACGCCGCCACTCTGTCAGGGGAGTTAGGATGAGCCGTTTCGCCATGGCGCGCCTGCTTGCGTTTCTGCTCCCGCTTGCGCTGATTGCAGGCGCTTTGGGATCGCAGTTCTTCGGCGGGCTCTATCCGTGCGAAATGTGCCATTGGCAACGCTGGCCGCATTATGCGGCGATCTTGCTCGCGCTGCTCGCCTTCCTGCTCCCCGCGCCGGGCGCTCGCAAAGGCCTCGTGCTTCTTGCCGCCATCGCCATTGCTGTCAGTGGCGCGATCGGCGTGTTTCATGCCGGGGTGGAATATGGCTGGTGGCAGGGGATCACCGAATGCAGCGTCCTGAACGCTGGCAGCGGCCAGAGCAGCCTGGCCGACATCATGGCCAGCCCGCTGATCCGCTGCGACGTACCGCAGTGGACGCTGTTCGGCATTTCCCTGGCGGGATATAATGCCATCTTTTCCTTGGGTGGGGCGGCGCTTATCTTGTGGCTATGGCTGAAGGCACGCTGAGCAATCCTGATTCCGCCGCGATGCTCCGCGTCGATCACGCTGGCGAGTTCGGTGCCACGCGCATCTATGATGGCCAGCGTGCGATCCTCGGCGATCGGCACCCGGCCTCCCGTCTCATCGCCCGCATGGCAGCGCAGGAGCAGGCCCATCGCGAGCATTTCGATCGGATGATGGCCGAACGCGGCGTGCGGCCGACGCTGCTTGCTCCGGTTTGGAATGTTGCCGGCTTTGCGCTTGGGGCAGCCACGGCGCTGCTCGGGCCGGAAGCCGCCATGGCATGCACCGCTGCGGTGGAAACCGAAATCGACCGCCATTATGGCAAGCAACTCGAAGAGTTGGCCGATCGCGATCCGGAGCTGCGTGACGCGATTACCGAATTCCGCGCCGAAGAGATCGAGCATCGCGACGCCGCGATTGCAGCAGGCGCTGAGGCGGCGCCTGCCTATCCGCTGCTGTCGGCCGCGATCCGGCTGGGCTGTCGTGCCGCGATCGCCTTATCGCAACGAATTTAGAGGACTTTGGCGCTGCTGTTGCGTTAGAGGAAAGGGCCAAGGAGAGACTTTGCCATGCGCAGAACGCTGCTGCCCGTCCCGCTTGTTGCGCTGCTCATGGCGATCACGGGCGCCCCCTCGCCGCTGCGCGCACAGCCCGGAGGCGTCGTAAAAGACATTTTCGGCAGCGAGAAGTGCCCGGTCAGCAATGGCGAGGAAATCGTGGTCTGCCGCCGCTTTCCTGAAAGCGAGCGCTATCGCATCCCCAAGGATCTGCGCGATGCGGCCAAGGATGCGCCTGCGCCCAATTGGGCGAACCGGGCGATGGCACTCGAATATGTCGGCCGCAGCGGCACCAGCTCCTGCTCCCCGGGCGGCGGCGGCGGCGACTGGACAGGCTGCTGGACCAGGCTGATGAATCAAGCCAAGGCGGAACGGAAGGACGAGAAAAAGGCGGAGCAGGATATTCCGCTTCCACGTTAATCCTGCACTCATTTACTTGGGCGGAAAAGGCTCCATGAAGTTCTGGCGATCCCTGATGCTCGTGCCGTTGGTCGCGGCATTCTCACCCGCTCTGGCTGCGGATCCGCCGCCCAAGGAGCCGACCAAGTACACGACGCTCGTTATCTATGGAAACGATGCTTGTCCGCGCAGCAGCGACGATGAAATCATCGTGTGTGCCCGCGAACCCGAAAGCGAGCGCTACCGCATTCCCAAGCGGCTTCGCCGCGAGAAGCCGAAGGCGGAAAACCGAAGCTGGGCAGACCGCGCCCAGGTGCTCGAAATGGTCAACCGCCGCGGTATTCCGAACAGCTGCTCGCCGATCGGCAGCAATGGTCAAACGGGCTGCATGGCGCAATTCCTCCGGCAGGCCCGCGAAGAGCGGGAGCAACAGCAAAGCGAGGGGCCGGACGCCCCCTGAACGCCCGCCGGAACAAGCCGGCGCACCAGCAATTCAGCTGCACATGTACCGCGCTGTCCTGACCGGCCCGCACGATTTCGAAAGCTGGCGCAACGCCGCTCGCATGCTGGCACTGGCGGACGTGCTACCTGACGAGATTCTGTGGGAAATCGGCGAAATAGCGGATGTCTCGCCCACGCCCGCCGCTGGCGCGGGCCAGCTCTCCGTGCCGCGCGCTTTTGTTGATCTCGCGCGGCAGGCCATTCTCCATGAAGATCCGGAGCGCTTTACGATTCTCTATGCGCTGCTGCTGCTCGTCGGCCACGATCGGGGCTTGATAGAGGATCGGAGCGATCCGCTCGTTGCGCGCGTTGAAGCGATGGCACGCGAGGTCAGCATGGCGAAGACGCAAAAGATCCGACAAGGCAGCAACAGCGAGGCGGCGTGGGCGGCGCTGCGCGACGAGGCAATGGGCTGCACCCGCTGTCATCTCTACAAGCATGCAACCCAGACCGTGTTTGGCGAAGGTCCGGTCGATGCCAGGATGATGCTGGTCGGCGAGCAGCCCGGCGACCAGGAGGACCTTCAAGGTCACCCCTTCGTCGGTCCAGCGGGTCAGATGCTCGATCGTGCGCTCGAAAAGGCGGGCGTTGATCGAACTCAGGTCTATGTTTCGAATGCGGTCAAGCATTTCAAGTTCGAGCCGCGCGGTAAGCGCCGTATTCACTCCAAGCCCAACGCCGGCGAGATCTCGGCCTGCCGCTGGTGGATCGATCAGGAACGTGCGCTGATCCGGCCTCGCGTGATCGTGGCGCTGGGCGCCAGTGCAGGGCACGCGCTGCTCGGCCGGGCCATAACCATCAGCCGCATGCGCGGCACCCCGCTCCCGCTCGAGGATGGCAGCGAATGTCACATCACCATTCACCCGAGCTATTTGCTGCGTATCGACGACGACGCGCGTGCCCAGCAGGAATATCACCAATTTGTGGATGATCTTGTACGCGCCCGCGCTGCTGCCGCGGCTTGAATCGCGCTGCAAAAGTTCCCATCTCGCTGATTAACAAGGCCAAAACGCGACAAGCTGAGTCGCAAACGCGGCGAGCCGAGTCGCTCATTAGGCTCGGGTCAACTTGTATGGCCCTAAGTTTTCACGTTAAATTGGGTTACAGGATGTTTGGGCGGGTATTCGTTGGATCGATTTAGGAAGATTTTCGCAGTTGCCGCTGCCATTTCGCTGACTGCTTCCACTGGGCTGGCGAGCGAATATGTCGTGCAGCTGCCTGCGCCTGCTGGTCCGGTCGTCGCGCCCGCTCCGCTCAACCCGCGCGCCATGCCGGTGGGGCCGCGTTATGCGGCCGTGCTGATGGACGCACGTAGCGGCGAAATTCTCTACGCAAACGCCTTCCGCGAGCTGCGTCATCCCGCCTCGATCACCAAGGTGATGACGCTGTTCCTCACATTCGATGCGATTGCCGCCGGAACGCTCAAGCTCACCGATCCGGTAATTTTCTCGCCGCATGCTACCTCGCAGCGGCCGTCGAAGCTCGGGATCGAAGCGGGTCATAGTATCACGGTGGATCAGGCCATTCGCGTCATCGCCGTGAAATCAGCGAACGACGTTGCGATGGCACTGGCTGAAAAGCTCGGCGGCAACGAGAAGAACTTCGTGGCGATGATGAACCGCAAGGCGCGCCTGCTCGGCATGCATGACACGGTCTACGCCAATCCGTCGGGTCTGCCGGATCCCAACAACGTGACGTCGGCTTACGATATCGCGCTGCTATCCTCGGCGATGCTCCGTACCCATCCGGATCGCTACGCTTATTTTTCCCAGCGCAATTTCGCCTATGGCAAGCAGACCTTCGAAAATCATAATCATCTGCTTGGCAAGGTGGTCGGCATGGACGGGATTAAGACCGGCTATACCGTCGATGCCGGGTTCACGCTTGCCGCATCGGCGCTTCGCGACAATCGCCGTCTGATCGCGGTGGTGCTCGGCGAACCGTCGATCTCGGCACGCAATCGCGACGCGACGGCACTGCTGGAGGCCGGCTTCACGGTTTTGAAGGAGCGGGCGAATGGCGTCCGCGTCGCGGTCGAGGACGCACTGCCGCAGGCACAACACCCTGCGTTCAGGACGGCCGAGCCGGTGACTGAGCAGGGCTCGAACGACGACGCCAAGACCGTCAAAAAAGCCCCGCTCAGAAAAAAATCAGGTACAAAAGCGCCGGCAAAAAGGGAGCCGGTGAAAAAGACATCGGCGAAGAAAGCCTCGGCTAAAAAGGCGCACGCTTCGTCGTCCAGCGCGCATAAGGCTGCGCACAGCACTCAAAAGAAGAAAAAGCACGGCTAAATCGGAAGACGGCGCCGCCGCTCAGCAGGGAGCGATCACCTCGACCTGAATGAGCTGGCGCCCATAACGCTGGCCTTCCACACGCACCGGCGTTTC
>Ga0207695_10012889_pt1 | contig 10006 bp, 10 predicted proteins | sample KBSC54metaG_FD_184354 | JGI IMG/M metagenome (GOLD analysis project Ga0207695, IMG submission 184354) | Corn rhizosphere microbial communities from Kellogg Biological Station, Michigan, USA - KBS C5-4 metaG (SPAdes) (version 2) | ecosystem: Host-associated > Plants > Roots > Rhizosphere > Soil... | reverse complement strand
GCGGTGGCGCGGCCGACTGGGCGGGCGGCGGCGCCGGCGGGCGCGACGGGGTGGCGTAGCTCGGCGTCGACGGCGGCGCGCTGGGCGGCGGCGGGGCGCTCGGCGAACGGGTGACCGGGAGCGGAGTCTCCAGGCCGGCGCTCGGCTGCGGCGGCGCCGCGGCGTAGGCGGGCGGACGCGAGGTCGGGGTGTAGCCGGTGGCTCGTTGCGGCGGCGGCGACGGCGGCGGCGCGGCCTCGACATACTGGGTCGTGGTCACGCGCGTCCGGATCGGGCCGCTGTCGCGCATCGACGCCGGCAGGCCGATCTTCTGGCCCGTTCTCAGGCCGGCGCGCGAAGAGATGTGGTTCAGCTGCGCCAGTTCGTCGGGCGCCACGTTGAAGCGGCGGGCGATGCCGGCCAGGGTGTCGCCTCGCTCGACCACATAGGCCTTGGCCACCGGCACCTTCAGGATCTGGCCGGGCCGCAGGCGATAGGGCGCACGAAGGTCGTCGTTGGCGTCGAGGATGACCTGGCGGGTGGTGTGAAAGCCGCGCGCCAGGGCGTCGACGTGGTCGCCCCGCTGCACCTCGTACTCCTGGAAGATGCCGGATGCGGACACGACGTCGCCGCCGATGCTGACCTGCTCGACCGTCTGGCGGCGCGGCGCGGCGTAGGACGGGGTCCGGGGCGGCGGCGCATAGGCATTGGCAGGTGGCGGCGCCGGCGCTGCGGGCGGCGGAGGCGCGGGCCGGCTCGGGACGGCCGGCGCCTCGTGATAGGCGGCGCGTGGCAGCATCGAGCCGTCGGCCGAAGCGGTCGGCCCGGGGGCGGCGGCGGGCGGCGCAGCGTCGGTGGGCGGCGGGACGTCGTTGGCGGTGGTGGCGCTGGCGGGCGAGGTCATCGCGCCGGCGGCCGCGGCCGGCGGCGGCAGGGCATGGCTCTCCACCTGCGGCAGGGGCGCGCGGAAGCGGGTGGGATCGCCCTCGTCGGCCCGGGCCGCGGGCGCAGCCGGGGCGGGGGCAGCGGCCGGCGGAGGCGCGGGGGCGGCGGCCTGGCTGATCGGATATTGCGGCGTTGTCGTGCACGCCGCGGTGGCCACGAGGACGAACGCGAGCGCGCCAGTCCCTCGCCAAAGATTCCTCATCGGCGCTCCCTCACGCACTCCTGCGAACGGACGGTCGCTGGTTCGTGCTTAATCATCGGTTAAGCCTCACATGCGCCGGCGGCCAAACGTGGGCCGTCGGCTCAGAGTTCGCGCGCCACGCCGTCGAGCAACGGAACGAAGCGCACTTCGCATAGGATCTCCGACCGAAACGCCCCGTCCCCGTCGCCGGCGTATCGGATCAGCTGCTGCACCGGCCCCTTGCCGATGGGCGCCACGAGGACGCCCGATGGTTTGAGCTGGGCAAGCAGGGTCTTGGGTTCAGACGGCGCCGCCGCCGTGACCAGAATACGGTCGAAAGGCGCCTGGGCGGCCCAGCCGGCCCCGCCGTCGCCGAAACGGGTGATGATATTGGTCAGCTGCAGCATCTTGAACCGCGCCTCGGCGTCCTTCATCAGCGTGCGATACCGCTCGATCGTGTAGACCAGCCGCGACAGGCGCGAGAGCACCGCGGTCTGGTAGCCCGACCCGGTGCCGATCTCCAGCACCCGGGCCCGCGGCTCCAGGGTCAGGGCCTGGGTCATCAGGCCGACGATGTAGGGCTGGCTGATGGTCTGGCCGCAGGCGATCGGCAGCGCCGAATCCTCCCACGAGCGGTCGCGGAACAGGTCGGGCGTGAACAGGTTGCGCGGGGTGCGCTCGATCGCCGCAAGCACCGCCGGGTCGGTGATGCCCTGGGAGCGCAGGCCCAGAATCAGGCGCGCAACCCGGGTGTCATGATTGTCGGCGTCCTTGGCCGGTGAGCTCATTCAGGAATCCGAAGCTTGGGCGGCGCGCCGCCGAGCACGCCTTTTAGGGCGTGAATCGTCGGCATGTGGGTCAAATCAATGTGCAACGGGGTGACGGAGATGCGCCCGCCCAGCACGGCGGCCAGGTCCGTGCCGTCGGTCAGCTCCGGGCGCCGACCGGAGAAGCCCATCCAATAGTAGTCGCGCCCGGCCAGGTCGCTACGCCGCTCGACCCGCAGATTGTGGATTTCCCGCAGGCCCTGGCGGGTGACCTCCACCGTATCCACCTCGGCCGGCGGACGGTTCGGGAAGTTCAGGTTGATCACCACGTCCTTGGGCCAGCCGGCCTCCAGCAAACGCTGGATGATGCCGGGCGCGAAGGCCTCGGATGTCTCCCAATGGATCGGCTGGCCTTCCTGGAAGTAGGTCATGGCCTGGGACAGGGCGATCCCCGGCACGCCCAGCGCCATGGCCTGGATCGCGCCGGCGACCGTGCCGGACATGGTCACGTCCTCGGCGACGTTGTGGCCGCGGTTGACCCCCGATAGGACGAGGTCGGGCATGTGGTCCTTCAGCAGCTCTTCCACCGCCAGCATCACGCAGTCGGTGGGCGTGCCGGAAACGGCGAACCGGCGGTCGTTCAGCTTGCGCGCCCGCAGCGGCGCCGACAGCGTCAGGGCCCGCGAGGCCCCCGACTGCTCGACCTCGGGCGCCACGACCCAGACGTCGTCGGAGAGCTGGCCGGCGATCCGCTCAAGGACGGCAAGGCCCTCGGCGTTGATCCCGTCGTCGTTGGTGAGGAGGATCCTCATCCCTCGCCCCCGATGTGCGTGACCCCCCGCATGTAGGGATGCAGCGCCTGGGGCACCGCGATGCGCCCGCCTTCGTCCTGATAGTTCTCCATGACCGCCACCAGGGTGCGCCCCACCGCCAGCCCGGAGCCGTTCAGGGTGTGGACGAAGCGCGTGCCCTTCTCGCCGGCGGCCTTGCAGCGCGCGTCCATCCGCCGGGCCTGGAAGTCGCCGCAGTTGGAGATCGAGCTGATCTCCCGGTAGGTCTGCTGCGACGGCAGCCAGACCTCCAGGTCGAAGGTCTTGCGGCTGGCGAAGCCCATGTCGCCGGTGCACAGCAGCATGGTGCGGAACGGCAGCTCCAGCCGCTTCAGCACCGCCTCGGCGCTGGCCACCATGCGCTCGTGCTCGACCTCGGACTGGTCGGGCGTGGTGATCGCCACCAGCTCGACCTTGTAGAACTGGTGCTGGCGGATCATTCCGCGGGTGTCCTTGCCCGACGCCCCGGCCTCGGAGCGGAAGCAGGGCGTCAGAGCGGTGAGCCGCAACGGCAGCTCTTCCTCGGGCGTGATCTGCTCGCGCACCAGGTTGGTCAGGGAGACCTCGGCGGTGGGGATCAGCCAGCGCCCGTCGGTGGTGCGGAACAGGTCGTCGGCGAACTTCGGCAACTGGGCGGTGCCGAACACCGCCTCGTCGCGCACCAGCAGCGGCGGCGAGACCTCGATATAGCCGTGCTCCTGGGTCTGCATGTCGAGCATGAACTGGGCGATCGCCCGCTCCATCCGCGCCAGCCCCTGGCGCAGCACCACGAACCTCGCGCCGGACATCCGCGCGGCGGCCTCGAAGTCCATCATGCCGAGGCCCGCGCCAAGGTCGACGTGATCCTTCGGGGACGGCAGGGAGAAGGGTTCGCCCCAGCGGCGGGCTTCGACATTGCCGTGCTCGTCCGCGCCGGTCGGCACGTCGGCGGCGGGAAGGTTGGGCAGCTGTTCGAGTTGAGTCTGAAGGCCCGCAGCGGCGACGTCTGCGCGGACGCCCACGTCTTCGATCTTTTCCTTCAGCTGGGCGACCTCGGCCATTAGGCCGCTGGCGGCCGCTTCATCGCGTTTCGCTTTGGCCTGACCAATCAGCTTGGACGCCTCGTTGCGTCGGCTCTGAGCAGACTGCAACTCCGTCTGGAGTACACGCAGTTGGCGGTCCCACTCGAGGATCGCCGGCGTCTGCGGCGACAGGCCCCGCGAGGCCCAGGCGCGGTCGTAGGCGTCGGGATCGTCGCGGATGGCTCTGATGTCGTGCATGGCTTGCGCGGCTTTCGGGGAAGCCCTCCCCTTAAGGCGCGTCGGCAGGGGCGCCAAGCACATCCCTCCCTTCATGGGGAGGGACCGCGTCGCGCAGCGACGCAGGGTGGGGGACTCTGACGCCGCACCGATAATCGGGAGTTGCGAATCTCTCTCCCGGACTCCCCCACCCTGACCGCTGCGCGGTCATTCCCTCCCCACTTCGGGGGAGGGACGACTAAGCGACGGCCGCGTCTTCCTTCTTTCGCCGCAACTCGATCAGCGCCACGCACCAGATCGAGATTCCGTACAGCAGGCAGATCGGCACGGCGAGGGAGAGCATGCTGATCGGGTCGGGCGGGGTCACCACCGCGGCGACCAGGAAGACGCCGACGATGGCGTAGCGCCAGCCGGCGCGCAGGCCCTTGGCGGTGACGATGCCGGCCATGCCGAGCAGGCTGACGATCACCGGCAGCTGGAAGCAGAGGCCGAACGCCAGCACCAGGGTGGTCACCAGCGACATGTAGTCGGAGACCTTGGGCAGCAGCTCGACCGAGACCTCGCCGGCGCCGCCGACGATCTGTTGGTTCAGGGAGAACCAGAGCACGAACGGCAGCATGACGTAGTAGACCAGCGCCGCCCCCATCAGGAACAGGATCGGCGAGGCGACCAGGAACGGCAGGAAGGCGTGGCGCTCGCGGCGATAGAGCCCCGGGGCCACGAAGCGGTAGAGCTGCCAGGCCAGGACCGGGAAGCAGAGCACCACGGCCCCGAAGCCGGCCAGCTTCACCTTGGCGAAGAACACCTCCAGCGGCGCGGTGGAGATGAACTTGGTCGCATGGCCGGCAGTGTGCTGGCCGAGCAGCGCCTGCAGCATGCCCAGCCCGCCCAGGCCCTCGCCGCCGGCCTTGCGCGCCTCGGCCAGGCTCGAGGCCACCGCAAAGGGATGCAGCAGGAAGCCTACGATCGGGGTGGCGAAGACGAAGGTGACGCCGAACCCGGCCACGAGGGCGACCGCGCAGATGATCAGCCGCTTCCGCAGCTCGATCAGGTGGTCCATCAGCGGCGCGCGCGAGGCGTCGATCTCGGCTTCGTCGTCGTGGGTGATGCTCATGACGCCGGCGTCTCGGGCGTGGAGGCCCCGGTATCGGCCTTCGGCTTGCGTATCCGCTTCGGCTTCGCCGGCGTCTCGGGCTCGGCGTCCGTCGCCAGGGGCTCGTGCGCCAGCAGTTGCGCGTCAGGGAAGGAAGGCGCGGCCTCAGGTGCCGGCGCCCTCGCCGCCTGCTCGGCTGCGACGGCCGCGTTGAAGTCGGCGTGGGCCGCTCCGAGCTCCGAACGCAGGTCGTGCATCACGTTCGGGACGCCCGCGTCACGGGCCGCGTTCTCGACGAAGGTCTCGGGGCGCGCGGAGCGCAGCGCCTCGACCTGCTTGCGCAGTTCGTCGAGCTCGGACTGGCGGGCGAGTTCGTCGAAGCTGGCGCGGAATTCGGCGGCCAGGCCCCGGACCTTGGCCATGAACTGGGCCACCTTCCGCATCAGGATCGGAAGGTCCTTCGGTCCCACGACCATCAGGGCCACCGCGCCGACGATCAGGAACTCGAGTAGCCGGCCTTCGGGGAACATGCGTGGATGCGGGCTCTGGCTGGGAGGACGGGCCGCGGGCGGCCCCGCTCCTGGAGGCCTGCCTGGACCAGGCTAGCGGACGATCGGGTCCTTCTCGGGGGTCGGGGCAGGAAGCGGCTTGGCCGGGTCGGCCTGCGCCGGCTTGTCGTCGTCATTCTTCAGGCCCTCGCGGAAGGCGCGGATGCCCTTCGCGGCGTCGCCCATGAAGCCCGAGAGCTTGCCGGGGCGCGCGAAGACGAGCAGCAGCACCGCCACGATGATCAGCCAGTGGATTGGGCTCAGTCCGCCCATGGGGTCATTCTCCAAACGCCGCCGGCGCGAGCGCTGACTCGGCGCCAAGCCGGAAGTTCATTGGGCGCTATATAGGACCGTCGCCGGCCTCGCGCCAACCAAACGAGCAACACCAAGAGCCTTGGGGGCGCGGCGAAGCGCCCTGCCCTTCTACGCTTCCTCGCCCTCAAGGTAGTCGGTGTGGAAGGCGTGGTCGCCCTCCGCCTCGTCCGCCCCACCCTCCTGGCCGACCGAGGCCGCGGGGTCGGGCACGTTGAAATCCGACGGCAGGTCGATGTCGAGCAGGCCGGCCGCCTTCATCTCCGCCGCGCCCGGCAGGTCCACCAGGCTGGCGAGCCCGAAGTGTTCCAGGAAGGCGTCGGTGGTCACATAGGTCACCGGCCGGCCGGGCGTGCGCCGGCGCCGCCCAGGCCGCACCAGCTCCATCTCCAGCAGCAGGTCCAGGGTGCCGCGGCTGGCCTGCACGCCGCGGATCGCGTCGATCTCGGCCCGGGTCACCGGCTGGTGGTAGGCGATGATCGCCAACGTCTCCTGGGCGGCGCGCGACAGGCGGCGCGGCTCGACCCGTTCGTCGGTCATCAGGAAGGCGAGGTCGGCGGCGGTCTGGAACCGCCAGCGGCCCCCGACCTCCGCGAGATTGACCCCACGCTCGGCGTAGAGATCGCGCAGGGCTTCGAGCCCGGCAGCGATGTCGGCGCCCTCCGGCAGGCGGCGCGCGAGATCGGAGAGCGCCAGCGGCTCGGCGGCGGCGAACAGCAGGGCCTCGATCATCCGGGTGGTGTCGGAGAGGCCGCTCACGCCGCCCGCCCCCGCTTGCGCAGATAGATCTCGGCGAAGTGGTCCAGCTGACGCGCCTCCAGGTCGCCCTCGCGGACGAACTCCAGGCTGGCCGACAGGGTCGAGGCCAGGAACGACGCCCGGCTCGGCCCCTTGCCGGCGCTTCCAGCCATCGGCGCGACACCGGTCAGCGGCGTCCAGCGCTCCAGCTCCGGCAGCAGGTCGCGCAGCCGCTCGCGGGCGTCGTCCAGCGGATAGGCCTGTGGCGGCCGCGGGGTGTAGTGGCGGGCCAGGTCCCGGCGGCGCTGGGTCACATAGGCGTCCATCAGGTCGTAGAGCTCGCCCGGTGTGCGGGTGGCCGACACCAGGGTCTTCTCCGGGTCACCACGCGGGAACACGTCGCGGCGCAGGCGGGGCCGCTCGAGCAGGCTCTCGGCGGCCCTGCGCATGGCGTCCAGCTTGGCGAGGCGGAAGGCCAGGTTGGCCGCGGCGGCCTCGGCCGGCGGCTCGTCGTCGCCCTGCACGGCGGGCCTGGGCAGCAACAGGCGCGACTTCAGGTAGGCCAGCCAGGCGGCCATCACCAGATAGTCGGCCGCCAGCGAGAACCGCCGCCGGCGGGCCTCGCGGACGAACGCCAGGTACTGGTCCACCAGCTTGGTCACCGACAGCTTCAGCAGGTCGACCTTCTGGGTGCGGGCCAGGGCCAGCAGCACGTGCAGCGGCCCCTCGTAGCCGTCGATGTCGACGATCAGCGCCTCGCCGACATCGACCGCCTGGGCGGCGGCGTCGAAATCGAGGTCGGGCTGGAAGTGCGCGTTCATGCCGCCCACCGTCCTTCGAACGCCGCGGCGAACCGCGCCCGGGCGGCGTCGACGTCGAAGGGTTCGGGCGCCTTGGCCAGCCGGCCGAGCGCGGCCCTGGCGCGCCGCGCCGCTACGCCGGCGAGCGGCCTGGCCCCGGCGGCCACGGCCTGCATCTCGGCCATGTCCCCGTTGCAGTGCAGGACCACGTCGCAGCCGGCGCCGAGCGCCGCCTCGGTCCGCTCAAGGAAGCCGCCGCCCAGCGCCTTCATCGACAGGTCGTCGGTCATCAGCAGGCCGTCGAAGCCGATCGCGCCGCGAATCACCCGCCGGATCACGGTCCGCGACAGCGTGGCCGGCCGGTCGGGGTCGATGGCCGTGAAAACGACATGGGCGCTCATCGCCATCGGCATGTCGGAGTTGACCCGGAACGGCGCGAAGTCCGTCTCCGCCAGGGCCTCGTAGGCGGCGGTCACCACCGGCAGGCCGAGGTGGCTGTCGGCCTCGGCGCGGCCGTGGCCGGGGACATGCTTGATCACCGGCAGCACGCCGCCGGCGATCAGGCCCTCGGCCGCCGCGCGGCCCAGCGCCGCCACCTCGTCGGCGGTCCGCGCGTAGGCCCGGTCGCCGATGATGTCGTGGGCGCCCGGCTGGGGCACGTCCAGGACCGGCACGCAGTCGACGTTGACGCCGAGGCCGGCAAGGTCGTGGGCCATCAGCCGCGCGCCCAGCCGAACGATCTCGCGCCGGGCCAACGGATCGTTCGCCGGCAGGTCGCCGTAGGCGCGGCCGGGCGGGTACTTCGGCCAGTGCGGCGGTCCCAGCCGCTGCACCCTGCCCCCTTCCTGGTCGATCAGCACCGGCGCGTCGGCGACGCCGAGCGTGTCCCGCAGGCTGCCGACCAGCGCCCGGACCTGGTCGGGCGTCTCGACGTTGCGGCGAAACAGGATGAAGCCCCAGGGGCGGACATCGCGGAAGAACGCCGCCTCATCGGCCCCGAGGCGCGGTCCGGCGCAGCCGAAGATGGCGGCAAGGCGGCTCATCGGACGATGCAGGACCTCCCGGCGCCCTTAAGCTTGGCGCAGAAGGCGTCGGCCTGGGCCCTGCTGGAGAAGCCGGTGACGTAGGCCCGGTAGAGGGTCTTGCCGTCCTTGTTCACCGGCTCGACCTTGATGCCCCGGCCCATCATGGCGCCCGGTTGCAGGCGGGCGACGTCGTTCCAGGCCTGCTGCGCCAGCGCTGGCGACGATGTCGCGCCGATCTGCACCCAGGACTGGCCGGTCGGGGGCGTGACGGCCGCCTGGGCAGGAGGGGCCGGCGGCGGGGGGGCGTGGACCGCGGCCTGTGCCGCATGGGGCAGGGCTGCAGGCGGCGCGGCGGCGCGCGCCGGTGGCGCGGCCACGGCGGCGGGCCGATGCGCGCCGGCTTCGGCGGCGTCGGCGAGGCTGCCGATGCTGGGCGCCCGGGCGGGGGGCGCGGCGGCGACCGCATTCGTCGCCGGCTGCGGCGGCGGCAGGGCCGCATGCGCCACCGGAGCGACCGGCGCCGCAGGCAGCGGCTGGGGCTGCTCGGGCGGCGGGGCCATCACCGGCGCGGCGTTGGCGGCGGCGAGATCGTTGGTGCGGTAGATGGTCAGCCCCGGCGCGGCGTTGTCGTCGGCCGTCTCGGGCGGTGCGGGTGTGCGGATGTCGGTCAGCGGGGCGCCGACCGGCGCCGGCGGCTGGTCGCCGCGGCGCACGCCGCCGCGATAGATGAACGCCACCACGACAATCAGCGCCACCAGGACCAGCCCGCTGACGATCAGCGTCAACGGAACCGGTCCGGCGCCGCGGACCGGCCGCCGCGGATCGAAGCTCAGCGGCGGTTCGGAGTGGGAGGAATAGGGACCGCGGTCGTGGTCGGACATGGAGGCTCCGGGAGGGCGCCTGCGAATCGCACGCGCTGCAAGTCTACTAGACCCCTGCCCAAGACGGCGACCCGCTAGCGCCCTTGTGGCCGCCCTCCTCCCCGTCAGTTCCAGACTTCGAGCTGGAAGAGCTTCTTGTGCTCCTCGATGGCGAAGCGGTCGGTCATGCCGGCGATGTAGTCGCAGACCACCCGCGCCCGGCCCGCCTCGTCCAGGCCGTGGACGCGACGCTGCCAGCCGTCGGGCAGGACGTCGGGCTCGGCCATGAACAGCCCGAACATGTCGGCCAGAATGCGGCGCGCCTGGCTGCGCGTCCGATTGACGCGCCAGTGGCGGTACATGCGGTCGTGCAGGAAGATCCGGAGGCGGGCGAGGTCCTCGGCCATGTCCGGCGAGAAGGCCACCAGCGCCTTGCCCAGCCCTCGCACGTCCTCGGCCGAGGCCACCCCGCCGGCCCGGGCCCGCCGGGCGGTCTCGGCCAGCACGTCGTCGACCATCGCCCCGATCATCCGCCGCACCGCCTCAAGGCGGGTGATGCGGTCGTCGAGGTCGGGGAGCTCGCGGCGGACGCCCTGCAGGATCGGGCCGATCAGCGGCACGTCCAGCAACTCGTCGAGCCGGAACAGCGCCGCCTCCAGGCCGTCGTCGACGTCGTGGTTGTTGTAGGCG
>Ga0207695_10012885_pt1 | contig 10009 bp, 7 predicted proteins | sample KBSC54metaG_FD_184354 | JGI IMG/M metagenome (GOLD analysis project Ga0207695, IMG submission 184354) | Corn rhizosphere microbial communities from Kellogg Biological Station, Michigan, USA - KBS C5-4 metaG (SPAdes) (version 2) | ecosystem: Host-associated > Plants > Roots > Rhizosphere > Soil... | reverse complement strand
AAAAAACAATCCCTAGAGCATTACTACTTGCTTTTTTTGTCAGCTTTGTGTTATACATTGCAATAGCTATAGTTGAAGTTGGAGTTTTGGATTGGAAGACATTAGGTAACAACCCTTCTCCCCTGTCAGCATTGGCTTCCAGTATATCAAATAATAGAATATTTTTAGACATAATTTCATTTTCAGCCATAGTTGCGACAGGATCCGTTGTCCTAAGTTCCATAATTGGTGGCACTAGAGCAAGCTTTGTAATGGGAAGAGACAGGGTTCTACCACGACATCTAGATTTTATCAGTAAGAAATTTGGAACGCCTTATGTCTCAATTTTGTTGGGTGGTTCTGCAATTGCCGTACTAGCTGGAGTCTTTCTCAAAAATATTGACACTATTGCATCAATCTACAACTTTGGAAGCTTATTGACATACATATTTGTGCACCTATCTCTTTTGAAGCTAAGAAGAAAAGAACCTCAAACAATACGACCTTTCAAAGTTCCTCTCTATCCTGTACTTCCAATAATTGGACTAGCATGTTGTATAGCATTAATTTACTATCTTAGTAACACTGCAAAAATGGCTTCTTTAGTATGGGGAATAATAGGGTTTTCAGTATATTTTGCCATTGCAAGGATGCACAAGGCAAAGATTGTTTGAAAATAGATCTACAACACAACCATTTACTTTAGCATAATTGTGTCAAAAACAAGGGATATGGCTTCTTGGTTTTAAAATCATGGTATGGCCACGCTTTAGCGCTAACTTTGATTTTTTTAAAACATACTTTCAATTGTTCTGGTAATTTAAAAAAAACTTGTCTTCCAATTACAAGTTGATCGGGTTTTCCAAGTGATTGCATCTTTGCAGCAAGATTTATCGATAAACCAATAATATCAATATGTGATTTCTGCTTGTTTGAGCCGTATCTTACTATGTTATTATTTCCAAAATCTATTGTTATCTTAATTCTGAGACGAGGAAAACCTCCTTTTTGCAAAATTGGATTTATTCCATTTTCAATTACTGACATCATTGCCTGTGCACAAAAGATGGTATTCTTGGCAGTGGCAAACATTCCTCTTGCTGGAAAATATCCGATCACTGCATCTCCCACATATTTTAACACAAAACCATCGTAATATTCAACGACGTATGCCATTTCTTGAGAAAAGAGTCGGATTATTTTAGCAAGATCATCAGGAGATAGTTCGGAGCTCATTTTTGTAGACCCTCCCAAATCTACGAAAAGTACAAACATTTTCATTTTTTCTGAATCGTGTCTTCTCAGAAATTTGTTTGAACGTGTAATAGCCAGGTGATGATATTCAAAATCCCCATTTAATGAACGGGTTGTTCTATTCCTACACTTCCTTACGCATGATTCTATTTTGGAGTGTTCTTGCTCATTGATTGCTAATTTTATCATTAGTACCACCTTGAGGCAAATGTTTTCTCGCTTTAGCTAAGCCGATGGTCGTTATTAGTACTGTGGCAATAATTATTATATAATCATCAATTCATGAAATCGTAACACGAAGATCCGCATTCTTGGTTTCCGGATTAAATTTCAGCCCAATTAGTACCATTATGCAACCAATCATGAGGTTAGCTCCAAAAATAAATGGTTGTGGCCAATTTATCTTTGAAGACATTTCTATTGCTACTAAAGGTGCCCATGCTCCAATGATTAATCCAGAATTGAAAACAAAACCGGCCGAAGTATTTCTTATTTGTGTTGGAAATTTTTCCGATAGAAAGGCAGGCATTGGTCCAAACCCACTAGTTGCAATCATGACAAGAATTGAAGTGCAGAATATTCTTTCAAAAATACTTGACGTATGATACAAACCAACCATCAAAGGTATTGTAAGAATTACGGTTAGAGCTGAAAATATTCCGATTGTTTTTATTCTCCCAATTTTTTGGCTAATCCATCCTGAAAAAATATACCCAATAATAGATGAAACCGTAACGGCAGTCATTATTACTGCAATTTCGGATCTACCAAGATGTACATAGTCAGAAAGCAGTGTGGGCATAAATCCAATCGATGCATAGTATGCATACATCAATCCAGTTGTAATTATCAAAGCCATAAAAAATGGTCTTCGATGTATTCCTGAAACTACTTTTTTTAGAGGTGTTTTTTCTATAGATTTTTGTTTTAATTTTTCCACCCAGATCTCTGATTCATTCATCTTAAGTCGCAATATTAGAGCCAACAAACTTGGAATTATACCAGTGAAAAACATTATGCGCCATCCTATTTCTGTAAATGCAGCATTTTGGTATAAACTGGATACAATCCAATAAGCCACTGACGCAATCAGAAATCCAAAAGGAAAACCACTCTGGATAAAACCAGATACCAAACCACGTGATGGTTTTGGAACAGACTCCATAGATATCACTGCCCCACTACCCCATTCGCCACCTGCAAAAAGTCCCTGTGAGAATCTCAGAATGATCAAAAGCATAGGAGCGAGAATACCAACTATCTGCCATGTTGGAAGAAGACCTGTTGAAAATGTAGCAATAGAGAATCCTATAATTGTGATTATCATTGCACGTTTTCTTCCAACTTTATCTCCAATAATGCCAAAGAGTGCACCTCCAAGAGGTCTTACTACGAGAGTGATTGCATAAGTTGCAAAAGTTGCAAGCAAGCTAAGTTTTTGATCTTCAGCTGGAAAAAACAATTGGCTAACAGATGATATTACAAACAACATGAGGACTAGATCATAGCCATCAAGCGCCCATCCAAGCCAAGATCCCAAAACGATCATTTTATTAGTTTTTATAGAATTGGCAGAATTATTCATCATCTAAGGAAATATCTCCCACTCCAAATTGTGATTTAATTTTCTCTCGTTCTTCATCTAATTTAGAAATTTCTTCAGATTCTTTTTTTTCATCTCCGTGATAAACAGTTCGTATTGGCCAGGGTATTCTTATATCATGTTTCTTAAATTCTTCATACAATATCATACGCATATCTGTCTCTACTTTACTGTGTGATCCAAAATCCTTTGCATACACCCATAGAGAAAAATCCAACGAGGATTCATTAAAATTTTCAAATCTTACTACCGGTTGATCAATATCTGCCAAAATATTCTTATCACATCCGCAACTTGGGTTATCTTTTTCTAAATATGGACAACTTTTTTGTATAACCAGATGTCGTCCCTTGTCATCTTTAGATTTCATCATGGTCAATTTTCCAACTTTAATTAATATGGACGCCACTTGTTTTGGATCATTAAGATATGACACTCCAACTTTAACTGTGGCTGGAACATATGAAAATTCTTTTGTGAAATTTAGAATCTGTTCATTCATTAATTGATTAGTAGGAATTATTGCAAGTGATTCATTGAGTGCATGTCTTATGTATGTGACTCCAGGAGTTATGCTATGTACATATCCATTAAATCCAGTGTTCAATTGGATTCTATCTCCTTCTTGTATTATCTTGTTCTTTCTAATTACTAGATAAGCAAAATAGTTTTCCATGGTTTGCTTGAGTGCCAATCCCACTCCCACTCCAAGTCCACCTGTTGCAGTAGCAACAACCACAAGATCTACGCCCCACCATGCAATTACACCTAAGATCGTGACAATGAAAATCCCAACTGGAAGAATTTGGCTAACAGATCTAGGCATGGATTTTTGTTTTTGTTCAAAATATCCTGGAGGTTTGCCCCCAGGAATGACATATTCATAATCATTAAGCCGCTTGACTTCCATCCAGTCATCTATTGAATAAACCTCGTGTGGTCTTGCTTTCAGATTGAGTGTACGCCCAGAAGCATTGTTTCCATTCAAACAAAAATTCAGATATCTTTCATATTTTTCTCGCTCGGTTTCTTTCCATTTCCTAAATGGATCTTTTATGATTGCTTGATAACTTCCAATGGTCATTCCGCCTATTCTATAATTTTCCAAATGCCTGCGACCCTCTTCAGTATCAATATATTTTTGAAATTCTTCTCTAGTGAATTCCACAGGAATTTCTGTAGGAGGCATCCATTTGAAAAACTTGTGAAATAGATCCGGAGTATTTTTACAAATGCCGTATCGTTTTCCACTACACACATCACAAGTACCACATGGATCATCTACATAGCCATGTTTTATCTTCCAATTCTCAAAATCTTCTCTTTCTTTTTGATCCGAATCGCGTTTACGCAAAATAATGGGAATCAATTGAGACAACGTGTATCCAATAACTAGAATATTAACAGAATTTAGGATCATGGCAAAAGTTTGTTTCACAGCATACATATTTGTGGATGAAGCTTCGGATTCATCAAATAGATCGTAAATTTGAATGTAGAAATTTGTAGTAGATATTAATGCCAAGGCAAAAAATGGGATTACCGCTTTTTGTATAAAACGTGAAAGATGAGGCCTAGTATAACTAAATTTTAGTCTACGAATCCAACTTGCAAATTTATAATATATTGAAAAAATCGATACTAGACCAACTATCAAAAGGGACAATTGAATCTGAAGATCACTATTGGATAGTATTAAGGATGAAAGGTTCTGAATTTGGTCAGATGAAATTTGTTCTACCATTTTATATTTTGTCCGTTATGTTTGTTTTGCAAATTAATCGATAAAAAAAATTATCTATTATTACTCCATGATTCAGAAAATTATTTTTATAAAAAAATATTATCATTTTATTTTTTTGTTTTTATCATTGTTAAATCTTCCCCAAAAAAAATAAAAATCATAAAAAATATTTACGAACGAAATAAATACGATGAGTGATATCATATAATATGGTTTTACAGCAATTTGATGACTCATGGGGTAGATTTAATTCTCCATCATACAAATCATATACGTTAACAAATTTTCGTGATATACCACAAATAAAGAAATTATCACGTGAAAAACAATTTGAAATAGAGGTTGTAGGAAATGTTTTGCCGTTTAAGACCAATAATTATGTAGTAGAACAACTCATAGACTGGAAAAAGGTTCCAAATGACCCCATATTCATCCTAAACTTCCCTCAAAAAAATATGCTAAAACCCAAACATTATCTCAAGATGGCAACTGCTTTGGAAAAAGGTTTAGAGAGAAAAAAGATCCAAAAAATTGCCAATGAAATACGACTTCAATTAAATCCTCATCCCGCAGGTCAGATGGAACACAATGTTCCTCAACTAAGAGATGGAACCAAACTTTATGGAATGCAACACAAATACAAAGAAACAGTTCTTTTCTTCCCAAGCCAAGGACAAACATGTCATGCTTACTGTAGTTTCTGTTTCAGATGGCCTCAATTTGTGGGCATGGAGGAGCTCAAATTTGCCATGCGTGAGACCAACTCTTTAATCCAGTACTTGAAAGAACATCCAGAAGTCACAGATATTCTCTTTACAGGAGGAGACCCCATGATCATGAAAGCAAATCTGCTTGCACAATACGTCGATTCCATACTTGATGCAGATTTACCAAATCTTGAAACTATTCGAATCGGTTCAAAGGCTTTAGCTTATTGGCCTTACAAATTTACATCAGATAACGATTCACAGGAAATGCTTGACTTGTTCAACAGGGTGACACGAAGAGGAATACATCTCTCATTTATGGCTCACTTTAATCACCCAGTAGAGCTTTCAACAGAGGCGGTCAAGGCTGCAATCCATTCCATACGAGGAACTGGTGCACAGATCAGAACCCAATCTCCAGTTCTAAACCACATTAATGATGATCCTAATCTTTGGGCAGAGATGTGGAAAAAACAAGTATCTCTAGGATTGATTCCGTATTACATGTTTGTCGTAAGAGATACTGGTGCACAGCATTATTTTGGAGTTCCACTGATACGAGCACAGGAAATATTCAGAGACGCATATCAGCAAGTAGGCGGACTTTGCAGAACAGTTAGGGGTCCAAGCATGTCTTCTACCCCAGGCAAGATCCAGGTTTTAGGAGTTGCCAAAGTGGGCAAACTAAAAGCTATTGTCATGAGATTTTTACAGGGAAGGGATCCCAAATGGGTTCAGAGACCATTTCTTGCAAAGTATGATAAAAAGGCAATTTGGATTGATGATCTAAAACCATTCTCAGATAAGAAATTCTTTTTCGAAGATGGATTGGAAAAGATATTGGATAAAGATACCAAAGTTTCTGGAAGAGATAACAGTACAGTCCATGGCGGACCTCCATAGAACAATTTTTAATAAATAATATGACCGAGATTGACATAATTGAGAAAATACAAGAACAGCAAGTTGATTTTGTCAATTTTTGGTTTGTAGATATTTTTGGAGAACTTCACAGTGTAGGAATACCATCTTACGCTCTTACTGAAGAGCATTTTAAAAACGGTCTTGAGAAGCTGGATGCAAGCTCTATTCGTGGATTCAAGTCAGTCAATAAATCAGACATGGTACTGCTTCCTGACTCGACTACTTTCAAGATATTGCCACCTGATTATGATGATAATAAAAGAAAAAATGCCAGAATTTTTGTTGAGATTTGCGAAATTGCAGACTCTGTTCAGATGCAATACAATAGGGATTCTCGAGGAATAGCCAAAAAGACAGTAAATGAATTAAAAAATTTCGGGTTAACTAGAGCAGTTTGGGGACCTGAACTTGAGTTTTTCATATTTGACAAAATTAGTTTATTTCCATCACCCATCGGTGCTACTCAATCATACGGTGGTTCAGGGTATTCGATCGAATCTAGCGAAGCACCATGGACTAGAGGAAATGCAAGTAGTAGAATAGATCTAAAAGGCGGCTATTATCCCGCACAGCCAAAAGACACGCTGGAGGGCATAAGAAAAGACATCTGTGATGACATGTACAAGTATTTTCAGATAAAGGTAGAAGCACAGCATCATGAAGTTGCCACTTCCGGCCAGTGTGAAATAAATCTCTTGCATGATGAAACAGTTGTTGCAGCAGACAATGTTGTTACCACAAAAAATCTTGTAAAGGTAAAATCAAAGAAAAATGGAAAAGTTGCAACTTTTATGCCAAAACCAATCTATGGTGATAATGCGTCAGCAATGCATATGCATCAAAGTGTATGGGATAAAGAAAAAAATATGATGTATGATCCGAATGATAAGGTAGCTGAGCTTAGTCAATTGGGCAGATATTATATCGGAGGTTTACTTGATCATGCAGATGCACTATGCGCAATATCTAATCCTACAACTAATTCATACAAAAGACTTGTACCCGATTTTGAAGCACCTGTAAATGTATGCTGGGGAATAGGCAATAGATCATCTGCAGTCAGAATACCAATGTATTCAAGAGGAAGTGAAAAGAGTAAAAGAGTAGAATATAGGGTTCCAGATCCTACCGCAAACATATACCTTCTTGAAGCTGCGTTGCTCTTGGCAGGTCTTGATGGAATAAAAAATAAAAGAGATCCAGGTGATCCTGTTGAGGAAAATGTCTACAGACTTACACCTGAGCAAAAAAGAAATTACAAAATAAGATCACTTCCAAGTACACTAAAAGATGCTTTGGAATCATTAAAAAACGACCAGAAGTTTATGGAACAGACATTTACCAAGGACTTCCTTGATACTTACATATCTATGAAATATGTTGAGCATAATGCTTTTGCACAGACTCCAACTCCGTGGGAAGTTTCTATGTATATAGATGTGTAACTAGACATTGGAGGCAAGTGTATCTTTAGATCCTAGTTTTTTTGCACTTCCAAGACCAATAGTAGTTATTATGACTGTAGAAATTATGATTACAAAGACAATCTGTGGATATACGTCTGCATTTTTGACTCCCAGTGTGAGAGGAACAGTAGCCAATACCGCAGCTGCCAACCCTCTAGGAATCATAATGGAGGTTATTTTTTTATCAAACATGGAAAATCTCTTGGTAAGAGAAACTTTGGATACACCTATTCTGCCAAAGTATATTCCAATAGCCATCGCCACTCCAAATATCAGATATCCTATCTGTCCGAAATTTGCCAACAACCCCATAAACACAAAGAAAAAGGTTCGCACTAGAAATGTAAGTTGATCATGAAAAGCGTTATCTGTTGAAACTTCAGGCATTTTGATCTTAAGATGTTTGGCAAAAAGATGTCTATTTCCCAATATTAATCCAAAAATCAATGCTGTTAAAGCACCTGTACCACCAAGTGATTTTGCCAAGAAAAATAAGACAAACAAAATTGCCAATGTGAGCATATATGCATGTCTAGCATTCTGGAGTCTTGAAAAAACAAACATCCAAGGAATTCCCACCCCAAAGCCGAGGCCGAGTCCAACTGAGATGGATTGAGCTGCAGTCACTCCTATTAGATTAGGGTTAAAGTGACCAGAGATTAGCGTATCAAACAATAGAAAAGCTCCAATTGTAGCAATAATGTCCGTAATTGCGGATTCTAAACTAAGCATTGCTTTTGTTTCTTCAGAAATTTTCAGATTTCTAACCAATCCAAAAACAACAATTGAGCTACTTCCTCCCACAATTATTCCAAGAAGTATACTGTCAAGCCACTGCCAACCAAGACCGTATACTGCAATAACAGAAACTATGACAACAGATACGATAAAACCAAGGATGGCAAGTAAAAAGGAAAAATGAGCAGTTTTAATTATACTTCTTACATCAAGATTCAGTCCACCGTCGAACATTATGATTATCAAGGCCAAACCTGCAAAATATGGTGCTATTTTGATAACTGTTTCAGTGCTAACTACTCCAAAAATTGGGCCAACAATCACTCCAGCAACCATGAGAAAAGCAACGTCTGGTATCCCTGTTCTCCTGAAGAACGCCTCGCCTAAAACACCTAGAAAGATGATGATTCCAACAGCAAGAAGAATAACCTCAGCAGAGGCAAGATGGACATTGTGAAAAAGGGATTGGTTAAGATATTGGTTAAGATTAGACATAGAATTCTTCAAAAAATTTGAATTGAGTACTTGTTGAATCTTATCAGAATATGTAAAATTTCCTAAAATAGAATGAAAGAAAATTAGTATGAGGACTTGCATGGTAACATATCTATAAAGGTATTTTTAATGTCTCTCATTGAAATAACTGTAAGAAATAGAATGCGTATTTAATGTTAATAATTTTTCAAGTATGTTCTTGGATCTAACATGTCATTAACATCAAATACCCAAATCCTTGGAGTAACAGAAATATGCAATTTTACATTAAAACTCGGTTCAAAGACTTGCCGCCAGAGAATGTGAGTTAAAATAACTGAAAAAAATATGGAGTGGGTTATTTATGAAATAGTTTTCCCAGTCTGACTGTTGTCAAAAACCCAACACTACTCATAATTCCAGCTACAGATACTGCTGCTATCCACGCAGTAGACTCCATCGGTCCATGAGGATCATCTGCAGTAGTTATTGCAAATGCATGTGGGGCAATGGTAAAGACAACAACTAGAGCCAAAAGACCGAGTAAAGGACTCAGTGATTTGGTTTTGTTTGCTAAAGTTTTCATTACAATTCATGATATATCATCATTGTATTTCAATAACATAGATTGCAGTGTGTACTAACTAACATTTATCCTAAATTTTACAATTCACATTGTGATTGTAATCACTGCAAAAATAATGATACACTCTACTGCAAAGAAAGTATGGAGTGTTGTATCTGCAATTGAAAGGGATCCCTATTTTTGGAAAGGAATAACCAGAATACGAAACAAATCACATGATGGAAATGTGTTTACTAGAGAGGTGACATTGAGTAATTCTGACAAATGTTATCAAAAAATTACTCTATTTCCAATAGAGGGTATTCACATAAAGTGGACAAGAGGTTCTTTGACAGGCATAAAAGACATCTTGTTAACACAGGTTGGAAACCAAACTCTTCTTCAAGTTGAGATGAATTATGCCATCAAAGGAATTGCACAAATTCGCTCCAGGAGTATTTCTGAAGAATTACGAAATGAAGCTGAATTGGCATTGCAGTTGATAAAAGAGGACATTGAAAAAATTCAGTCTTTTGAAGTCAAGGAAAGAAAACA
>Ga0207695_10012883_pt1 | contig 10009 bp, 11 predicted proteins | sample KBSC54metaG_FD_184354 | JGI IMG/M metagenome (GOLD analysis project Ga0207695, IMG submission 184354) | Corn rhizosphere microbial communities from Kellogg Biological Station, Michigan, USA - KBS C5-4 metaG (SPAdes) (version 2) | ecosystem: Host-associated > Plants > Roots > Rhizosphere > Soil... | reverse complement strand
GAGCTTCTTGATTTCCGCCACCGTCAACTCGTCGTTGCGCACCACGCGCACGTCCTCACCGAGCTCGCCCAGGTACTGGACGAGGTTGTAAGTGAAGCTGTCGTAGTTGTCGATCATCAAAATCATGAAATACCTCTAAGCCTTTTCTGACGCGATATCAGCTTCCAAATGGCCTGAAGGTACCCACAAGAGTACCCCCTTTCAGCGTTGTTGCGGTTGCACGCCAGTGGTCTATCAGCGGCGTGCGCGATGTTACGAGCGGGCTAGCCTACCATCGCGCCGAATGACGACGATAGACACAGGTGTCACCCGTCGGCGTAATCAGGCCGGTTCGTAATCGGCGTAATCGAGCCAATGGAGGGCTCGGGAAGGAACAGGCGTAATCGGCACATTCGGGTTCATTGGATAAGTGGCCCGGCTCAGAGCTCATTATGGGCTTCCATCCTGGGCGAGTAGTTTCCTGATCCGTCTTCGCATGGATGCCACCGATTTAGCGCTCCATTGCCCACCCCTGGCAGTCGGCACTTCACTTGCGATCAAAATTTCGGCTAACCGGGTCGCGGACAGCCTTCCGTCTGGATCGTGAGTCTTGAAATCGGCGATCCTTTTCCTCGCAAAGGCATCCGATTTATGCCGAGCCGCTGCAACGGCCTTGGCTTGCTGGGCTTTTACATTGGGATTCCCCAGCGTTTTACCCGCCGCCTTGGCGCGTTGTAAGCCCTGCCTTGTGGCCTGACTGATGACCTCACGCCCGTATTCCGCCGTGGCCACGATCACGTGGATGGGAGGTTGACCGATTTTGGGCAAGTCAGCGATCAGGAAGTCCGTCCCGGACGCTAATACCGCAGCGAAGAGGCCGACGTCCCGGATGCGTTGATCCAGACGGGCAACGATCAGCATCGCCTGCGCGACACGGCAGTATTTCAGTGCCCTCTTTAACTCTGCCCGCTCAATATCGTCGCCCGATTCGGCCTCGATAAATTTGCGGCCGAGTTCTCCGCGTATCCGACCCAGATACTCGTCAACCGCTTCCTGCTGGGCTTCCAGCTCCAACTCGCGCTGCCGCCCCGTGGCTGAAGAGCCGAAGTACGCAACAAATTGAGGCACGCGTGCACATCCTAAATGGTAATCAGGGAATTACACGAAATAGCCTACCTAAGTACAACTGAATGTAGAAGGAGACACATTCGGTTACGTCGCTCGATGCCACCCCACGGATGGGGCGGTTGAAGCCAACCCATGTACAGGTTCGCTATGTCTATGTTGCCGATCACTACGTCGGATTCGAAATTGATCCGTTTACCCGCCTTGTGTGACGCCCTCGGCGTTTCCAAAGGCACCGTCTACAACCTCATCCGCCAGGGTGCTCTCGCGAAACCCTTGAAATTGTCCCAACGCGTTTCCGCCTGGAAACCGTCGGATGTTCAAGATTACATTCGTCGTCAAGAGCAGAAAAGAACGCCCGAGCCGCTCGGCACGGACGGTACAAGCATCCACCAGGGGGTGCTTGTAAAATGAGCGCCCTCCATTCGGTTCGCCATCATCCCGCTCGCTACACCGAACCTCACTCTGCGGGCATCACGGTCCAAACGTTGCTCTCCCGCCTGGACGGCGTGCGCAAGACCGGACGCGGATGGGTAGCAAAATGTCCAGCCCATGAAGATCGCTCGCCCTCCTTATCGATCACGGAGGGCAACGACGGGCGCGTTCTGCTTCATTGCTTCGCGGGTTGCCGCGCGGCGGATGTCGCCGGTGCCGTGGGATTGCAGCTAGCGGATTTATTTCCACCGCGTCTACGCGACGACAGCCCCGAAGGTCGACAGGCTGCCCGCGCCGCGCTCAAACAGAGCGGGTGGACGGCCGCTTTGGGCGTTCTGAGCCGCGAAGCGACAATCGTGCTGATTGCCGCAAGGCAGCTCGGAACCGGTTGCCCTCTTGATGAAACGGACTCCGCTCGTTTGATCGTGGCGACGGATCGCATTGAGCGCGCGCGCGAGGTGCTTCAATGAACGCCCTGCCCGATGAGAAGAATCGGCATGCGCAGCGCATGGATGAACGCGCGGAGCAAGAGCTGCTCGCCATGGAGGTGGCACGCGGCCAGAACCGCAACGATCGCGCAGAACCATCGTGCCCTCCCGTCATCGCGGTCGACGCGGCGGCACTATTGAGAACGCCTTTCCCACCGAGAGAGATGCTGCTGTCTCCGTGGCTGCAATCGCAAAGTTTGTCGATGATCTATGCGTGGCGCGGCGTCGGCAAGACCCATATCGCACTCGGTATTGCTTACTCACTTGCCAGTGGCGGCAAGTTCCTGGACTGGGCAGCACCGTCGCCCGTACCCGTCCTGTATATCGATGGTGAAATGCCCGGCGCTGCCCTATGCGAACGTGTGGCCGAAATCGTTGCCGCGAAAGACGAAGAGCCCTTGCCTGAGTATTTGCGTTTCGTCACTCCCGATCTGCAGTTGAACGGCAGCGTGCCTAACCTTGCCACCAGGGAGGGCCAGGAGGCGATTGAATCAGTCTTAGGCGATTCCAAGGTCATCATCGTTGACAACTTATCCTGTCTGGTTCGCGGCGGCAAAGAAAATGAAAGCGACTCTTGGCAGCCGCTGGCCGAGTTTGGTTTGCGCATGCGTGCCCAAGGACGCAGCGTGATCTTCATTCACCATGCGGGCAAAAGCGGTCAGCAACGCGGGACTTCAAAGCGAGAGGACATTCTGGACACCGTTCTCCTGCTCAGACGACCCAGTGACTACGAGCAAAGCGAAGGGGCGCGATTCGAGATCCATTTCGAGAAGGCGCGCTCCCTCTACGGCCAGGAAGTCACCCCCATTGAAGCCAAGCTGGATTCCAGCGGCGAAAAACAGATATGGGTTGTGCGCTCAGCCGAAGCGGTGGCAGACAAGCAAATGATCGAGCTTGCCGAATTGGGCCTGTCGCAAGCGGAAATTGCCCGCGAATTGGGATGCCACCGCAGTACCGTTCTGCGTGCGCTGAGAAAGGCTGAGGACGAGGGGCGATATCGACCGACAACAAAGCGCAAGCAACCGCTGGGCAAGGTGTTTTGATTAGCACTTCCGCGAACGCAAAGGTAGGGCTGTTGCGTGTTGCGCACCATGAGGAACGCAACACGCAACAAATGGGCCTGAAGGTCCTCGCAGCGCGCGTTCTGTCGGGCGGCGAGCGCGCAACGGGCTCCGATAATCCGCGCAACAGACATCCGCCTCAGGGCGCCCAAGTAGCCGCTCCTTCGGATGCGACGATGAGACGCTCCGAGGGCGCCAAAGCGGAGCTGTTGCGTGTTGCGCCTCCTGGGGCGTGCAACACGCAACGTCCACAGAAAGAAGATGGGTCTCGTGCACTGCGTGCCAATCTGGAATGGCTCGCCGACGCGGAAGGCATCGCCCCAGGGCTACTTCGCGGGCTACCCGACGACGACATTGCCGACTGCGCCGGCGTGGACGACAAGACGCTGATCGCCTATGTCCGCGCGCTGCGCGACACCGACTTGGTGAACACGGCAAGGTACCGTCGGGCGAAACCGCCGCAGCCCTGTGCCGAACCTGCGGTCCTATCTGGCTTGCCCCCGAGGTCGCGGCTATCGCACCCGTGGTCAACGGCTGGCCGCGCGCGCTCGGTTGTCCTTGGTGTCATGTCCGTAACCGGCGAATCATGTCGAGACCGCGTGTGCGTTGCGGCGACTGTCAGCATTTCAACCGCGATACGGTAAACCCTGGGCAAGGCGTTGGGTGTTGCGTTCTCGGCCTTAACCACTATAGGCCATGGGCAGATGTCAAACTGGAATGCGGCCAGTTCCTCCCCCGCGATGCGGCCCGAGCTCCATGACGCTTTTAGTGATTCGGCTCGCGGGTACTATACTGCGCGCGCGGTGGACGAACGCTTCCACCCAAACGCCGAGTCTTCAAGAAGGGACACTCCGTAATCATGGCGACGATGACGATCTGTCTTCACGACGGCCGACGCATAGACGTTGGGCGAGCAATTGATATGAGGGGTTCCAACCGTCGTCCAGACTTTAGTTGTATCGAGTGCAACGAGCCAGTTCGTCCGCATCGATCCGGGGGCCAATCTGCCGCTCATTTCGAGCATATAGAGCGAAATTCCGCCTGTTCACTGAGTCACAAAGCAAAGCATGGTCTGGAATTGACTTCAGGGCGACGAAAGAAACCCTTCACGCGATCGTGAAGTTGTGCCGGCTGTGAAAGCCATATCGTCCGATGCAACTTTAGCCAAACCCAAGATTGGCCGCAGTGATTCTCACCCTTGCCGTTCGGGCAGGAATCTAGCCCGGCGCAACGAGTTCTATGGGCCAGCAAGTCAATAGGCGGCCAACCATCGATCAAGTGGCGTCGCCGTGTTTTTCTTTTCATCAAGGACCATCCACAAACGTTTCTTGTACCCTTCCAAGTCCCCCCACACGACGCGTCGATAAAGCCCCAAGTATTCCCAAGAGGCCCAGCTCTTGTCCTCTGATTCATCAAGAGCGGGAAACAGCGCAATTCGCTCCAAACCCTTGTCGCCATCCGCGACTCCTAGTTCCCAAGGTACCCAACGACTGTCTCGGCTATTTTTGCTAGCGAGCAAAACGAACCGGCTGGTTTGGTGAATACGATCTTTAAGTAGGGCCGCCGTCTGTTCCGTCGTGTACGGGGGCATTTGAGGGTCGATTTCGTCGACGTATACCTTTGCTCCGTGGTTCTCCAAAACCCTGATCGCGCCGACCACAAGATCGCTATCCTTGCTCGAATGCGAAAGAAACGTGGAGCCCGTTAGCGTGCGGGAGGCAGCCGCTTTCTTGATGACGACTTGCTCATTGAGCGGGAGCTCGGCAGCAAAATGGCGAAGTTCAGCCTTGGTGACGTAAGAAATCATGCTGTCATGCTGCTCATCATTCGCCGCTAAATGGTGGTCACGCGTTTAAGAATTTTGAAAACTTGAGCAACGAGTCGATCGTGGTCAACTTTAGAATCGGCAAGTAAGCGCAGCTCATCATCGGTTGGGCGTAAAGGAGTAGTTCCATCGTGCGGCATTGCCGATCCAAGCAAAGTGTCCGATATAACCTTCGCCGCGCCACCGGTCGCCCCAATCGGCAACAAAAAAGAACCTGCCGCTTTTGCCAACTCAAACTCCTCAAGCACACCAGCAGCAGAAGTGAGCTTTCCGTTGTCGACCTTTGCACCACCTAGGAAAACGACAACTCCCGCGTGCCGTGCGAGCTCCTTTCGGAGCGCAGTCCATTGAGAACGATCGGGCCTTTCTCCAGAGAGAGGTTGTGGAAACGGGCGAGCAATCAACCGCCTGTCGAGGTCCCACCCCCCGCCAGACCGTAGTGCGTCCAAAAACCCCGCGATAGCCGCGGGCCCCACCAACAAACCAGCCCCGCTGACGAGGTCGAGTTTTGCGTGACCGATTCGACGGCCGAGTTCCTCTGCCATGGAGTAAATTCTTGCTGCGTCGGAACCGCCATCTTCGACTGGCCAGCTTCCACTGATCCAAATTCTACGAGCTGCCACTTTCCGTTCGACATGACGAAGTAGGTTGGGGACCTCGTCATAGTCATTGATTTCCACTGCAATGAGGCCGTAGCGTCTTAAGTCTTTAGCCCAAAGTTTGTGCTGCGTGGCGCGCGCTTGGAATTCGTCCTCAGAAGAGAAATCTTCCTTTTTTGGCGGACGCACAATGGCGAAATGTTCGGGTGGGGCTTCAGTAAAGCTCTCGCGGATGAGCGACAGAACGTGTCGAATGTTCGGATCCGTGAAACTTAGCCCGACAAAAAGCATCGACATGCTGGTCAGGTGCGCCTGAAGCAGCGGCAGGTATCCCCCTCTCTTGGACCGAAACAATTCGTAGTCATCGGTCGAAATGACGACATCGTCCAAACGGTCCACAGATCCATGCATCTTGTAGAGCCTAGTGGCCCCCGGGGTCGCTTTCAGCGCCAAGTCCTTAGCGCCTGATACCGGATCGATAGGCCTACTGATTCCGCTGAAGGCGCGCTCGATCAACCTGTCGTAGTTTGTAGTCCAAATGTGCCGAACGGGCAGACGAGCGATAATTTCAAGAGTCTCGGGGACGGGAAGATCTTTGCCAATGTGTTCCTTGATCACGTTTCTTACACGGGTGGCACCGCCGCTTTCTTGAATGCTCCATTGTGCAAGAGCGGCCAAGTCTTGAATATCCCGCGAAGTTACGCCCAGCTCCTCTCCGATTTCTTTCAGCAGCGCAGACCATGAGGGGTACCCAGCGCCCATCGACACGCCTGCACCGACGAATATCGCTCCAACACCGTCGTTCAAAGCATCGGGATATTCCTTAACGAAGCGACTCATCGAACCTTGGGTCATTTCACTTGCTCACGAACGTTAAACTGCGGAGGACGAGAACATGTGTGCGACGAAATCAATCAGGAACGGTCTCGGATCGAAATGGCATTTTCTATCCAGCCCTCCATTCCCTGCTTGATTGCCGCGTAAACGTCTTTACTTTCCACGCCCGAGGGCGTGATCAGCTGAACGACTGACGAAAGCTTACGCCCGGTGTTGCCGTAGCCGATGGCGTCAAAAGGGTTTTCGCCGGCGTTTGAAGACCTGCTATTGTTGTCCAGCAATTTGTGGACGCGAATTCCCACGACCCCCTTACCAGCATCCCAGCCCTTCACGATTTCGCGTCTCACCCACGGACGGCTGGCGGTCTCGGCGCCAACCAGGACGACAACGCAACTCGTCCCACGCAGGTTATCGTCGATCCATTTTTCAATGGAGTCTGCGCCCTTCCTTTTGATCTCCTCCCAAGCGTTCGGAGTGCATAGAGACTGACCTTCTAGCGAACCCATATTGCGAACTTGCTGAGTCCGCCAATAATCGTTCGCAAAATGGAAACTGAAAAACACACGGCGCGCCATGCTCCCTCCCACAATTTGGAAATAGTCAATTCATCGAGTGTAGAGAAGCAGGAACATCTTGGCCGCTCAGCTTTTTCTCCCCCTCCCGCTTCAACCGCGCCGCCGCAGCATCGCGCTTGGTGCACACCGGATCCTGGACGTGGTTAATCTCCTTGGCCGCGCAATCCAGATCGTCGCGGAAATCCTTGTCGCCGTGGAGTCGGTCGAACAGCGCCGATGCAGCCAAGCGGCCGGCCTGGAGGTCCGAAGGGTAGTGAAACCCGCAGACCACGCGGCTTTCCCCGAACCCGATGCCCTTGGCGAACAACTCGTCCGCGCGTTCCGATCTGATCTCGGTCAGCACGAGCGCCCACAACCACCCGAGCGTCGCGTGGCCCGACGGGTACGATCCCGAGTTGCGTAGGGTTGGCCAGGTCAACGGGCATCCCGGCCGGTTCGGGTAGTCGACAAATGGACGATGCCGACCGCCATCGACGACCGCTTGTTTCATCGGATCGAGGAACTGGTCCTCATCGGTGGAAACGCGCCCCATCAGCCGCAGCAGGCGGCTGGCCGTTTGCGGCGTGAGGTCCGACCCGAAGGCCGGGGAGAACCGGAGCGCAACCTGCCAAGGCGAGTACACGTCGTCGGCGCTGGCCACCAGGGCTCGATCATCCGTGCCAATGAGCGCGCGCGTTGCGAAGAAAACGCTCACGTCGCCGGCCTCCACCAGCGAGTCCTCGGCCGGGCTCTTGGCCAGCCAAGCGTCGATATGCTCTGCACCTTTCGCTAAGTAGGGTTGGGGCTTGACCTTGCTCGGATCTTTGTAGGAGCCCCAGACCACATTGAGGATTTGAGCCAGACGCGCGCCGCCCTCCACCATCAAGCGCTGCTGCGTCGCCTCTTTCGCCTGCATGTAAGCCGCATGGTCTGAAACGTTGAACCGCCAATGGTGCTCGGGCAAGCCGTCGTGCGTGAACGTGGCGCCGGCGAACGCCGAGCGCGCAGCGACGATGGTTTCCGAGGCCCAATGTGCAGCCCAATCGTGGTAGTCGTCGAGTGGCGTCGGGACGCGACGCGACGCGGTCACGATCTCGGGCGTCAAGTGCGCCGGGTCCCAGCTGGCGGCCACAGCGTCCCATTCGGTGTGCAGCGGTGTGCCGTTGTCGTCGAGCCAATTGCCGCCGGCGTTCGGCTGCGCCTGAGTGGGGTCGGTCAGGGCATCGGGATCGATGGGGCGATCGTTCCCGTCCAAATACAGAGAGCCGACGTGAAGTGGCTGGTGGAGGTCGCCGACCAGATGCGCAAGCATCAGCAGCGCTTCGCGATGGTTCTTGATGTCGAAGGGCTTCGGTGCGGGGGGAGTCGGCTCGTCGTGTTCGAGCACAAAAATCGCCGCATGGATGGCAGCGACGATGTCGTGGTCGTTGGTGCCGAAGTCGCTGCGGTCGTAGGTGTCGCGCTGGATGGCCACGTCAGCGAAGTGGTACTGCTCGTGGCAGTGCTGCGAATTCGTCCAACCTTTGCACTGGTCCCAGTTACGCTGAACGTAGTCCTCAAGGGCGGCGTGCTCGGCGGGCGTGTCGAAGCGCGCGCAGCCGGCAGCATACTTTGGGTTCGGCGTGTAGATGAACTTGCCCGAAGCATCGGGCTTGACGTCTCTGGCGCAATCGAGCCAGGGGCCGGCTTCGCTCAGCGTCATGCCCAGTTCTTTGTGGACGCGGTCCGCGGTGAACGGCGTCAGGACCGTTTCGGCGATGGCGCCGACGGTTTGGTGGCCGGTAGCACCATAGCCCCAGGCGACAGAACTCGATGCGGCGAAGACGACGATGGCGACGGCTGCATAAATGGAACGCACGGCTCTCTCTCCCAGAAGCGGCTTGGCCACTCTGGCACAACTCGCCGGCCGCCGTAACCTGTAAAAATGCCAAGATAGACGCGGGGCACCGAAAATGCTCGGTCACCTTCGATAGGTGCCGAGTACTACTGGAAAGGCCGGTTTTAGGTACTAAGGTACCCACAAGGGTAGGTGAATCAGCGCGTTGATTCGGTGGGCCCATCAAACCGGGACCCATCGACTTGTGCCGCATCACCGTTTGCCGTGAGCTTTTGAAGCGCGGTTGCAAAGCCGGCCGGAAAGGACTCCACGCCATCGTTCGTCTCAAGGCGCCCTGGCCCAATCACTAGCCTCAATCGTTTCAACCTATACGGGTTGAGGCTCTGCCGTAAGGCATCGCGTTCGAAGCCGAGGAGCACCGGCGGGAAGGCCGAAACGAACTGGCTAGCTTATCCGGCAGCGGGGCCCACGGCCACGCGCGTGGCGGAATTGGCAACGCGCCGCAAATCGGCAACCTGCTGCAGATTCCGATAGGGTTGATCACTAGTTCCGGTGACCGCTGATCAGCTGCCGGTCAAATTGATCACCGACTGCAATCGGCCACTTTGAGGCAGTCAGGCCTGTGAACCGGGCGCCGCGAAGCGGTCACCCGCACTAGTCGGTGTGAGCGGCATCAAAGCTAACGACCCAAGCTCAGCGACCCGGCGCGAGGGGCGCGACGATTGCAACGGCGACGCTCCCGCCGGGTTCGCCGCCGCACATGATTGAACTAAACTCAGATGCCACTCGATCGGGGGAAGCGAGATGACAACGATACAGCCGAACGACTTCGGTCTTGACCGCGCGCTAGAACCCAAGGACGCCATTGCAAAGGATCGGCTCGTAGATAGGGCTTTTCTGCGCGAGTTTTTCCAATGCTAGATGGCGAGTGTTCTCGCACAACCTGTAGAAACTTACAGTTGACACCATGGTCTTTCTAAGCGCCGAGAAATCGCATCGCGTGTTCTCGCCGGTATCCGTGCAAACTAACGCTTGAGCTAAGCGGCCGCTGCCACAGTGCCTGTCAGGTTACCGCGGCCCGCCGCAGCGGTCCACTTGAGCGAATAGTTAGGGCTCACCTGATGAATTCAGCCGTTATGGGGTGCGAGATAAGACGCTTGATTATCCAGCCGAATAGGACTGCGAAAGCGACAGCAATGACGGCACTAAAAACCATCATAGTTACAAACATGGATTGGAACGCTTCGGCTTCGTGAGGAGCCTCGGGAA
>Ga0207695_10012876_pt1 | contig 10012 bp, 10 predicted proteins | sample KBSC54metaG_FD_184354 | JGI IMG/M metagenome (GOLD analysis project Ga0207695, IMG submission 184354) | Corn rhizosphere microbial communities from Kellogg Biological Station, Michigan, USA - KBS C5-4 metaG (SPAdes) (version 2) | ecosystem: Host-associated > Plants > Roots > Rhizosphere > Soil... | reverse complement strand
CCCGACAGCAGACGGAAGTGATCGGCGGGCACGAACGTCAACAGCGTCCCCGAGCGCCCGCACATGCTGCAGTTGCAGCTGATCACCGGCTTTTCCAGATCGACCTTCACCTCGTAACGGACGCGGCCACACTGGCAGCCGCCCGCGTATGTTTTTTCGGCCATCCGAACAGGCTAAGACCGCACGCCGCCGTTGAAAAGCCCCGACCGTCCGGCCCCCGCAGACAGGGCCACGTCCCGCGTGGTCTACTGGCGCGGTTGGCGATCCGCGCGGACGGCCGGGCGGTCGCGAGCCAGAAAATCATGAGCACGGGCCAGATCGTTCTTCTGACGGCGATGATGCTGTTGACGGGCGCGGTGGGCGCCATCACCGGCGGCAACTCGCTGATCAACGTCCCGCTGATGATCACGGTGGGCATGTCGCCGCGGCAGGCGGTGGCGACGAACATGTTCGCGGTGACGTTCATGACCATCTCGGCGACCGCGCGGTTCGCGCGGGCCGGTATGCTGCGCGGGCCGCTGCTGGTCCCGCTGGCGATCATCACCATCGTCACGTCGGCCATCGGGGCGCAGATCGCCGTCAAGCTGCCCGAGACGGTCGTCAAGATCGTGGTGGGCATCTCGATGGCCGCGCTGGTGCTCTTCATCGCGCTCTACCGAAAGGCCGAGCCGCCCCAGCCGACTGCGCGGCGGCGTCTGATCGGCTTCCTCGGCACCACGGTGCTGGGCTTCTACGGCGGCTTCTTCTCGGGTGGTTACACGACCCTGATGACGGTGCTGTGCACGGTCTGCTTCAGCCTGACGATGATGCAGGCGGTGGCCATCACGAAGCCCATCAACCTGGTGTCGTGCGTGGCCGCGTCGGTCGTCTTCTTCGCCGGCGGCATCATCGATCTGCGCATCGGCCTGCCGCTGGCGGCGGCGAACCTGGTGGGGGGCTGGCTGGGCGCGCACGCGGCCCTGAAAGGGGGCGACCGGTTCGTGCGGCTCCTGTTCCTCGGCACCGTGGCGGCGCTGGCGGCGAAGCTGATCGTATGGGACGTGCTGCTGGCGGCGTCCTCGCGGCCATGAGCACCCCGGGCAGCGGCGACCGGCGGGCGGCGGACGCGCCGGACAGCGCCGGCGACGTCGCGCAGCTGTCCCGCATGGGGTACGCGCAGGAGCTGCGCCGCCGCATGAGCGCGTTTTCGAACTTCGCCATCGCGTTCTCCACGATCTGCATCCAGGCGGGCGGCATCACCTCGCTGCAGCTCGGGGTCGCCGCGGTGGGCGGCGCCGCGGCGGGCGTGGTCTGGCCGATCGGGGTGGCCCTGGCGATGGTGGTGGCGCTGTGCATGGCGCAGGTCGCGTCGGCCTTCCCGACCGCGGGCGGTCTGTATCACTGGAGCGCCATTCTGGGCGGCAGGGGCTGGGGGTGGGCCACCGCCTGGTTCAACCTGGGCGGGCTGGTCTTCGTCACCGCCGCGGTGAACGTCGGCGCCTACCAGCTGTTCGTGAACTTCCTGGGGCCGTCGCTGGGCCTCGACCCGGCGCGGTTGTCGCTGGCCCATCAGGTCGCGGGCGTCTCGCTGATCGCGCTGTCGCACGCGCTGTTGAACCACTTCGGCATCCGGCTGACGACCGTGCTGACCGACTTCAGCGGCTACCTGATCCTGGTGGTGGCGTTGCTGCTGACGGCGGCGATGGTGCGCGGGGCCGGGCCGCTGCAGGTCGCGCGGCTGTTCACCTTCACGAACAATGGCGGCGCTCCGGGGAACCGCGTATGGCCGCCCAGCGAGAGCCTGCTGAAGATGACGCTGCTGGCGCTGATGTGGCCCGTGTACACGATCACCGGCTTCGACGCCTCGGCGCACACGTCGGAAGAGACGGTGAACGCCGCCCGGAACGTACCGCGCGGGATCCTGCGCTCGGTGGGGGTCTCGGGCCTGGTGGGCTGGGTGATGGTGTCGGCGTTCGTGCTGGCCATGCCGGACGTCGCCACCGGCGCGCGGCAGGGCGGGGACGTCTTCTCGTGGCTGATGAAGGCCGTCGTGCCCGGGCGGGCCGGCACGCTGCTGTGGGCCGGCATCGTGGCCGCGAACTACCTCTGCGGCCTGGCGTGCATGACGTCCACGTCGCGGATGCTGTACGCGTTCGCGCGCGACGGGGGGCTGCCGGCCTCGCGCGCGCTGCGGCGGGTGTCACCGCGCTGGCGGACCCCGGTGGTGGCGATCTGGACGACCGCGGTGCTGTCGGTCGTCTCGACGCTGTACGCGCCCGTGTACTCGACGCTGACCACCGCGTGCGTGGTGTTCCTGTACCTGTCGTACGTGATGCCCACGGTGGCGGGGCTGTTCGCCTTCGGGCGGTCGTGGACCGCGATGGGACCCTGGAACCTGGGGGGCCGGGTGTACCGTCCGCTGGCGGCGCTGTCGATCGCGGGCGTGGCGCTGCTGGTCTGGATCGGCGTGCAGCCGCCTAACGACAAGGCGCTGACGGCGACGCTGGCGCTGGCGGCGACCCTGCTGGCTGCCTGGTGGCTGGGCGTGCGGCGCGTCTTTCGCGGTCCGCCCGGGGCGGTGCCCCCGGGGAATGCCCGGCCGTCCGGGCCGGTTGAAGAAGCGGGGGTAGACTGAGCACCATGATCCGAACCGCGAATCCGGCACTGAATTCGAAGTCCTTCGGCGGGTTCACCCGCGGCGCCCGCACGGCGTTCGGCGGGGAATCCCGCGGTGACTCGATGACCATCTCGGGCACCGTCAACAAGACGGGCATCCTGCTGGCGCTGCTGATCGCCGCGGCCGTCGTGCCGTGGCACCAGTTCTTCCAGTCGGGCGATCCCTCGGCCGTGGCGGGCTGGATGATGGTGGGCGTGGTAGGCGGCCTCGTGACGGCGCTGGTCACCGTCTTCAAGAAGACCTGGGCTCCCATCACGGCGCCCCTCTACGCGATCTGTGAAGGCCTGGCGCTGGGCGGAATCTCGGCGACCTTCGAGCTGCGCTTCCCCGGGATCGTCTTCCAGGCGATGGCGCTGACCGTGGGAACGCTGTTCGTCTTGCTGGCGCTCTACAAGACGCGCGTGATCCAGGCGACTGAGACCTTCAAGACCGGCGTGTTCGCCGCCACGGGCGCCATCGCGCTGGTCTACCTGCTGACGTTCGTGCTGCAGCTGTTCGGCGTGCCGGTGGCGTTCATGCACAGCTCGGGCTGGCTGGGCATCGGCATCAGCCTGGTCGTGGTCGTGGTGGCGGCGCTGAACCTGGTGCTGGACTTCGACCTGGTCGAGCAGGGGGCGAATCAGGGCGCGCCCAAGTACATGGAGTGGTACGGGGCGTTCGGGCTGATGGTGACCCTGGTGTGGCTGTACCTCGAGATCCTGCGCCTGCTGTCCAAGCTGAACCAGCGGCGCGACTGACGAGGCGCTTCGGCGGCGTCAGCGCGCGGATGGAGGGGCGGCGGCCGGTTCGGCCGCCGACACGCGCGTGGCGTGGTGAGCCAGCAGGTGGGCGTCCAGCACGAACGGGTAGACGCCCACGGCGGTGGGCTCCGACGCCGCAGGAAATTGCCAGGTCAGGATCTCGGCGACCAGGCAGTCCTCGGCGGTGGCGTTTCGCTTCGCCGCGTCGATCACGGTCGCGCTGCTGACCCGGCCGTCCGTCTGGATCTTCCATCCCATCTCGACGGTGCCGCCGTAGGTCTGGTCCTCCAGCAGCGCCCGTTCGTAGCAGCGCTTGATGGCGCCGGTCTTCTGCTGGACGACGTCCGTGATGGCGGCCCGCGACAGCTTCTCGGCCTCGGGCGATGGCGGCGTTTCGCTGCTCGCGTCCGTGACGACCGGGACCGGGCGCTCGGAGAGCGGCGGCGCCGCAGCGGTCCGTGCGGCGCGGGGCCTGCTGGCCACGGCCAACACCGCGGGCGCCGGGCGCGCCAACGTCTCGAGGCGGGCAGGCGCCTCGGGAAGGCCGCAGATGCCCGTCAGGCAGGCACAGGCGAGAAAGAGTCCATCCATGATGTCGGTCTGAGGTCGTGGGGGCCGTGAGCGCAGAGAGCAGAGAGATGCGGGGACAGCGTACTATCGATGAGGGTACGAGTCTCGCTTCGAAGATCTTCGTCATCAAAAATTTTCGGTTCGCTTGTGCGTACAGGTGCGACCCGTGCCGCGGATCGCGGGCGTCACCTGGGGAGCTCACCCGATGCTGCCTCGTCGGATGCTGGGCAAGGCGGGCGCGATGTACTAGGTAGTCGACATGCCCTGGCATCAAACGGTCATCCGCCTGAAACCGCGGTCACGCGGCTTTCATCTGGTGACCGACGAGGTGGTGCGCGCGTTGCCCGAGCTCGCTCGGCTCCGCGTCGGGCTCGCGCACTTCTTCCTGCAACACACCTCGGCGTCGCTGTCGATCAACGAGAACGCCGATCCCGACGTGCGCGCCGACTTCGATCGCTGGCTGGAGCGCGCCGTGCCGGAGAACGCACCGTACTTCGTGCACACGGCCGAAGGGCCGGACGACATGCCCGCACACGTGAAGAGCGGCGTGATGGGCGTCAGCGTGTCGGTCCCCATCCGCGACGGACGGCTGGCGCTGGGCACCTGGCAGGGCCTGTATCTGGGCGAGCACCGCGACGAGGGGGGCAGCCGCACCGTCGTCGTGACCCTTTTCGGCGAGTGAGCCACGTGCCCGCGAAGACGGCAGCCCAGTGCGTGTTCTGCCAGATCGCCGCCGGGACGTTGCCCGCCGACGTGCTCCTGGCCGATGAGCGGGTGGTGGCGTTCCTGGATGCCCGCCCGGTGTTCAAGGGGCACACGCTGGTGGTGCCGCGGCCCCACGTGGCGACGTTCGCCGCGCTGTCTCCCGACGCGCTGGCGTCCCTGTTCACGGCGGCGCAGCGGGTGAGCCGCGCCGTGGAGGCGGGGCTGCAGGCGGACGGTACGTTCGTGGCCATGAACGACAAGGTCTCGCAGAGCGTCCCCCACGTTCACGTGCACGTCGTGCCGCGCCGTCGCAAGGACGGCCTGCGCGGCTTCTTCTGGCCGCGCGTGCGCTACCAGGACGCGGCCGAACAATCCGACTACGCCGCCCGCATCCGCGCGGCGCTGTCCGACGGCGCTCCGGAGGGGTGAGCCGCGGCCCTCGCGCCTGACAGCGCGTGGGTCGGGTCGCTCAGCCGCGCAGCATCTTCTTCGCCAGCTCCAGGCGCTGCTGCAGCTGGCGCACGGAGGCCTCGCTGATGCGGCGGATCTTCAGGCGGCGGTTCAGGTCGGCGTTCAGCTCGGCGTGCGAGCGGCCGGTCATGTGCGCCAGGTCCGTCACCGCGTCGCTGTTCTGCTCGCGAAGCTGCCGGCGCCGCGCCAGCGGGCTCATCGCCTCGGCCGGCGGGCCCGGCACCGCGGCCGCGTCGCGCGCCGGCAGCGGGACGGGCGCGGGGGAATCGAGCGGCACCGGTGGCAGCGAGAGCTCCGGCCCGCCCGGCCCGCGTGGCGGCGCGAGATCCGGGATGGGGTCGCCCACGTCAGGATCGAACACGCGCGCCTGCTCCAGGCGCCGACCCTGATCGTCCAGCGCCACCGCCGAGATGGCGGTGAACAGCGACAGCTGGCCGTCGACCTCCTCGGGCGCGGCCGCCTTCTCGCGCGGGGGCTGCTCGGCGGCGAACGGGTCGTCCTTCTCGTCGTCGCCCGGCTTGCGCAGGCTGTGGCGGCGCTGCTCGGCGATGGTGGCGCCGAACGTGCGCAGGCGGACGTCGTCGGGGATGAACATGTACGCGTTCTGGCGCCCGCCGCCCTCGATCCAGCGGACCAGGCGGCCCACCGCCTGGCGAAAGAACAGATCGGTGATGGTGTTCGTCGCGTACACGCCCATCCGTAGTCGCGGGATGTCGACGCCCTCGGACACCATGCGCACGGCGACGATCCAGGGCGCGTTGCCGCTGGAGAAGGCGCTGATCTTCGCCGAGGCGGTCGGCTCGTCGGAGGTGGCGACGACGGCGCTCACGCGGAAGCGGTCGCTCATCACCTGGGCGATGCCGCGCGCGTGGTCCTGGTCCATCGCGATCACCAGCCCGGCGGCGCGCGGGTCACGCTGGCGCAGGTGCACCAGCTGCGCGTGCGCCTGCTCCAGCACCGCCGGCAGCCACTCGCCCTCGACGTTCAGCGCCGTGCGCAGGCGCTGGTTCGCCAGCTCTCGCGTCAGCTGGTCGTCGAACGTCGCTGCGTAGTCCAGCCCGCCGGGTGCCGTCCACTCCATGTGGCCGTTGATGCGCGGGAAGTAGACCGGGCGCACGACGCGGCCCTCCTTCAGGGCCTCGCCGTAGCCGTACTCGTAGTCGGGCTCGGCCAGGTCGCCGTCGTAGGTGACGAAGGGGATGGTGTTCTGGTCCGAGCGGAACGGCGTGCCCGACAGGCACAGCCGGTACACCGCGTGCTCGAAGGCGGTGCGGACCGCGTCGCCCCAGCTGCGGCTCTCGCCCGCGTGATGGATCTCGTCCAGGACCGTGAACGCGCCCCGCACCATGGCCCGCAAGGCGTGCGGGTTCGCGGCGACCTGCTGATAGGTGACGGCGATGCCGTGCACGTCGGAGGGCAGGGCGCCGTAGCCCGGCGACCAGTCCGGATCCAGGTGCAGGCCGAAGCCCTCGGCGGCGTGCGCCCACTGCTGCTTCAGGTGTTGCGTCGGCACCACCACGACGATGCGCTGGGCCCGCCTGGCCAGCAGGGCGCGGCGCACGGCGGTCAAGGCGAACGTGGTCTTGCCTGCGCCGGGGGTCGCCACCGCCAGGAAGCTGGCCTTCTCTCCCTGCTCGAACTTCTGCAGCGCCTCGTGCTGCCACATGCGCAGCCGCGGCCCGGCCGGTCGCCCGCCCGACACCTCGGCCCGGGGTCCGGATATCGGAAGTTCTGGCTCTGGCATCGCGCGGGGCACGGTTTTGTAGCGGGTCGGGGCGGCCACGTCGAGCGAAAAGATCGCGCGGCGAGATCGCGCCAGAAATCGCGCCAGAGACCGGCGCGCGTTCGCTCACGATCGGGGCGCGGCGGCGCTCCCCTCGATGCCATCCGCGATGACGCGCGCCAGGCCGAGCACGCTTTGCGGGGCGCAGCCTTCGGCCTTGTTGTCCACCGTGACCAGCGCGGGCACCCCGTGGCGGTGCGCGCGTGTGATCAGGCCGCCCACCTCGCCGCTGTTCGCCGGATCCTCCTCGCGCAAGCGATCGAACGGGTCGAAGCGGGCCTGCGCGCTCTCGTAGGGATCGCCCCAGCGCAGCAGCCAGCGCATGACCAGGGGCCGTCGCGTGGCGGCGGGCAGCAGCCGCGCCTGCTGCAGCGGCGACGGCATGGCCGTCCAGACGTTGTGACAGTGAACGGCGCCCGCCTCTCCAGGACGTCGCCGTACGCGGGGCCCAGCAGCGCCGCGGTCCGCAGCTCGACCGCGTACGTCGGACCGCGGGGCAGTCGGCGCAGGAACTCACCCAGCCGCCGCGCGAACGCGAAGGCGCCGCCGCCGTCCTGGGGCGGGCACTGCCACAGGATGGCGCCCAGCTTCGCGCCCAGCCCCTCGACGATGGGCGGTACGACCTGGTCGGCCGCGTACGCGCCGTCGAGGAAACGCGGGTTCGCCTGCCCCCGCCGCTGCCCGTAGCGCGCGTGCGTCGGGAACCGCTCGATCGTGCAGTCCTCGTGCGCCTTCACCACGAAGCGGAAGTCGTTCGGCACCTGCGCCGCGTAGGCGCGGAACGCCTCCGCGGTCAGGGGATCGTAGAACGAACGATCGATCTCCACCGTGCGCAGCAGCGGGTGCGCAGCGTACGCGGGCAGTCCGTGACGGGCCAGCTCGCGCGGGGATGCGGGGCCCGCGTAGACGGTGCCCGCCCATCCCGGATAGGACCACGACATGCCGCCCAGGCGAATCGTTCCGGGCAGGCGCGCGGCGAGGGCCAGCTCGTCCGGCGACGGCGGCGCGGGACTGACGCCGCTGGCGCCGCGGGCCGGCGGCGCTGCTAGCTCGGGGAACAGCCGCGCCTGCGGATCGGCTCCTTCCGTCAACGCGGGGCCGTTCCTCCGCCGTTTTGCAGCAGCCGCTCGCGGACGTCGCGCAGCTTCGCCTTCAGCGTGCGCGCGTTGTCCGGTCCCACCCGCAGCAGGATCTTCTGGCCGACCGTGGCGGATTCCAGCGCCGGATCCTCGTACACGTACAGTCGGCCGGGGCCGGGCGCCGCGGGCGCGCCGTCCGCCGTCAGCGTCTTCACCTTGATGGGGCCCGCGACGTCGGGCGTCGCCAGCAGGTTGTCGATCACCTCGATCACGCGATCGTTGAAGTACTTCCCGGGGAAGCCCAGATCCTCGTAGGCGCGCTGGAACAGCGGATACAGGCGCACGTACAGGGAGACGGCGCGCCGGCTGTCGACACCCGCGACGAAGTCCACGAACGGCCGGTAGCGCGCGGCGTTCTGCGACGAGATGACGCCGCTGCCGGCGGGCGCATCGACCTCGAAGCGCCCGCCCGTGCGGTTGACGGGCCAGGACTGCGAGGCGGCGTTGTCGGTGGCCAGGTTGTTGACGGTGGCGACGAAGCGACGGGCGAAGCCGTCGAGCACCAGGAACGACAGCGCCGACTTCTTCCCCAGCAGATCCAGCAGCGCGTTCTTGATGTAACCGTCGGAGTCGTCGAGTCCGGGCAGCTTCTCCCGGCCCGAGGCCACGGGGTGTCGGATGGCCGGCTCCGCAGGCGGTGGCGGAGGAGGAGGCGGTGGCGCGGGCGGCCTGGGCGCGGGCGCCGCCACGGGGGCCGCGGCAGGGACCGGCGTTGCATGCTGGTGCTGCCACCAGAGGTAACCGCCCAGGCCAGCGGCCACGACGACGGCGACGATGATCACGATGCGAGAGGTGGGGGTCACGGGATCCTCGAAAACCAGGTTGGCCGACCTGCGCCGCGCGGTCAAACGCCTGGACGTCGCCGCCGGCACCGCCGGGTGCTAGCGTCAATGCCGTTCACTCGAGCGCCAGGACGCCAGGACGCCAGGTCAGGCGTCAGAATGATTCGGCGAACACGGCGGAGAAGGACGGGCACTCGGAGACACGCTCATCGAGCTCCTTGGCCGGCTCCTCCAGCGTCTTGGCGTCCCTCGCCTCCTGGCGTTTCACACACCGGGTTTCGGCTGCCCTCCCGCGACGTTGCCGGCCTAAGTGAACGGCATTGGTGCTAGCCTGCATCTCTGGCTGGGTCGAACGGGCCCGCTGGGAGGAGCCACAGATGAAGACGATCATGTCGAGTTTGCCAGGACGATTGCTCGGTTTGACGGTTCTCGTGGCGCTGTCCACCTGCGCGAGCACGCAGGTGTTGACCCAGGGTGAGGTCGGGCGTAGCGGCGCGCGCGAGTTCAACGAGCCCAAGGGCACGGTGTTCGCCATCTGCGTGGGGGCCCTGACGGCAGAGGGCTACGAGATCGCCCACAGCGATCCGGCGAGCGGCGTGATCGAGACGAAGCCGCTGGCCGTGCGCACGCCAGGTCCGGTCACCGCGCGGGCGTATCGCGTCACCGTGACGTCCGAGGGCCAGGGCTCGCGTGTGGTCGCCCAGCCGATCCTCTTCGCGGGCACCCGGGACATCTCGAACTCCGACGTATGGGTCCTGGACGGGCCGGAGGGCGAGCGGGCCCAGTGGTCCGACCTGTTCAGCGTGATGAGCTCGGCGCTGGTGACGCCGGGGGCCGTGCCGGCGCAGCCGCGCGACACCGACCGCGAGGCCGTGGCGACGAACGGTGGCGGGCCACCCGCGCTGGTGAAGCAGCAGGCCGCCCCGGAACCGGGCAAGAGCGGCGCTTCCGACCAGCGCAGCGGACTGACGCCGGCGGGACTATCCGCGCCGCAGGGCACGTCGAGCGCCCGGCCCTAGCGGCAATGCCGTTCACTTAACAGGATGTTGAAAAAATCGATCTTCGGATCGAAGGGACGATCTCGCTCCAGGCGACCTGTCGAAATCCTCGATGAATTCGAGGGGACCTCCGCCACTTCGCAAGGCCGAATCGAACACCGCGGACTT
>Ga0207695_10012874_pt1 | contig 10012 bp, 7 predicted proteins | sample KBSC54metaG_FD_184354 | JGI IMG/M metagenome (GOLD analysis project Ga0207695, IMG submission 184354) | Corn rhizosphere microbial communities from Kellogg Biological Station, Michigan, USA - KBS C5-4 metaG (SPAdes) (version 2) | ecosystem: Host-associated > Plants > Roots > Rhizosphere > Soil... | reverse complement strand
TGCAGTCGACGTAGAGGTCGGCGGTGAGCGCGCCGCTCGCTCGGCCCACCACCGCGCCGACGTGGCCGCGCGCGTCGAGCTCGACGCGCTCGACGGTGTCCAGCACGTGCGCGACACCGAGCGACTTCGCGTGCGTGGCCAGCAGCACGGCGAGCTTGCCGGCGTCGAAGTGGTACGCGTAGTTCATCGGGCCGGCGAAGTCGGGGTCGCTCGCGCGTTTGGGCGCGCGCGACGCGTCGGCCACGCACTGCTGCATCGAGACGGCATCCGCGAATGCGCGCGGCCGGCCCTCGCCGAGCAGCCAGTAGGGCAGCAGTTCCGGCGCGCCGGGGCGCTGGCTGGGTGCGTTGAACGGATGGAAGTAGTGGTTGTGCGGCGTGCCGGGCACGTCGGCCCAGTCGACGAACGTCACGCCCTGCTTGAACGTGGCGTCGCATTCGCGGATGAAGCGCGCCTCGTCGATGCCGATGGCGGCCAGCGTGCCGCGGATCGACGGGAAGGTGCCCTCGCCGACGCCGACGATGCCGATGTCGGCCGACTCGACGAGCGTGATGCGCGGCCCGCCGCCGGCGGTGCCCAGCGTCCTGGCGAGGAAGGCCGCGGTGAGCCAGCCGGCAGTGCCGCCGCCGACGATGAGGATGCGCTGGATCGGTGTCATGGGGTGTCTCCTGCTCCGGCGCGTCGTTCGTGGTCGGGCCCGGAGCGTCTCCGCGTATTCCCTGGTCCCGGAGCGCCGGCTCCATATAGCGCATCATAACGGCGAAAAGACAACGCTGTCATATTACCGTTCGATTACCGTTGACAGCGTTGTCATCGGTCGGCATCATGCGACCCATTCCAGCTCTCCGACCGTCCCGGCAACGGGCTCGGGGAGCGGCGGAGCGCGGTGTCGAGCACGCTGCGTGCGCTGCGGAATGCAGCGACCGGGCCCGCCCGGGCGCCGCGGAAGAACGAAAGGCGAAGACCGTGGGCGCGATGTCGAGCCGGGCATCGGGAACACGGAAGGAGCCTGCCCCAGAGTCCTGAAGATGACGTCGCAAAAGACGCGCCACAAATTGGAGACAACGTGACCAACCGCTCTCAGCATTCCCGAGGCCTCGCCTCCCCGATCCACCTGGCCGTGCTCGCGCTGCTCGCGGGCGCCACCGCCGCACAGGCGCAGGGCGCCGCCGGCCCGGCCGCCGCCGCCAGCGCCGCCAAGCCCGACAACGGCGAGGTGCAGCAGGTCACCGTGACCGCGACCAAGCGCACCACCACGCTGCAGGAGACGCCGCTGGCCGTCACCGCGATCCCTGCCGAGCAGATCGAGAAGGCGCATGTCCAGACCATCGCGGACGTCGTTCACCTGTCGCCCAGCTTCCAGGCGACGACCGAGGGCGACCACGGCGTCATCACGATGACGATGCGCGGCATCGGCAACGACAGCGCCAAGACCGAATACGCCGACCCCGAGGTGGCGCTGTTCGTCGACGGCATCTACGCGCCGCGCGCCGAGGGCGCCGCCGCGCTGCTGTTCGACATGGAGAACATCGAAGTGCTGCGCGGGCCGCAAGGCACGCTGTGGGGCCGCAACTCCACGGTGGGAGCGGTCAACATGCAGACCGCCAAGGCCGACACGTCCGGCAACTTCGGCAGCGTGCAGGCCGGCCTCGGCAGCTACGACCGCTGGGGCGCGCGCGGCGCGTTCAACATCGCCTTGTCGGACACCTTCGCGATCCGTGCCGCCTTCGTGCACGAGCAGCACGACGGCTACGTCGACTACCAGACGCCCAAGCTGCCGTCGCTGGCCGACCAGCAGGCCGCCTACAACGCCTCGAACCCGGCCGCCGGCTCCAAGCCGTTCCAGCCGATCGACCCGAACACCTTCGTGCAGTCCGGCCCGAAGTACAACGCGCAGGACCAGAGTGCCGCGCGCCTGAGCTTCAAGTGGAAGCCCACGCGCGACATCACGTGGAACGCGTCGTACGAGAAGTTCCTCGATCGCGGCACGCCCAGCATGAACCTGATGCAGAGCCCCCGCCCCGGCGAGAAGTTCTGGTCGGCGCTCGTGAGCGTGGCCCCGTACCTCGACCGCAACGTCAACACCTTCCGCAGCCGCGTCGACTGGAACCTGAGCGACTACCTGGCGTTCAACTACACGGCGGGCTACTCCGACTTCAAGGGCTCGGGCGACTTCGACCAGTCCGGCGGCGCCACCGTGCCCACCAGCTTCACCACCGGCGCGACGGTGCAGGAGGACCGCACCAACTGGTCGCACTACAAGAACCAGAGCCACGAGTTCCAGCTGCAGTCGCGCGGCACGCACGCGATGGACTGGATCCTGGGCGCGTACTATGCCGCCGAGGACAACGGCATCCGCTTCGACATCCCGATCTCCAACGGCACGCAGCAGGGCAACATCGGCTGGCAGGGCTCGTTCGTGCAGCCCAAGGAAACCGTGCAGTCCGAGGCCGTGTTCGGCCAGGCCACCTGGAACGTGACCGACGCCCTGCACCTGACCGGCGGCGCGCGCTTCACTTGGGACGACCGCAAGAACGAGGGCGGCACCAACAACGCCGTCGGGCCGACCTCGCCGAACTACCCGATCGACCCGGGCACCACGCCCGCGCAGGCCGGCTTCACCACGTACCAGCACAACGACGGCCACTTCACCGGCAACAAGGCAACCTGGCTCGGCCGCGTGAACTACGACCTGTCCAAGGACTTCATGGTCTACGGCAGCGTCTCCACCGGCTACAAGTCCGGCGGCCTGCAGGACGGCGGCGTGCACTACGGTCCCGAGACGCTGACCAACTACGAGATCGGCTCGAAGAACACGCTGTTCTCGGGCACCGTGACCTGGAACAACTCGATCTACTACGAGGACTTCAAGAACTTCCAGTTCAGCGCGCCGGTCACCAACGCCGACGGCAGCCACTCGCTGGTCACGTCCAATGCCAAGGGCGCGACCGTCTACGGCGCGGAATCGGAACTGACCGCGCGCGTCACCAAGGACGACACGGTGCAGCTGGGCCTGGCCTACACGCACACCAAGCTGGGCTTCCTGATGGCAGGCAGCAACGACTACGCGCTGCCGGTGTGCCCGACGGACCCGACGATCAAGTGCGTCAACGTCACCGGCAACCGCCTGCCGCACTCGCCCACGGGCTCGATGCAGCTGGGCTACGAGCACACCTTCCGCTTCGCCGACGGCGGCAAGCTGCAGCCGCGCGTCAACTTCCACTACGAGTCGGCGAGCTACCTCAGCGTGTTCAACATGGGCGCCGGCGACACGCAGAAGGCCTACAGCCGCACCGACCTCGGCCTGCGCTACCAGGCGGCCAAGGACTGGTGGGTCGACGCCTACGTCCAGAACGTCGAGGACGGCCGCATCAAGACCAACGCGCAGAACTCGTTCGGCACCTGGCAGTCGCAGTACATGCCGCCGCGCACGTTCGGCGTGAACTTCGGCTACGACTTCTGACAGTTGGTGGGCTGCGGCGTTTCGGGCGCCGCTCCTTTCGCACCCGGCCCGCCGTTCGCGGCGGGTCGCGGTGCGGTATTTCCGTCACGCTGACCTCCCCACCATGTCCAAGCCGTTCCTGGCGATCGCGTTCGCCGTGGCCATCTTCCTGACGGGCGCGCTCGCGCCCGCTCGCGAAGCGCGGGCCGCGACCACGATCACGCTCGCCACCTTTCCCGACCTCGATCGCGCCGCCAGGGCTGCGCTGCCGCGCTGGCATGCGCTGCATCCCGACATCGACGTGCGCATCGTCTCGCTGCAGTACGCCGACCACCACAACGCGATGACCACCGCGCTGGCCACCGGCTCCGGCCTGCCCGACGTGATGGCCGTCGACTTCAAGTTCATCGGCAAGTTCGTCGGTTCCGGCGGCTTCGAGGACCTGTACCAGCCGCCGTACGGCGCCGGCGCGCTGCGCGACGCCTTCGTGCCCTACACCCTCGCGCAGGCCACCAACGCCAAGGGCGAGCTCGGCGCGTTGCCGGCCGACATCGGGCCCGGAACGCTGCTGTATCGCGCCGACCTGGTCGCCAAGGCCGGACTGGTGGAGGCCGACCTCACCCGCGACTGGGATTCGTTCATCGCCGCCGGCATCAAGCTCAAGACAGCCACCGGAGCCTGCATCCTGGCCAGCAGCACCGATATCGTCGACATCGTCATCCGCTCCGACCTGCCGGCGGGCCAGGGCATCTACTTCGATCGCAACGGCAAGGTGCTTGTCGGCGAACCACGCTTCGTGCGCGCGTTCGAGCTCGGGCGCCGCGCGCACCAGGCCGGCATCGACGCGGGCACCACGATGTGGACCAACGAGTGGGTCGCGGGCTTCCGCTCCGACCGCATCGCGGGCCAGATGATGGGCGCCTGGCTGGCCGGCCACCTGAAGAACTGGCTCGCGCCGGCGACCGCCGGCAAGTGGCGCTCGGCGCCGCTGCCGGGCGGCCTGTTCGCGTCGTACGGCGGCTCGTTCTACGCGATCCCCAGGCATGCGCAGCACAAGGCCGAGGCCTGGCAGTTCGTGCGATTCATGACGGCCGACCGCCAGACGCAGCTCGACGCGTTGACCCAGTTCGGCAACTTCCCCGCGCTGATCGCCGCGCAGCAGGACCCGGTCGTCGACCAGCCCGTCGCCTTCCTCGGCGGCCAGCATGCCGGCGTCCTGTGGCGCGACACCGCCGCCCGCGTGCCGGCGATCCCCGTCGACAAGTACGACGCGATGGCGACAGACGCCGTGCGCGCCGAGTACCAGAACGTGATCGCCCGCGGCAAGGACATCCACGAGGCGCTCGCAGACGCCAGGTGGCTGATCGAGCACCGCGCCCGCCGCTGACCCGCACGCCATGAACACCATGCTCTCCAGCGAGTCCGCCATCGCCGCCTCCGAGTCCGCCCCCGCGCGGGCGATCGCGCGTGCGGCCGCACGCCGCAGGCGCCTGCGCAAGCTCGCGCCCTACGCCTTCATCTCGCCGTTCTTCATCCTGTTCGCGGTGTTCGGCCTGTTCCCGCTGCTGTTCTCGATCTGGTTGTCGCTGCACCAGTGGGACGCGGCGTCGGGCCTGGCCGCGATGCACTGGGTCGGGCTCGAGAACTACAAGTACGCGGTCACCGACCCCTGGTTCTCGAAGTCGCTGCTCAACACGCTGTGGTTCGCGCTCGCCTCGGGCGTGCCGCAGCACCTCGTGGCGCTGCCGCTGGCGTTCTTCATCCACATGAGCCTGAAGCGCAGCAGGAACTTCGTCGTCGGCGCGTACTTCGTGCCGTACGTCACCTCCAGCGTGGCGATCGCGCTGATCTTCACGACGCTGTTCTCCAAGGACTTCGGCGTCGTCAACGCGATCCTCCCGGGCCCGCCGATCGACTGGCTGGGCGATTCGTTCTGGGCCCGGCCGGCGATCGCCTTCGTCGTGTTCTGGCGCTACCTCGGCTGGAACGTGGTGCTGTACCTGTCGGCGCTGCAGGTGATCTCGGGCGACCTGTACGAGGCTGCCACGCTGGACGGTGCGTCGCGCTGGCAGCAGTTCCGGTTCGTCGCGCTGCCGCTGCTCAAGCCGATGATGTTCTTCGCGATCACGCTGACCCTGATCGGCAACCTGCAGCTGTTCGAGGAGCCGTTCATCCTGATCCCGCCGGATTCCGGCGTGGCCACCGACGTGATGACGACGGCGATGTTCATGTACCGCATGGCGTTCTCCGACGGCGACTTCGGCACCGCGTCGGCCGTGTCGTGGCTGCTGTTCTTCCTCATCGCCGCGCTCACGTATGCCAACGGGCGGCTGTTCGGCAAGGAAGGGGCGAGCGATGTCGGCCGGTGACGATCCCTCCGGCGCCGAGCACGGCGTGCCGTCCCCCGAGCGGACCGCGCGCCTCCTCGGGGCGGCCCGGCGCACGGCCCGCGGCGCTCTCTCGCCCGCGCGCGTGGCAACCCTCGCACTCGTGTTCGCAAACGTCGTGCTGCTGGCCGCGCCGTTCTGGTTCACGTTCGTCTTCGCCACGCAGGCGCGCGCCGACATCTTCGCGTCGCCGCCGCCGGTGTGGTTCGGCACGCACCTGCTGTCGAACCTGCACCTGCTGCTGGAGCGCCTGCCGTTCTGGCGCAACCTCGGCATGAGCCTGTACGTGGCCTGCATGACCACCGCGCTGAACCTGCTGCTGTGCGCGCTGGCCGGCTACGCCTTCGCGGTGCACGAGTTCGCGGGCAAGAAGATGCTGTTCGCGCTGGTGGTGGGCTCGATGATGCTGCCCAGCTTCCTCAACATGATCCCGAACTTCATGGTGATGGACCTGCTGGGCTGGATCGACACGCCGCGCGCGCTGTACGTGCCCGGTGCGGCGGGTGCGCTGGGCATCTTCCTGATGCGCCAGTACATCGGCTCGGCGATCCCGCGCGACCTGATCGACGCCGCCCGCATGGACGGCTGCGGCGAGCTGCGCACGTTCTGGAGCGTGGTGATGCCGCTGTGCGGGCCCGCGCTCGGCACGCTGGGGCTGATCACCTTCATCAATGCCTGGAACAACTTCGTCGGGCCGCTGGTGGTGATGCGCAGCGTCGAGCACTACACCGTGCCGCTGGCGCTGCGCAGCATGCAGAGCCCCAACAACACCGAGTGGGGCGCGTTGATGGCCGGCTCCGCCATCGCGATGCTGCCCCTGCTCGTCGCCTTCGTCTTCTCCGCACGCCGCCTCGTCGCGGGCCTCACGGCCGGTGCCGTCAAATGACCTCAGCATCCATGACTTCCAACAAATTCCCGTTCCCGTCCCTGCCGAAGGACTTCGTGCTCGGCGCCGCGACCAGCGCCGCTCAGATCGAAGGACATGCGCCGGGCGACGGCAAGGGCCCCTCGATCTGGGATGCGTTCTGCGCCACGCCCGGCAAGATCAAGGACGGCACGGACATCCGGGTCGCGTGCGACCACATCCACCGCATGCCGCAGGACGTCGAGCGAATGAAGTGGCTGGGCCTGGACGCCTACCGCTTCTCGTTCGCCTGGCCGCGCGTGCAGCCCGCGGGGCGCGGCGCCTGGAACGAGCAGGGCTTCGCGTTCTACGACCGCCTGATCGACACGCTGCTGGGCAGCGGCATCGCGCCGCACGCCACGCTGCACCACTGGGACCTGCCGCAGGCGCTGCAGGAATCGGTCGGCGGCTGGCAGTCGCGCGAGACCGCGCATCACTTCGCCGACTACGCCGCCGAGATCGTGCGCCGCTTCGGCGACCGCCTCGTCGCGATCGCGACGCTCAACGAGCCCTGGTGCGTGGCCACGCTCGGCTACGAACGCGGCCAGTTCGCCCCGGGCCTGCGCGACCGGCGTGCGGCGATGCAGGTCTCGCACCACCTGCTGCTGGGCCACGGCCTCGCGCTGCAGGCGATGCGCGCCGCCGGCGCGAAGCCGCAGCTGGGCATCGTGCTGAACCACACGCCCGCCGTCGCCGCCGAGAAGACGCACGCCGACCGGCAGGCCGCGCGCATCCTCGACGGCCTGGACGTGCGCTGGTACATGGACCCGCTGTTCCGCGGCGCCTACCCGGCCGACGCGATCGAGCACCTGGGCGCCGACGCGCCGCGCATCGAGGCCGGCGACTTCGCCGTCATCCGCCAGCCGCTCGACTTCCTCGGCATCAACCTCTACACGCGCCACTGGACCAGCACGCGCCAGCCGCCGCTGCCCGCGCCGGCGCCGCACGGCGTCAACGACATGGGCTGGGAGATCGTGCCCGAGATCCTGACGCAGCACCTGGTGCGGCTGACGCGCGACTACATGCCGCCGCCGATCCTCATCACCGAGAACGGCATGGCCAACGCCGACGTCGTCGCGGCCGACGGCTCGATCACGGACACGCCGCGCGTGGCCTACCTGCAGGGCCACCTCGAGGCGGTGCAGAAGGCCATCGAGATGGGCGCCGACGTCCGCGGCTACTTCTACTGGAGCCTGCTGGACAACTTCGAGTGGGACTCGGGCTACGCCAAGCGCTTCGGCCTGTTCCGCGTCGACTACGACACCCAGGCGCGCACGCCCAAGGCGAGCGCGCACTGGTATCGCGACTTCATCGCCCAGCACAAGGCGCAGAAATGTTGACCCCTGCTCACTTCGTTCGCTGCCCGCCGAGGGGGCCGTCCGTTCGCTCCGGAGCGGCCGAGCGCTTCCGGACGTGCGTCTTCGAACGGGAGTCATCTCATGGCTGAACTCCATTTGCAAGGCCTGCGCCGCACCTACGCGAACGGCGTGACCGCGGTCGACGGCATCGACCTCGACGTCGGCGACGGCGAGTTCATGGTGCTGGTGGGCCCTTCGGGCTGCGGCAAGTCGACGACGCTGCGCATGATCGCCGGCCTCGAGGACATGAGTGCCGGCCGCATGCTGATCGGCGGCGTGGACGTCACCGACGTGCCGCCGGCCGAGCGTGGCGTGGCGATGGTGTTCCAGAGCTATGCGCTGTACCCGCACATGACGGTGGCCGAGAACATGGGCTTCGCGCTGAAGATCGCGGGACGGCCCAGGCGCGAGATCGACGATGCCGTGCGGCGCGCCGCGGCGTCGCTGCAGCTCGAGCCGTTGCTCGATCGCAAGCCGCGTGCGCTGTCGGGCGGCCAGCGCCAGCGCGTGGCGATCGGGCGCGCGATCGTGCGCGAGCCCAAGGTATTCCTGTTCGACGAGCCGCTGTCCAATCTCGACGCCTCGCTGCGCACGCAGATGCGCCTGGAGATGGCGCGCCTGCACGAGCGCCTGGGCGCCACCATCGTCTACGTGACGCACGACCAGGTCGAGGCGATGACGCTCGGCGACCGCATCGCCGTGTTCAACGCCGGCCGCATCGAGCAGGTCGGCACGCCGTCGGCGGTCTACAACCGGCCGGTCAACCGCTTCGTGGCCGGGTTCCTCGGCTCGCCGCAGATGAACTTCCTGCCCGCCACCGCCGCGCGCGACGCGCAGGGCCTGGCGCTGGAAGTGCCGGGTGCCGGCCGCCTCGCGCTGCCGGCGGACTGCGCGCTGCCGCTGGCGGACGTGCAGGCGCTCGGCGTGCGGCCGGAGCACTGGCACCTGGCCGCCGGCGACGCGGGCGACGGCCTGCGCGCGAGCGTCGAGCGCGTCGAATGGCTGGGGGACCTCACGCTGGTGCACTGCCGTCTCGCCGGTCGCGACGCGGCCAACGGCGGCGACACCATCAGCGTCAAGACGACGCAGCCGGGCGGCGCCGCGCTGAGCGCCGGCACGCCGGTGCGGCTGCAGGCGCAGGCGCGCGACGTGATGCTGTTCGATGCGCAAGGCCGTGCACTCGCCGCCTGAGTCGCCGGCGCGCGCGCGACGCGTCGCGCCGCAGGGCGCGTGGACGCTGCCGCTGCTGGCTCACGGCCCCACCCGGGCGGTGGGCGGCGACGACGGCGGCGGCGGCACCGTCGCGTGGATCGCGGCGGGCGCGACGCTGGACGTGCGCGGCTTCATGCCGTCGCCGCTGGGCCGCGGCTGGCTGCTGCTCGAAGGCTCGGTGGGCGAGGCGACGCTGGCCTCGCACGAGCCCGACGAGGCCGAGGTGCTGGACGTGCTCGCGCGACGCCACGGCCAGCTGGCGGTCGAACAGGTGCTGTGCGGCGACGGCGTGCAGGAGATGTACCGCGCGATCTGCCGGCTGCGCGGCGAGCGGGCGCGCCGCATCGGACTGGAGCAGCTGCTCGCGCGTGCGTGCGCGGCGCGCGACCCGGATTGCTCGCGGGCGCTGGCGATGTTCTGCGGGCTGCTGGGCGACCTCGCGGGGCACGTCGCGCTGACGCTGGGCGCGGGTGGCGGCGTCGTGGTCGCGGGCGAGATCGTCGAGGCGCTCGGCGACTGGTTCGCGCGCTCGCCGTTCCGGCGCCGCTTCGAGGCGCGCGGCCGCTACCGCGACACGCTGCGGGCGATTCCCACGGTGGTGGCGGGGCGCGGCGCGGTGCCGAGGCTCATCGCGCGGTAGGCGACGCCTGGCTCGCGCCATGAGCCCGCGGGCGCGGGGTCTGGCGCCGCCGCCGAAGCCTTTCGCGGA
>Ga0207695_10012868_pt1 | contig 10016 bp, 7 predicted proteins | sample KBSC54metaG_FD_184354 | JGI IMG/M metagenome (GOLD analysis project Ga0207695, IMG submission 184354) | Corn rhizosphere microbial communities from Kellogg Biological Station, Michigan, USA - KBS C5-4 metaG (SPAdes) (version 2) | ecosystem: Host-associated > Plants > Roots > Rhizosphere > Soil... | reverse complement strand
AGAGGAGAACTATCTAAAGGCAATATATCATCTATCTCTGCAGTCGGAGAGCGTAAGCACGAATCAGATAGCTGCCTCATTAAATACTAAAGCTGCGTCTGTAACAGATATGCTCAAAAAGCTGGCTGATAAAAAACTTATCAATTATGCCAGATACCAGGGTGTAACCCTTACTGCTGAAGGTGAAAGAGTTGCCCTAAGCATAATACGCAGGCACAGGCTTTGGGAATATTTTTTGGTTGAAAAGCTCAGTTTTAAATGGGACGAGGTGCACGATGTTGCAGAGGAACTGGAACACATTTCATCAAAAGAATTGATCGACCGCCTGGATGACTTTATGGGCAATCCCAAGTATGACCCGCATGGCGATCCTATTCCTGACTGTAATGGTTTGTTCAAAACTCATGAATTAAAACCTGTTTCATCATTGATTTTAAATGACTCCGGGATAATTTCCGGTGTAAGGGATCATTCCTCTTCATTTTTGCAATACCTTGAAAAGATGCAACTGACCATCGGTAAAAAGATCAAAGTGTCTGAGATCAACGATTATGATCACTCAGTCATCCTTAATTTAGAAGATAAGAAAGTTCACATCAGCCGCGATGTCTCTAATAATCTGCTCATCACCTTATGAATAAAGAATCCAATCATTCATTAAGTAATGTACACAGCACTGTCGTCACGGAAAATAAGCTCGGCTGGCGCAAATTACTGGCTTTTTTAGGGCCCGCATATCTTGTAAGTGTTGGCTATATGGATCCGGGTAACTGGGCAACTGATATTGCCGGCGGCAGCGCGTTTGGGTATAAATTAATATGGGTATTATTCGTTTCGAACCTGATTGCCCTATTATTACAATCATTAAGCGCGCGCCTCGGTATAGTACGTGGACTTGATTTGGCCCAGGCATCCAAGAACACCTATCCAAAATTTATCAATTTCTGCTTATATATTCTGGCGCAAATCGCCATTATAGCCTGCGACCTGGCCGAAATCATTGGTATGGCCATTGGTTTACAGTTATTATTTCATTTGCCGTTGATTTGGGGCGTGTCCCTTACTATCACCGATACCGTATTGATGCTTTTTCTGATGAATAAGGGCATGCGCAAGCTGGAAGCTTTTATTATCGTGATGATATCCATTATCGGTCTCTCCTACCTGATCGAAATGTTTATCGTCGGACCTGATGTACCGGAAATAATAAAAGGCTTTATTCCAAGCAATTTATTTAAGGGCGACAAAGTTAGTCACGAAATGCTTTATATCGCTATCGGCATTATAGGTGCGACTGTGATGCCGCATAATTTATACTTGCATTCATCGCTGGTACAAACACGGCAGATCACGCGTACTGACGAAGGAATACGGTCAGCTATAAAATTCAATCTGGCCGATACCGGCATCGCACTTAATCTGGCCTTTTTTGTAAATGCGGCGATTTTGATACTTGCGGCCAGTGCATTTTTCAAAAACGGTTATTTTCAAGTAGCTGAAATCCAGGACGCCTACAAACTGCTCGAGCATATTTTCGGATCACTAGCTCCAACCCTGTTTGCTATTGCACTGATCGCCTCCGGGCAAAGTTCTACTATTACCGGTACACTTGCTGGCCAGATCATTATGGAAGGACATATCAACCTGCGAATCGAGCCATGGCTGCGTCGCCTGTTGACACGTTTATTGGCAATTGTCCCGGCAGTATTCACCATTGTTTATTTTGGCGAAGGAGGACTAGGAAGCCTTATCATTTTAAGCCAGGTAGTATTGAGCTTGCAATTGGGATTTGCTATCGTACCGCTGATACATTTCACCTCTGATCGTAAACGAATGGGCAAATTTGCCATCAGCACAAAAACCAAAGTAGTAGCATGGGCATGTGCCATATTGATCATCGGGCTGAACGGCAAACTAGTGGTAGATCAGCTAAATGAGTGGATAAAGCAATATCCTTATGCGACAGTGTGGATTTATGCGCTGGTAATGCCGGTTACTCTATGCATTGGACTCCTGTTACTATATGTTTTTCTTAGGCCATTACTATTTAAACATCATGATCAACCAGCACAAGTACCGCATGGCCTGGCCACCACGATCACTGATTTGACGGCTATACCCTATAACCATATTGCAATTACGATTGACTTTTCAAAAAACGATCGCGATTGTATCCGTCATGCGATTATGCAGGGGCATAAACATGCAAAATACACTCTGATACATGTGGTTGAAACTGCCGGCGCACGCTATTACGGCACGGAAGTAATGGATCATGAAACGCAAAGCGATGCAGACAACCTAAATGTTTACGTAGATACCTTAAAGGATAGTGGTTATAAAGCTGAGGCCCGGATAGGTTACGGCATAGCTGCCAGTGCTATAGCTAAAATTGTGAATGAAGAGAAAGTAGATTTTATCGTAATGGGCTCGCACGGACATAAGGCACTCAAAGATCTTATCTTCGGAACCACGGTAAATTCCGTAAGGCATAAGGTGAACGTTCCGGTGCTTGTGGTCAAACCACAATAAACTATATTTGCATCAAAATAGCAGGGATGAGCCAGCAGGATATCTATATAAAAAACAAAAGAGCTTATTTTGAATACTCGATACTCGATAAATACACAGCGGGAATAAAACTGCTGGGTACCGAAATCAAATCGATCCGCGAAGGTAAGGCCAACCTGAATGATGCTTTCTGCACGTTTATTGATAACCAGTTATATGTGCGTAACCTGCATATATCCGAATATTCTTATGGCTCATTCTACAACCATGAAGCCAAGCGTGACCGTGTGCTACTACTTAACAAAAAAGAGCTTAAGAAACTTCAAACCCGGGGTGAAGAAAAAGGATTGACTATCGTTCCGCTTGCTTTGTTTATCAATGAACGTGGTTTTGCTAAGCTGGAGATAGGTCTGGCACAAGGTAAAAAGACTTACGATAAGCGCGAGACCATGAAAGAACGCGATACAAAGATTGAGATGGATAGAGCGATGAAAAGATAATTTGATTTCGGATTTCTGATGTGGGATTTCGGATTTATAAGTACCATTCAAAAAATCTGAAACCGTAATTCCGAAGTCCGAAATTCAGGAAATTACCAAGCTCTATCCCCCACCAGCGGCACAAACCGGAACGTATCCAAAACATGCCTCTCATAATCATTCTCGGCAGTTTTTAGAATAGTGACCATCTTTTGAGTTTCGGCATCGCCGACAGGAATTACCAATATGCCGCCAATGGCCAATTGCCTTAACAATTCTTCCGGAACCATTGGCGCACCGGCGGTAACAATGATCTTATCATAAGGCGCATGTTCAGGGATCCCCTTTGAGCCGTCACCTAAAAAAAAATGTGGCTTATAGCCCATATAGGGTAGAACCTGGATAGTCCGTTCATATAATTTTTCCTGGCGCTCTATGGTGTAGACTTTGGCACCTAATTCCACCAGGATACAGGCCTGATAGCCAGAACCTGTGCCGATCTCTAACACCTTATCCCCCTTTTTTATGTGTAATAATTGGGTTTGATAGGCGACGGTATAAGGCTGGGAAATGGTCTGCCCCTCGCCTATCGGGAAGGCAATATCTTTATATGCCTGGTTCCAGAACGTTTCGTCAAAAAAGTAATGGCGCGGAACTTTCCCTATAGCTTTTAGCACGGCTTCATCATCAATGCCCTTCTTTTTTAATATATCAACTAGCTGTTTACGGGCACCTCTCTCGCGGTAATTATCAACAAATTTATAAGCCATTACAAGATTTAAGATTCATCTGATTTCGGAAGATTGATTAATTTTTTGTTATACAAGCTCTTAAAGTCCAAACTTGCGCCTCCAAAGTTTATCAGTAAACCATCAGCAATATTATATACTTCCAGATAATTTATTGCCTGATTTTTATGAATATTTTCAATTTTCTCAAAAGCTTTTATTTCCAGCATCATACAACCATCCACAAAGAAATCAACACGCGGAAATCCTATTTTGTGTCCTTTATCTACAGAATCTGTAAAATACCAAAATCGTGTCAATAGGGATCAACGTCTGGTTGAATAATGCTCCCCTTACTCAATTTAGTAGTTTGAAATTGAGTAATAATATCCCTGATAACCGCCTTAACGCGGTTGATCGAAATGCCATCCTTTTCAAATTTGAGCATAATAGATTTGATATAATAGTTTCGGATACGACTAACAAGTGGTACTTCAGGACCAATTACCCTGTCGCCAAAGTTTTTGCGCAGCTCGGTTGCCAGATATTCGGCCTGATTGTATAAAATATCAGCGCTTTTATGTTTGATATCCAAGTTGATGATACGATAGAAAGGCGGATATTTGAAGCTTCTGCGTTCCTCCATCTCGGTTAGGTACAGGTCTTTGTAATCATTTTCGATTACTTGTTTGATTACCCTGTGATTAGGATCGTAGGTCTGAATGACAACTTTCCCCTGCTTACCCCGGCGTCCTGCACGGCCACTTACCTGTGCCAGCATCTGGAAACTACGTTCATTAGCACGATAGTCAGGATATTTCAATAAACTATCGGCATTTATAATACCAATAACGGTTATGTCTGAAAAATCCAACCCTTTTGCTACCATCTGTGTGCCAACCAGGATATCTATGCGTTTTTCTTCCAGGTCATTTAGTATATTCTGCAGGGAATTTTTAGAGCGCGTAGTATCCAAATCCATCCGGCTAATACGGGCCTCGGGTAAAAGCATGACAAGCTCATCTTCTACCTTTTCCGTACCGAATCCTTTATATTCCAGATGTGTTGAGCCGCACGCCGGACAAATAGATGGCGCGTCTTCCCTAAATCCGCAATAATGGCAATGCAGTTTTCCGCTACTTTTGTGATAAGTTAGGCTCACATCGCAATTGATGCATTTGGGTGTATAGGCGCAAGTCCGGCATATTAGCAAGGGTGCATACCCCCTGCGATTTTGAAACAGGATCACTTGCTCTTTATTAGCAAGCGCCTTGGCCATGTCTTCCATCAGCACGCTGGTAAAGTGCGACTGCATGGTTTTCTTTTTAGTTTCCTCCACAATACTTACTACTTCAGTTTGTGGTAATTCTACGCCACCAAATCGCTCTAACAATTCAACCAAGCCGTATTTATGGGTACGGGCGTTAAAATAAGTTTCAAACGACGGCGTAGCTGAGCCTAAAAGCACCTTGCTATGGTAAGTATTGGCGAGGTAGATAGCTGCATCACGCGCATTGTAGCGGGGAGCAGGATCGAACTGCTTATAGGAGGTTTCATGTTCTTCATCCACAATGATCATCCCCAGATCGTCAAAAGGCAAGAAAACAGATGATCGTGCACCTAATACTACTTTATATTCGTGGTTTAACACCTTTTGCCAAACCTCTACCCGTTCGTTATCATTGAACCGGGAGTGATAAACGCCTATGCTGTTTCCAAAATATTGCCGCAGGCGCTCAATGATATGAGTTGTAAGCGCAATTTCAGGCAATAGATAAAGAACCTGCCTGCCTGAATTGATCATCTCCTCGATCAAGCGGATATATATCTGCGTTTTACCGGATGATGTTACCCCGTGAAGCAATACCACATCTTTTTGTTCAAACTGCTCTTTGATCTCATTCAGTGCATTCTGCTGATTTTCGCTCAGCAAGAAATCACTGCTGAATTCATCTTCATCAAAATATAAACGGCTTACATTCTTTTCCTCGGCAATGAATACTTCTTTTTCGATTAACGATTTGATGCTTGCATCACCTGCACCACTTTCTTCGATCAGTTCATTTTTAGAAATGTTTTTTTGATGACGCGCCAACTTAATATAAGCCAGCAACGCATCAGCCTGCTTCGGTGCACGCTTTTCCAGTATCGGGAACAGTTCCTTTAAATTATCCGGATCATTATATATCGGATTAAGTTTAATAAAAGTCTTCTTCCGCGGTTTATATCGCTCACTTACTTCTTCCGAAATATTGATGATATTCTTCTCGAACATCAGTTTTAGGATAGGCATTACAGTTTTCTGGCCCAATAATTTGGCAATGTCGCCAACTGTAAGTTCTGATTGCAACTCGAGCGCTTCGACAATCATGAACTCTTTATCGTGTAAAGCAGCTTTGTCGAACTCAAAACCCCTGTTCAGAACAACCTTTGTCTCGCTGGCCAGTTTTAGTGCCGAAGGCAAAGCAGCATTCATTACCTCACCTATGGTGCACATGTAATATTCCGCCAGCCATTGCCAGAACTGCAGCTGACGCTCTGAGACTACCGGACGATCGTCCAGAATTTCCATCAAATATTTGGCCTCGTATTTTTCGGGAGCCTGGTTACCGATGGAGGCAATTATAGCGGTATATAACTTGCTTTTCCCGAATTGCACTACTGTACGTTTGCCTATAGCCACCTCATTATTCAGATGGAAAGGCACGCGGTAGGTATAGTTCCTGGCGATTGCCAAAGGTAAAATCACCTCGACAAAAAGCGTCTCCCTATCGGCATGTTGTACTTCGGCAAATTCGAGCATTATAGTTATTTATTTCTGAAAGCGGCCAAAGCCATGGTAGCCCAGCCGGCTATAAACATCAGACCGCCAAGCGGTGTTATGGGCCCCGTTACAATTAACCAACTCCATCCCAGCAGCTCGCGGCAGGCTAATAAATACAACGAGCCGGAAAAGCAGATAATACCAAACGTAAAAAGATAATATGCAGCGCTGGTTAATCGGTTATTTGGCCCGGCAAAAGTCGACAAAAACAACAGTGCAAATACATGGTAAAATTGGTATTGCACTCCGGTATGCCATATTTCCAACTGCGATGCCGATAAATACTGTTTTAATCCATGCGCTGCAAAAGCACCAGAGATAACTGCCAATAAACCGAATATCGACGCGGTAATAGTGATTCGTCTGTTCATGTAGAGATAAAGCGCTAAGTTACCAATTGAAAGTATTACTTTACGGCACCACAGTAAAAATCTACCTTTGTAACATACAAAATGAAACGACTCATAATTGCCACCATAATATTGCTTATAGCTACTGTGCTGGTAACCGTGGGCTATTTCAAAAACCTCGGCAGCGTTTCGCAGCAAACTACGCAAGCTCTGCGAACAATCCCCAACGATGCTTCGCTGATCCTTGAGTTCAACAACGAAAAAAGCCTATACGACATTTTTACCGGCAATAAGCTTTTTATGAGTCTTATTGGCGAAGATAAAATGACAGAGTTGATCGCACTTAAAAAGAGAATATTGCAAAACCCGGTAATAGAGCCGCATTTGTCAGGTCAGAATCTGTATATATCCATGCATCCGCAAAAAGGCGATGACATTGATTTCCTGATTACTATCTCTATCCCAAAAGGCTTTGAGCCGGAACTATTTGATGAGCTATCTAAACAAAAGAAAAATGGACTGGTATTGAACACATTTAATATTGACGAAAAACAAGGCTATGTTATTTATCTGAGCGATATCAAAAGGCGATTCTATTTAATAAATAAAGACGACCAGACACTTTCAGGAAGCTTTTCAAAAGCTTTGATCGAAGAGTGCTCAAAATATGATTATAAGAAGGAGAACCAGGCCTTTGTGCTCCTTTCCGACCGTCAAAGTTCCAATTCGCTAGCTAATCTTTACGTCAACTATAATGCGTTATCGCCTTTATTTTCGCAGATATTTTTAAACAAGAATCCAGATCTGTTTAGATCTTTCAGACAGTTTCCTGCGTTTGCGGCTCTAAGCCTAAATTACAAGACCGATGCGCTGATGTTTAACGGTTCCACAAAAATACAAGACGGCCGGGACGATAGTTATCTCGGCATATTCAGCTATCAGCAGCCCATTGAGACCCATTTAAAAGAGATTTTCCCTTCAACAACGGCGTATAGCACCAGTTTTGCAGTCTCCGATCCAGAGAAATTTGAATCAGATCTCAGTGACTGGCAATCCAAATCCAATTTCAAAAATGAAAGATCGGCGCTCATGAATAAAATTAAGTCGGGAACTGGCATTGCTTTGAAAAAAGAATTTACCAAGCTGCTCAGCAATGAATTTGCAGAAATAACAACGCGTTTTCATGAACGGATCGCTATTATCCAGGTAAAGGATGGATCCAAAGTGCGGACCTTACTGGGCAATGTCAGCCAAATGGGCGATAACAGCACAGGATTGTTTAATTATGAAAAAATACCTCAATTACTATTGGGTGAAGCATTCAGCGGCTTTAAGAAGCCCTACTTTAAGGTTTTTGACAATTACCTGGTTCTAACCAATAGCCTATTGGAGATGAAAAGTTATGATGACAGTTACAACAATCGGAAGTTTCTGAATAAAACAGATGGTTACGGTCAGTTTGATAAGCTACTTTCTGAACGAAGCAATGTGTCATTCTTTATACAGTTCAAAAATGCCCAGCAAGTGTTCAAAGAGGACATGAAATCTTCGTTTTATGACGGTTTTCAGAATAGTTCACCTGGGTGGAAAAATTATTATGCAGCGGCCTGGCAGTTAAGTTCTTCGGACAAAAATTACTACACTAATTTTTGTATGCAGTTGACCGCCGACACCACTGCCCAATAAATATTTCTTATAAATTTTATATTTAAGACAACCAATTGTATTTAAAATCCGTTCAAGCCACTTGGCTGTCTATGTAAATTTTATTGCATAATTATTTATATTTTTACGCTACTAAGCCCCTTATTCCGATTTAAATGAAGAAACTTCTACTTATTTTTTGCTTTTTGCTATTAACAGCTACGGGCTTTTCGCAGCAATATTCGTTATATAACACGGGTACGCTGTTCGATTCTTTTGAGAACCCTTCACAACGAACAGTAACACCTGACACCAGTAAACAATACGCCTCCAATTTTCTCATCCCGAATTTCGATGGCAATTTATTCCTGACCGGCAATGCGCAGTCCACTTTATTAAGCAGGACATTCAACTCAACATATGATAACTCGGCGCTGCAAATTGGCAAGGGGGCTCTAAACAGGGCAAATGCCAATATTTCTGCTTATGAGCTGATGTTTAAAATGTTTGGCAGTTTGAAAGGCTACACTGAATACGGCTTTTTTTTAGAGACCAAATCTGAAGGTCGGGGCGTATTTACCGATGAATCGATTGCTTTATTTAACGGCCCTTCCGCGTTTCCGAACAATATTTACGCCAATGTCCTCAATGATCATTTTTATAACCAGATATATAACAATCTTGGATTTACCTATCGCGAAAAACTAACTAACCAGGTCGCAGTTGGTTTTAAAATCGGCTTTTTGATGGGGATTGACTATACCAAACTTGATATTTACGAATCACATTTAAGTTTTGACAGAGCTAGTGACGGCGCTACGATTGCGCTTCGGGGAAAATATTCATATAGTAAAGGCCCAGGAACATTCGACAAACAAAGTTTTCTTCTGACGTCGCGCAGCCCTGGATTACAATTTTCAGCAGGTTTATCTTACACGACAGACGATCATATAACTTTCCAGGGAAATCTTAAGGACGTTGGATTTATTCATTGGTATAATAACTCCGTTGTAAATTATTTTGACGGCACGGTAGGCACATTTGGTGTCTCTGGCCGGAATCGCGAAAAACACATTTATAATGCAGTTTATAGTTTGTTAACATCCGATCGTCAGCCCACCTCTTTCAATTCAGCAACCGATGGCCGTGCGGAACTGAGTGCCACTAAGTCTTACTATATCAATGACGACAACACAATAAAATACATTCCGACGTTGATTGCAGCTAAGGAATTACTTTATGATGGGTTTGCTGGTGCTATGGTTAACCGTTTTCAATATAAGTCGTTCAATGGCAGTTTAACAGCTTCATATGATAATTTAAATCTGTTTAATGTAGGCCTACAATTTTTGTTTAAGTCTGGCAATATGGAGGTTTTCACAGGCAGCGACCGGCTTATGAATACGGTATCCCTTGCGGGTTCTACCGGCAAAGGAGCAACATATACCAATGGTTCTTATGCTGGGGCTGATATTTATTT
>Ga0207695_10012865_pt1 | contig 10017 bp, 5 predicted proteins | sample KBSC54metaG_FD_184354 | JGI IMG/M metagenome (GOLD analysis project Ga0207695, IMG submission 184354) | Corn rhizosphere microbial communities from Kellogg Biological Station, Michigan, USA - KBS C5-4 metaG (SPAdes) (version 2) | ecosystem: Host-associated > Plants > Roots > Rhizosphere > Soil... | reverse complement strand
CGGCTGCCGGGAATGACATGTCGGCGGGAATCGGAGCAAAGTTGGAGGCAGGCAGATTGACGCGCTGGCGAAAGAAGCCGGGGTAACCAGGATTGCTGAGGAAGCGGATGTTGGCGCAGACATTATGGTGGCCGGTCACACAGAATTCGCAGTGGTAGCAGTAGAGAGCTGGTTCGAGTGCGCCACGATCACCGATTGCGAGCCCGGTCACGCCAGGCCCCACCTTTACGATTGACCCGGAGGGCTCATGCCCTAGGATCATGGGATAGACATTCGGGGTGCTTCCAACTGCGCCTTCGGAATAGGCATGCAGATCGGATCCGCAGACGCCGACGGCCTCAACTCTGACCTGCACTTCTCCCGGCGCAGGATCGGGAATAGAAATCTCTGCTTGCCTGAACGTGAGGGGCGCAATGAGTTCCGCGGCTTTCATGTCTGTAGAAACGATACCTGATGGATCTCGCAGCGACGAAAGAGAGTCGCCATGTCACAAAAGTAGAATCCCCGGAACGATTCGCATCTCGTTCCGGGGATCCATTTTTCTGCGGGTGAAGTTAAGTACTGGCTCTACCAGACGGAGACCTTGAGCCCATCGATGTAGGCGGTCACGCTTCCACTTGAGCCATAGCCGTCAACCTGGAACTGAGTATTGATGACGTCTCCCCAGCCGAGAGACATTGCGCAAAACGCCTTAGCGCCGATGTAGACCTGCGCACCGTCGAGCCATATGTAATGGTAGGTGACGTACCCGGAGCTATCTCTCGACATGCTGGCCTGAACGTGGTGCCACTTGCCGGCGGACCAATTTCGAGGGTTGCAAGTCGTACCGCTCTTGCTCACCCAGTGAGGCCTGGGGCTGCCTGCGCTGCCTGTGTTGACGGTGTAGGCCCAATTCCCGGTCCAGCCGTCGCACTGGAAGCCGGCCATCACAGTTTGTCCGTTGTCCATGGTCTGGTTGATATCGAATTCCAGATTGCCAATCTTGCTCGTAGAGGCGAGATACACCCAAGCATCGTAGAAGATGTTCTTCGCGCTTGTATTGTCAGAGAACGACACGCTGTAACGTTCGGTGCCATTGTTCGTGAACGTGGTGTAGAACTTTCGCGAGCTTCCATATTTGGACGGCGAAGAGACGATGCTCATGCTGCCAGTAGAGGTTCCTGCACCGCCAGTGTCATGCTGCGCCCTCCAGCCGCCCAGTGACTCAATGGAACTCACAGATTCCGCATAGTTGGGAACGGACGTGGACGAGGTGGTCGAAACGCTTGTGGAAGAAGTGACTGTCAGGGCGATGTCTGTGACGCAGGCGGCGCCGCCAGAACCCCATGCCTTTACGTGCAGGACGTGCGAGCCAGTGGATGAGGAGACGCTCTTACTGATTGTTTGGCCGGATACAACCGTCGTATCGCTGCTGCTATCAAAAGACCAGCCCATCGATTTGACGCTGGTTGAAGAGCAGGTTGAGGCGGAAGCGGATAGGGTAAATGGAGAAGAGACGCTTGTGTTGTTGGAGGGGCTGTTGACGGTTACACCAGCGAAGGCCGGAAGTGAAAGCGTAAGAACTGCGGAGGACGTGACAATCAGAGTTCTGAAGAGGTTCATCGATTTCCCTTTGCGATTTGAAGGCACAGATTCGCACCGACTCCCCACTAGCGTTTTCGCGAGCGCAGGTCGAAACGTGTTTACTTTTTCGAGTGGGCTGTTCTGAGAGGCACGAAGGAGATGTACCAGGTCTTACTGCTCAGCAACCTCTAATCGCAGTGCCGGGGTCCGCTCTTCCAAGGACACCGGACTAACTTCTGAAAAGACCGGAAGCATCCGAGTGGGTTTGTTCGCGGTTTTCGTACAATCTGTCCCGCTATCTGTGGCCCATTCGTCACCAGGTCTTTATGACCACCAGGCAACTTTTTGAATTGTTCTAGGCAATCCTTTCACACTTTAGTTGTAGCTTCAACGCAAATTAACCGATTTTCTAATAAAAATTTGAGGTGTCGGGCATCCCGGAAATATTTACCAGCATCGAGCAAAACATACATTGTGATCGGGTAAAAAGTTCGTCTTCGGCGTGGAATGTCAGGACATTGCCGGCAGCTTTAGTGAACACCAACCTAGAGAGAGCGCATCGTCGTTTGCCACGATCTGTGATGGGGAGCGAGTGGCTCAGCTGTCGACGAAGGACGTAAAGAAAACGGCGGATCAACTAAGTTGATCCGCCGATGTGTTGATGGGTTGCGATTACCAGCGATATTGGGTGAAGTTGTCAACGTAGATGGAGGCCGAACCTGTGCCGCTTCCATCGACCTGGAAGTTGGCTACCAGTACGCCCAGAGCCCATCCGAGAGAGAATCGCGAGTTCACTGTCTTATTGATTGGGGCCTCCACTCCATCAAACCATACGGAGTGATAGGTCACATTTCCAGAATCGTCGCGTGAGGTCTGGATCTGGATGTGGTGCCATGTGTCGCGGGTCCATGTTGCGGGATTGCATGGCGCTGTGGACTTCATCCAGTGGATGCTGGGACTGGTCGGTGTTCCAGTGTTCCCAGTGTATTCCCAGGTTTTTGAATAGCCGGAGCACTGAAAAGCGTAGATGATCGTGTCGCCGTTGCTCATGACCTGGTTGTTGTCCATCTCAAGATTGACGATGGAACTACCAGAAGAGATCCGGACCTGAACGTCGTACACAAAGTTCTTGGCGTAGGTATCGTTTCCGTAGCTGATTGAGTAGAGCTCTCCACCACTATTCGTGTAGCTTGTGTAATATTTTTCAGCTTGGCCGCTCAGGGCTGGATCGCTGGTGAGCGTCATGGAACCTGTGGAAGTGCCGGGTGTAGCTGGATCGTGCTTGATTCTCCAGTTGGGAAGCAGCTGTATTTGTCTTTCAGCGGTGGCGTAAGAGGGGATCGAGGGGCCTTTAGATGTTGATGAGATAACGTAGCTGGCCCGAGCCAGTCCGCTATTCGCGTGACTCGGCGCGACGGCTACAGCCTGAAGGACCATCGACTTGGATACAGCCAGCGGGGCCGAATACTTGGCGGATGCCGTTGATGGCGCAGATCCGTCGGTAGTGAAGTAGATGTCGGCGCCGACAGTTGACGAAGCCATCGAAACGGTTTGGCTGGATGTGTATGTTCCGGAAGGTACAGAGATTGCGGGCGTAGCTGCCGCAGTGCTCGAAATCACATTGATGTTGAACTGTACCTGGGCGTTCACCTGCTGTCCCCAGCACTTGATGTGGAGGACGTGGGCTCCCGCACTCGCTGTAGCCGATGCGGTGAAGGACGCAGGCTCGATGACCGATGCACCGTTGTCAAGTGAGTAGCCCATGGAGACGACAGGCTTTCCTGCGCAAGTGGTTGCGCTTGCCGCGACGGTGAACGGCGAAGTAAGCGTGGCTCCGCTTGACGGTGCGGCGACCTTGATGTTCGACGATGAGGACGCAGCCGCGACCGTAATGTTCATGAGGACTTCGGCGTGGACCTTCTGTCCCCAGCACTTTACATGCAAGACGTGCGATCCCGCAGAAGCGGAGACAGATGCGGAGAAGGACGTTGGCTCGATCACGGCTGTGCCACTGTCAATTGAGTAACCCATCGAAACTGCCGGGAGGCCCGCACAAGTAGTCGTGCTTGCCGAAACCACGAAGGGAGAGGTTACGGTGGCGCCGTTTGAGGGCGAGTAAACGCTGATGGCCTGCGCAGGCACTGAGAAAGTTGCGAGCGCCAATGCAGCAAAGAGCAAAGTCTTCATAGTTCAACCTCGAGTGATATGGCGGTGGGTGCGGTCTCGCAACTGAATTGCTGAGCGCACCGCCGGAACGAACAGCGGGGGGAATTCACTGTCGGGGTTTTGAACGAAGAGTCCAACCGTAAGGTCGCATTGTCTTTCGAACCTTCCTGCGTTCGACGTGAAGGACCGGATGTAATTTGGCTATGAACAGAGCGGGAACGCTCTCTATTTACCGGTAGGGATATCTCAACCTTGCGGCCGAAGCCGCGCCAATTGATGTTGCAATAGATCTTACGAAGGCTCATCCCGACCAATCCTGACTGGAATACCTACGTAGATCGGGGCCTAATGTATTACCAAAGAGCCGACACCATTGGGTGAGCTCGCAATACGTTCCAAACGCCAGCGTGCGAGACATTCTGAAACGAGGGTCGTATTCAATCCCAAGAACGGCGTACATCCTGTGACGACACGAGAATTGTTTGACTATTTGTAAATGAGCATACTCAGCGCGTAGACACTGAGGAAGATGAAGAGAGTACTACGTGTATTACTGAGGTACTTAGGCGGGCGGGTAGCGAAAAGGCGTGGCTGGGCGGCTTAGCAGCTAATTGGTTTGGAGTTGCGCAGCACTTTGGCGAAAAAGAAAAACCCTGTCACAGCAGCGTCGTTTCGACACAACTGCGACAGGGTTAGGTTTGTTCGGATCTTGCGTTGCGGTGCTTACTATTGAACGGAGAAGTTTACCGTTGCATTTGCGGTTGATGTTCCGCTGGTACCAGTAACCGTGATGGTGTAGTTTCCGGGGGTCGTACCGGGGGTTCCGTTGCCAGTAGCAATGGGCTTACTTGCTCCGCCGCATCCGGTGACCGCGTTGAAAAGGAAAACCAGCAGCAGAGCGCCGACCAGTGATTGCCATCTGCGCCGACGAATCGGGAACACAAAGAGCAGCACGGCGGCAGCAAGGGTTTCACCACCAACAGCGAACAGTTTTGGAAATTGCGATTGAGCCGTGGCCGATGGAGCCGTTGTTTTGATGGTGAGCGTCGCAGTGGCTGCCTGGCTACCCGAGATAGATGCGGATTGATCGACGGCGCACGTTGGCGCGCTCACCGCCCCCGAGGGGCTGGAAGTGACGGAGCAGGCGAGAGAGACAGCGCCTGTGAAGCCCCCGCTCGGGGTAATGGTGATGGTCGATGTTGAGGACGTTCCCGCCTTAATTGAGGTCAGGGGGCTGGTGCTCATTGCGAACGAGGGCTTGGGAGCAGGCGCTGTCTGTGCGCTGTAGGTCCAGCTGAGGAGTTTCTGGCTCGACGACAGGCCTCCTGTTCCACCAGTGAATCCGACGTAGGCTGTGTTTCCACCAACGATCTGCGGAATGTTGATGGCTTGAGACATGGTGAATGTTTTGTTGGATACGAGATCGAGCAAATTGAGCGTGAGAGTTGTGCCATCGTAGGTGAGTTGCGCCTGGATCGCGTCCCCACTATTTAGCTGGATACCGCTCGGGCTGATATCCGTGGTCGGAAGGATTGGGGCGTCACCATTGGTGTAGATGCCGGTGGAATCGGATCCTCCTCCACCGAAATCGTAAAAGTTAAATTTGACTGCGACGCTTTTCGGAATTCCTCCGTAGCCGAGACCGCTTGAATTGCCGCCGAGCGCGGTGGCGGCATTGTTCTGAATGCAGAATGTGAAGCCGTTTGCCTGCGCAGCTCCTGAAACCTGGAATTCGAAACTCGTGGTGAATGCTTGAATCCCGATTGGAGCGGTGGAGAAGACACTTCCGGCCTCGTTCAGTCCACCGTCGGTTAGCTGGAGCCGGGTGTCGTTATTGGCTACTGCGCTTCCGTTCAGTGTGAGTCCCGCGGTAGACGAGAAGCCCATGCTGAAGTCGATTGAATTTCCGTCCTGGATGACATAAGTCGACGATGCGACATTCGAATCCAGCTTGGTTGAGTCGACGGCTATGGCTTTGATGGTCTCGGTGGCCGACACTGCTATCGGCCCGGCGTAGAGGGGCGAGGATATCGTTGGCGTTGAGCCGTCGATGGTGTAGTAGATCTTTGCGTTGCTATCGGTATCGGACAAAGTCACAGACTGCGCGGAAGTATAAGTGCCTTGTACAGGCGAGAATGTGACTGTTGGCGTTTGATTATCGAAGGTGAAAACCGCGCTGCTGATAGGGCTTTGCAGATAATTCGGCGCGCTTGCGATGGCCTTAAGGGTCGTGTTGGTACTGATCATGATAGGCGCGTTGTAGAGAGTGGAGGATGAGGTAGGAGTAGCGCCATCGAGAGTGTAGTAAATGGAAGAAGAGGCAGTCGTGCTCGAGAGCGTCACGCTCTGGCTCGATGAGAAGGTACCGCCATTGGGCGCAATGACCGGTGCGGCTGCAGTCGGCTGACCGTTCAACAGGCCATATACATCGATCTCCCCTTTCGTCGCGACGTATACCTTGCCGTTGGTCACAACCGGAATGGAATAACGGTTAGCCGGTCCGGCGGTATCGCGAGAGGAGTTGCTGTCGCTCTGATAGATCGTCTTTGTCAGATCGTTTGCATCCCAAGCGTACAGAACTGCTGGCCCGTTGGTGTTGAACTGATCTGCGCGCACGGCCCATGCAATGCCATTTTGTGTGCCGTTGGACGAAATTGAGAACGTTGGATCTGGCCATCCGGAAGTGATGGTCGACTTACTATCTGGCTCGACATCCATTACTCCGGTGTTCATTTTGAACATCATGGCCACGTTGTCTCTCGCCCAGAGATAGACATTCCCATTCCAATAAGCTGCAGTGGACCAGAAGCCTTTCGCTTGCGGTATGAGTCCGGAGATGTCCTGCAGCGCATTTGTGTTCGAGGAGGCACCTGAGGCGAAGCCTCCGAGGTTGTCGCGATCAAGTACCGAGATGCGTCCTTCTTTTCCCGCCACGATCAGGACGTGCGGGTGCGCACCCTGTTGATCGGGGAGCATTAGAACTCCGCCGGAGCCCAGGTCCCAGTCGCTGTTGTTGAGTGTTTGATAGTTGAATGGCGTAAAAGCATCGATCGGCTTTATGCCCCCGTCGGCGAGGCTGAAGGCGACAACGCTTTCGCCGAACGCGCTGGTGGGACCGAACGGGGGTGATGTTCGTGAACCGTTTCCGGTGACAACGAACATTCTGCCGCCGGGAACGCCGTCATCAATGGGCAAACCTGCTCCGGAAGCCCAGATTCCAGCTCCGTATGAATTTGGACTGAGGCACAAAACAGCTTGTTGGGAGAGGGTGGTGGCGTTGTAGGAAAAGAGCCAGCCGTGCCAGTTTCCGAAGTCCCCGTGAGCTGCAAAGCCGATGTAGACGTAGCCGTTGTGGAGTGCGAGGGCGGGCCGCTGGTTTTCCCAGAGCGGGCTGAACGACAGCTGGCCGCCGGAACTGCCATTGCCCGTACCGGCGACTGTTGCTTTGATCTCGACCGGGCTTCCCGACCGCTCTGCGCCAGTGGTGATGTCGATGGCGTGGAGCCGCGCGAAGTAGCTGCCGTTCTCGTTGGTATTGCTGACGACATACATTGTGTTTGTTGCAGGATCAATTACCGGTGTCCCGGTTATGCCAATGGTTGGGGCTACGTCTGGCGAGCCTGTGTCATGCCAGTCGATTGGGGTAGCGCCCGAAGCGGCTCCATGGTCGGTAGCGGCGAGACTCACCTTCCAAATGGGACTGGCGTTAGAGCCTCCATTGGAATCGGCGTCGAACGCGTACATGCTGTCGTTCGAGGTTTCAATGAAGAGTACATTGTGAGTCTGCCCATCGCTCATTTTCAGATTGGGAACATACAAGGGCTGGGGATAAACGGTGCTGTCCACCTTGAGCGAGAAGAGCTTGCCGAATGAGTCGGGGTTCACATTTGAGGTGGTAAGGGCGGTCTCTGAGGTGTTCTGCCCGGCATGGGTCTGATCGTAGCGCCAAGTCAAAACAGGAACTGGAGTAGGAGTCTGAGCGGGCGCCGGCTTCGCAGCTGCACAAAAAATTGACAGAATTGCAACGCAAAGCATCTGAATATGCGAAGCCGTTATCTTAAATGTGAACGCCGGAGATGTAACTGACGGTGGGCTGTACGGGACTTCGGTCATGCGCAAACACCTGTATCGGCAAGCAAGGATGGACAACGTTTCGACAGCTGAAAAACGGAAGAAGGACAGCACGACAACGCGACGCTGATTACGCCGCGTAAGGGCCTGAGAAAAGTTTCAAGCGGGTTCCCGTATCGCTTCCCGACAGGGTCCTGACCATCTTGAAATGCGTGGACCAACTCTGAGCTCTTTCTGATCCTGCATTAGAAGTTGACGGATGTGTTTGAGACACACGCTTCAAGGATTGAAACTCGAGACACATAGGATTCGATGGTTTGTTCTTACGTTGCGGTTGCTTCGGGCGGCTAGTCGACTTCTGCGGTGCATTGCGTCAGAATGGTGCAGGTACCGTTCGAAAAGCCCATGCGCGAGAGCCCTAGCCGATCCCTACCAAGCGCCTTGAGACTGAGCCCTAAGAACATCTACATCAGCCTATTAGTGGCTGCGGCACTGCTGGTCCCCACTGCGGTTTCTTCTCAAAAGACGGACTCGAAGAGTTCGTTTGGACTTGCATGGCGGGTGATCGGCCGGTGGCACATTGCGGGAAACGACAAGTCAATATCAGAAGGCGATGCAGTGCCTCCTGGAGCACTTTTAGAGCCCCTAGAGGACGGGCGGAATCACTCCATCACAATTCTGCTGCCAGACGGGCAGAGGGTCGTGTACGGGTGTTTCGCAAGTCGGGATTGTGAGCGCGGTTTCCGCGTGCCTTCGCTTTTCCGGAAGCCTTCTTCGACTGCCACTGATTTGCTGAGACGCGTTAATGCAGTGATGTTCAAGCAGGATTCGCATGTTGTGCCGCCGGGCGACCCGGCGGGGTCACGCGATGAGGCTGCTGTACTCATTGGCTCCGGCAATCGAGTTGAGATTGCTGGGTTGGCTGCTGCGCTATCGGAGGGAACGTATTCTTATGTGGTTCGGCCCTTTTCTCAGCGATCGGGTCAAGAGGTTCGCGGTGTTTTTGAAAAGCGCGGGCGATCCGTTTCGCTCCCGGTGCAAGCTGAGGGCCTGTTCGAGGTTCTGATCTTTGACAGGCTGAACACGCCGCGCATCGACCTATTGCTCGCTGCAGTGCGGCCGCTCCGTGGCAATAAATTGATCAAGTCTTTCGAAGATGTTGAAGCGATTCTTAAGGACTGGAATGAGGATTATCAGGGCTGGCCGATTCATGAACTGCGGAGAGCCTATCTCGAGTCGGTGACTTTGGGTATCGATCCCGCAACCGATCGAGTGCCTAAGCTGCCTTCCTCGTGGCCCCAAACTTCCGAAGCGACGTGCGAGCCCACCTTCGAGCCCGCTCCAGGCGTTCTCAAGGGCGACACAGAGGTGAAGCTCGAGTGCAGCAATCAGGGTGCGATTATTCATTTCACGGTAGATGAATCACAGCCGCTGGAGGGCACGTCAGTTTATCGCGCTCCGATCGTGGTGAAGGGGACAGGCCTCACTATCAAGGCATTTGCGAGCGTGCCGGGCAAAAAGGATAGCCCGGTGGTCACCGGGATTTTTCGCATCGGTGAATAGTTCGCGGCGTGTGGAAGCCCGGTCAAAAATAAAGGCGAACCGGTTGACAGCGCGACTGTCGGGACAGGCATCTAACACCAGCTTTTTGTCTTCTAAGCAGGAGTAAGACTAATTTCCGGACCCTCCGGCTGAGGAGCTCAGACCAGGGCGCCGTCCCCACATTCATTTCATCCGATAGCGACAACAAATTGCTGAATGATCGTTTCCAAGATGCGGCAGAGGCTGCGCCAATCGTTCAGTGTGACTGTACAAGTTCAGTTGAGCGACAGAAGGGGGAACGCATTGCCTGCGCCACAACGCATTCGTAAACTCAGTTGCCTTTTTTCGATTCAGTTATGTGCATTAGCTTCAGTGCTCGTTGCAGTTGGATGCGGAGGTGTGACCGGCAAGATCACACTTCCTTTGCCCACCGTGAGCATTGCGTCTAATCCGACGACGGTTGCGGCCGGAGCTACGGCAACGCTTACAGTAGCTGCGACGAATGCTACAAAGGTGACGATCGCGGGTTCAGATGGAAGCTCATATACTCTGCCTGCTTCTGGTGGAACGCAGACAGTGACTCCGTCGGCAACGACTACGTACACTGCGAGCGCGACCGGCCCAGGTGGATCAGCGACTGCGGCGTCGACCGTGACAGTTTCGTCTTCAGGATCC
>Ga0207695_10012864_pt1 | contig 10017 bp, 10 predicted proteins | sample KBSC54metaG_FD_184354 | JGI IMG/M metagenome (GOLD analysis project Ga0207695, IMG submission 184354) | Corn rhizosphere microbial communities from Kellogg Biological Station, Michigan, USA - KBS C5-4 metaG (SPAdes) (version 2) | ecosystem: Host-associated > Plants > Roots > Rhizosphere > Soil... | reverse complement strand
ATCCTGGCAGTACGGTTCCGCCATGGCGTGAACGTTGGGTTGGTTCGTGCCAGGAGGATTGACGTGAAGCGTAATACCGTGCCCAGAGTACGCGGCAATGACCTTCTGAATCGCATTCTTGCTGTCTGCCGGATCTGTCGGTAACCGCGGATCGAAGGAATAGTTACTGCCGTCAAGCGGAGGGGCACATGAATCGCCCCCGGTCACCTGGCTGCACATGTAATCCATCTGGATGAAAACGTCTTTATGCGGGTTTTGCGATGTCCCCAGGACGGCTCCCGGGAGATCGACCCAGGAAGCGCTTCCGGGAGTGCAATGGCCCTCATTTACGGCGGCGTCGCAATAGCCCGGGTTCGGGTACCCGCTAGGCGCCTTCTTCCAAACGTCCAGCAAACCATCACCATCCGTGTTCTTCACTGTTGTGCTGATGATTGACGCTCCCCAACTGACGCACCCCTGCATGCTGCTGGAGGGAACCACCTGAGTGGTTACAAACCCGGAGTCTTCAGTCACCGGATTGAGAAGACTCACATACTTCTTTGTTGGGTCAAACGTCCAGACCGTGTTGTCCCAAGACCCGTAGTAGCCGGGGAATGGAGGTTGTCCCTTCGGATATAAAGAAGGAAGCGCCTGGTTGTTCAGATAAACCGTTTCGAACTTGTTGCTCTTGCCATTGCCAACGATGTGCGCCAGCCTAGAAATTGCGTTGGGCGCGGCATCATAGAAACCTTGCATTGTCTGCGACATGACCAACGAGGTGTTGCTGGGGGCATAGTCGCCGTCATAAATCACAATTGAGTTCAACGGAACGTTCGGGTCCAGGATCCGATAAATCAGGACAAGAGACGCACCCACAGCGATAGGGGTGGTGCTGGACGTACCGGGCACACGAATTTCGTATTTAACGTTTGGTGAAACATTCCCGCTTGCGTCTCGTGGCAGCGAGCCCAAGACATTGGCACGATAGGTTCGAATGATCTTTCCCGTCGAGCCAGACGTACAACCGCCGGCGCTCCACGACACCGTGTTGGTGCCCGGGCTGAGGGATACACCGCTTATGGCATAACCCGGGGCAGCAGGTCCGCCGCTGATCACTGGTCTGAAGAATCCGTTCTGGCCCGATCCGGGGCCCCCAAGGGTTACTCCTACTTTCTCGACCGTTTGCCAGTAAAGCACTGCGGCAATGACCTCGGCGTTCGCCGGAACCCTGTTGGAACCGTTACCGGTAAGAACCGACGGCTTGATTCCGGGATTTGTGTCCGGAACCGTGATCGTTCCGACGGCATAGGAGTTGCCATTGATGGTGGTGAAATTCGAAAGCATGCCCTGCGCGCCAGCGACGGTGAAGTCACCGCGGACAAAATAATTGTTGGCAAAGCTAAGCGGAGGGCCCGCCTGCGCGAAGACCGATTGTTCCCCGGTTGAAACTAACCCGAGAAGAACGCACAGAGACAGAAATTGGATTTTGCGAATCGGCTTCATTTCACGTTCCTCTTTCCCATTGAAAATCTTCTTGTAGAACTGCCCCAAGCTAAGTGAACCCCACAAGGCCGCAACCTCTCTGATACAAGGTAACGAGTGGGAGGAAATGACACGGGAACACTCACGCGCGTCGAGTAAACCTGGGGAGTTAAGCGATTCTGACAAAGGCTGACCATCAACGCCCAGCTCAACCAGACAAACCTTGGCTTTGAGCTCTCGTTTACTCTCGGTTAAGGATTTCTCGCGATGGTGTTAAACAGCCGCAATCGCAGCACTGCCAACCCGCATGGCGCTTCTTCCCCAAGGAAACGGACTTGCAGTTCTACGTCTTTATGCAAGCAGTAAAAGGCGCACCGCAGGCTTGACCTGCTCATCGCGTTCCAAAAAAATCTGATGATGAACCCAGGTACCGAGTTCGTGTCCTACACACGCTCTCGGATTCGCTAGCCGCTCACGCTCTCCCCATCAGAACGCGCGCACTGATTCTCTAATCCAGTTGTTCCATTGTCAACACAAATAGGACGAATGAAGCCTAAAATCAAGGTGTTTGGACGGTGGGGAGCAGGACATGAATGACGGCGCCGAGAAACATTGCAACAATTTGCAACTTAACTTGCTCTAGCGCAATGTGTGCCCCCGCCGCGAGCGGCTCCGCTATCGGTACAGCTGCCCAGACAAAACTAAGCGCACAGAATTTTTTCGGAACGGCCGTCCGCTAAAAGCGTTCATGACTCCAGGACAGATTTTCGCTTGCTTTCCAGAAGCTTCATCATCTTCTCCGCATTTTGTCGCTTCACGCCCACTTCTTCCAACGCCGCGCGAAAGTGCTGGAGGAATATATCGAACTGCGCAGCGTTCAACCCCTGTTCCCTGGCCGCCGCATGCGCTGCATGAATCTCCTTGCCTGTATACACTCTTCCACCCAGGAGCATGGAAATGAACATCACTTGCCGGGAGCGCAGGTGTGCCATGTCAGTTTGTTCAAGAAATTGACGGAGCCTCTCATCTTTCATGACTCTCTCATAGAACCGCTCCGTAGCAGCCTTGATGGTCTCCTGTCCCCCGACCAGCTCGTATAGGTTTTCGATCATGCGCCTCCTGCCCTCAGCCAAGCCACGCAGCCGCCGCACAGCACCGAAACGCTCATTCTATTGGTCTGGCAGGTGCCGTCAATTCATTTAGGCGCAAAGATCGCGTTTTGCGCCCATCAATTCCGCCCCTGGAAGGAAACTCTGCAGCCATAATTCGCGTCGAACCTAAGACAGATCAATTTTAGAGGTACCACGAGGATGGGCTGATTGGTTCTGAATCTCCGATGGTTGAAGTTGCTCCTGGCGTCCAGCTCCGTTTTGCTGATTTTTTCCAGCTTCACCACTCCAGCCGCATCAGCTCAGGCGATCGTAAGCGCTCCTGCCGAGGACCGCGGTCTTCCGGATGCACCTCAACCGGCACAAAATCCCATTTCACCACTTACAGACAGCCCAGCGGGGTCTGCGCAGTCGGGCACTGCATCCATCACGGGCACCGTCCTCGACACCAATCGAGACGTGCTTCAGGGCGCTCGCGTCACCGTGAGGGCGCAATCTGGCTCCGTGATCCGGAGCGCGCAATCAGGCAACGACGGTCAGTTCGCCTTCCCTGGCTTACCGCCAGATGTCTACAAGCTCACGGTGACAGCTCCCGGCATGAGTACTTTCACCTCTGCCGACATCGCGATACAGCAAGGCGAGGCCCGCATCCTCCCGACGGTGACCCTGGCGGTTTCGGGCGGCTCCACCACCGTCACCGTAAATGGAAACAAGGAGCAACTTGCCGAGCAGCAGTTGCACATCGCGCTTCATCAGCGCATCGGAGGCGTCATCCCGAATTTTTACAGCACCTACGACTGGAACGCACCTCCGATGCTGGCCAAACAGAAATTCCAACTTAGCCTGCGCTCCATTTTCGATCCGGTTTCGTTTCTGACCGTGGCCGGACTGGCCGGCGCCGAGCAATATAAAAATGTTTTCCCTGCATACGGAAGCGGCATCGAGGGATACGGAAAGCGATACGGGGCTGCATTCGCAAATCACGTATCCAGTAGTCTGCTGAGCAGAGCCGTTTACCTCGCAATTTTCCATCAGGATCCACGCTATTTTTACAAGGGCAAAGGCAGTATCGGCTCTCGCGCGCTGTATGCCGTATCCGCTACCGTCATTACAAGGGGCGATGATGGCCAATGGAAACCGAATTACTCGCATCTGCTGGGCAGCTTCTCCGCGGCAGCCATCTCGAACCTTTACTACCCGGCGTCCGATCGCGGAGCTTCCCTGGTCCTGTTCAATGGCCTGGCCAGCACGGGCGCCGACGCAGTCGCCAATCTAATCCGCGAATTCGTCCTCAAGCAGATCACCTCGCACGTCCCCAACGCCGTCAACGGCGAACCATAGTCCCCAGCCCCCTTCGGTAAGAATTTCGGTGCCCCCACTCAAGCCTGCCTTCGGCTTGAGTGGGGTAGTTCACTCCATAATTTTTTGTTGTATACCTTGACACGTATATGCCATGTGGAGTATATACAGAGTGTGCAATCCGTTTTTGACATCCTGGTGGAACCCAACCGCCGCGCCATCTTAAGCCTGCTGGTCTCATCCCAACAGTCAGTCGGGGAGATCGAGCGTCAGCTTCACATGCCGCAGCCAATGGTCTCAAAGCACCTGCGCGTCCTGCGCCAGGCCGGTTTCGTGGAATCCACAGTCGACGCACAGCGTCGTCTCTACCGCCTTAAGCCCGAACCCTTTCAGGAAGTGGATACCTGGCTGGCTCCCTTCCGCCGCTTCTGGTCCGCTCACCTCGATGCTCTCGAACGCCACCTCGACCGCATGGATGCACCAACACCGCCCAAACAGAAAACCAGAAAACCACGCCGCCCCAACGGCGGACGTGACAAAGGAGCAAAGAAATGAAGATTAAACTCACCAGCATCTACGTCGACGACCAGGACAAGGCCCTGCGCTTCTACACCGAAGTGCTGGGCTTTGTTAAGAAGACCGATTTCAGTCAGGGCCCATTTCGCTGGCTCACGGTCGCCTCACCCGAGGACCCGGAGGGCACTGAGCTGCAGCTGGCGCTCAACAATAATCCCCCAGCCAAGGCGTATCAGCAGGCCATCTTTCAACAGGACCAGTCCGCGGCCATGTTCTACACCGACGACGTGCAGTCCGACTACGAGCGTATGAAAGCGCGCGGCGCCGAGTTCACCATGCCGCCCAAGGACGTAACCGCCTCCAAGATCGCCATGCTGAACGACACCTGCGGAAATCTCATTCAGCTCACCCAGTTGATGCGTTGGTAGACCGGACATACAAGGAGAAGAAGATGACCGATCGCCAGCAATACACAGCGGGTCCGGCCTACGGCGCGCAGGTAAATAAAGACGGGGAAGATAAAAGCAAGTGGACGCTCGTTCTCGTCCGCCAGCTGCGCCACTCGCCGGATAAAGTCTGGCAGGCGCTCACCGACCCGGCGCATCTTCGCGAATGGGCTCCCTTCGTGACGGACGCGAGCCTGGCTACGGTGGGAACGGTGAACCTTACCTGGGTATCCGCGCCTACACCGCTCGAAACAAAGGTGACGCGAGCCGAGCCTCCCACGCTGCTGGAGTACGGCGATCTCCGCTGGCAACTCGAAGCCCTCGCTGGCGGCACGCGCCTGACGCTGTGGCACAAGATCGATCGCCGCTTCATCTCCTGGGGCGCTGCGGGCTGGCACATTGCCTTCGACGTTCTCGATCGCCTTCTCAACGGCACTCCCATCGGCCGCATCGCCGGGGCTGACGCCATGAAGTTCGATGCCTGGCAGCGACTCACCGCCGAGTACGCCAAGAAGTTCGGGGTGGAGAGCCCCAAGTGGTCCCCGGGTCCAGCTCAAAATTCATAAATCGAGGTTCAAAACCATGCAACAGCCAATCCTGACTCAAGGCGCCAGACGTTGGATTTTTCGCTGGATTCACATCGTCTTTGCCATTCCAATACTTGGCTACATCTACAGTCCGTTTGAAAAGCTTCCCGACTACGCTCCGCTAACGAGGTATGTCTTCGTCCCTGTGATGGTCCTGTCGGGGTTATGGATGTGGAAGGGCCAACTCGTTCGACGACTAATCTCCAAAAGATCCGCCGAACAAAATGCCGCCGCCGTTAACTCCTAAACTCGACGGTGCCCCATTCAAGCCCGGTCTTGGCTTGAGTGGGGGCCTTTCGAGTCACTGACATTGGGGCTCGATTTTGCACGTCAAGACAAAAATTTAAAGTTCATCGCTGATCCAGGCAGCAAATCTATGGCGACCATCTCTCTCTCAAAGAAACAACGTGAAGACCTGCTCAAAACACTGAAAGCCCGTTTTGAGCACAACATGAACCGCCACAAAGATGTTCCATGGCCCAACCTGCAAGCCAGGCTAGAAGCCAATCCTGACAAATTATGGTCGCTGAATGAAATGGAAAGAACGGGCGGCGAACCAGACGTAGTGAGTCATGATAAAAGAACCGGCGAATACATCTTTTATGATTGTTCCGCCGAATCTCCGAAAAGCCGCAGGAGTCTTTGCTACGACCGCGCCGCGCTGGACGCGAGAAAAGAAAACAAGCCAAAAGGTAGCGCTCTGGACATGGCAGCCGCCATGTCCATTGAGCTCTTATCGGAAGAACAATATCGGGAATTGCAGAGACTTGGAAACTTCGATTTGAAAACGTCGAGCTGGGTGCAAACACCTTCTGCGATCAGAAAACTCGGAGGCGCTCTCTTTTGTGATCGCCGCTACGACACGGTTTTCATCTATCACAACGGCGCCGAATCTTACTATGCCGCCCGAGGCTTCCGCGGCTGCCTGAGGATCTGAACGAAGCATCCAGACTTCTCGGCACTGGCCCGGCAGCCTGCTGATTCAAGCCCTGGCTTGGCCTTGAACTTCCGAACCGGGCAGCTCTTCGCCTTCTTCGCCCTTGCTCGTCGGCCGATCTCTGCGGCCGAACACCGCTTCTGTGATCAGTTTGAAAATGGTTCGCCGGTTTTCCGCTGCCACTTTCAGCCATGCCAACTTTCCCAGCATGGGGAAATAGATACCTCGGAAACAAAGCCGCGCCAGGAAAATATTGATGCGATATCCAAGAGGCTGGTCATCCAACGCGTCGACAGCTTGCGCCAGGGCTTCAGCGCTGTAGGAGTGCGACCATCCATAGTTCACTTCCGCGTGCGCTTCTTCGATCGACATCTTCAGCGGCGTGTGCGCCATCGCGAACGGGATAAATTCCTGCCAATGTTTGTGCCTCGTCAACCGTCCCGCGGCCTCCAGACGCTTGTACAGCGGCGTAGCCGGCAACGGCGTCAGCAAGCCGAAGATCGGCAACCCCGGCGGCCAGGTGCGGACCTGCTCCAGCGTGCGCTCCGCCACTCCCGTAGTATCGTTGTCCATGCCAAAGATGAACGAGGTAATGGCATAAACATTCCGCTTGGCCAGCCGCTCAAGAACCGCCCCGTATTCGCCTGGCTTGTTGAATCCCTTGTTGACGTCCTTGAGATTCGTGGGATCGATCGATTCCATGCCGATGAACACCCACTTCCCCCCCGACGCCGCGATCAGATCACAGAGTTCTTCATCGCGCAGCAGGTTGGCGCTGATCTGCGCCACCCAGTGCACTTGCGCTTTCGCCGCGATGATATCGCGCAACAGTGCCTTGGTGCGCTTCACGTTGATGGCGAAATTGTCGTCAATAAAGAAAACCGCGATCTGGCCTTTTTCTTTTCGTGCTCGCGACTTCAACAGCAGCAGTTCGTTGACCACGCTCTCGTTGGTCCGAAAGCGTATGGAATCGCCGAAGAATCCGGTCACAGTACAGAACTCGCATCCGTAAGGACAGCCGCGCCCCGACTCCACCGGAACGATGCGGAACGTGCCCCAGCCTTCGCCCACTTTCTTCAGCAGCGGGTAAACGACTTTCGGCAAAAGATTGAACTGGTGCAGGTCAATCTTGTCCCACGGGATCATCGGATAATTCTTCAGGGAGGGCTTGCTCTCTTTCCCCGCGGCATCCACCGGCGCATAGATCTCTTTCAGCTCACCTCGAGCTGCATCGTTGACGATCACCGGCCAAGTATCATCGGCTTCCCCCAGAGCGACCGCATCGGCATGTCGCGGACCGCCATCCCGGCCAAGCGCTTCGTCGGCCAGTTCGGTCACGTGCGGCCCGCCCATCACCACCGGAACTCCCGCCGCGCGAATCGCGTCCGCCATGCGATACGCCTTGGCGATCATGCGCGTCATCGCCCCAATACCCACCAGCCCGATATTGTGCTCGCGCACATATTGCGCCATCTGCCCTTCATCCATGGGCTGCGCATTGCCGTCAATCAGAATCACTTCGTGTCCGGGAGGGGTGAGCGACTGCAGGAGGAACATCCACAAATGCGGCATGAAATTGCGGGTGACCCCGTTGTCGGGGTTATAGAGCAAGATTCTCAATGACAGCTCCTCCTGTGATCGTTCGTAAATCACGCCGGGCCGTCACGAGCGAGGCCACGAACCGCGCCAAGCCAGTGGAATGCGTACGGATGGCCTTTTCCCCAGTCTCAACAGATTCTACACCGTTGAGAGAAAAACTGGGAACGTAGACATTTTTTAAACTCCCATTACTGCGAAGTTGCCACCTTAAAGCTCGCCCTGCATAGTTCTATCCTGCGCGTTACGTCTCGACTTCAGTGCCCCACTCCAGCATGGTTTTGCCTTGAGTGGGGCTTTTCACTAACGCTGGCAGCGAATTTTCAACCCCGATTATCTCGACTCTTGGGCATGAAACCCCGCGCATCCTGCAATTTACACTCATCTAATACTTTCGAATGTGCGGACCTGTCACATCCGCACAATCTGAGATTTACTCGGTTATCGTCAGCATCCCGCCCGTCACTGTGTACACGGTCTTGGAATAGCGTAAGCGGACATACTGACAGGTTGTGGTCAAACTCAGCGATCCCTTGAACGGAATTCCCGCCGCGTCCTTCCCGTAAAACTGGGCATACAAATTTCCGCATGATCCCACAGGCTGCGTCGTCACACTGGCGCAGACTCCGTTTCCAAATATGCCGCCATTTAGAAGCACGAATCCCAAAGCCTGGGTTGCCTGGCCGCCGCAACTTGTTCCGTAGCCAGACTCGAAAAATTGACTTCCGCCCATGGCCCCAAAGCTGATCCGCGTCGGGGTGGTAGCAGTTCCGCTTCCTCCGGTCACTGGATGCGAACTAGTAGTTTGAGCGAACAACGCTAAAGACATCAGCAAGAAAAGCAGGGGGAGGGCCTTGCGCATTTCGTGTCGCCTTTCGATTGAAGTTCATGACTCTCATCTACGGCGTCGTGGCGCGCGCTAAGCGCTTTCTATTCTGCACGGTCTTAAACCCAACTTTGAATACGTTCTTTCCTACATCTCGCAAGGCTCTACTCCGTAAAGTCCTGTAGAACGTCTGAGTAAAATGGACGCCGCAGATTGCCTTGACCGTCCAAAAGAAGACCTGACGGAAATTTGTACTCGAATGAATTGGATGTCCCTGAATCGGTGCCCCCACTCAAGCCGCCCCTGGCTTGAGTGGGGATTTTCATAAACGGGAAAGAAGTTGTGCTCGAATGCGCAACCACAGCCGCGTGTAGCATTCCAGAGCAGTTCACATGCGAGGAGGAGGAACGATGTCACCCAGCCAAGGAACCGCAAAAGTACGAACCGTAACCCTGCACATGGTTTCCAGTCTGGACGGCTTCATCGCCAAGCACGACAACAGCGTCTCCTGGATGGATACTCCCGGAAGCATCTACGAACCCGGCGTTTCCATCTCGGAGGAAGAAGTTTCGACCTTCCTCAAATCCATAGACTGCTACGTGCTCGGTTCCCGCACCTATGAACACGCGCTTGAATTGGGCTGGCCTTATGGCGATACGCCCGTCGTAGTGGTGAGCTCCAGAGAATGGCCGCCGGCGGGCACAAGGAAGACCATCGAGTTCTATTCCGGCGATCTCAAGACACTAGTGGACGAGAAACTCGCGCCTCGATATCGAAATATCTGGCTGGTAGGCGGCGCCATGTTGTCGCAGCGCTTTCTGGAATTGGGTCTGGTGGACGAAATCAGGTTAACGATTGCTCCCGTCCTGTTAGGCGCAGGCCTCCGCCTGTTCGACGGTTCCCTGAAGGAGAAAAGGTGGGACCTGAAAAACGTAGTCGCCTATAAGAACGGCTTCGTCGAACTCTCCTACGCCGCCCCATGGGCGTGAACGTCAAAGCGATGCGCAGACTTACGAAGCTTTTTTCAACAGGCGGGAGCGATGCTGTTCCTTCATCTCCTCAACCGAACGAACTCGACCGCCAAGACGTGCCAGTAGGGTGAGTTCTTGCTGGATCTCCAGCAGCCGTTCTTGCCGTTGCCCGTGAGCAACATGCGCTGACGCATCTTGTCCCCGTTCACGTCGATACCGCTCGTTCAGTTCTTGAAGTTGTGCAATCTCGGACCGAAGCCCGGCAATCT
>Ga0207695_10012863_pt1 | contig 10018 bp, 9 predicted proteins | sample KBSC54metaG_FD_184354 | JGI IMG/M metagenome (GOLD analysis project Ga0207695, IMG submission 184354) | Corn rhizosphere microbial communities from Kellogg Biological Station, Michigan, USA - KBS C5-4 metaG (SPAdes) (version 2) | ecosystem: Host-associated > Plants > Roots > Rhizosphere > Soil... | reverse complement strand
CTGCGCATGGTGTCGTTGAGGTCGACCGCCCGGGGCTCCAGCCGCTGGCGGCGGGAGAAGGCCAGCATCTGGGCGGTGAGCTGGGCGCCGCGTTCGGCGGCCTGGGCCATCATCGACAGGCGCCGCTGCACGCCCGGGTCGTCGAGGGTCTTCTGCATCTGGCGGATATTGCCCAGCACCACCATCAAGAGGTTGTTGAAGTCGTGGGCGACGCCGGAGGTGAGCTGGCCCACCGCCTCCAGGCGCTGCGCCTGGCGCAGCACGGCCTCCACCCGCTCCCGCTCGGCGATCTGGTCGGCGAGCTGGCGGTTGGCGCTGGCGAGCTCGGCGGTGCGTTCCTCGACGCGGCGCTCCAGCAGGGCCTCGGCGGCGCGAATCACCTCGATCCGCTCGCGGGCCTCGTACTGGCGCCGCCGGCCGCGCAACGCGGTCTCGACGGCGCTGACCAGGGTGGTGGGATGGAACGGCCGTTCCAGGAAGGTGACATTGCCCAGCGCGGCGGCCAGGCGCCGGGCGGACGGATTGCGCTCCACGCCGCCGCCGCGGTGGGCGATCAGCACGATCGGCAGGTCCGACCAGGGCGGCTGCTGCTCGATCCAGCGGACCAGGTCCGGGTATTCCGCGCTCTGCAGCGCCTCCTCGGTGATGAGGGCGGCGCCCACTTCGTGCAGCTCCGCCAACAGGCATGGGAGGTCCGGGCAGATCATCAGCGGCAGGCCCGCCTCGCCGAGGATCGCGCTGGCGATCGCGGCATCGCGGCCCATGGGCGCGACGATCAGGACCCGTTCGGACTCCGACGCCGCGGGCGCCGGATCGATCATTTCGGCGCGTCCGTCATAAGGCCGGAGGCCTCGCCGACGAAGCTGGGCACGCCGCGCAGCACCCCGTGGAAATTGCTCAGCGCCGGGCCCACCGTCACCCCGTCCTGGCCGATGGTATATTCGCGGATGGTCTTCTCGTGCTGGCCGCCGCGCTTCTTGATCACCGACAGCGCGCGGCGGACCTCGCCCACCGCCTCGAAGTAGCGCAGCAGGATCACCGTGTCGGCCAGGTAGGTCACGTCCACGGGCGCCTGCATGTCGCCCACCAGGCCGTGCTGGGCGACGGTGAGGAAGGTCGTGGCGCCCTGGCGGTTCAGGTACTGCAGGAGCTCGTGGATGTGCAGGATGAGAAAGGTCTCCTCCGGCATCGCCGCCTGGTAGCCGTTGAGGCTGTCGACGATGACCGTCTTGACGCCCTGGGAGACGACGCACTCGCGGACCCGGGCGGTGAATTCGCCGGGCGACAGCTCGGCGGCGTCGACCTGATGGATGCTCAGCTTTCCCGTCGCGACGTGGGCTTCCAGGTCGATGCCCAATGGCTTGGTGCGGTCGTAGAGCAGGCCCAGCTCCTCGTCGAAGACGAACATCGCCGCCTTCTCGCCCCGATCGAGGGCGGAGAGCGCGAAGTGCAGCGTCAGCAGGGACTTGCCGGCGCCGGCCGGCCCCAGGACCAGGCAGCTCGACCCGCGCTCCACCCCGCCGCCCAGCACCGCGTCGAGGCCGTTAATCCCGCTGGGCAGGGGCGAGCGGTCGAAGCTGGTCTTGTGTTCGGCGGAGACCAGGCGCGGATAGACCTCCAGCCCGCCGGTGCGGATGGTGAAGTCGTGATAGCCGCCGCGGAACTTCCGGCCGCGGTACTTGATCACCCGCACGCGCCGCCGCTCGGCGCCGTATTCGGGGGCCAGCTCCTCCAGCCGCACCACACCGTGGGCCACGCTGTGGACGGTCTTGTCCAGGAGGTCGGTGGTGAGGTCGTCGAGCAGCAGGACGGTGGCCCCGTGCCTGGCGAAATAGTGCTTCAGCGCCAGCACCTGGCGGCGGTAGCGTAACGAACTCTGGGCAAGTAGGCGGATCTCCGACAGGCTGTCGATCACCACCCGGCGTGGCCTCAGCCGCTCCACCGCCTCGAAGATCATGCGGGTGGTCTCGCCCAGTTCCAGGTCCGAAGAATAGAGCAGGCTCTGCTGCTGCTGTTCGTCCAGCAGGCTCTCCGGCGGCACCAGCTCGAAGACGTCGACGCCCTCCAGGCCCCACCCGTGGGAACGGGCGGTGTCGCGCAGCTCCTCCTCGGTTTCCGAAAGCGTGATGTAGAGGGCGCTTTCGCCCAGCTTGGCGCCCTCGCGCAGGAAGCTCATGGCCGTCGTGGTCTTGCCCGTCCCCGGGCTGCCTTCCAGCAGATAGACGCGGTCGCGGGCCAAGCCGCCGACCAGTATGTCATCCAGGCCAGGGATTCCCGTGGAGGCGTCGGCTTCGCCGGCTGACCCCTTCTTCGACATTTCTCTCTCTCGCAGCAGCAGCGGCTCGCCCGCCAAACCCGACACCCAGGCAGCTTAAGCGTTCAAATCGTTCAAGGGTTCCGAGCTTGGCCACAGTGCGGCCGCAGCCGCGAATGCGCCGCCGGCGAAGGGCCAGGAGCCTCGGCGTCAGGCGTTGAAGTTGAGCTTCAGCCCCGGCCGCGGCCAGCGCGCCTTGAAGAGCTTGCCGGTGGAGGAGGCGGTGATCCAGGCGTCGCGCATATCCGCCCCGCCAAAGCAGATGTTGGTGCAGATCAGGTCGGGGAAGGCGAAGTGCTCGGTTCCGCCGTCCGGGTCGAAGGCGGTGATGCCGCCGTTGATGATGGTGGCCACGCAGACCTTGCCGCCGGCCTCCACGGCCAGCGAGTCCAGCAGCTGGTAGTCCTGCAGGTTGCAGACCACCCGCCCGGGCGCGAAGCCCGGGCCGGGGCTGAGCACGCCAGGCTCAGCGACGTCGAAGGCCCAGAGCCGGCCGAGGTTGGTGTCGGCGACGTAGACCACGCCCTCGTCCGGCGAGAGGCCGACGCCGTTGGGCGAGATCAGGTGGTCGCGCTGGCGGCTGATCAAGCTGCCGTCGGTCTTCGCATAGTAGAGCCCGCCGAACTTTCGCCCCTCCGGCGTCGAGCAGCCGTGGTCGGTGAACCAGACGCCGCCCTGCCGGTCGAACACCAGGTCGTTGGGTCCCCAGAGCGGGCGGCCCTCGCAGGCGTCGTAGACGGTGGTCAGCTTGCCGGACGCCAGGTCGTAGCGCTGCAGCGCCCCGCCGGTGTGGGTGGCTGGCGTCGGGCCGGGGATGGTCAGGCCCTGGTTGTCCAGCCACTCGAACGACCCGCCGTTGTTGGTGATCCAGATGGCGCCGTCCGGGCCGATGGCCGCCCCGTTCGGGCCGCCGCCGGTCTCCACCACGGTCTCCTTGCGGCCGTCCGGATGCACCCGGGTCAGGCGCTGGCCCTTGATTTCGGTCAGGACGATCGAGCCGTCGGCCATGGCGATCGGACCTTCGGGGAATTCCAGGCCTTCTGTGACCAGTTCGAAGTCCATGGCGTCCCTCCCTTGTCCCGTCCGGGCCGCGACCCTAGACCCTGTCCCGTTTTGATTGAATCAATCAAAACGGGAAGAACAGGGTCGTCGCATAAACTTGCGAGCACGATTCAGGGTTTTGATGGTTCCATCAAAACCCATCGTGCTCTAGCGAACCCCTCAGCGGCGTTCCAGCACCCGGATGGTGAACGGGTAGTCGTCGTCGGGGCCGGCGGGGTAGGCCTTCGCGGCGACCTCGCTCCAGCGCGCCTCGTCCAGTGGCGGCAGGACCACGTCGCCGTCGATGTCCGCGTCGATGTCGGTGAGGTAGACGCGGCCCGCCTTGGCCAGCGCCAGCTCGAAGAGCGAGGCGCCGCCGATCACGCAGACCTCGCGGGCGCCGTCCTCCGCCGCCTGCTCGCGGGCGATGGCCACGGCGTCGGTGAAGTCCTCGCAGACCACCGCGCCCCGGGGCTCGAAGGAGCCGTCGCGGGAGAGCACGATGTTGGTGCGGCCCACCAGCGGCTTGCGAGGCAGGCTCTCCCAGGTCTTGCGCCCCATGATCACCGGCTTGCCCATGGTTACGGCGCGGAAGTTGGCGAGGTCGGTCTTCAGCCGCCAGGGCAGGGTCCCGTCCTTGCCGATGACGCCGTTCTTGGCGCGGGCGATGGGTCCGGCGGTCAGCGTGATGGAGGCCATGGGGCCGCTCTTAGCAGAGCCGCGCGCCTATGGTTAATCGCGGCTTAACCGGCGTTTGCGAGGCTCACCGCCATGAGCCCCGAGGATCGCGACGGCGGGCCGGCCTGGAGCCTGGCGACAGAGGCCGACGGCTGGCGACGCGTCACGCCGACGCCCCGCGCCGAGGCGCTGAAGGCGTTCTACGCGCAGGAGTATTTCCAGGCCTCGCACGGGACCTACGCCCCGGCCTATTCCGACGAGGAGGTGGCGCACCGCCGGCTGCTGGCCCGCCTGCTGCTGGCGGCCATCGACGAGGCGCGCGGCACGCCGGAGGGTGGGACGGGGAACCTGCTGGAGATCGGCTGTGGCGAGGGCTGGTTCCTGGCCGCCGCCGACGGCGCGGGCTACGCGGTCAAGGGCCTCGATTTCTCGCAGGCGGGCCTGGCGGCCTTCCACCCGCAGTTCCTCGACCGCGCCGAGTTCGGGGACGCCTTCGAAAGCCTCGACCGGCTGATCGAGGCCGGCGAGCGGGTGGACGTCTGCGCCATGGAGCATGTGCTGGAGCACGTCGCCGACCCCGCCGCCCTGCTGGCGCGCCTGCCGCGCCTGCTGGCGCCCGGCGGGGTGGTGGCGATCACCGTGCCCAACGACTTCAGCCCGCTGCAGCTGGCGGCCCGCGCGGCGGGCGCCGTGGACCGCGACTTTTGGCTGGCCGCCCCGCAGCACCTCAACTATTTCAACGCCGCCAGCCTTACCGCCTTCCTGGCCCGCGCCGGGTTCGAGCTGGCCGTGGCCTACGCCAGCTTCCCCATCGACTGGTTCCTCCTGCACCCGGGCTCGAACTACGTCGCCGACCCCGCCCAGGGGAAGCCCGCGCACCGGGCGCGGATGGCCATCGACCTGGTGTTGGCGCAGGCCGGGATGGGCGCATATCTCGGCCTCGCCAAGGCGCTCTTCGCCTGCGGGGCGGGCCGCAGCCTGACGGTGATCGCCCGGCCGCTGGCCAAAGTCGGGCGCGCAGCCTGACCATGCAGGTCCGCTACGTCGCCAACGCCTGTTTCCTGATCACGCTTTCCACCGGCGAGCGCCTGCTCACCGACCCCTGGTTCGACGGCCCCTGCCAGCAGACCTGGTGGAACTTCCCACCGGTCCCGGACGCCCTGAAGGCGGAGATCTGGGGAAGCCGGCCGGACCTGATCTACATCAGCCACCTGCACCACGACCACCTGCACCCGCGCACGCTCGCCCCCTTCGACCGCTCGACGCCGGTGCTGATCGGCAAGCTCAACACGCCGAACCTGAAGAACGCGATCCGCGCGCTCGGCTTCACGGCCATCGCCGAGCTTCCCTTCGAGACCCGCGTCCCGCTGGGGACGAACGGCTGCGAGGCGGTGCTGTTCAAGGACTTCCACGGCACCACCCGCGGCGACGAGACCCAGGTGGACTACGACCTCGACACCTCGCTCTATGTCTTCGACGCCGACGGGACGCGGCTCTTCAACGCCGTCGACAACACCATCCTGCCGGCCGACGCCGCGCGCATCGCCGCCGAGTATGGGGCGCCGGACATCGCCATGCTGCCCTACGCCTCGGCCTCGCTCTATCCGATGGGCATGGGCGACTACGACGACGCGGCCAAGCTTTCGGCGATGCGCGCGCTGCGGGAGCGCACGCGGGGCAATTTCCGGGAGAACGTCAGGGCCCTGGGCGCCCGGCGGGTGATCCCGGCGGGCGGCGAGTATGTGCTGGGCGGGCCGGCCGCCGGCCTGTCGCGCTTCCTGCCGCAGCCGCTGGCCGCCGAGCTCGCAGCCGAGGTGGGCGGCGAGGTGCTGGCCAAGCTCTATCCGGGCGACGTGCTGGAGAGCGCCACGCTCACGGTGACCGAGGACCCCCGCGCCACCCACCGCGGCTTCACCGACTCCGAGCGCGCCGCCTACGCCCTGACGCTGGCCGACCGCGCGCCCAGCTTCACCGAGACCGTCCTGCCGGCGGACCTGGCCTTCGACTGGCCGCGCGCCTTGAAGAAATGCGGCGCCAACTACGCCGTCCGGCGGGCGAAGATGGGACTGGTCCTCGCTGCCGACATCTACCTGGACGTCCGCAGGCCGGACGGGACGCGGCGTCTGCTGTTCCGGTTCGCCACCGACAACGACGAGGCCGCCGCCGTGACGGAGGTCACCGCGTCCGACCGCGCCCGCCTGGTCTACGAGCTCGACGAGCGCCTGCTGTTCAACCTGATCGTGGGCCTGCTCTCCTGGAACGCCATGGAGGCCAGCGCCCTGATCACCCTGCGCCGCTCACCGGACGAATACATGCACGACGTCCACCGCTCGATCGTGCACTTCACGCTGCTGAGCTGAGGCGCCAAGCTCAAGCTTGGTCGAGCGACGCGAGGGCGGCATGGCGGAGGGCGAGGCGAAGGCCGCCGGCAAGTGGCGAGCGTTCCTCAAGGAATACGGCACCATCGTGCTGGGCGTCCTGACCGCGCTGGCCGCGGAGCAGACGGTCGTGGCCCTGCGCGACCGCGAGTCCGCGTCCGAGGCGCGATCGGCGGTGCGGGCCGAAGTGACGAAGAACCTCGAGGACATGCAGAAGCGGCTGGCGACCCAGTCCTGCGTCGAGAAACGGCTGGATGAACTCGGCGGCCTGCTGTCGCGCACCCAGGAGGGCGTGCTCAGCCCACAGCCGCGGTGGGTCGGGCAGCCGGCGATCTGGTACATGGCCGCGCAGCGCTGGCAGGCCGCGACCGCCAGCGGCCGCATCAGCCTGTTCGGGGTCGATGAGCAGGGCCGTTATGCGACCGTCTACAGCCGCACGACCGAGTTCGCCGCGCAGGAGGAGCAGGAACAGCTGGCCTGGGCGCAGCTACGCGGCCTGGAGAGCTGGCGCGGACCGCTGGGCCCGGCGGGCAAGGTCGCGTTCCTGCAGGCGCTGCAGCAGGCGCGCTATTCGCTTTGGTCAACTCGGATCACCCTGATGCTGGCGCTGCAGGAAGGCCGCGCAATCGGCATCGCGCCCAAGGGCGCCATCGACGAGGCGACGATCCCGCATTCGATCTGCCTGCCGCTGGACACGCCGCGCGACAAGGCCATGGCGGTGCTCAAGGACGCGACGTTCGGGCAGCCGAAATAGCGGGCCGGCTCAGACCGCGATCGGCGCCGGGATGCTCGGGTGGGCGCGGTAGCCTTCCAGGACGAAATCCTCGAACTCGAAGGCGAAGAGGTCGTCGCGCGGGGCGAGGCGCATCTGGGCCAGGGGCAGCGGCTCCCGCGAGAGCTGCAAACGCGCCTGGTCGAGGTGGTTCAGGTAGAGGTGGGCGTCGCCCAGGGTATGCACGAACTCGCCGGGCTCCAGCCCCGTAACCTGCGCCACCATCAGGGTCAGGAGGGCGTAGCTGGCGATGTTGAACGGCACGCCCAGGAAGACGTCGGCCGAGCGCTGGTAGAGCTGGCAACTCAACTTTCCGCCCCCGCTTTCATTGGGCGCGACGAAGAACTGGAACAGGCAGTGGCAGGGCGGCAGCGCCATGTCCTCCACCTCGGCAGGGTTCCACGCTGAGACGATGTGGCGGCGGCTGGTGGGATTGGCCTTCAGCCCCTCCACGACCGCGGCGATCTGGTCGATCACCCGGCCGTCCGGCGCGCTCCACGACCGCCACTGCTTGCCGTAGACCGGCCCCAGCTCGCCGGTGTCGCGGTCGGCCCATTCGTCCCAGATGCTGACGCCCCGCTCCTGCAGCCAGCGGACATTGGTGTCGCCGCGCAGGAACCACAGCAGTTCCAGGATGATCGACTTCCTGTGCAGCTTCTTGGTGGTGAGCAGCGGGAAGCCCTGCGAGAGGTCGAAGCGCATCTGCCGCCCGAACACCCCCAGCGTCCCCGTCCCCGTGCGGTCGCCCCGCTCCACCCCGTTGGCCAGGATGTCTTCCAGCAGCGCCAGGTACTGCCGCTCCGGATGGTCCGACGCGGCCTGGCGGATCGGCTGGATGGCGGCGTGGGCGTTCATGGTCAGCTCCGAACGAGAAGCCTGCCGTGATTCGCGATCCTGAGACCGGGGGTGATTCGCTAGTCCACAGCCAAAAGGCGCCGTCATCCCGGCCGTAGCGGAGCGAAGAGCCGGGACCCAGGGGGCAAGGCCGAAGCGGTCGCTCCTGGGTCCCGGATCGGCTCTTCGGCCGTCCGGGATGACGGGGTAGGGTTGAGTGTCGAGCGGACTTTTCACGTCTACATCATGGCCAGCCGGCGCAACGGCACGCTCTATGTCGGCGTCACCGGTAACCTCGCCAAGCGCGTCTACGAGCATCGGGAAGGGCTGCTCAAGGGCTTCACCCGCCGGTACGGCGTCAAGATGCTCGTCTGGTACGAGCATTTCCCGACCGCCGACGAGGCGATCAGCTTCGAGAAGCGGCTCAAGCGCTGGCGCCGCGCCTGGAAGCTGGAGCTGATCGAGAAGCTGAACCCGCAGTGGCTCGACCTCTACGAGACGTTCAACAGCTAGACCCTGTCCCGTTTTGATTGAATCAATCAAAACGGGAAGAACAGGGTCGTCGCATAAACTTGCGAGCACGATTCAGGGTTTTGATGGTTCCATCAAAACCCATCGTGCTCTAGCGCGCCTACCCCGACCCGTCATCCCGGACGGCCCGCAGGGAGGATCCGGGACCCAGGGGCGAGGGCGCGGCGTCACCCCGAAAACCCGCCCTCGTCGAGGAATTCCTGCTCCTCCGGGGACGTCGTCCGGCCCAGCGCGGCGTTGCGATGTGGGAAGCGGCCGAAGCGGGCGATGATGTCGCGGTGGAGCCTGGCCCACTTGAGGTCGTCCGGCTCGCCGGTCTCGGCGCAGAGCACGACGCCGTAGTCCTGGTCGGCCAGGTCCTCGGAGTGCTCGAACGGCAGGTAGAAGAAGTTGCGCATCAGGGGCTCCACCTGGCGGTCGAACCCCTTCTCGATGGCCGCGAGCGCGATGGACCGGGCCTTGGGGTCGGTGGCGAAGGCGTGGGCGGAGTTGCGGTAGAGGTTGCGCGGGAACTGGTCGAGCAGGATCAGCAGCGCCAGCGCGCCCTCGGGCGTCTCGGCCCAGGCGTCGTATTCGCCGCGGGCGGCGCGGTGGTGGGTGGGCTCGAACTTCAGGCGGATGGCCTCGTCGAAGGCGACGGCCTTCTTGAACCACTTGGCCGGCCCCGCCTGGCGCCAGAAGCCGATCACGTCGTTGGGGTGCGCCGTCACGGGTCGCGGGTCCTTCGGGCAAGCCCGGCCGGGCCGAAGATGACCGGCAGGCCTTAACGCCGTTCAAGCGCGGTTCAGGCGGCTCGGCAATAGTTGGGTTACGATGGACATAGAACGGCGAGGGCCAGCTTTGGCGGCCCTTCGGCCCTTGGAGCGACAAGGATGAAGACCACTTTCAAGGCCGCGCTGGCGGCGGTGCTGCTCGCCGGCGCCGCCTCTCAGGCGCTGGCGCAGGACCACGACCACGGCGACCGGGGCGGCCGCGGCGGCGGCGGCGAACGTCATCAGGGCGGCGCGCCGCAGGCGGCCCCGCAGGCCGCGCCGCAGGCGGCTCCCCAGGTGGCTCCCCAGGCGTCCCCCATGCAGGGGCGCCAGCACTTCGGCGGCGAGCGGTTCAACCGCGACGGCGGGCCCGGCGACGGCGGCCGCCGCTTCGACCGCGGCGACCACTGGCAAGGCGCGGGCCAGGTTCCCCGCCAGGCGGCCCCGCAGTTCCAGGGCCAGGTTCCGGGCCAGGCCCCAGCTCAGGCCCGCGCCTTCGAGCAGCCGCGGCAGTTCGACCGCCAGGAGGGCCGCCGGTTCGACCATCAGCGCGGCCCCAACGAGGTGATCCCGCCGGCCGCCGACCGCGGCTGGGATGGCCGCCGCGACGGGCGCCCCGGCGGCGTCGGCGTCGAGCCCCGTAGCGGGCGTGACGGCCGCTTCGAAGGCCGCAGCCAGGCCCGTGACGGCCGCTTCGAGGGTCGCGAGGGCGCCCGCG
>Ga0207695_10012862_pt1 | contig 10018 bp, 7 predicted proteins | sample KBSC54metaG_FD_184354 | JGI IMG/M metagenome (GOLD analysis project Ga0207695, IMG submission 184354) | Corn rhizosphere microbial communities from Kellogg Biological Station, Michigan, USA - KBS C5-4 metaG (SPAdes) (version 2) | ecosystem: Host-associated > Plants > Roots > Rhizosphere > Soil... | reverse complement strand
GAACCCGAAGGACTGATGAGCGGCCGCCCGGCCGACGCCCCGCGCGAAGCGCGTGCGGGGCGTGGGAGTTCCGCGGGCACGGATCTGACGTTCGCGCTGCGGCAACTTCGGCGGCACCCGGCGTTCGCGGCTGTGGCGGTGCTGACATTGGCGTTAGGCATCGGCGTCACGACGGCAATGTTCAGCGTCGTGCACAACTTGCTGCTCGATCCGGCTCCGTTCCGGGATAGCGACCGCATCGTCCGCCTCTATGAAACCACACCAGGATACGGTCTTGACCAGGGCTCCGGTCCACAAACCATTTTACTGATGCCATCGAGGCCGATCGCGGATGCGTGGCGTGATCGCGCTCGGACCCTCGAGAAGGTTGTGTGGCTGCAGCCGCGCGACGATGCCCTGCTTGTCGGCGGAGCCGAGCCCGAGCTCGTTCATGCCGAGGCGATGTCCGCCGATGTGCCGTCCTTTCTGGGCGTTAGGCCAGTGCTCGGTCGCAGCTTCACTCCGGACGAAACTACGCGGCGCGCTGCTCCGAGCGTTCTCTTGGGCTATGGCTTGTGGCGCAGTCGGTTTGGTGGTGCGCGAGACGTTGTCGGGCGTGGACTCGACGTGAACGGGACAGTGCACACCATCGTCGGTGTCATGCCGGCCGGGATCGACCTGCCGGGGGCGCCGCCGATCGGTGTTTGGCTTCCACTCGTGGACACCGGCGACAGCGGCATCGTGATACCATGGGCACGCCTGCGCCGCGGAGTTTCAGTCGTGATGGCAGAGCGGGAGCTCGCAGGCATTCTGGCCGCCACCGCGCGGCCTTGGACACCTGCGGGGCAGCAACCGGGTGTTCAAGTCGTTCCACTTCGCGACTACCTCGGCTCCCATGTCGAGAAGACGATGGCGTTGGTCGCCGGGGCCGTGGGGCTAGTCTTGCTCATCGCCTGCGGGAACGTGGCCAATCTCTTCCTCGCGCGGGCAGCGAGCAGACAGCGCGAGCTCTCGATGCGTATTGCGTTAGGCGCTGGTCGAGGTCGCCTGCTGCGGCAATTCTTAGTAGAGAGTCTGTGCGTCACAACCATGGGCGGGGCGCTTGGTGTGCTGGTGGCGTGGCGTGGTATCGCCCTGGTTGACTCGACGCGGCCGGCTGCGCTGGATGCACTCGACTCGGCACGGCTAGACGGCACGTCGGTTCTCTGGACCGTCGGGATTTCGATTGCGACAGGATTGGCGTTCGGGATAGTGCCGTTGCTGATCGGCGCTCAGCGAAATCCCGCAGACGTGCTCAAGAGCACTTCGCGAACGGCTTCGGGCGGCCGCGACGTTGGCCGACTTCGCGCTGCGCTCATTGTCGGTGAGGTCGGCCTGTCCACGGCGCTGCTGGTTGCGGCGGCCTTGCTGATTCGGACGGTGCACAGTCTGCAGAAGGAAGATATCGGCTTTGACCCGCACAATCTCACCGCGCTGTATGTGTCGCTGCCGCGGACTCTGTATGCGGCACCTGCTCAGAAAAAGGCCGTGATGGATCGGCTCGTTCAGCACGTGCGCCTTCTTCAGGGAGTTGAGGACGTGACACTCGCGCACGGAGCACCCCCATACTCCGGCGTCGCGATTGGCGCGGCCATGGAAATCGCCGGCCGCCCAACAGGCGCAAACGACTCGGTAAAGATGATTGGCTACGACGTCGTGCAGCCGGACTACTTCAGGGTGCTTCGGCTGCCAGTCGTGGCCGGTCGGATTTTCGATGAGGACACGCTGACACACACTGCCATGGTCAGCACGGAAACGGCTCGCCACTTCTGGCCTGGGAGTAGTGCGTTAGGCAAGCGATTTCGTATCGACCCTAAGGGGCCATGGCACGTCGTGGTAGGCGTCGTGGCCCAGATGAAGGCACCTGGCTTCGCCGGGGCGCTCGCGGATCAGATCTACGAACCGTCCGGAGCAAACACGGGCACAACGATGATCCTTCGGACGCGTGGCGCTTCACCCGAGCTCCTCGCGTCGACGAGCCGATTGGCGGCAACGATCAATCCGCAGATCCGTATCAGTGGCAGGGCAATGGCGGCAGAGTTTGCGGCGCTCTTTGCAGGACGCCGTTTCACCATGTTCCTCTTGTCCGTGTTCGCGGGTATTGCGTTAGCCCTGTCGGCTGTTGGACTTTATGGTGTGGTCGCGTACTCGGTCGTGCAGCGACGGCGAGAGATGGGAATCCGCTTGGCACTCGGCGCGCTCCCGTGCGCAATTACGCAGCTTGTCGTGATGGAGGCGGCGAGGTTGGTCGGCACCGGACTATTGCTCGGCGCCATCTTGACCTTCGCCCTGAGTCGCGTGTTGCGATCATTGCTGGCGGAAATAGGGCGGGTGGATCCGGCCACTTGCACGATTGTGGCGTTGCTCTTGGCGGCCGCTGCGCTACTTGCCGCGTACGTGCCCGCGCATCGAGCGTCTCGCGTCGATCCGGTGATCGCACTGCGCGCGGAGTAATAGGGTGCGCGCAGGCGAGCGGCTACTTCCAGCGGAACAACTTCAACGCGACGAGGAAGCTGACCACCAGCCAGGCCAGGGCTATGCCTAACTCGCCGGCCACGTGGCCGAGCCCCGCACCCTGAAGCATGTTCGCGCGCAGGGCGTTGTTCACCGCGGTGAGCGGCAGCGCCTGGATGAAGGGCTGCATCGTCTTCGGGAAGTTCGAGGCCGAGAAGAAGACGCCCGAGAACACCCACATCGGCAGCATCACTAAATTCATCAGGCCCGACGCGCCTTCCACCGTGCGCGCGCGCGAGGCGACCAGAAGTCCCATCGCGCCGAAGGTGAGCGACGCGATGAGGCAGATGAACGCCAGCTCGAGGTACGAGCCGCGCAGCGGAACGCCGAAAATCAGCGCGCCGAAGCCCAACAGCGTCACCACCTCGAAGAAGAGCATCGTCAGGCGCGACAGCAGGAACGATGCGAGGTATTCGGGCTTGCGCATCGGCGTCGCGATGAGCCGCTTGAGCAGCTTCTTCTTGCGCGCGTCGACGATGGCGAAGCCGATGCCCCAGATGCCGCTGCCCATCAGGTTCATGCCTAACAGGCCCGGAATCACGAAGTCGATGTAGCGCGATCCGCGCTCGTGGATGTGCTGGTCGCCCGCGGCCACCGGGTCGCGCCGCCCCGCCGCGCGCTGGACTGCAGCATCGGCGACGAGCCGTGCGGCGCGCGCTTCGGGCCGCGTGTCGTCATAGCGGTAGGACACGGCGCCGGCGCCCTGCGGCACCACGACGAGTGCTACCTCGCCGGTGCGCAATGCCTGCGCGGCGGCGCTGTCGTCGAGCAGATCGACATTGAGCGACGAATCGCTGCGTAAGGCGGCCGCGAGCGGCGCCGCACCCGGCGCGGTGGACAACACCGCGACGTGCTGCTTTTCCGCGGGCCGATTCCGGAACGCGATGCCGAGTCCGGCTGCGAGCAGCACCGGGAAGACGAAGACCCAGAAAACCGCCTCCGGCTCGCGCAAGAACTCGCGGTAGCGCACGAGCGTGAGCTGCACCAACGAGCTGTCGCGAACGCCGCGCGGCTTTCGCGGCGCTCGGGCCTGGCTCTCCCGTGCGGGCGGGGCGAGCGTCGTCTCAGTCATCGCGCAAATGCCGTCCGGTGAGCGACACGAACACATCCTCCAGCGTGGCCGAGTGCGTCTGCAACTCGTTCATCTCGATGCCGCGCTGGGCAAGCGCAGCGAGCAAGGCGGGCACGACGCGGTGCAGCTCCGAGACATCCAGTTGGAAGCCGCCATTCTCAGCGCGCGCATCGAGGACGCCGTCGATGGCGCGCAACGCCGAGAGATCGATTCGGGCGGCCTGCGATGCCGAGAACGTCACCACATGCTCTGCGCGCCGCGCGCGGATCAACTCGCGCGGCGTGCCGAGCGCGATCACCTTGCCGTGGTCCATGATCGCGACGCGATCGCAGAGGCGTTCGGCCTCATCCATATAGTGGGTGGTGAGGACGATTGTTCGGCCTGCAGCGCGGAACTGCTCGATGAGATCCCAGAGCTGTCGCCGCGCCTGCGGATCGAGTCCCGTGGTTGGTTCATCGAGGAAAAGCAGATCAGGGTCGCCGACCAGCGCGCAGGCAAGGGCGAGCCGCTGCTTCTGACCACCGGACAGACCGCCGACGCGCGAGTGCTGCTTCTCCTCGAGCTGCACGAGCGCGATGACATCGGACACCTCTCGCCCTTCGCGAAAGAAGGACCGAAAGAGTCGCACCGTTTCCTCGACAGTGAGTTTTTCCGAGAGCTGCGTCTCCTGCAGCTGGATTCCAAGGCGCTCGCGGAGCTCGCGCGGCTGTTCGGTCCACCGGCGACCCAGGACGATGACATCGCCGCTGTCGGGACTAGTGAGGCCTTCGCAGATCTCGATCGTGGTGGTTTTGCCGGCGCCGTTGGGTCCGAGGAGGCCGAAGCACTCGCCCGCGCGCACGTCGAGGTCGAGGCCATCGACGGCCACGACATCCGGATACGACTTGCGGAGGGATCGGATCGTGAGGGACATGGGCGCGGCCAAAGGGACGCGAAATATAGCGGGGGCAAGGAGAGAGGAAGTGGGAACGGGCGCGGCCAGCGGCCGGCGGCGAGCGCGCGTCTCGCGCGGGGCGCGACCCGGGCACCAGATTGCGTGAGAGGCTATCGACCGGACTTGTGAGGGAGCGCGGATTGGATACTTTATCCCGGAGCGGCCAATTGAAGCAGCGTGGCTGCGGCGACCGTTCACCGTTAGGCAGCGAGCGCACATGATCAACCCACCGGCACCCAGGTCCGGCATCCGCACCGATGGCGCGGCGGGCACGCTTGCGCCTCGGGCCTCGGCGGGCGCGCCGATCGAACGATTCACCCTGGCTGGCGCGACTCTCCAGGCGATCCGGGAGCGCATTCTTTCCGGTGCCTATGCGGAGGGCGATCCGCTTCGGCAGGATGCGATTGCCGCTGAGCTGGGTGTGAGCCGCATACCGGTGCGCGAGGCGCTGCGGCAGCTAGAAGTCGAGGGACTGGTTACATTCAGTCCCCATCGTGGCGCTGTAGTGTCAACATTTTCGCTCGCGGAAATCGAAGAACTATTCGAGCTGCGGGCGCAGATCGAAGCGGATCTCGTACGCCGAGCGGTGCCGAGGATGACGCCGCCAGACTTCGCGCGGGCGGAGGAAGTACTGGACGCATACGATTCCGCATTTCGGCGGCGAGACATCGCCGCTTGGGGTGAGCTCAACTGGCATCTGCACTCGACTGTGCTGGCGCCGGCGCAGCGACCGCTTACGCTTGGGATTGCGGAGCGGTTGCATCGGCACGCCGAACGGTATGCTCGGATGCAGCTCGCGTTGACGCATGGCGAGTCCCGGGCGAGCGAGGAGCATCGCGCTATCGTGACGGCGGCGCGGCGTCACAACGCGGATCGTGCGGCGCAGCTCATGGGGACGCACATCACGGGGGCGGGTCGTTCGCTCATCCGCTTCCTCCGCGAACGGCGGGGCGAGGGCTGATGACGTCGGCGGTTCTGGCTGACCTGGTGGGGGGAGCCTTTCGACCGGCGGAGGGCGGGGCGACGGTTGCGTCGGTGAATCCGTCTGACGAGTCCGACATCGTCGCGATGGTGCCCGAGGGCTCTGCGGCGTCGGCGCGGGCGGCCGCGGATGCGGCGGCAGAAGCGTTAGGCGGCTGGCGATCACTCACCGGGCCGGCACGGGCCGAGCATCTGTACAACTGGGCCGAGGTCATCCGGCAGCGCGCGGACGAGCTGGCGCGGGCGATGACGCGCGAGGTGGGGAAGCCGATCGCCGAGTCGCGCGGCGAGGTGGCGCGGGCGGTGGTGATCCTGCGGTACTATGCGGGCGAGGCGGTGCGCGCGGTGGGCGAGGTGATTCCATCGCAGGCGCCGGGCGCGCTGCAGTTCACGCTGCAGGAGCCGTTAGGCGTGGTGGCGCTCATCACGCCGTGGAATTTTCCGCTGGCGATTCCGCTTTGGAAGGCGGCGCCGGCGCTGGCGTTCGGCAACACGGTGGTGCTCAAGCCGTCGGAGATGTCGGCGCAGGTCGCGTCGCTCCTGGCCGAGACGGCCGTCGCGGCCAAGCTGCCGCCGGGCGTGTTCAACGTCGTGCACGGGATCGGGCCTAACATCGGCACGCCGCTGCTCGAGCATTCCGCGGTGCGGGGCATCTCGTTCACGGGCTCGAGCGCCGTGGGCGCGCAGGTCGCCGCGCTCGCCGCGCGGCGGAACGTGCGCTTCCAGACCGAGATGGGCGGCAAGAACGTGCTGATCGTGGCGCGGGACGGGGATCTCGATGCCGCCGCGTCGCTGGCGGCATCGGGCGCGATGCGCTACGCGGGCCAGAAGTGTACGGCGACGAGCCGCGTCGTGGTGGTGCGCGATGTCGCGGCCGACTTTCTGGCCCGGCTGCGGGCGCAGATCGAGCGGCTTCCGTTAGGCCCGGTGGACGACCCGGCCGCGGCCGTCGGTCCGGTGATCAGCGCGCGTTCGCGCGACTCGATCGCGACGGCGTTGCGCGACGCGCGGCCCGAGCGCCTGTTCGGCGGCGAGCTGCCCAACGACGCGCGGTTCGCCCGCGGATATTTCGTGGCCCCGCTGGTCATCCGGCTGGCCGATCCGGATGCGCCGCTCGCCCAACGCGAGCTGTTCGGCCCGGTGCTCGGTGTGTTCGAGGCGGAGGATCTCGATCACGCGATCCATCTGGCGAACCGCACGCCGTTCGGGCTGAGCGCGTCGCTGTTCACGCGCGACATCCGGTCGGCGCTCAAGTACGTGCGCAGGATCGAGGTCGGGCTGGTGCGGGTGAACGGCGACACGACCGGCGTCGACCCGCACGCGCCGTTCGGCGGCATGAAGGGCTCGAGCTCGGGCAGTCGCGAGCAGGGGCGGGCGGCGCGCGAGTTCTACACCGAGACCAAGACGGTCCAGATCAACCCGTGACGACATCCATGCGCACCGACGATTGGCGCGGCGTGTTTCCCGCGATTACGACGCCGTTTCGCGACGACCTGAGCGTCGACCACGAGTTCCTGTGCGAGCACGCGGCGTGGATGGTGGCCCAGGGCGCCACCGGCCTGGTGCCGCTCGGCTCGTTAGGCGAAGCGCCGGCGCTGTCGTTCGACGAGAAAGTGCGTATCCTCGAGACGTGCCGGAGCGCGCTCCGCGCCGGCACGCCGCTCATCGCCGGCATCTCGGCGTCCAGCACGGCGGAAGCGGTGGCGCTGGCGAAGGAGGCGCATCGCGCCGGGTGCGACGGGCTGATGGTGCTGCCGCCATACGTCTATCGGGGCGATTGGCGGGAAACGAAGGCGCACGTGACGGCGGTGCTTCGCGCGACGCCGCTGTCGTGCATGCTGTACAACAATCCGATCGCGTACGGCACCGACTTCGTGCCGGAGCAGATCCGCGAGCTGGCGCAACACGACAACCTGCACGCGGTCAAGGAATCGAGCGGCGACGTGCGGCGCATCACGGCGATCAGGCAGTTGTTAGGCGACCGGTTGACGATCCTGGTGGGCCTGGATGATCTGGCCGTGGAGGGCGTCGCGGCGGGGGCGCAGGGGTGGATTGCGGGATTGGTGAACGCGCTGCCGGCGCAGACGATGCGGTTGTGGGAGCACGCGACGGCCGGCCGGTGGCGGGAGGCGCGTGTGCTGTACGACTGGTTCCTGCCGCTGTTGCGGCTCGACACGACTCCGAAGTTCGTCCAGCTGATCAAGCTCGTGCAGCGCGAGGTCGGGAAGGGAAGCGCGCGGGTGCGGCCGCCGCGGCTCGAACTGGATGGCGACGAGCTCGACGCCGCGCTGGCGGGCATCCGCGCGACGCTCGCGTCGGCGGAGGCGCGCGGGTGAACACGGCGGCCGGTACGATCGACGCCATCGAGGTGGTCGACTCGCACACCGAGGGCGAGCCGACGCGGGTGGTGATCGCCGGATGGCCGTTGCCTAACGGTACGACGATGGCCGAGCGCCGCGAGTCGATGCGCCGCGATCAGGATCGGCTGCGCCAGGCCGTGATTCTCGAGCCGCGCGGGCACGACGCCGTCGTCGGCGCGCTGCTCACCCCGGCGGTGAGTCCGGGCGCGGCGACGGGCGTGGTGTTCTTCAACGACGTCGGCTATCTCGGGATGTGCGGGCACGGGCTCATCGGCGTGGTGCGCACGCTGGAGCATCTGGGGCGCATCGGGCCGGGGGCGGTCTGCGTGGATACGCCGGTCGGACTCGTGCGTGCGGAGCTCGCGCGAGACGGGTCGGTGTCGCTCGAGAACGTGCCGTCGTTCGTGCATCGGGAAGAGGTGGCGCTCGAGGTGCCGGGCGTGGGCGCGGTGCGCGGCGACGTGGCCTGGGGCGGCAACTGGTTCTTCCTAACGGAGCTCGACGGCGCCGAGCTGGGCTTGTCGCGGGTGCGCGAGCTGACGCAGGCGACGATGGCGATTCGCGATGCACTGGCGCGCGCCGGCGTGACGGGCGAGCATGGCGCGCCGGTGGATCACATCGAGCTGTTCGGGCCGCCGGCGCGGGAGGACGCAGACAGCCGGAACTTCGTGTTGTGTCCGGGCGTCGCGTACGACCGCTCGCCGTGCGGCACCGGCACATCGGCGAAGATGGCGACGCTGCACGCGCGCGGCAAACTCCGAGCGGGCGAGCGGTGGCGCCAGGAGAGCATCACGGGCAGCCTGTTCACCGGGTGGGTGGAGGAGCGCGCGGGGATGCGCGGGGTGATCCCGCACATCGAGGGGCGCGCGTTCGTGACGGGGCGTGCGACGCTGCTCTTCGACCCGCGCGACCCGTTCCGGTTAGGCATCGCGGCCGCGTGACGGACGGCGCCCGGTTCGGCGCGCGGCGAACGGCGCGGCCGGATGTGGTGATCGTCGGCGCCGGCATCGTCGGCGCGGCGTGCGCCCTGGCGCTGGCGCGGGAACAGCTCGACGTGCAGATCGTCGATGCGTCGTTTGCCGGCAGCGGCTCGACCGCGGCGGCGATGGGCCATCTCGTCGTCATGGACGACACGCCCGCCCAACTGGCGTTGACGAGCTTCTCGCGCGGTCTCTGGGACCGCATGGCGGATGAGCTGCCGGCCGGCTGCGAATACGAGATGCGCGGCACGGTGTGGGTGGCCGGCAACGACGAGGAGTTGGAGGCAGCGCGGGCGAAGCAGGCCGTGTACGCCGCGCACGGCGTTGCCTCGTCGCTGGTGGATGCGGCGGAGTTGGCACGGATGGAGCCGGCGCTGCGGCCGGGCCTGGCCGGGGCGCTGTGGGTGCCGGGGGACGGCGTGCTGTACCCGCCTAACGCAGCGCGCTGGTGCATCGAGCGGGCGGTGGCGCTGGGCGCCGTGGTGCGCGAGCGGTGCGAGGCCGTTGCGCTTTCACGCGGCGCCGTGCGCGTTCGCGGAGCGGGTGGCGTCGAGGAATCGATTTCGGCCGGCGCGATCGTCATCGCCGCGGGCATCGATGCGCCGCGACTGGTGCCGGAGCTGCCGATCGTGCCGCGCAAGGGACATCTCGTGATCACCGACCGGTATCCGGGGCTGTGTCACGCGCAGCTCGTGGAACTGGGGTACCTGCGGAGCGCGCACGGATTGAGCGGTGAATCGGTGGCGTTCAACGTGCAGCCGCGCGCGACCGGACAGCTGCTCATCGGATCGTCGCGCCAACTGGCCGGGCGCGATGGCGCGATCGACGATGTTGTGTTAGGCGCGATGGTGCGGCGTGCGACGTCGTTCCTGCCGGCGTTGGCGCGGTGCGACGTCGTGCGGGTGTGGACCGGCTTTCGTCCGGCGACGCCCGACGGGCTGCCGTTGATCGGGCGGTGGCACGCGGAGCCGGGCGTGTGGATCGCCGCCGGGCATGAAGGGTTAGGCATCACGACGGCGCCCGGGACGGCGGCATTGATCGCAGCCGACCTCGTCGGCCGCGCGCCGCCGATCGACCCTGCGCCCTACGATGCCGGACGCCCGATGCGTCCAGCGAGCGACGCGACGCCGGAGGAGCACGCGTGCCGCGCGACGTGACG
>Ga0207695_10012856_pt1 | contig 10021 bp, 8 predicted proteins | sample KBSC54metaG_FD_184354 | JGI IMG/M metagenome (GOLD analysis project Ga0207695, IMG submission 184354) | Corn rhizosphere microbial communities from Kellogg Biological Station, Michigan, USA - KBS C5-4 metaG (SPAdes) (version 2) | ecosystem: Host-associated > Plants > Roots > Rhizosphere > Soil... | reverse complement strand
GCTCCGTTGAGCGTCGCTTGCATTCCTCGTGAGTCGCCGCCCCAGCCGGAGAGCACCGCTACGTACTGTTTTCCGTCAACCGTGAATGTCGTCGGCGGCGCGAGAATTCCCGAAGCCGTCGGCGACTCCCACAGCAGTTTTCCGCTGGCCGCGTCGAAGGCGTGGAATTTGCGATCGTTGGTGCCGCCGGTGAACACCAGACCGCCGGCCGTAGCGAGCATAGCTCCCCAGTTCGGCGACTTCGCGTAGTTGTAAGTCCACACCTTCTTGCCGGTGTCCACGTTCCACGCCTGCACTTCGCCGAAGTGATCGGCGCCGGGATTGATCGGTGAAGGAGCGTTTCTCACCTGGGTCGTCCCCGTATAGTTCCGGCCCGGCGTGTACGTGACTTCCTCCGCGCCCATTGAGGAGCCGCAGAGATTGTTGTTCGCGGGAACGTAGATCATCCGCGTCTTGGGGCTGAAGGCGATGGGAGGCCAGTTCTTGCCGCCGTGCAGGTTCGGGCAGAAATCGGCCTGTTTGCCGGTGCCGGGTTTATGCGCGGGGTCGACGTCCGGACGGCCGGTCTCGGGATCCAGCGACTTGAAAACGTTCTGGTTCACGAAAGGCTTGCCTTCGACGAATTTGAGGCGCCCGTCGCGGCCCACCACGCTGCGATCGATGAACCACAGATAGCCGTCGCGCGCCACATCGATCAGGCCCTTGATGGTTCGGCCGTTGCGCTGGAAATCCACCAGGATCGGCGGCGAAACTTCATCCCAATCCCAGGAATCGTTGGGATGGTATTGATAGTGACCTTTGATCTTCCCGGTGGCCACGTCCAGCGCGATGGTGGAAGAGGTGTAGAGATTATCGCCGGGCCGCTTGTCGCCCATCCAGGGACCGCCGTTGCCGACGCCCCAGTAGGCCGTGTTCGTATCCACATCGTAATTCCCGGTGACCCAGACGGAGCCGCCTCCGTTCTTCCACTGATCGCCCTTGGGCCAGGTTTCGCTGCCGGGTTCCCCAGGGGCCGGGATGGTGTACGTGCGCCACTGCTCCTTGCCGGTTTCGATATCGAATGCCGCGACAAATCCGCGGATTCCAAATTCGCCGCCGGATGCACCGACCATCACCTTTCCTCCTGCGATCAGCGGAGCCAGTGAAATGTAGTAGCCCGATTTGTTATCGGCGACGTCGGTGGTCCATACTTCGCGCCCGGTTTTGGCATCCAGAGCCACCAGGACCGCTTCGCCCGCGGCGAAGTAAACACGATCGCCGAACAGCGCGACACCGCGGCTGGTATCGTGCGGAACATTCGAACCAGTGGGACGCGGACGGCGGTAGCGCCACAGGACGTTCCCGCTTTTGGCGTCGATGGCGATCACCTGGTTGTTCGGCGTGGAGACGAACATTACGCCGTTGTTGACCAGCGGGGCGGCTTCATGCACCCGGGGCTCGCCCGTGGCGAATACCCAGACGGGCTTCAACCTCGCGACGTTGGCGGGCGTGATCTGATCGAGCGGGCTGTAGCCCCAGCCGTCATAAGTGCGGCGGATCATGAGCCAGTTGCCGGCTTCGGGATTCTTGAGACGCTCGGCTGTGACGGGCGCGTAGTTCTGAAGGATGGCCGGCACGGGCTGTGGCGGCGCACCGCCCCGTCCTTGGGCAAAAACAGTAATTGTGATCGACGCGAGCGCAACCGCACCCGCAATAGGCAACATGGTCCTCATGGTCGGCATTAAAACAGGGCTCCGGTCGTTTATGATACACGATGTTGGGATATACTGACTCCGCACGGAGGTGGGTATGCGACGTCTTCTGCGGCGTGAAGCGTTGGGAATGCTAGGTGCGGGCGCGATTGCTCTGCGTCGGGCCGTGGCGGCGGATACCCCGGCGATGCGCTTCACGGCGCTCGATCATGTGGAGTTCCTGGTATCGGATGTGGAGAAATCGGCGGCGTTCTATGCCCGCGTGTTCGGCAATACCGTGCTGAAGAATAACAAGACCACGCGGCGTTACGTAAAGCTGGGCCCGAGCTACATCGCTATGGATAAGGGTCAGGTACACGTTGATCACTTCTGCGCCGGCATTCGCGGGTTCGACGTGGCGAGCGTGCACGCCTCTCTGGAGGCGAAAGGCATCGCGTATCGCGATTTTCCCAGCGGCAAGGACCTGGCTGTGGCCGATCCGGACGGGACCCGCCTGCAACTTGCCACCGACAACGGCTGGGCGCAATTGCTGGGCGGCACAGCGTCGCCTGAGGTGATTACAAACGGCGGTGAGGCGATTTTCCGTCCCACGGGCATCGATCATATCCTGCTGAACGTTACCGATCCGGAGAAATCGGCATTGTTCTACGAGAAGATTCTGGGTCCCGTGACCCAGCGCAACAACAACCGGATCTGGTTCCAGGCGGGGACCGGACGAATCGGGCTGTTGAAGACTCCGGCAGGCGAGAGAGCCGGCGTGAATCACTATTGCGTGTCGGTCGAAAAGTTCGACTACGACGCTGCCGTCAAAAAGCTACAACAAGCGGGCGTGAAGCTGGACACACCGGAGATCGCGGGCTCTCCCGACCTCCGCGATCCAGATGGGTATCGCGTGCAGGTGATGGGTCCGCGGGCCTAGTGAGTTAAGGAAGGCCTACTTCTTCACGCTCTTCATCCACTTCAGGATGGGCGCGGTGACGGAATCGTCCGCCGTATTGGGCGAGAACACTTCCGACATATGGCTGTGATCTTTGAACACCATCACCGTGGGGCAATGTCCGACCATGCAGAGCTGGTCTTTGAGGATGTTATTGAACTCGGCCATGCCGACGGGATCGAGCTCACCAGAAGCCAGGAAGATGGGAATGTTCACCTTCAGCAGGCCAGGCAGATTCGATCGAGCGAGCTGCGTGGCTGGGTCGAGAGGCGCTCCGCGGCCACCGCCCTTGCCCTTGCCGCCGCCCTTGCCTTCTGGCGGGGGACCGCCTTTCGGAGGACCACCTGGTCCGCCGCGTCCAGGCACCACCACCGGCGCGATGTTGAAACTCGGAGCAGCCATGAAGATCACTCCTTTGACGCCCACGCCCTTGGGTCCGTATAGCTCGGGATGGCCGATATACGTGGACACCGGAATGTTGCCGGCCGAATGACACCAGATGAACATGCGATTCGGGTTGCCCTTGTACTTGGAGATGTTCTGCTGCGCCCATTCGATCACGCGTCCGATGTCTTTGGCGGGCTCATCCCATTCCAGGCCCTGGCCGCCTCGGCGCTGCACGTTCACGCCGGTCATGCCGTTCTTCACGGCCCATAACATGATGTTGTCGTAGAAGGCGTCGCCGCCGGGCACCGGCTCGATCTTGTTGCCGGCGCCGCCCGATACGTAAATCAGGACCGGACGCGATCCGCCGCCTTTTTCGGGAGAGAAGACGTCCAGTACGGTACGGTCGTCGGTAAAGTATTTGATGTCGCGGTCGACTTTAACGCCGGGGTAGGGAGCCTTGGGTTGCAAAGGCCGGTACAGTTTGGCCGTGCCTGCCGGATTGACCACCCGGCCCATTTCCTTGAGTTGCGTGGCGATGTCGGGGGGCACTGCGGCGTAGGACCCGGCCGTCAGGAAGAAGGTGAGCAAGAGAGAGGGAGTGCGCATGACGGAAGTGAGTTTAACACAGCGAATCTAGGGCGTTCTGAGGCGCGGGCGTAACTGAATTCAAATCCTTAGGTATTACCAAGGGAACCACTTAGGCGATTTTTTCGTCAAGAACCTGAAAGGAGGCAACAACGTGCTGCTTTTGCAGGATCTCCGCTACGGACTGCGCACTCTGAGCCAAAGTCCCGGCTTCACGGCGGTTGCGATTTTGACGCTCGCGCTGGGCATCGGGGCCAATACCGCGATCTTCAGTTTTATCGACGGCATTCTGCTCAAACCGCTGCCGTACGAAGATTCGGACAGGATTGTTCGCGTATTGGAGAAGCCTCCAGGCGGCCTGCGGAACGGTATTTCGACCCTGAACTTTCTCGACTGGAAGAAGGACAACACCGTCTTCGATGTGATGGCGGCGCAGACCGGCGGCACGGTCACTCTTTCCGGACAGACTGACCCGGAACTGCTGCGAGACGGTAGGGCTTCCGCCGGCTATTTTGAAATTTTCAAAATCCGGCCTGCCCTGGGGCGGACCTTCCGCGCGGACGAAGACCAGGCCGGGAAAGATCACGTCGTCGTGCTTTCCTATGCGCTGTGGCGGGACCGGTTTGGCGCCGATCCGTCCATCTTGAACCGCGCGATCATGCTCGATAATGAACCCTACACAGTGGTCGGCATTCTGCCGCCGGGGAGCGCTTTTGATCGCACCTCCAGCCAAATATGGCGTCCGCTGACATTCAAGCCGTCCAACATGACCAGAAACTTCCACTGGTTCGGGTCTTTTGCGCGATTGAAGCAGGGGGTTTCGCTGGAACAGGCGCAAAAGCAGATGGACGTGATCGGAGCCAGAATCGCCAGCGACTATCCGGATTCCAACAAAGGGTGGGGTGTGATCGTGGAACGCTACAGCGACGTGATCATCGGACCGCAAATGCGGACCGGATTGCTGGTGCTGATCGCGGCAACCGCCATGGTGCTTCTGATCGGCTGCGCGAATCTCGCGAATCTGGCGCTGGCTCGCGGTGTTGCGCGCGAACGGGAGGTCGCGGTCCGTGCCGCTTTGGGCGCCAGCAGGTGGCGCCTGGTGCGTCAGTTCCTTACGGAGAACGTTTTGGTGTCGGTGTGCGGCGGAGTCCTGGGGATCGGAATCGGTTTCGCCACCATGAAATATCTGCAAACCTTGGTTCCGGTAAACAATCTGCCGCGAGAGGCGGATATCGCGATGGACGCCCGGGTGCTGCTGTTCGCGCTCGCGATCTCCGTGCTCACGGGATTGCTGTTCGGTTTGGCGCCGGCGCTGCAAGCCACCTCGCCGGACCTGGCGAGTTCCATGAAGGATGGCGGACGCGGGGCGAGCGCGGGTATGGCGCGCCGCAGGCTGCGGGATGTCCTGGTGGTGGCCGAAATCTCGCTGGCATTCGTCCTGCTGGTCGGCTCCGGGCTGATGATCCGCAGCTTTTTCAGCCTGGTGAACGTGAACATGGGATTCGATTCCACCAATGTGCTGTCCATGGCGCTGCCGGTCTCCGACCAGCAGTATCCGGACACCGCGCGGCTCAATGCATATTTCCGCGAGCTGCAAACCGCAGTGCAGGCCGTTCCGGGAGTTCAGGAGACCGCCATGACTTGCGCGCTTCCTCTGCAAGGAAGCTGCTACGGCATGCCCATGCAAGTGGCGAACCGGCCTATGGTGGATCGCGCGAACCGCCAGGGTGGATTCTACAAGATTGTGAGCCCTTCCTACTTCCACGCCCTTGGTATCAAGCTCCTTCGCGGCCGCGGACTGAGCGACCGCGACATTCCAGGAGCGCCGCCCGCATTGGTGATCAACAGCCGGCTGGCTAGTCGCGACTTTCCTAATGAAGACCCCATCGGAAAGCGCATTCTGATTCAGCAAATCGTTCCGGGGAAAACCGAGCTTGGTCCGGAGATCGCATGGGAGGTGGTGGGCGTCATCGGGGACGAGAAGCTGAACGGGCTCAATGACGAGCGCAGCGCGGGCGTTTACGTATCGAACGAACAGAGTCCGGCATACGGCATGAATCTTATTGTCCGCGCGAGCCTGGACCCGTTGACGCTTCAGAAAGCGGTCACCCAGGCGATTCGCGGAACGAGTAAGGATCAAGCCGTGAGCAACGTTCGGACGCTCGAACAGATCAAATTTGAAAGCTCCCTGACGGCCCGGGTACAGGCAGGCTTGCTGCTGGTATTCGCCACGATCGCGCTCCTGCTGGCGGCCATCGGGATCTATGGAGTCATGTCCTACGCGGTGATCCAGCGAACACACGAGATGGGAATCCGGGCCGCGTTGGGCGCATCCGCTTCCAGCCTGCGCAAACTGATCCTGTACCGCGGGTTGGCCCTGACGGGCATCGGGTTAGTAATCGGGGTCGGGGGAGCGCTGGCCCTGACGCGGGCGTTGTCTACGCTGCTCTACGGCGTAGGAGCGCGCGATCCGCTCACGATGATCTCCGTCGGGGGAATGCTTTTGGCAGTGGCTATCGCGGCCTGCTATGTGCCGGCTCACAGGGCAACCAAGGTCGATCCGATCGTAGCGCTGCGCCAGGACTAGGGCGGTCGCGCTAATAGACCGGGCGGATCAGGACGGTTGTGCGGCAACTGCCGCCGCCGCTGCCGTACACTCGCGGCGTGAGATCCTTGTTGAGGGAAATGCGCACCTCTTGCAGTTCTCCGTCGGAATAGCACGACAGGCGAAACGCTCCGCGCGGGAAACTCGGATTGGCGGCGGCGATCCTGGCCACGATCTCCTCGGGATTCAGCCGCAACTGCCGGGCAGGGGCGTTTAGTTCAGCAGGAATCCGGACCATGTCGCGCGCCCTGCCGACGAACGTGAAATAAACTTCCGCACTCAACCCGGTGCAAGTGCCGTGCGTGGCCCATTCGTGCTGGATCAGCGATTCGGTGGGAATGTAGCGCAAGGTTGCGCGCACAATATCCTGCGCCACCGGCCTCGCCGGTCCGCAATTTTCCGGGCCGCGGCCGCTGTCCGCCTGAGGCCAGAGCCCATGCACGACGAACCCGATGCGGCGGCCCGCACCGCATTCGCGAGGATCCTTGTTGGCGGCCGGCTGGGCGCAAAAATCGGGAGCGTAGGAAAGAGACAGCAGATAGTAGGAAAACACGGCTGCTGGGGTCTGCCGGGCTTTCTTGCGCGCTTGCGCATCGGCAGCGCCGAAAACCAGCAAGCACATCAGGAAGATCGCCAGCGTTTTTTTAGTCGACATCGCTAGCTGCCATCTTACAATCGATCCATGCTCCTGCTCTGCCCCGTTCGCGGCTGCGGTCGCGCGTTGACGCGCGAGGACCGGCGCGTATTCTGTCCGCAGGGGCACTCATTCGACATCGCGCGAAGCGGCTACATCAACCTGCTCCAGCCCCAGGAGCGGCGATCCAAGAATCCGGGCGACACAGTCGAAGCAGTAGCGGCACGGCGGCGATTGCACGATCGCGGAGTGACCGGACCGCTGCTGCGGGAGATTGCGGAGACCATAGCCGCAGGGTCGAGCGATGTGGTGCTGGATGCGGGCTGCGGCGATGGTTTCTACCTGGGCAGCCTGGCTCGCCAGGCCGTCTTCGATGCGCATGGCGTCGACATTTCCATTCCGGCCGTGGATGCGGCGGCGAAGCGGTACCCTCCAGGAGCGCGCATCGAGTGGATCGTCGCGAACGCCGATCGATTCCTGCCATACGCCGACCACTCGTTCTCCATCGTCCTGTCGATCACAGGGCGCATGAATGCAGAGGAATTCCGGCGGGTGCTGCGCGATGACGGACGCCTGTTGGTGGCGCTGGCTGCTCCGGAAGACCTGATCGAGCTGCGCAGTCACACTGGACAACCCGGCCGCGATCGCGTGGACCGGTCCATCGAGACGTTCGCGAAAGACTTCACGCTGGTTGACCGGCGCCGCGTTACCTCTGGAGCCGATTTGGAGGCGTCTGCCGTTCAGGACGTTCTGCTGTCGATTTATCGGCCCATTCGAGCGCAGCCCGCGGAAGCGATGCGGGTGACGTTCAGTCTGGATCTGCTCCTGTTTCGCCCGCGTTAGACTGGGGCGTGGAACGAAAGATTTTCTGGCTGACGTTCGCCGTGCTGGGACTCATCGCCGACTTCGTTCTGCCGTTCTGGTGGGGATTGCTCTCGAGCATTCCCATCTGCGTCATCAGCTGGTGGATAGCCTACAAGAGCGATTGGTTTTAGGCTTACTCAAGAATGTTCGCCTCAAAGTCGATGATCTCGCCATCTTCAAACGAGTAGCGAATCTGGATGGGATGGCAGCACACCTCGCAGTCCTCCACATAGGTTTGACTCTTCACCGCCGGATCGAGGACCATCGAGATCTCCTGCCAGCAGTAAGGACACGAGAAGAAGTGCTCCATATGACTTGTAAAAAATGCAGAGTTCCTATGAAAGAACTTAAGGGGCACATCTACCACAAGAAGCGAAAATGGAAATGCCCTAAGTGCGGCCGAGCCCGGATGCAAACTCATAAGTCTACCTAGCTCGGCAGCTATGGCCGCGCCAATTCCACGCGGCGATTCAGCGCCCGCCCTTGCGGCGTGGAATTCGGGGCCACCGACTTGGTATCGGCATAACCCTTCGTGTTCAATCGACCGCCGGCAATTTCCGTGGGCGACCAGCCACGCCTTGACGGCTGCGGCGCGATCCTCGGAATCGGGCCGGAGCGTGGACTGCTGGCGTTGCTCTGACCGGCGGCTTGCCTGCACCGTCAACGATCGCGCTCGGGTAGATTGGCGTTGCTGCCCTTCGGGCTGGCAGCTCTTCTTTCGCGCCTAGAAGGAACAGCGGTCATGTCGAGTCGAGGGGACGCCTTCATGGGCTTGCAGGGATTTGCTTCTTGAGTGGCGCCAGCGAAGAGTTCTGTTAATGTCAGTCGACCAAGAGCAAAGTCCTCACCGGCAGTCTTCTCGATACGCCACGCTTTATCCGCTTGAACGATTCCGAAGGCTCCATCCATGCAAGTCGCAACCATCGTAAAAGGAATTCCGTTTTCCTTCAGGTGCTGGATCATGACGCTTGTGACGATGGATGGAATATCCACTCGATCATCATCGTCGTACACGTCCGTGGAGTCAAAAGTTGGCTTACGGCTATTCTCCCGGACGCGCTCTAATATCTCTCTCGTCATCTCCGTGATTTGCTTTATCGGGTCCTTCGGGTTGGTTGGAACGGGACTCTTCTCTGGTACACCCTTCAGTCCTTCGGCGAGCTGTGGCCACCACGTTTCGAAGGACTTGTTCAATCTGTCTGGTGGATAACGTCCTTCCCCGAGACGGTCGTTTAAGGTTGTTATGAGTTTCTTCGTGTCTTCCTTAGTCGCAGCAGTGTGTTGGAACTGTGATAACGGATCTTTTACATCTGTGTATCCGAGCTCGAACAGATAAGTCCACACACGGGAATTCGCATGCTTTGCGATCGCTCCAGCTTCAAAAAGGAGCCAGGGCGATTCCAAATTCTCAGGAGTTAAGCAGAGTATAGCTAAATCTGATTGTTCCAAAGCGCCCGATATCACCTGATTCCATTTCGCGCCCTTCTCAATGTCCTCAGTCGATAGAAATGGATCGAGTAGGGGAAAGACACCGGGCAGCCACTCGTGCAGAGCTTCGCCCACTTTGCGGCTTCTATCGCCTGACCAACTTATGAAGACCTTCAATCTTTCAAGGGGCATGTCAATGGATTGTATCCTGGGGCGGCAGGCGCGGCGCAGCTCAACCTCTTGCCTTCGGACGAGAGTTCTGCAAGACAGACCGCGAGAAGCGCTGTCACTGCGTCTTACTGGGCCATTGACAAAGAGGCAAAGAGCGCATACTATATCCGTAGCGGATATAGTATGCCCAAGCCACCCGATCTGCCCTTAACGCCCCCAGTGTTCCACATTTTGCTGGCCCTGGCAGGCGAGGAGCGCCACGGTTACGGCATCATGCAGGACGTCGCGCGGCAGACCAACGACGCCCTTCAGCTCGGTCCGGGCACGCTTTACGGTTGTCTCAAGCGAATGCTGGCCGCGGGACTGGTCGAGGAATCGGATGAGCGGCCGGATTCCGAACTCGATGACGAAAGACGCCGTTATTACCGTATGACAGCCTTGGGAAGAAAGACCGTGCGTGCCGAAGCCAGCAGGCTCGCCGGTGCGGTTTCGGCCGCGAATGCCCGACTGGGCCTGGCAGGAGGCAAATAATGATCGGACTATTGTGCCGAATCTACTCTGCGATGCTCTACGCGTATCCCCGCGAATTTCGCCTTCGGTACGGCGCGGAGATGCAGCAGCTGTTCCGCGACCGGTGCCGTGAGATTGCTCGCGACGGCCGCGCGGGGCCGTGGCTCAGATTCGGTCTGGGGAGCATCGCGGACTGGATCGCCAGCGCG
>Ga0207695_10012854_pt1 | contig 10022 bp, 12 predicted proteins | sample KBSC54metaG_FD_184354 | JGI IMG/M metagenome (GOLD analysis project Ga0207695, IMG submission 184354) | Corn rhizosphere microbial communities from Kellogg Biological Station, Michigan, USA - KBS C5-4 metaG (SPAdes) (version 2) | ecosystem: Host-associated > Plants > Roots > Rhizosphere > Soil... | reverse complement strand
GGTGAAGGCGCTGAACGCCGAGATCGCAAGAGGCCTCGCCGAGCGCGGTTAGCCGGCGCATGTTTGGCGCTCCACCCGCCGGGAGCCCGCCATGACCGCCTACGCCGAGATCCTCTACGAGATCGATGGTCCGGTCGCGACCATCACCCTCAACCGGCCCGAGACGCTGAACGCGCTGACCGACCTCACCCAGGCCGAGGTGCGCCATGCGCTGGACGCCTCAGAACGCCATGGCGAGGTGATCGGCACGGTCCTGACCGGCGCCGGCCGCGGGTTCTGCTCCGGCGTCGACATGAACGCGCTCGGCGCGATGAGCGCGGCCGGCCGGATCCTCGCCGAGCGGCACGAGCACCTGAAGGCCGATCCGGGCAATCCCGACGACGATCCGAACTACCGGGCCGCGCCGGCCTATTTCCTGGGGCTGCGGAAACCCTTGATCGCCGCGGTGAACGGGGTCTGCGCGGGCCTGGGCTTCAGCTACGCCACCTTCTGCGACATGCGCTTCATGGACCGCGGCGCGCGGATCGTCTCCTCGTTCGCGCCGCGCGGACTGATCGCCGAGCACGGCACCAGCTGGATGCTGCCGCGCCTGGTCGGGCCCTCCAATGCGCTCGACATCTTCTGGAGCTCGCGCCGGATCGAGGCGGAGGAGGCGCACCGCATGGGCTGGGCCAACCGCCTGTGCGAGCCCGGCCAGGCGGCGGCGGACGCCCAGGCCTACCTGCGCGCCATCGCCGGGACCTCGGCCCCCATCGCGCTGATGATGATGAAGAAGCAGGTCTGGCGGCACATGAACCGCGAGCTCGGGGTCGCCGCGGCCGAGACCAGCCGCTGGATCGACGAGAGCCTGGCGCGTGACGACTTCAAGGAGGGCGTCGCCTCGTTCCTGGAGAAGCGGCCGCCCCGCTTCGCCAAGGTGGAGGTCGACTGACAGGCCGACGGCGTCGCCTTGCCTCCACCGGGCGCCCCCACTAGGGTCCGCGCCCCATGACCACCCAGTCGGCCCTCCTGAAGGTGATGAGCGACGCCGCGCGCAAGGCGGCGCGGGGGCTGAACCGCGACTTCGGCGAGCTTTCCGAACTGGTGGTGGCCAAGAAGGCGCCGGCCGACTTCGTCTCCGCCGCCGACCTCAAGTCCGAGCAGGTGCTGTTCGAGGCGCTCTCCAAGGCGCGGCCCGGCTACGGCTTCCTGGCCGAGGAGCGCGGCCTGATCGAGGGCACCGACAAGACCCACACCTGGATCGTCGATCCGCTCGACGGCACCACGAACTTCCTGCACGCCATTCCGCACTTCGCGATCAACATCGCCCTGCAGCGCGAGGGCGCCGTGGTGGCCGCGGTGACCTACAATCCCGCGACCAACGAGATGTTCTGGGCGGAGAAGGGCAAGGGGGCGTTCGTCAACGACCGCCGTCTGCGCGTCGCCCAGCGCACCCGGCTGCAGGAGGCGGTGATCGCCACCGGCATCCCGTTCCTCGGCCACGGCCAGCACGCCCGCTTCCTCAAGGAGCTGCACCAGGTGAGCCAGAAGGTGGCGGGCGTGCGCCGCTTCGGCTCCGCGGCGCTCGACCTGGCCTGGGTCGCGGCCGGCCGCTACGACGGCTACTGGGAGCGCGACCTGTCGTCGTGGGATGTTGCGGCCGGCACGCTGCTGGTCGCCGAGGCCGGCGGCAAGACCACGGACGCCGACGGCGGCGCCGACGTGATCGGCGCGGGCTCGGTCTGCGCCGGCAACCTCGACATCCACCCGCTGCTGCTGGGCCGCCTCGGGGCCGCGAAATAGCCCCGGCCACGGCGCAGGACCGCCGCCCGGCAAGACGGCTTAGGCGGCCTCGCCGAACTGCAGGGCGGCCAGCCGCGCATAGAGGCCGCCGCGCGCCACCAGCTCGTGATGGCGCCCCTCCTCCACGACGCGACCCTCCTCCATCACCACGATGCGGTCGGCCTTCAGCACGGTGGCCAGGCGGTGGGCGATGACCAGGGTGGTGCGGCCCTGCATGGCCTCGTCGAGCGCCCGCTGCACGAGGCGCTCGTTCTCGGCATCGAGGGCGCTGGTGGCCTCGTCGAGCAGCAGGATCGGGGCTTGGCGAACCAGGGCGCGGGCGATCGCCAGCCGCTGCTTCTGGCCGCCGGAGAGCGCTCGGGCGCGTTCGCCCACCGCCGTCTCGAGCCCCTCCGGCAGGGACGCCAGGAACCCCTCGGCCTGGGCGGCCCGCACGGCGGCGCGGATCTCCTCCGGGCTCGCCGCCTCGCGGCCGAAGCGGACGTTCTCGGCCGCCGAGCCGGAGAACAGCGGCGAATCCTGCGCCACCAGAGCCATTCGCGCGCGCACCTCGGCCGGATCGGCGTCGCGGACATCGACGCCATCGACCAACACCCGGCCGGCCTGCGGGTCATAGAACCGCAGGAGCAGGCGCAGCACCGTGCTCTTGCCCGCCCCCGAGGGCCCGACCAGCGCCACCCGCTCGCCCGGGCTCACCTGCAGGCTGAATTCCCGAAGCGCCGGAAGGTCGGGCCGGCCCGGGTAGGCGAAGGTCACGTCCTGCAGGGCGAACGCGCCGCGCGGCGGCTTGGGCAGCGGCCTGGGGTTGGCGGGCGCGGCGACGCCGGGGCGCGCGTCCAGCAGTTCGCCGATCCGCTCCATGGCGCCGGCCGCCTTCTGCACGTCGCCCCAGGTCTCGCCGAGCTGGCCCACCGAGCTCGCGGCGAGCACCGCCAGAAAGGCGAACTGGAAGAGCACGCCCCAGCCCATGGCGTGCGCCAGCGCCTGGTGCACGGCCAGCCAGAAGATCACCACGACGCCGCCGAAGATCAGGGCGATCACCAGGGCGGTCATCACCGAACGTGCCGACATGCGGCGAAGCGAGGTGCGGAAGGCCGCCTCCACGGCCTCGCCAAAGCCCTCGGCGGCGCGGCCCTCGCGACCGAACGCCTGCACGGTCTCCAGCGCGTCCAGGGTCTCGCCAGCGTAGCCGACAGCGTCGGCGAACTGGTCCTGGGCGGAGGTGGTGAGCGCCCTGACCCGCCGGCCGAACAGGAACAGCGGCACGATCACCACCGGGATCAGGAGCAGCACGAGGCCGGTCAGCCTGAGGCTCACCGCCAGCATGAGGGCGAGCGCGCCCACGAACATCACGAGGTTGCGCAGCGCCACCGAGATGGAGGTCGAAACCAGCGTCTCCACGATCTGGATATCGGTGGTGAGCCTGGACAGCACCTCGCCGGTGCGGGTGTGCAGGAAGAACGCGGGATCGAGCGTCAGGATGTGGCGATAGAGCAGCTTGCGCAGGTCGGCCACCACGCGCTCGCCGAGCTTGGTGACGAAGAAGTACCGCCCGGCGGTGGCCAGCGCGAGGGTGAGCGCGATGGCGCCCAGCAGCACGAACCAGCGGTCGATCCCGGCCGGCGAGGCTCTGGGCCCGGTGAGGTGGTCGACCAGCAGCCGCACGCCGCCGGTGATGCCGAGCGTGGCGCTGGAGGAGACGAGCAGGAAGAGACCCGCCAGCAGGGCGTCGAGCCGGTGGTGGGCGATGAACGGCGCCAGCCTGCGGAGCGCGGCGACGTTGCGGCTGCGCGGCCGGCGCGCGGCCGCCTCGCTCAGGTCCTGGACAAGCGCTTGGCCGCTGCTCGGCCTCCCCGGCGCCGCGGCTGCGGCCGACGGTTCACTCATAACCCACTCACACCTTGCATTTCCGCCGGGGTTTCAGCTATAGGCGCTGGCTCTTTCGGGCCGCCGCCCCCGGCGGCTCTTGCCATTTGGCCGCACCTTTACGTCAGGCGTCCGCGCGATGAAACAAGATGCTCACCCCGACTACCACTTCATCACCGTGGTGATGACCGACGGCACGAGCTATCGCACGCGCTCGACCTACGGCAAGGAAGGCGCGACCCTGCAGCTGGACATCGACCCGCGCACGCATCCGGCCTGGACCGGCGGCGCCCAGCACCTGATCGACCGCGGCGGCCGCGTGTCGCGCTTCAACGCCAAGTTCGGCGCCTTCACCCGCAAGTGAGCCGCCGGGTCCCGTCGCGATAAGAAAAGCCGCGGAGGTCGCCCCCCGCGGCTTTTCCGTTCCCCAGCCCCCAGCCGGATCGAAACCCCTAACCCCCGAACGCCTGCTTCAGCCGGTCGAGCTGCGAGAGCACCGGATGCGGCTCCTCCTCGGCCGGCGCCTCGACGTACATGCGGCGGTCCAGGTGACGGACGCGCTCGTAGAGCCGCTCGGCGCGGCCGGTCAGCACGATGAGCTCGCGCGGCAGGTCCCCCTCGCCCGGCGCTTCCGCCACAGCGACGTCGGAGAGGCGATAGCGCTCCTCGCACGCGGCTTCGGCCGCCATGTCGCCTTCGCGAACCGCGCGCTGCACCAGGAGCCACGAAGCCACCTGCATCAGCCGCGTGGTCAGCCGCATGCTCTCCGAGGCGTAGGCGAGCGCCGCGTTGCGCGACAGGAGCTTGGACGCCTGGCGGCCGGCGCCGTCGAGATAGCCGGCAGTCTCCTCCACCAGCTCCATGCCTTCCAGGAAGGTGCGCTCGAAGAGCTCCGAGCGGGCGAAGTCCTGGATGACCTCGGCGCGAAGGCGTGCGGCGTTTGCGTCGAACATCTGGGCGTGAGCCCCCTCTAGCCTTCCCGCCGCCGCACGGCGCCGCCTGATCGACGGGACCGCGTGCAACCGCCGTGCCAACTCCGGCCGATCAGCCGGACCTCGCGCCGAACAGGGCGTCAGCCGCGGCCCGGCCTGCGCGCTTGCGCTCGAGCTGCGCCTCCACCCGTGCGATCTCCGAACGCAGGATCTCCAGCCTCTCCTGCAGCTCGGCCACCCCGAACAGCTCCAGGTCCTCGCGGACCGCTTCCGTCAGTCGCTGCCCGCGGACCACACGAACTTCCGCCGGTTCTTCCATTCGCGAGCCTCCTTTGCCGGCCCCCGTTTGGGCGCTATCCAAGCGCGCACGCGAGCCTTTCGCAAGACCGGGGGAGCCACACCCATGAGCCAATCGACCATGACCGCGATCGGCGTGGAGGGCGGCAAGGGCCCCGCCGAAGCGCTCCGCCCGCGCGAGATCCCGCGCCCCGAGGCGAAGCCGGGGCAGGTGCTGATCGCCGTGAAGGCGGCCGGGATCAACCGTCCCGACATCCTGCAGCGGCTGGGCGGCTATCCGCCGCCGCCCGGCGCGCCGGACACCATCGGCCTGGAGGTCGCGGGCGAGGTCGTCGAGCCGGCCGGGCGGTGGAAGGCGGGCGATGCGGTCTGCGCCCTCCTGGGCGGCGGCGGTTATGCGGAGTTCGCCGCCTGCGACGCGCGGCACGCGCTGCCGATCCCCAAGGGCCTCGATCTCGTCCAGGCTGCGGCCCTGCCCGAGACCGTGTTCACCGTCTACGCCAACGTCTTCGAGCACGGCGCGCTGAAGCCCGGCGAGACCTTCCTGGTGCACGGCGCGACCTCCGGCATCGGCACCATCGCGATCCAGATGGCCAAGGCGGCCGGGGCGCGCGTGATCGCCACCGCCCGCGGCGCCGAGAAGGCGGCCGAGGCCCGGCGGCTGGGCGCGGACATCGCGATCGACGCCAAGGCGGAAGACTTCGCCGAGGTCGTCAAGCGCGAGGGCGGCGTCGACGTGGTCCTCGACATGGTGGCGGGCGACTACTTCCCGAAGGAGCTCGATGCGCTGAAGACCGGCGGCCGGATCGTGTTCATCGCCGCGCTGGGCGGCGGCGAGATCAGCTTCCCGGTGTTCCGCCTGATGCAGAAGCGCGCGGTGGTGACCGGCTCGACGCTCAGGCCGCGCGACCCTGACGAGAAGGCCCGGCTGGCGCGCGAAGTCGAGCGCGTGGTCTGGCCCTGGATCGAGGCCGGCAAGGTCAAGCCGCTGGTCGAGCGCACCTTCCCGCTCGCCGAGGCCGGCAAGGCCCACGCCCTCATGGAGAGCGGCGACTTCGTCGGCAAGATCGTGCTCACGGTGGATTGATCACTACAATTCGAGGGCCTGCACGCCGCCGGCCCGCAGCGCCGCGAGCCGGGCGAAGGCGATGGTGAGCGCCTTGCGGCGAGACCCGGCCAGGGGGGCCATCGGGGGCTCCCGCAGGACCGCGCCGCCGAACCCGTCGGCGACGATCAGGCCGGGCTCCTCGGGCAGCACCTCGCGCGGGAACTCCGGCGCCACCGCGAAGGCGAAAGCGTCGCAGTAGGGCAGGTACTCGCCCCACTTCTGGTCGGTGCGGAAGTCCTCGAGCGACGACTTCACCTCGACGATGAAGAACTCGCCCTTGCGCCCGAGCGCCATCAGGTCGGCCCGGCGGCCGTTGGGCAACGTCACCTCGGCCAGCGGCGCATACCCCAGCGCCGTCAGCAGCCGCGCCACGCCGCGGGTGACCGCGGCGGTGGTCTCCGGCCGCGAGACCGAGACGACGGTGACCGAGACGTCCATGGGGAAAGTCTGTTCCGGCTCCGTTCGCAAATCAAGCGCGACGCGCTCGCCGCGGTCGGAGCCGCGTCCGTCGGCGGAGCCCTAGCTGCGCGGCGGCAGCGGGAACTCCAGCCGGCCCACGTCGAAGCCGAGCTGCTTGATGCGCGCCAGCGCCTGCGCGCGGATCGGCGCGGGCAGGGTTGGCTTCTGCGACATCAGCCACAGGTAATGGCCATCGTCGGTGGCGAGGATCAGCCAGCCCTGGTCGGGACGGTGGTCCAGCACCCGGTACTCCTTCGAGATCAGGCCGCCGAAGAAGCTCATCTTGAACACCGCGTTGGTCACCGGGTCGGCGACGCGGGCCCGGGCCCTCCACTGCGAGACCGGCCCGTCGGGAGCGCCCTTGTGGCAGGCCTGGACCACAGCGAATCCGTCGGTCGAGCGCGTCCAGTCGGAGGTTCCGGCCTCACAGCCGCGCTGCAGCTGATTGGGCGTGCGGGCCACCTCGTACCAGCGGCCGGTCATCTGGGCGAGTTCGATCCGGCGCGCCGCCGCGGCGGGGGCGGCGAGCGCGGGCGAGACGACCGAGCAGGCGGCGAACGCGGCGGCGGAGACGAGGATCGGCTTCAGCATGACGCCCAGATAGAGACGGAACCGCGATCTGCAAACCGTCCGGCGAGTCCGGGCGGCGGGTCATTTGGACGCAAGATAGGCGGCCAAGCTTAACCCCAGATGACAGCTCCGTTCAGAAGCGTTGCGCTCCTATGTCATCCCGGAGGTAGGGCCCGGCGCCCCGCCGCCTGCAAGGCGCAGGCGTCGAGGGTCCCGGTCTTCGCTCCGGCGAAACCGGGATGACAGCTGGCGCTCTATTCCGCGGCGATGGTCACCGGGCGGGCGCGGTCCTTGAAGTTGATCTCCTGCAGGTAGCGGATGCCCTCTTCGGCGATGTCGTCGCCGGGCATTCGCGAGCCCTCGCCCGCCAGTTCGTCCATGTCGACGTACATGGCGTAGAAGCCGCGGGTCCGCGCGGTGATCAGTCCGGCGTTGAGCAGCGTCTTGATCAGCACCCGGAAGACATTGGTCTCGCCCTTGAACTTGCGGGTCGGGTCGCGCTCCTTGCGGCGCTGGACGATGTCGGCGATCACCCGCTCGGGATCCAGGCCGAACTGGCTGTAGATCTCGGCCTGCTGACGCGGGTCGCCGCGATCGAACAGCAGGTTCTGGGCGCAGTGGGCGGTCCAGTCCTCCACGAGGTCGCGCTCGGCCTGGCTGAGCTGCGGCACGGTTCGGTCGGCCCAGATCTTCCCGAACTTGTGGTGGAAGGCCTCGTCGGTCATCACCAGCTGGAACAGCTTCCGAGCCAGCGGATCGCGATTGTATTTGAAGCCGTTGGAGAAGGCGCCCATGGCGAGCCCCTCCACCAGCATCTGCATGCCGACGATCTTCTTATAGACCTCGGGCGCTTCGATGATCTCGATGAGCAGCGCCTTCAGCGCCGCCCCGCACTCCACCGGACGGCCCCAGCGGGCCTTGATGTAGCGGGCGAAGGCGGTGACGTGGCGCGCTTCCTCGCGGGTCTGGTTCGCCGCATATTCCTGCGCGCCCTGGTCGTAGAGCACGTGGCAGAGGCTGGCCGAAAGGTTGAGCGCGCCCTGCTCGCCGTGCAGGATCGAGGAGAAGCTGCGCAGCTGCATGTAGTTGATGAAGCGCACCCGCTCCTTCGGGTCCTTCAGCGTCTCGTCGATGTAGGGCAGGCGGAACAGCGGCATCTGGTCTTCGGGCACCAGCGGCTCGTTCTCCATGTCCCAGGGCTCGGAGAAGTCGATGTACTTGGGATCCAGCGGATCCCAGAAGTGGTCGTGGGTGGCCGAGATGATCTTGTCGAAGGCCGTCGAGCGCTGCCCGTAGCGGTCCAGCGTCAGCATCGACTCGAAGTCGTCGGGGGCGACCGCCCCGTACATCGCGTCCTTGGTGATGTTGCCGTCGGCCATCGGAGATCCTCCGCCGGAATTGGCCCGCGAACCGGCGGGCCCGATGCGAAAATAATGACCGATGTTCGCGCGCGCCCGGCCTCACGTCAAAGAAAATGGCGCGGGCGTCAGGTTCGGCGGCCGCATGGCGCGCGCGCACGCTCGGGCGCTATCGCGCGATCGGGCGGCGAAGCCCGGCCTCTACTTCGGCGCCGGGCTGATCTTCGCGGCCGCCGCCTACCTGACCAACTCGCTCTACGCGGCCCTGGTGGTCCACGGCATGGGCTTCGCCGATCCGTGGTTCGGCCCGTCGCTGGCGGCGATCGCGATCGTCGCGCCGCTGGCGGCCTGAATCCAAACGCCCGCCGGAGCGATCCGGCGGGCGTCCTCGCTGGCCCGAACTCGAGAGCTATTCGGCCGCGATCAGCACCTGCCGGGCGCGGTCCTTGAAGTTGATCGCCTGCAGATACTGGATGCCCTGCTCGGCGATCTCGTCGCCGACCATCTTGTCGCCCTCGCCCTTGAGCTCGTCGATGTCGACGTAGGTGGCGTAGAAGGCCTTGGTGCGCTCGGTGATGATGCCGGCGTTGACCAGCGTCTTGACCAGCACCCGGAAGATGTTGGTCGCCTCCTTCATGTTCTCGCGGCGGGTCTCGTCGGAGACCAGCTCGGCCATCTCGGCCACCACGCGCTGCGGATCGAGGCCGAACTCGGCGTAGAGGCTCATGTTCTGGTTCGGCGCGACCAGGTTGAAGAGCAGCGTCTGGAAGCAGTGCGCCGCCCAGTTCTCGATGATTTCGTGCTCGGCCGACGTCAGGTGCGGGATCGTGCGGTCGGCCCAGATCTTCCCGAACTTGTGGTGGAAGGCCTCGTCGGTCATCACCAGCTGGGTGAGCTTGCGGGCCAGCGGGTCGTTGGTTTCCTTGAAGATGGTCGCGAAGGCGCCCATCGCCAGACCTTCCACCAGCATCTGCATGCCGATGATCTTCTTGTAGACCTCCGGCGCATGGATGATCTCCACCAGGAGGTCCTTCAGCACCGGGCCGCATTCCACCGGCCGGCCCCAGCGGGCCTTGATGTAGCGGGCGAAGGCGGTGACGTGGCGGGCCTCCTCGCGGGTCTGGTTGGCCGCGTATTCCTGCGCGCCCTGGTCCTTCAGCACATGGCAGAGGCTGGCCGAGAGGTTCAGCGCGCCCTGCTCGCCGTGCAGGATCGAGGAGAAGGTCCGAAGCGTCGAGGCGTTGGCGAAGGCGATCCGGCGCGCCTCGGAGCCCAGCGTCTGGTTGACGTAGTCGAGCTGCAGCGGGCCGATCATCTTCTCCGGCAGGATCATGGTCGAGGCCATGTCGAACGGCTCGGAGAAGTCGATGTACTTGGGATCGAGGGGATCCCAGAAGTGGTCGTGGGTGGCCGAGATGATCTTGTCGAACGCGGTCGATCGGGCGTTGTACCGGTCCAGCTCCAGCATCGACTCGAAGTCGTCGGGGGCGACCGCGTCGTAGAGGATATCCTTGGTGATGTTGCCGTCGGCCATACGGGTCTCCTGAGGCGCTGGGAGGCGTTCTATCTTGACGGGGTAAAGATAGCCCTTGCGGCGACCGCGTCAAGAAAGATGACGGGGGCGTCACGTTTTTCGGCTAGCGCTCCGCC
>Ga0207695_10012853_pt1 | contig 10022 bp, 8 predicted proteins | sample KBSC54metaG_FD_184354 | JGI IMG/M metagenome (GOLD analysis project Ga0207695, IMG submission 184354) | Corn rhizosphere microbial communities from Kellogg Biological Station, Michigan, USA - KBS C5-4 metaG (SPAdes) (version 2) | ecosystem: Host-associated > Plants > Roots > Rhizosphere > Soil... | reverse complement strand
TTCGTCATGGGCATCCCGGGATCCGACGACATCATGCTGAACTATCAGACCACGTCCTTCCACGACGCGCTGTATGTACGGCGGGTGCTCGGGCTCAGGCCGGCACCGGAGTTCGAGGCCTGGCTGCAGCGTATGCAGATATTCAGCAGCGACGAGCAATTTCGCCTCGGTGAAAATGTGCCTCCGACCTTTCGCGACGCTTTGCAGCGTTTGCTCTGATATGGAAAACGACAAATCCCCGGTCATCAATAATCCCTGGCAGATGCTGCGCCAGTTCACGGCCGCCCGCATCGCACTGGGACGTGCAGGAGTCAGTTTGCCGACATCGCCGCAACTGGCCTTTCAACTGGCGCATGCGCAAGCGCGCGACGCCGTGCATCTTGCACTTGATGCCGACCAATTGCGCCGGCACCTGCTAGACGCTGGTATCGGCGGTGCGGAGGCTTGCCTTGTTCTTGACACCGCTGCAGGCGACCGGCTGACCTATCTGCAGCGCCCGGATCTGGGCCGCCGGCTGAGTGAGGCGTCTCGCAATGCATTGGCCTCGGCGATGCAGGCACAGGGGGAGGATGTCTCTTATGATTTGGCCATCGTTGTCGCCGATGGTTTGTCGTCGCTGGCCATTGCCAGGAATGCGGTTCCATTTCTGAGTGCCTTGCAACCCCGCATCGCCAAACATGGCTGGAAGCAGGCGCCGCTGACCATCGTGCGGCAAGGGCGGGTGGCGGTCGGCGACGAAGTCGGCTACCTGCTGCGAGCCAGGCTGGTGGTCGTGCTGATCGGCGAGCGTCCCGGCCTCAGTTCGCCCGATAGCATGGGGCTGTATCTGAGTTGGATGCCGCGAGTCGGTATGGCGGATTCAGAGCGCAACTGCATTTCGAACGTGAGGACTGAAGGCATGAGCTACGACGAAGCAGCGTTCAAGCTGGAGTATCTGTTATCCGAAGCGACCCGGCGTCAGTTGAGCGGCGTGGGGTTGAAGGACGAAAGCGGCCGATCTGCAGAAGTTGGCGCCCCGACCAGGAATTTTCTCTTGAGCGAGGGCTAATTAGACCGCCCATTCAGGGGTAAAGAATGCTGCCTGAGGTGATTAAATTTTGAAAATGTGAGACAAGCGGTCAAGTCCACTGACAATTTGCTGTGACAATAAACGCCTGAGCAACCGGATCAGGCTTATCGCATGGTCCGAGCTTAAAAACGGAAGAAAGAGAAAGCAATATTCTCACTTTTGACCTCGACGCCCGATGCGCATGTATCGGGCGTTTTTTTATTTCCGCGACGGTAACGTATAAGAGCGGTCTTCCAATCGGATTGACACCGGGGCAGGCATGCGACATCGTAGGCGTTTTTGGTGCCGGCCGGATTGCATCAACATAACAAGAACTTACTCAGAGAAAGCCTCTGCATGAATAACGACCAGAAACCCGACATGGTGACCATCGTCATCCAGCATGATATCCGCACCGGCTCCCAGTCCGACTATGAGCAATGGCTTAAACGCATTCTGCCCATCGCCGCAGAGGCGCCCGGCCATCGTGGCGTCACCGTGATCAAACCGCCGGCAGGCACAAGCCGCTATACGGTCACCATCCGGTTTGAAACACTGGAACACGCGGAGCAATGGCTGGCATCGCCCGCCAGGCGTGATTTGATTAAGGAAGCCGCGCCGTTGATGGAGCAGCAAGAAAAGGTCGATACCATCACCGGGCTGGAGTTCTGGTTCACCCCGCCGGCAGGTCAGCCGCAAAAGCGTGCGAAGCCGTGGAAACAGTTTCTGCTGACCTTGTCGGTGATTTATCCGCTGACGCTGGTCTTGCCGTGGCTGCTCGCACCGGTATTCGACACCGTGCCGGTCTTGCATGAGCAGTTGATCAGCAAGCTGATCGCTGCGGCAATCATTGTCGGTTTGATGACCTATGTGATCATGCCGCGCTATACGCGACTGGCGCAGAAATGGTTGTTCAATTGAACTTGCCGGTGAATTTCCACTTTGTGGCATTTAATCTGCCGCAGATGAAGGGCGTACGCGCTTTGCCGCAAAAAACCTGACAACTTTTTGCAGCGCAGGCCGTACGATCAGGAAGCAGCGATAAAGCCGCTCCAGCAGGAACATCATTCCAGGCAAGCGACATAAAGGACTGAGCCGGCGCCAGCCAGGCAGGCGATCCCAGACAAAGACAAACGCTTCGGCGCCACTGAGGATCTCTCCATCAGGACTGATCAAATGAAAGCGCCGCAGCAGTTGTTCTTTCGTCATGCCGGCCGGCGGTTGAAAATCATCGGAGGAGACATCTATCCAATGAATTTCTGCCTTCGCCTGCAACCGCCTGTAGAGCGCAATCTCGCTTCGGCAAAGAGGGCATGCACCATCAAACATGACTTCCGTCGGTTTGCAGCCCTGACCAGTTATGCGATCTTCCATATGTATTCCTTTTCACAGCTGCTACAGGCCCTAAGGCGTGAGTCTGAATATGCCGACAACACTGACCAGGCGTCGAACCTGCTCGCCCAGTGTTGCAGAGATCGCAGCAGCCTCTTCAACCATACTCGTGTTCTGCTGCGTCACGGCTTCCATTTCCAGCACAGCGTGATTGACATGCTCAATAGCTGAACTTTGTTCGCGTGCGGTGGCACGGATTTCCGCCATCGTCGCCGTCACACTGCGAATGCTGGCGACGACATCTTCCATGGTTTTTCCGGCTTGCGTAACCAGGATGCCACCGGTGTCGACTTCCTGTGCGGATGCGTTGATCAGTTGCTTGATCTCTTTTGCCGCAACGGCGGCACGCTGAGCAAGGCTGCGTACTTCACCGGCCACGACGGCGAATCCTCGTCCTTGCTCTCCTGCGCGGGCGGCTTCCACCGCAGCATTGAGGGCGAGAATATTGGTCTGAAAGGCAATGCCGTCGATGACAGAAATGATATCGACAATTCTTTGTGACGACTCGTTAATGGCTGCCATGGTGGCAACGACTTTTCCTACTTCGGCACCGCCGCGTTCGGCAACTTCCGCAGCGGTTTTTGCGAGCGCATCGGCATGGTCGGCATGAGACGCGCTATTCTTTACGGCCGAGGTGATCTCAGCCATTGAGCTCGCGGTCTCGGTAAGAGAGCTGCTTTGCTGCGCCGTCCGTTCGGCCAACGCGTTATTGTTGGTCGCAATCTTGGCTGAGGCAGCGGCAATCGTGCTGGTCCCGTCGCGAACATCGATCATGGCGTCGCGCAGCTCTGTCATCATCAATTGCAATGCCTTTCCCGCATTGCTCATCGGTGCCTCGGCCTCCAGGCGCAAGACGATGGTTCCATCGCCGGCGCCTGCCATGGATGCGACTCTGGTGCTGAGTTCCCCCGCCTGTACTGCGTCGCGATAGAGTAGTTGCGCCAGATAGGCGAGCACGGCAGATTCAATCACCACGAATAGCGCGTGCAGTACAACTTCGCCAACGCCCGGCTTCGTGAAGCAAATCACGCCATATCCCCATTCTTGCAGATAGCTGAAGCTGAGATGATGAATGGCAATGACGGTCGCGGCGACGAGAATGACTTTCCAGTCTCGATAGCAAAGCAGAAACGCCAGCAGGACGAAGATCCCGAAGTGCAGTTCAGTCATCCCGGCTGCCTGATGAATGAACAGCGCTGCGAAGATCATTAATCCTGCCGCGACCAGCGCACGAGTGGCAAACGCATACGGGGCGCGCCAAATGAACAGTGACGGCACGACGGCTGTAGGAAGTCCGATCAGCAGCGCCCAGTGCCAGGTGTCGTGCAGCGTCGATAGGCCGAGCCCACAGAGAAAAAGTAGCCAAAGCAGCGGCAGCATCAGGCGATGAGCCTGCTTGTAATATCGGTCTAGAAAGAGGTGCATGGTGATCGAAAGTGATGTGACGGACAGATAAGTGCAAATACGCGCTGCTTCAACGCGGTTGTTACGGCGCGGTTGAAATGAGTTCTAGATGAAGCTGGCGGCAAGCAAGGAACCTGAGCCGACGATAGTCAGAATTCCACGCAAGCGAATAAACCACTCAGGGACAGGTTCAGTTTTTTCAATGATTCTGTCGGCGATGTAGCAAGCTACTAGCAGGCAGGCAAGTATCCGAAGCGCGGTCACAACAGCCAGCAGCGGGACAATCCAGGAAATGAGTGCCGGTACGATACTCCAGCCACATTGGAGCCACGGCTGCTGTGAACCTCCGCGTACCGCATAGCCCCATTGAAGCGCACCGACAAAAGTGCAGATGACGGCACCATAAAGAACCAGTGCATGCAATAGAAATGCTTGATGTCCCTCATCAAGCACCATGACTAACAGCGGCAACAGAACGAATGGGGTCAAGCCTCCGAGCCCCAGGGCAAGTGCCGGCGCATAGGGTTGCCGTCCATGGCTTGAGATATTCACAATGACTCGCCTGAGCGGGCCGGGAGATCGATTCCCTCCGCTTGCGCCAGGCGTACCAGAGCGTCCTCCAGTGCAGCGCGTGCATGCCCGGTCGTCCATTGCAGATCGCGGTGTAATGCAGCGTCCTTGCTGTCGCGATTGGCGCAGTCCGCGCTATATTTTTCGAAGCTGCCAAGGCTTAGCAGGAGTTCGGCCAAATGCCGTGGGCATTCGCAATAGATTTTTCCACCCGTTTCGGCGAACGCAGCCAGGCCGCTCTCATCGAAACGAGGAGGTGGGGGCGGCTGGGTTGCCGGCAGGAGAGGGCGTGCCCGGTCAGGTGATGCCTGTGTACGCATCAATGCATTGCAAAACCATTCAACCTCGACGGAATCCAGTGGTTTTCGTACTACTTCATAGCCTGCCGCGCGCAACTCCAGCAGAACGGGCGAGGGGGCAAAACGATAAAAAACAATGCCATTGCCTGCGTCGCAGGCCTGCTTGACCTCGTTGAGCGTATCGATCGTCGTTTCGTCGAGGATCGGAAATTCGACGACGATAATATCGGCCATCGTTCCTTCCAGCTCCTTGGCTGCCCTGTTGAGGTCAGTGCACTTCCCCACAATGTTCAGCATGCTGTGCGATAGCGCTTCGCTGATTCGCCGGGAAGATATCCACGGGCCGATAAGCGCAAGGCGAGTATCGGTTCGCGAAGCAAGTGCCGGGACCGCTTTTTGCGAAATCGAGCTCTTTTCGAAGTTGGACATTTCGATCAGGGTGACGATGGGCAAGGTCGCGATACTGCCGATGGCATGTCCGGCATCGACTAATCGTTTGATGATCCCCAGACGATGTACTTCATCCGGGGTGTAAAGTCGCTGGCCGCTTTCGCTTAATCGAGGTCCGACCACGCCGTAGCGCCGCTCCCAGACACGCAAGGTCTCGACTGGTACTCCGGTAAGGCGGGCCGCGACGCCACTTCGATAGCACGCAATTTCCGACTCGACTTGAAGATTTTCATCTGACATGACTTCATCCTGAAACGTAAACAAGGACAAATCATATCAGAATGAACCAGTATTGAACTCATTAATTATGGGAAATATCAGTTCATTATCTGTACATTCTGAATTAATTAATATAATATCGGTTCACTTTCGGTTCAATATCGACTCTAACAAGCATGCGGTTTCTCCCAATGTGCCATTAGTGGGTGGTTAGGTATTGATCTCTCACTCACCTAATTTTTGATGGAATTCGCATGATCCCAATCCACCCAGACTCCACCCGCGGTAATGACGGCCAGGAGGCAACAAACGGTTGCAATGGTTGCCGCGATTCACCGGAGTTGGATATTCAGTTTGAGTACGCGTATCAGCCGATCGTTGAATTCGCCACGCAGTCGATATACGCCTATGAGGCGCTGGTTCGTGGTCCGCAAGGCGAGTCTGCCGCCAGCGTGCTGGCGCAAGTCAACGACACTAATCGCTATCGGTTCGATCAGGCATGCCGAATGAAGGCCGTCGAGGGCGCATCCAAGTTGGGCATGACTCAACTCTTGTCGATCAATTTTCTGCCGAACGCGGTGTACCGCCCGGAAGTCTGCATCCGTAGCACGTTCGCAGCGGCGCGTAAATTTAATTTTCCGATTGAAAATATTATCTTCGAGGTGACCGAGGGGGAGCGTGTCCAGGACAGGCCGCATCTGGTCAACATATTCAAGGAGTATCGCCGCTTTGGATTCCAGACCGCCATCGATGATTTTGGTGCTGGTTATGCAGGCCTGAACTTGCTGGCGGAGTATCAGCCGGATCTCATTAAGATAGACATGGATCTGGTGCGTGACATTGATACCAATGTACCGCGCCAGGCGATCGTGGCAGGCATCGCGGCCATTTGCAAGCGATTGAATATCCGTGTTCTTGCTGAGGGAATTGAAACCCGTGCTGAACGAGATTTTTTGCTGGGCATCGGCATTACTCTCATGCAGGGCTACTGGTTCGCCAAGCCGGGGTTTAAGGAACTGGCGACGATTCCGGAATCAGCTTGGTGCTAATCATTTTTCCCTGTGTGACGTTCCAAATGGAGCGTTGTACCTCGGTCTGGTGTTTCGTGGGGAACGGATAATCGACGGGCCGACATCGGCTATCAACAAAGTTTTTTCCATTGTTGCGGAGACGTCCAGGAGCGGATCCATTCAAAGAGTGCAGATGCCGGCATTGGCCTGGATATTCCATAACCTTGTGCCAGCTCGCAACCAATCCGCAGCAACTCTTCCCCGTGGGCAATGGTCTCCACACCTTCCGCGATGACCTTGCGGTGAAATGCTTCGGCCAAACCAATTACCCCACGAACAATAGCCAGATCTTCCTGATCGCTTAGCATGTCTCGCACAAAGCTTTGGTCGATTTTCAATGTTTCAGCTGGAAGACGCTTGAGATAGGTGAGCGACGAATAGCCGGTGCCGAAGTCATCAATCGAAAAATGCACTCCCAATTCTCGGCACACCTGCATGACTTGCGATATGGCCTCGATATCTTGCAACGCGCTTGTCTCAAGAATTTCCAGCTCCAGATTCGAAGGATTCACATCGGGATAGCATCTCAGGAGATCCCGCAGCGTCGTATAAAAATTGTCTTGCTGAAGTTGTCTCGGGCCCAGATTGACACTGACGGACAGCTCCAATCCCATCGCCTTCCAGGTTGTCATCTGCATCAGGGCCTGCGTGATTACCCACATGCCAAGATCATCGCTGAGCCTGTCCCCCTCAATCAATGGCAAAAACGATCCTGGCGGGACAAGACCCAATTCCGGATGTTGCCATCTGATGAGTGCCTCGACGCCGACGATAGCTCCGGTTCGCATATTGACCTTGGGCTGGTAATACAACACAAATTCATTGAGTTCCAGGGCCTCGGATAAGCGACGCAGCTGGGCGCTACGGCCTTTTTCTTCTGCGTCCCGGGCGGCATCGAAGAGGTGGTATTTATTTTTCCCGGATTGTTTTGCTTCATACATTGCGAAATCCGCATGACGTATTAACTGGTCTTCGTCAACATCATCATGAGGGTAAAGCGTGACACCAATACTGGCAGAGATCCGGATAAGGTGATTTCCGATAGAAATGGGCTCTGAGCAAGCTTTGAGGATTTTTTTCGTCAAACAATCGAGCTCGTCGTTGCTGGAAATATCAACCAGGACGGCGACAAATTCATCACCTCCCATGCGGGCAAGTGTATCGACCTCGCGCAAAGTAGATGCCATACGCCGCGCGATGGCGACCAGTAGCGCATCACCCAGTTCGTGCCCCCATTGATCGTTGACTTGTTTAAAGCCGTCAAGGTCAAGATACAGGACAGCCAGATTTTTTTCGCTACGCTTACTCATCCGCATTGCCTGGCGGAGCCGGTCTGACAGCAACAGGCGATTCGGCAAATCAGTGAGGACATCGAAATGCGTGATGTGCTCGAGTTTTTCCTGCTGTTTACGCAGGGAGGTGATATCGGTAAACAGGGCAACGTACTTCTGTGTTTGTCCAGATTGATCGGTGACGGCGCTGATAGTCAATAATCCTGTATAGGATTCACCGTCTTTGCGTCGGCTCCAGATCTCAGATCGTGCGTGGCCGTTGCGCACCAATTCGACGAGTATTCCTTTCTCGATGTCAGGTCCCTGGCGGCTCGATTTGAATACGCTATAGGTCCGGCCAATCAGTTCTTCCCGGGAATACCCTGTAATGCAGGTCAAAGCCTGATTGACCTCGATAATCACGCCATGATTGTCGGTAATGGCAATGCCCTCGCTGGTATGCGTAAATACGCAAGAGGTGAGTTTGAAGTTGGCTTCCGATATCTTCTGCAAGGTGACATCGCGTGCAATTTTTGATGCGCCGACGATTGTTCCTTGTTTGTCCCGAATCGGTGAAATCGTGACGGAAACCTGAATAGGCGAACCATCCTTACGCATGCGTATCGTGTCGAAATGATCGATTTTTTCCCCAGCAAGAATTTTCTCGAGAATGAACATCTCTTCGTTCTGCCGATCTTCTGGAAACAATTTGAGCATCTGCTGACCTAGCATTTCCTCCGCGCTGTAACCAAACATCACTTGCGCTGCGGCATTCCAGCTGGTGATTTTGCCGTCGAGGGTTTTGCTGATGATCGCGTCGTCGGAGGAATTGACCAATGCCTGGAACTGTTCGACAGCATTTTCCAGTTCTACTTGCGTCGTCACATCACGTGCTATTTTCGATGCACCAATAATCCGTCCCTGAGGATCGCGTATGGGAGAGATCGAGACCGACACATTGATCGGAGATCCTCCTTTGCGAATACGTATGGTTTCAAAATGGGCTACGCGCTCGCCGCTGACAATTTTGTCGAGAATCAGGGCTTCCTCATCGGTTCGATCCGATGGAAACAGACGCAGCATCGGTTGCCCCAGCATCTCTTCTTCGGTATAGCCGAAGATGATCTCTGCACCGTGGTTCCAACTGGTGATAATTCCGTCAAGGGTCTTGCTGATGATGGCGTCGTCGGAAGATTGAATGATTCCATCGAAGTACTCTTTGGATGAGTACGGTCGCCGGTTGCGTTCAGCTGACGCGCGGGACCACGCTTCAGGGGCATCAACTTCACCACCGTTCAGGCCATCTTTCCCCGAGTCATTTGTCATGAATTTCTGTTCCTCGCAGTGTGGTTCTTGGCGTCGGCTCTTGATGTGGAGAGTGACAACCTACCAGTTGGTATTTTTAGTGGGAACAAACTGCAGTGCAGCAACACAGCCCGGAACGGCGAGCTGGCATTAATTGTTCTGATACTACATGGATATGGCTTTTTTGCCACATAGGGAATTTCCTGATTGTCGTCAGGCTTGCATCCGATGCGCCACTCTACTGCAAGGAAAAACGAATCGATTTGAGCTATCTCAATTCACTGTACATCACAACCGAGCATAGTAGAAAAAACCATCTATTCATGGATCGCTACGAGGCCAATGTGTTGAATTCCAGATCGTATTTCTCTCTATCATCCCGGCCATTATTGATGGTCGCCTTGTTGCTGAGTATTCCTGCGTTCTATCTGGTGCTCAATAGCGACGCGCTGCCATATCGAAATACCGGACGATGGCTCTATGGTGTGGTGGCATTGCTTGCCGGTTTTGAATTGTGGCGGCACTACCGGGCGCAGCCTTTGAGCAAGAAACACCGGAGACTGGCTGCCGTAGACTTGCTGATCGTCTTTGGTGCTATTGCCAGTGCGTGGCCGTACGACTCGTCGTGGCATTTTATGGAGTGGTTATTCAGACTAGCCTATTGTGCCGTCGTGTTCTTACGACTGTCCCTGTTGGTGGCGCGTTATGTCGCGCCGCATAGACTGCTGCAGATCGGTGTCTTTGCCTTGTTTGTGTTGGCGATCGCCGGTGAAGGTTTTTTGTTGCTGGAGCCAAAAATCCATAGCTATGCGGACGGTGTCTGGTTGGCATTTCTGACTGTCGCGACACTGGGATATGGCGACCTGGTTCCCTCTGCACCTGGCTCCCGAGTCTTCGCCGTATTTATTGTTCTGTTGGGCTATGCCTTATTTTCTGTCTTCACCGCGAGTATTTCAGCAATTTTGGTGGGAGAAGATGAAAAGCGGCTCCGGCA
>Ga0207695_10012852_pt1 | contig 10023 bp, 9 predicted proteins | sample KBSC54metaG_FD_184354 | JGI IMG/M metagenome (GOLD analysis project Ga0207695, IMG submission 184354) | Corn rhizosphere microbial communities from Kellogg Biological Station, Michigan, USA - KBS C5-4 metaG (SPAdes) (version 2) | ecosystem: Host-associated > Plants > Roots > Rhizosphere > Soil... | reverse complement strand
CTCAGAGCCCGCCCAGGCACCTCGAACTGGACTTGTCTGCCCCAAAAGCAGACGATCTTTATAACTGGATTTTTATACTGGCTGGGGCGGGAGGATTCGAACCTCCGAATGACGGTACCAAAAACCGCCTAGTCATGGTTTGGCCGCACCCGAGCTTTCCGAGACCCGCAGAAATCTGCGGGTCTCGGAGCTTAGCTGATATCGTTTTCCGTTGGAAGAAAAATCCAAGCGGAAATCCAGGCGGATTTTCCTTGACGGGTTCATGCTCAGTATCATTCGCGAGACAGTCGGCGGGGGACAGAGCACAGCCGATCTGAGCTGGTCCCACCATAGTCTTACAAGCGCTGACGTCGACTGCTCCGGAAGAGGTCGACACTGGTGCAGCGAATATGCAGGAGTTGATCTGGAACGGTTGTATGGTCCTTAGCCGAGATGGCTACCATAATGCGCGAGATTCCAGCCACGCATTGACTTCAGAACGGCGGAACCGGGGGCAGCTTCGAAACTTGCTCAGTCCGCTGCCGAGTTCAAATTCACGGGGAAATCCCGGGGGTCGTCGCTTCCGAAGGCGGTCGATCTGCCGCCTGGATAGCCCTGCGAGCCGCGCAAAATCATCTGCAGTGATGAGTTCTGCATTCAGATCGATAGAAGCTGACCGATCAGAATGGCTATCCATTTTGGTCGGTCGCATCCTTGCACCAGCGTATGAATGCCCGGTCGCTTTCGAGGAAGGCGCTCACGATGGCGGCGATAAGATCGGCAGCCGTCTCATCCTGGTGATAGGTCTGGCGGTAGAAATCGGCATAGCGTGCTAAAGACCGATTAACTGAGGGAGCTATGGTCACCGTCAGCTTGACCGGCGTCCTGTCTGGGAGCTTGTGGAGTTTGATCCCAGTCAAGTCAGTTGCTCCCCGATTGCGCAAATACCAAATCCTTATGCACCACGAGCCGAACCGGCGCGCCCGGCCGGATCGTGATCGTCGGCTGCAACCCAAGATTCCGCTGGGTAATCTGATCGCCAGCGCGAGCGACATTATCCTGCGTCGACATCCGGATCGCCTGAACCAGATCGCTCTGCCCCGACAGCGCCAGCTCCGAGCTCACGCCAAGCAAAGTCGACAGGACGACCCCCTTGAGCAGCTGCCACGTATGAAAATCCACCTTGTCGGCAAGGCCGGCATAGCCCGATGGATCGGTGGCGGGCACATTGTCGAGGCGGAGCGAGCGTCCGTCGGGCATGATGATCCGTTGCCAGACGATAAGCGCGCGGCTCTGCCCGAACGCCACCACGCTGTCATAGCTGCCGATCAACCGTGCGCCCTGCGGTACCAGCAGGATACGGCCGGTCGCGCTGTCATAGGTGTTTTCGGTGACTTGGGCTGTTACCAACCCGGGCAGGTCGGAACGCAGGCCGGTTATCAAACTTGCCGAGATCACGCTGCCCGCTGACAAGGTGTAGGGCGATGGCAGCGCCGTCAGCATGTGCGGATTCACATCCCCACGCGGATCCGGGTTGTTTACAAATTCCGCCTTACGACCCTGCCCATTCGGATCGTTGGCAGGATCGAGCGCCAGCTTCGGGTTGTCTTCCGCTCCATCGCTCACCATCGTTTTCGGGGGATTTGCGTCGGTGGCAGCTGAAGTCTGCCGCATGGCGACGAGCACGCTCGATTCCCGTGCCGCTCTCAACTCGGCAAGCTCTCGCTCCCGCTCAGCCGCCTCGGCCTGCTGGATCTGCTGCACGGCCGGATCGACCGCGGTCATCATCGACTGCTGATGCTCGAGAATCGGCTTGCCGAGGTCGCCAGGAAGCGGCGGGCCGAGCCGAGGTACATCGCCATAGGTCGAAGGTACCCCATAGAGGACCTCGCTCGCTGGACCCACATTCGGCCGCGACATCTCCTGCGCTGTGTCACCGTGCTGAAGGAAATGAGGTTCAAGCGCCATCCAGGTCAGCGCGGCCAGGCTGACCGAGCCGATCGCCGCGATGGCGATGATCACACCGCGCTTGAACCGGATCGCGGCGGGTGGCCGCGCACGGATAACCAGCGTCTCCGGATCAAGCTTGGCGGGTTGCTGTGCCGCGGCTTCGCTCACGCGCGCCTCCGCCGCTTGTCGGCCTCGCCGACGCGAGCGATCCGGACCACATCCTGATGCTTGAGCCCGAGCCGGAGCTCGGCAGTATCGAAGATGCGATCAACCACATAGAAGCGGCCCTGCACGCGATAGTTGACGAGGCTCGCCGTGCCCTTGCTGTCGACGAGGAAGAGGGGTGGCGCCTCCCCTACCCCGAGGTTCGCCGGAAACTCGATGAAGGTCTGGCGGCCGTCATCGAAGGCGCGGAGCGGCCGCCAGATCGGCTGGTCACCGCTGATCGCATAGTTGAAGTGAAGCTGCTCGACCTGCAGCCCGACTGCCACCGGCTGCTGGGCCCTCGCCCGCTCAGCTGCGGCTTTGAGCGCGATCAGCTGGTCCTGCGGGTAGGTCCAGGACAAAGCCGACATGGCGGCGCGGTCGGTGCTGGTCAGCGCCAGATGATAGGTGCGCTTGTCGGTCGTGATGACCAGGTTGGTGGAAAGTCCGGCGGTGAAGGGTTTCACCAACACATGCGTCCGCTTCGTATCGCCGCCGCCACTCGTCGTATCGCCGATCACCCAGCGGACAGTGTCGCCAGCTGCCACCGCGCCCAGCGTCTCGCCCGGCTGAAGTACGATGTCCGTCACCCGCTCGGGTGCGGTGAACACATGATAGATCATAGCTTCGCTGAAGGGATAGACCTGCATGGAATTGAGGTAAGCGCCGGTAGCCGGTTCCAGTGTTGCGGCGCGATTGGCGGCGCGCACCCGCAGTTCAGCGGGTGACGGCCGATGGAAGCGCTGTGCCGAAGGCGCCATTATGGGTGAAGAGGCCACAGGATAGGGCGCACTTGCGGGTGGCGCGAACGGGCTCGCGGGTGACACTGACACTGCATCGGGCATGACGGGAATGGGCCCCATGGCAGCGATTTGCGCGAGGGCAGGTGCTGCAGCGGCAAGCGCGGGCGCGGCGAAGCAAGCAATCTTCATGGTTGCATCTCCCTATTGATCGTTGTGGCGGCAAGGTTCGGATCGAGCGGCGATCCGAGCGGGATGTTCGGCGGTATCGTCACGGTCGGCATGGCAGGCCTGGGCGGCGGCGCTACGTGGCCCGCCGGTTCCAATTCCTGGCTCCAGTCGATCGCATCGACATAAATGCCGAGCGGGTTCTTCCGCAGAATGTCGGCGCTCCAAGGCGGCGTCATCACGACCGTAAGGATGGCGGTCCAGTGCGAGGTTCCGGTCTGCGCGCCCCGCTCATAGGCGGTCTCGATCCACTTCACCTGGAAGGATTTGTCGGAAGCGCGGACGACGCTGGTGACCTGAACCGACACCGTGCGCTCGCCCACCTGGGCGAACGGATCGGCTCTGCGGGCATAGTCGCCAAGGAAGGCTGCACCCCGCCTGGTGGTGAAGTCATAAGCGGAAAGCCACGCCTGTCGCATAAGCACCGGGTCGAGCGAGATTGAACGGACATCGGCAATGAACCGGCTCAGGAACCAGGCGACCTGCGGGTCAGTTGGATGATAGCCAGCTTCGGCCGGCGCGATGGCTTGCACTTCGCCCAGCCGATCGACTTCGACCACATAGGGCACGACCCGGCTTTGAAGCGACTGCCACAGCAATCCGCCTGACAAGGCGCTGGTCAGCCCGAGGCAGCCGAATGCCATCCATCGCCAGTTGCGCGCCTGGACCCGCGCTGAGCCGATGCGCTCGTCCCAGAGCTGGCCGGCGCGCTGAAAGGGTGTTTCTGGCTCGGGTGTTTGTCCATAACGCTGAACAGCGCGCTTGAAGATCATCGTTCAATCCTCGCTTTGCTTGATGTCAGGGGTGGCGCCATGGCCACCGCGATCACCCTGTTGGATCGTGTGGACGGCGCTCTGGCGGTAATGACGAAGTGATTGCTCGGTCTTCATCGCGCGCGCCCATTCGGGTATGGAAACGTCGGCTTCGCCGCCGGCGCTCGTCGTTCTATTGGTCAGCGCGTTGAAGGCGGCCTGACGCCCGGACTCAGCCGCTGCGCCGAGCCCGAGCGCAGCCGACATGCGGCTTCGAGCCGCGCCTCCGGCGGCGCTCGCCACGCCACTCAGGCCCGCCTCGACGCTCGCGACCCCGGCCGCTTCCTGGCCAAGGGTGTAAGCGGTCGCGGCAGCGGAGCCCATCGCGGTTCCGGCGCGCACGGCGCCCAATCCGGCGCCAGCAAGCCCGCGCGCCGCACCGACAGCGCCGGCACCGCCCAGATAGATGATGCCACCGGCACCAAGTGCCGTGCCGAGCGCAGCACCCGCGCCAAGCTGCGGCGCTCCGGCAACAAGGCCCGAGGCGATGCTCGGACCGAAGATGCCGAGTCCGAACAGGGCAAGGCTTGCGAGCACCAGGCTCATTGCCTGGCCGATGTCGGGCTCGTGACCCTGCAAGGCGGAGGTGAACTGCGAGAAGTAATTCGAGCCGATGCCGACGATGACGGCGAGCACCATCACCTTGATGCCCGAACTGACGACATTGCCGAGCACGCGCTCGGCGAGGAAGGCAGTCCGGTTCCAAAGCGCGAACGGCACGAGGATGAAGCCGGCGAGGCTTGTCAGCTTGAACTCGATTATGGTGACGAACATCTGCACGGCGAGGATGAAGAAGGCGAGGATGACGATCACCCACGCCACCAGCAGCACCGCGATGATCATGAAATTGTCAAAGAAGCTGGTGAAGCCCATCAGCTTCGAGGCTTGTTGGAGGAGCGGCCAAGCCGCTGAAAAGCCGGTGCCGGCAAGCCGGCCGGGTTTGAGCAGATCATCCGCCGACAAGCTGCCACCGCCGGCGGTCAGTCCTGCTTGCGCAAATGATCTAAAGATGATGTCCGCCAGGATCGAGAAGCTGTTGAGGATGAACGCAAAGGCACCAATGTAGAGGATCTTGCGAATGAGGCGGCCGAGCACATTGTCCTCGCCACCGAGCGCCCAGAACAGACCGGCCAGGGTGATATCGAGCGCGATCAATGTGCGGATCAGGAAACGAACATCACCGCCGAGCAGTCCGAACCCGCTGTCGATGTAGCGGATGAAGGCCTGCATGAACTGATCGATGACGTTGAGGTCATTCAAGGCGGTCAATCCTCATTTGGTCGAGTGAGTCCGCGGGGCCCGGCCAGGGGGGCAAGGCCGGCCGAGCCCCGCGGTGACGGCGGAGGTGAAGAGGGGGAAACCTCCGCCGCCAAGCCGGCTTCGCTATTGGCCAAAATGCTACTGAGGCGTGTAAGCGGAGCCGGAGCCGAGGAACTTGGCGGTGGCGCCCTGCGCGTCGAGCTGCTCCTGATTGCGGTTCGCGCGCTCGATCGCGTCAGCCCGATATTGCGCGGCCATCAGATTCTGGATCTGGAATTGCTGCTTGGCGACCAGCGCGAGCAGCTGGTTGGACGCCTGCTGCGCCTGCAAAGCGCCTTCGGCGCCCTGGCTGCGCGCGACGATGCCGCCCAGGGTTGATTGATCGGCCGCGATATTCTCGACCACCTGCGCCTGCACAGTCATGGTCTGTTTATAAGCGGCCATTGAGATGTCGAGCCGGGCGCGGGCATCGACAACATGCTGGTCGTTGCTGAGCGCGGCATTGAAGCTCGTCGGAAAGAAGGAGCGAAACTGCTGGTCGAGTGTTGCGACGCGAAACTGGATACCCTGCGCCTGCCCCATCAAGATATCGATCTGCTGGAGAGTTTCGGTGATGGCTCTCAGTTCAGGAAAGTCGATCGTGGCCAGATTCCTGGCCTGATTGATCAGGCTCTGCGCCTGGTTCTGGAGCATGTGGATCTGGTTGTTGATCTGTTGCAGGGTTCGGGCGGCGGTCAGGATATTCTGGCTATAGTTGGAGGGATCGAACACGATGATCGCCTCGGCCGGTGAGATCGGCATGCCAACCGCCAGCACGGTGGCGCCGGTCAGGCCGATCGAGAGGACGGCGGCGAAAAGCTTCTGCTTCATGGAGTTACTCCGTTGGTGAGGATCGAAGGAAATTGGCGAGCAGCGATGCCGCCCAATCGAGGCCGCTGGCTTCGAGAAAGCGCGCGGCAAAACCGGCGGCGCCATGCTCGGCGAGCACGGTGTCGATCTGCTTCTGGCTGGCGGGATCGGACGTTCCGCACAGCGCCAGCGCGACGGGGCCGAGGCCAAGCTCGAACAGCCGGTTGCCGCGTGCGGACTGAAGATAATAATGCCGCTTGGGGCTAGCGCGGCTGATCAGCTCGATCTGGCGCGCGTTGAGACCGAACCGGGCATAGGCGTCACGGCTTTGCGGCTCGATGGCACGATCATTGGGGAGGAAAATGCGTTGCGGGCAGCTTTCGATGATCGAGGCCGCAATGCCGCTGCCGGCGATATCAGCCAGTGATTGGGTTGCGAACAGGACCGCGACATTCTTCTTGCGCAGCGTCTTCAACCATTCGCGGATGCGCGCGGCGAAGAGCGGATGATCGAGGAAAATCCAGGCTTCGTCGAGGATGAGCAGCGTCGGTCGGCCGTCGAACCGCTCTTCCAGCCGGTGAAACAGATAGGTGAGCACCGGTGCCACCACAGTCCCCTGTCCGAGCAGCGCCTCGGTCTCGAAGCATTGCACGTCGGCAAACTGGAGACCGCTTTCCGCCGCGTCGAGCAGCCGGCCGTGGGGACCGTCGAGCGTGTAGGGCTGGATCGCGGTGCGAAGCGGGTTGGACTGGAGCAGCAAGGAGAGCCCGGTCACGGTGCGCTCGTCTGGTGGTGCGGAAGCGAGGCTGCCGAGCGCTGACCAGATCGCATCCTTCACCGCAGGCGTGACGATGACCTTTTCGGCATCGAGCAGTGCCGCGATCCATTCCGCCGCCCAGCTCCGCTCGGCGGGAGCGTCGATCCGCTTGAGGGGCTGGAATGCCAGCGCGTCACCATCGCCCGCGCCAAGCTCATGATGTTGCCCACGCATGGCAAGCACCGCAGCGCGGGCGGACAGGCCTTTGTCGAAGATATAGATTTGGCTGTTGGCGTAGCGTCGGAACTGTAATGCGATCAGCGCGAGCAGCACCGACTTGCCGGCGCCCGTCGGTCCCACCACCATCATATGGCCGACATCGCCGACATGGGTGGAGAGCCGGAAGGGCGTGGTGCCCGCAGTCTGCGCCACGAGCAGCGGTGGTCCAGTCAAATGCTCATTACGGGTGGGTCCAGCCCACACCGATGAGAGCGGCATCAGATGCGCGAGATTGAGCGTGTGGACGATCGGCTGACGGACATTGGCATAGGCATGACCCGGCAATGACGACAACCACGCCTCGACCGCGTTCACGCCTTCACGGATGGTCGTAAATCCAAGACCGCCCGTGATCCGCTCGACCGCCCTGATCTTGTCCTCGACACGGGTTCGATCCGCATCGGTGACCGTGATCGTGGTGGTAAGATAGCCGAACGCGACATGATCACCGCCCAGCGCCTGGAGCGCCAGATCGGCATCGGTCACCTTATTATCGGCGTCGCTGTCGAGCAGCTCGACCGGCTGGTTGTAGATCACTTCGCGGAGCAGCGTGGTGATCGACTTGCGCTTATTGAACCATTGCCGACGAAGCCTGGTGAGCAGCCTGGTTGCGTCGGTCTTGTCGAGTGCAATGAAACGGGTGACCCAGCGATAGCGGAAATCAGCCTCGTTGAGCGCATCAAGGATGCCCGGGCGGCTGACGTTTGGAAGGCCGCTGACCGTCAGCGTGCGCAGATGCCGGTCGCCGAGCATCGGCTCCAGCCCACCGACCAAGGGCGTGTCCACCAGCAAGCCGTCGAGATACATCGGCGTTTCAGGGACTGCTACGGGCACGCGCCGGTTCGAAATGCAGCTATGGAGATAGGTCAGCGTCTCGGCGGAGCTGAGCGCGCGCACCTCGGGCATGAAGCCGGCGAAGAGATCGAGCGCGCGATCCGTCTCGGCGATGAAAGTCGCCAAAGCGCTACGCCAGTCACGACCAGCGCCCGCGGCCTCTGGCCGCTCTATCAAGGAACGTCCGGCGGCATCGGCGCCATCGGCGGCCGGCAGCCAGGTGAGCGTCAGATGGTAGCGGCTTTCATAATGCGCGCCTTCGGCCTCGAACCGGGCGCGGCGCTCCTGATCGACCAGCCAGGAGGCGGCATCGGGAAAATCGCTGTCGGGATAGCCGAGCGCCTCGCGGCGCTCGGCCTCAAAGAACAACGCCCAGCCGGTGCCGAAGCGCTTCAGCACATTGTTGGCGCGCGCGCAGGCCGAGACCAGCTCGGCTTCGGTCGCGCTTTCAAGGTCGGGCCCACGGAACGCGAGCGTCCTCTGAAAGCTGCCATCCTTGTTGAGGATCACGCCGTCAGCGACCAAAGCTGCCCAGGGCAGGTGATCGGCAAGCCGATCGGCGCGGTGGCGATATTCACGCAAGCTCAGCATGCAAAATAGCTCCGCTGGCGAAGGTGGCGGATGAGCACGGGCGCAAAGGCGGGATCGCGGCGTGCGGCGAACACCGCGATGCTGTGCCCGAGCGCCCATATGACAAGGCCAGCGATCCATTGCTGCAGCCCGAGGCCGATCGCGGCGGCGAGCGTGCCGTTGACGATCGCAAGCCCACGTGGCGCGCCGCCGAGCAGGATCGGTGCTCCGAGGCTCCCATGAATCGGCACCTCGAAGCCAGCGATGTGCTCGTTCGTATTCATGCGATCAGCGCGCCGCCGCCGAAACTGAAGAAGCTCAGGAAGAAACTCGACGCGGCGAACGCGATCGACAGCCCAAAGATGATCTGGATGAGCCGCCTGAACCCACCAGCGGTCTCGCCGAATGCCAGGGTCAGGCCGGTGACGATAATGATCATCACCGCAATGATCTTGGCGACCGGCCCCTGAACTGAGTCCAGCACCTGCTGAAGTGGCGCTTCCCATGGCATGCCGGTGCCAGCCGCATGCGCCGTGCCGGCCAGCACGATGCCGAAGCCGGTGACGGCACCGGCGAGGAAAGCCGAACGGCAATTGGCAATTCTTGAGATACGCACGCGCATGGGTTCAGTCTCCTTGGGTTTGAGGGGTTGGGGTGATGTCGATGACCGCGTAGCCGCCGTCCGGATCGAGGCCGACGACGCGCGCGATGGTCTGGACGCGACGGGCAAGACCGCGGCCAGCAATGAAGACGATGAGATCGATGGCGTCAGCGATCAGCGGGCGGGGGACGCTGACCACAGCCTCCTGGCACAGCTGCTCGATGCGATGGAGCGCGGACATCGCTGAGTTGGCATGCACCGTCGCGATCCCGCCCGGATGCCCGGTGTTCCAGGCCTTGAGCATGTCGAGCGCTTCGGGGCCGCGTACCTCGCCGACAATGATGCGATCGGGCCGCAGGCGCAGCGTCGAGCGGACGAGATCGGCCATGCTGACCAACCCCGCCCGCGTGCGCAAAGCCACGACGTCGGGCGCCGCGCACTGCAGCTCGCGCGTATCCTCGATCAGGATGACGCGCTCGTCGAGATGCGCCAGTTCCGCAAGCAGCGCATTGGCCAGCGTGGTCTTGCCCGACGACGTGCCCCCGACGATGAGGATGTTCTTGCGATCAACAACCGCAAGGCTCAGCAGCCGTGCGGTCTCCGCCGACATGAAGCCGTCGCTCGCGTAATCGAGCAGAGTGTAGACACGCGCCGCGGGCTTGCGGATCGAGAAGCACGGGCCGAGGCTGACCGGAGGCAATATGCCCTCGAAGCGCTCGCCGGTTCCATCGCCATGCGGGGGCAGTTCGGCCGAGACGATCGGCCGGTCGCTATGAACCTCGCCGCGCACATGGGACGCGACCAGGCGAATGATGCGCTCGACCTGCGCGGGCTCGATCCGGACGCCGGTGTTCCTTCGCCCTTCGCCCAATAAGTCCAGCCTGAGCGCACCGTCCGGATTGACCATCACCTCGATGACGTTCGCATCGCTGAGCGCGGCGGCAATCGCCGGTCCCATCG
>Ga0207695_10012851_pt1 | contig 10023 bp, 8 predicted proteins | sample KBSC54metaG_FD_184354 | JGI IMG/M metagenome (GOLD analysis project Ga0207695, IMG submission 184354) | Corn rhizosphere microbial communities from Kellogg Biological Station, Michigan, USA - KBS C5-4 metaG (SPAdes) (version 2) | ecosystem: Host-associated > Plants > Roots > Rhizosphere > Soil... | reverse complement strand
TCGGCGGCACTCAGCCGGATACTGATATATCACGTCTCAGGTCGCGCGAACAAACCACGAACGGCGCCCTTCCATTGCGCATCCGTTACTTCCGTAATGTCGCTGAAGTCGATTTTTTCGTCTCGACTTTCTTCTTCTTAGTTGGCATAACGCCTCCGTTCCGATGGGCCTGCTTTTCGTGCAGAGATGATCCGGACCAGTTCATTGCCATCATCGTCCTGAACCGCATGCGCGCCAGCGTTCCTCGCCTTCTACGTTCCGGTCACATGAGTGCCCTGTCCGAACCCGGGAGAACACCGGCAGGAGCAAGCGCGTATTCAGGCCATCGGATTCGGAACTGCCGATAGCCAGTACATGCATGCGGGCATCCCGGTCGCCCGAATTCACGCGGAACACGCACAGGCTGTTCGAAAAGCGGCAAGCCGCTCCGAACAACGCCGATTTCTCGATTTCGTCCTATCGAACTTTAACTCACTGGCGAATTATTTTATGCCTTTTGCCCGGCTTTCATGGCGGCTAATAGCGATGACGCGGCCAACTGACGCGGGCGCGCCATCAACAAATCGACCGTGAATAAGATTTTCCGAACCGCGTGTATTCGGGTGAGTCCGGATGGCGGGGCGAGAGGTACAGTCTGTCTGCCTGCCTGCGAAAGAAGGCCGGTGGTCGGCGAAATCAAGCGGAAATACGTTCGTTACTCTGTCCGCGGAACGTCGAACTTGATGGTACGCTGAAAAATAATGAGGCGCAGTGTCCAGATCGTTGTCAGCCTGCTGGCAATCGTATTGCTGGTCCGCCCATTTGACTGTTTCGTACGTACTCGCGAGGCGATGGATTGTTGCCTCAAAGGCAAATGCGTCCCCTCGGCTAACGCGGACGATTGTTGCAAGAACACAATTCCCGCGGCCAACAATTTTTTGGGGTCAAAGGTCGCTGGAGATTCGACGCCTATACTGCACCTCAGTGTCCCGTTCGTTTCGCCGCCGCTTCCACCGTTGGTAGTTCAGATCTACCTCGATTTAATACGCCGTGCACCTCCTCCTCTTAATCTAACCGCGCTGAATCGACCTCTCCTCATTTGATCCTCACCCGTAGTGTGCCTTGGCACGCCGGTTTCTGATCCATCCGAAAAACGAATGATGGTGCGCGCACGCCTGGCCATCCCGGAAACGGTGTGCGCATGGAGGATTTGATGAGGAGCAATTTGACCGTTTTAACTGTTTTAGCGATCTGCGGCATCGCCGCTATACCGAACCCGAGCTCGGCACAGACGGCGAAGTGGCAAGCGCCGGCGAAGTGGCGCCGGACTTTGAAGAAAGCCGAACCCGGTACTCTGCTGCTCGATGCCGATGGCGTCGAATTTCGATCGGCCAAGTTCAGGCGCCGCTGGAACTTCGTCCAGATCCACACGTTTGATCTGTCTGACCGGGAATTGACGTTGCTCACATATCAGAACCGGCCTTGGCATGAGCCCGGCGAACGACCGTTCCGCTTCACCTTGGCCGAGCCGATGCCTCCCGAGATCGCTGCCCAATTCACCTCTCGCGTGGAGAAGCCAGTGCGCAACAGTATGCCGACGTCGAAAACTGCGGCCCTCGCGGAGATTCCGGCGCACCACCGCGTGTGGTCTGGCGGGAGCAATGGCACTCTTCGGCTGAAGGACGACGGCATCGAATACGTCACCGGGAACGGTCGCGACAGCCGGACGTGGCGATGGGTCGATATCCAGACGATCGCGAATCCCGAGCCATACGAATTTCGCATTATGGGATATCGCGAGATCGTCGAGTTCGATCTCAAACAGCCGCTCGCTCGCTCAGTCTTTGAAAGACTGTGGGACCGTCTGTATGCCACTGGCCTCAACGTTTCCCCTTCACTGGAAGGGCCGCAAGTAAGAGCCCACGAGGAGGCGGGCCGATGAGAGCCCTCTGCGCAGGCGTCTTTCTGTTCTGCCAGGGCATGAGTCTGCCGGCGGCAGATGCGCCGCCCACACCGCTTACAACTTTGCTCGATGAGGCAACCGCGAATAACCCCGATATTCTTGCGGCCCGGCGGGGCTGGCAAGCGGCAACTCAGGTTCCGTCTCAAGTCTCCACGCTGCCTGATCCGCAAGTTACGGTACAGTCCTTCTCTGTTGGCAGTCCGCGGCCGTTCGCCGGATACAGCAACAGCAATTTCGCCTACCTCGGCCTCGGCGTATCCCAGGACCTTCCCTATCCGGGAAAGCTGAAGCTCAAGGGAGAAGCAGCGCAGCAAGACGCCGCGATCAGCATGTACAGGCTCGACGCTGCACGGCGTGCAGTTCTGCAACAGGTGAAGGAGGCATATTTTCAAACCGCATACATTCAACAAACGCTGGACGTTCTCGACCGGAACCGGAAACTTCTCGATCAGATCGAGAAAATCGCGGATGCCCGGTACCGTGTTGGGCAGGGCAGGCAGCAGGATGTGCTGAAAGCTCAACTCCAAAAAACGAAGCTGCTCCGCGAGATCGCCCATCATCATGAGGTCATGGAAACGCAGCAGGCGCTCCTGCTCAAGTTGCTGAACCGTCCACCGGGATCACCCGAGATCAGGACGGAGCCGCTTGTCGAAACTCCGCTGCGTTATACGTCTGATGAGCTGTTGGAGAAAGTCCGGGCTCAAAATCCCGAGGTCGCCACCCGGCAGGAACTGGTGAAGAAGCAAAGTTTGCGCGTTGAGATGGCCCGCAAGGATCGCTATCCGGATTTCAGCGTGCAATACATGTGGCAGCGCACCGGCCCGAGCTTTCCCTCCTATTACATGCTCACCTTCAGTGCGAGCCTCCCGATTTATCGCCGCCGGAAGCTTAATCCGGAAATGACGCAGGCGGTTGAAGAACTCAATCGCTCCGAGCGTGAATACGAGAGCCAGGTGCAGACCGCCTGTTTCGACGTTCGCAACCAATACATCGCTGCCGAGACCGCGTCGCAGATGCTTAAGATTTATCGCGAAGGTTTAATCCCGCAGGCGCTGGCGACGTACCAGTCGGGGCTCGCGGCGTACCAGACCGGTGGTCTCGACTTCGAAAGTTTGCTTTCCACTTTTCTCGATGTCCTCAATTTTGATGACGAGTACTGGAAGACGCTGATGGAACACGAAACGGCTCTGGCCCGGATCGGGCAGGTCACGGGCGTCCCGCTCAACTGAGGAATGCATATGCAAAGCTATCGAATCGCTTTCTTCGTGACGGTGGGACTGACGATCCTTCTGGCCGCCGCTCTCGCATTCCTGTGGCTTAAGCCGGAGACTTTCAGGGCGCGAATGGCGTCTTCTATGCCGAACCAGGTTCCGCCCATCGCTGCTTCTTCTCCGCCCGGCGACATGCATGCAACGGAACCACCATCTCCGGCAAGCGGTACGGAACCAAGCCTCGTGCCCGTTACGCTGACGCCTCAGCGAATGCAGAGCATCGGAGTCAAAACCGGCACCGTGGAATACAAAGTGATCCATGACGAAATCCGAACCACGGGAGATGTCGAGGCAGACGAAACGCGGCTCGCCGAGGTGCAGGTTCGCTTCGCCGGATGGATTCAAAAGGTGTTCGTGGACGCGACATTTCAGCGAGTGCGAAAAGGGCAGCCCCTGTTAACGATCTACAGCCCGGAACTGGTCGCCACCGAAAACGAATACGTTCTGGCCAGGCAGAATCGTGGATTCCTCGCACAAAGCACTGTACCCGGCGTTGCGTCGGGCGCCGGCAACCTGCTGACCTCCGCAACCGAGCGCCTCAGGCAATGGATGATTCCGGATCGCGAGATCGAGGAACTGGAGCAAACCGGAAAGGTGAAGCGCGAGTTGGAAATTGACTCGCCGGCATCCGGGCTCATCACACAGAGGATGGCGCTGCCGAACATATATGTTCAGCCGGGGACCAAACTATACTCGGTGGCGGATTTGTCAAACATTTGGGTATACGCTCAGGTTTTTCAGAACGACCTCGGTCGAATCAACGTCGGGGATTCCGCGGAGGTTACTGTGGATTCCTACCCTGGCCGCATCTTTCCGGGGCGGGTTAGCTTCATCTGGCCCCAACTGGACCAGGCAACCCGGACCGCGAAAGTACGACTCGAAATTCCCAATCCCGAATCGAAGCTTTCGCTGGGAATGTTTGTGAACGTGAAACTCGCCGTAGCCTTGGGGCGGCAGTTGGCGATTCCGGCCTCCGGAGTCTTTCAATCCGGCACACGCCAGATCGCGTTCGTGGATCGCGGCAGCGGATATTTTGAACCCCGCGAGGTTGAAACCGGTGCCCGCGCCGCGGATGACGTAGTTGTGACGAAGGGATTGAAAGCAGGGGAACGCATCGTAACATCGGCGAATTTCCTCATCGATTCCGAAAGCCAACTCCAGGCGGCGATGGGCTCTTTTGCGCCACCGCCTCCCGGCGTCGGTGCGGCATCTGCAATGAATGCTCCCCAGGGGCAAGTATCAATCGATTTCTCTTCGAATCCGCCAACGCCCAAAAAGGGCAACAACACATTTCGAGTGAAGCTCAGCGGAGCCGACGGGAAGCCCATCACCGGCGCTCAAGTCACGGTCACCTTCTTCATGGCGGCGATGCCGGCGATGGGAATGGCCGCAATGCGCAATGTGACCACTCTCAGCGACAAAGGTGAAGGCATCTACGAAGGTCCCGGCCAGGTGCAAATGGGAGGAACCTGGCAGGTCACTGTGCTGGCCACGAAGAACGGCCAGACCCTCGCTCAGAAACAGATCTCCGTTGACGCTGAAGGAGGCATGCGGTGATCGGCCGGTGGATCGATTGGTGCGCCGGTAACCGGTTCCTTGTTTTCACTGGAACGTTGTTTCTCGTGCTGGCAGGAATCTGGACGATGTGGCGCATCCCGCTCGATGCACTGCCGGATGTCTCCGACGTCCAGGTCATCATTCACACGGACTGGACTGGCGAGCCGCCTAACATCATCGAGGACCAGGTCACGTACCCCATCGTGACCGCGCTGCTTGCAGCGCCCGGCGTCAAGGCGGTGCGGGCCCAAACCATGTTCGGGGATTCTTATGTGTTCGTTGTATTCGAGGACGGAACCGATTTGTATTGGGCGCGCTCCCGGGTCTTGGAGTACTTGCAGCAGATTCAGGGTCGCCTGCCTGCCAACGTTCACCCAACAATTGGGCCCGATGCCACCGGTGCGGGGTGGGTCTACGAATACCTGGTCGTGGATCACAATCATCGTTACAGCCTCGCGGATCTGCGCAGCTTGCAGGACTGGTATCTGCGGTATCAGATCGACACGGTGCCGGGAGTTGCCGAGGTTGCGAGTATCGGCGGCTTCGTTCGCCAGTACCAGGTGCGGCTTGACCCTGACAAGCTCCGCGCCTATAACATCCCGCTCTCCACAGTGATCGACCGGGTTCGCGACAGCACCAATGAGGTGGGCGGACGGCTGCTGGAGTTTGGCGGCGCCGAATATATGGTCCGCGGGCTCGGTTATCTCCATTCTTTGTCAGATCTGGAATCCGTGCCTGTGTCGAGTAAGAATGGCACACCGGTTCTCGTGAAGGACATCGGAAGCGTGTCCTTCGGCCCGGATATTCGCCGTGGTGTAGCCGAATGGAACGGTGAAGGCGAAACCGTCGGCGGCATTGTCGTGATGCGCTACGGTTTGAATGCCCTGAACGTGATTTCGGGCGTGAAGCAGAAGCTTGCCGCAATCTCCGGCTCTTTGCCGCCGGGAGTCGAAATCGTATCGGGCTATGATCGGTCCGGGCTGATTCGGTCATCCATCGACACTCTGCAACGCGACTTGATTGAAGAGGCGGTGATCGTCAGCGTAGTGATTATCGTCTTCCTGTTCCACTTCCGCTCTGCCCTGATCCCTATTCTCGCCTTGCCGGTTGCAGTCGTTGCTTCGTTCATCCCCATGTACTTCCTCCGCGTGAGTTCGAATATCATGTCGCTCGGTGGTCTGGCGTTGGCGATCGGCGTCCTGGTGGATGCGGCAATCGTCATGGTGGAAAACGGATATCGACAGCTCTCCGAAGCTCAACACACGGCAGAACTGGAGTCGCGCGAACTATCCCGCCGGGAGCGGAAGAAGATCCTCCTCGCTGCCGCCAGGCAGGTCGGCCCGGCGTTGTTCTTTTCTCTGCTGATCATTGTGGTTTCCTTCCTCCCCGTCTTCATGCTCGAAGCGCAGGAAGGCCGCATGTTTCGGCCCCTGGCATGGACTAAAACCCTTGCGGTCGGCTTTTCGTCCTTCCTGGCGATCACCCTCGTGCCGCCATTGATGCTGATGTTCATTCGTGGCCGGCTCCGCCCCGAATCGCGTAACCCGGTTTCGCGCATCACGCAGGCCGTCTATCTCCCGATACTGAAGCTCTGTCTCCGTTTTCCGAAAACCACGCTGTTATTGAATCTGATTTTTCTCGCGGTGACTTTCCCGCTCGCGCTCAAGCTGGGCAGCCAGTTCATGCCCCCTCTATTCGAGGGCGCAGTTCTCTACATGCCGACGGCTCTTCCTGGGATTTCGATCGGGCAAGCGACGCAGTTGATGCAGGAACAGGACCGGGTTCTGCGTTCCTTCCCAGAGGTTGCGACGGTGTTTGGAACGCTTGGACGTTCCGAGAGTGCCACCGACAACGCGCCCCTCGATATGTATGACACTACCGTGACGCTGAAGCCGCGAGAGCAGTGGCGAGCCGGCATGACGTACGAGAAGCTCGTATCGGAAATGAACGCCAGGCTCCAGATACCCGGCCTTTCGAATACTTGGACGATGCCGATCGAGAACCGGCTCGATATGGAGCTAACGGGAATCAAAACGCCCGTTGGCCTCAAAGTGCAAGGGCCCAGTCTCGACGGCATCCAGCAGGTTGGGGAAAAGATTCAGCAGATCCTCGGTGGGCTCCCGGAAATGCGATCGGCATTCGCGGAGCGCGTCGCCCAGGGATTCTACGTGAACGTTGAAGTGAACCGGCCTGAGGCTGCCCGCTACGGATTGACGGTCGGCGATGTGCAACGCGCGATCACCTCGGGAATCGGCGGAGACAATATCGCCGAGAATGTGGAGGGCCGCGAACGCTACCCGATCAACATCCGTTACGCGCCCGATTTTCGGGATGATTTGGACAAGCTCCGGCGTGTGGTGATTGCGACGCCCTCAAATGCTCAAGTGCCCTTGGGCGAGCTGGCTAAAATCTCTTTCTCTAAAGGACCGACGATGATCCGGGATGAAGATGCCACGCTGACCGGCTACGTGTATCTCGACCTCAACACCCGCGACTATGGCGGCTTCATGGACAAAGCCAGCAAGCTCTTGAAGGAGAAGCTCACTTTACCGGCGGGCTATACGTTCAAGTGGTCCGGCGAATACGAATTCGAGCTCCGCGCGAAGGAGCGCCTGAAGATTATCGTTCCGATCGTGTTCTTCGTCATCTTCATGCTGCTCTACATGGTGTTCCATTCGCTCACAGAAGCGCTGGTTTTGATCTTCCCGACCGTGTACGCGATGACGGGAGGTCTACTCCTGCAGTGGCTTCTTGGGTACAACTTCAGCGTTGCAGTGTGGGTGGGGTACATCGCCTTGTTTGGTATCGCGGTTGAAACCGGAGTGGTCATGGTGATCTATCTGCATGAAGCGCTCGATCGCAGGTTGAATTCCGGACAAACGCTCGAACCAGGTGATATCAAAGAGGCCGCGATCGAGGGCGCCGTGCATCGCCTCCGACCGAAATTGATGACGGTTGCAGCGGTCCTGGCCAGCCTGATTCCGATCCTGGGGGAATCCGGAGTGGGTTCCGACGTGATGAAACCGATTGCGGCGCCCATCGTGGGCGGCATAATCACCTCCGCGATTCACGTATTGATTTTGGTGCCTGTCTTTTTCGTGATGATGAAAACCCGCGCGCTGCGACGAGGCGCCTTGCGGCGCGCGGGAGAAGTTGATGTGGATGATTGAAGTAATTCAACGAACCCAAATAGGAGATGAGAAATGAAAAGACTGATTTTCGCAGGTGTTTTGGCTTCGGGTATCACAGCTTTTGCGGCCGATCAAACCGTTACTGGGGTGATCACTGATGGCATGTGCAAGATGAATCACGCGATGATGCAAAAGAGCGCCAATAAAATGAGCGACCACGATTGCACGGTCGTGTGCGTGAAGTCCGGCCAGAAATACGTGTTGACCAGCGGCGACAAGGTCTATCAGATCGAAAACCAGAATTTCGCCGCGTTGGAGAAGAACGCCGGCAGCGCGGTTAAGGCGACCGGAACCGTAAGCGCCGATGGCAAGGCGATCACATTGAGGAAAATCGCGCCTGCCGCCAAGTAATCTGCTCGCACAGTGGCTACGGGACGGCGCACTCAGCTGAACGCCGCCCCAGCTTGAAAGAACACTGAAGGGAATCCACGAGATACAGAAGCACATGAAGGCAACCGGCCTTGAGCCGTCTCCCCAATGCTTCGTATTTCTCAGCCCGTTTCACAGGCCATTAACGAGGGCGCCCGGAAATACATGGGATTTCGGGAAGTCCGGTGCTGGCCATCTTCGTACTGCCCCGCGACACGCCGCCCATTCTGAAAGACAAACCCGAGCTGATCGCCGAATGGGAAGCGTACGAACTGGCGTGGGTCAGAGCTTTTAAAGACGGCAAACCCAATTGGACTGTGGATTGAGGGGCATTGGAATTTGCAGCCACTAACCGCAATGGAATCAATTCAGGCGGTGCGGCCCCCCGAATATCGGGGTATCAAAACACCTCGCGCAATCTGGAAGTTATTGACTATAACTGGTTTGAATGCGACCTAAAATGCCCCCGATTGCGTCAACTGCGAGGCCCTTTTGGAGGGGTGAACTCGGCCCGTTTTGCCGCGAGAAATCGACGCGAATCGGAGTGCTTAGCTTATGGCCAGTCTCACCGGTTTGCCGACGCGGCCGAGCATTTCCACCAGCGTATCGATGGTGAACTTGGCCGTCTTCTTGTTCACCACGTCGGATACGCGCGGGCGTGACACCATCAAGATTTCGGCGGCCTCAGCTTGCTTCAAATGATGCTCCGCAATCCAGACTGACAACTCCTCCATCAGTTGCTGCTTGAGCAATCGCGTGTCATTGATATGTTTGCGGGAAGCGGCATGCAGACGCTTGGCTTCGTCCGGCGCAAAACCTGGTTCCAGAAAGAGATTCGCGCCCGGTTTTGTCACATGCCGGATTTCGGTGTCGACGGTCATTTCTTTTCCTTTCTCGCAATAACGACGGCGCGATAGCGCGCCTCGGCAATTGCCTTGTCTTGCTTGCTGGTTGCCTGAGTCTTCTTCTGGAAGCGATGCAGAACATAGATTGCCTCCTCGAATTTGGCGACGTACATCATACGGTAGATGCCACTTGGACTGGTCCCCATTTTTGAGACAAACAGTTAAGACTCATTTTTCAGCGAATGGAGAATTGAGTCATGGGATTGTCACGCAGGCAGTTCACGCAGGAGTTTAAACTGGCCGCCGTCCGGCGGTTGGAACAAGGGGTATCGATTGCTGAGGTAGCGCGCGGGCTTGAGGTGAACCCGAATGTGCTGCATCGGTGGCGCCGGGAGTTTCGTCAGGGTCCGGGCAACGCATTTCCGGGCAACGGGAAGCAGCGCTGGAGCGAAGGCCGGGTGGCGGAACTGGAACGGAAGGTCGGCCAGCAGGCCCTGGAGATCGATTTTTTGAAGGGGTGCTTGCAGCACATCGAGGAGCAGCGGATGTTGCAGGCACTGACTGGAAATCCGCGGTCTTCAGGAAGATCAAAGAGGAAGTGAAAGCCGGCGGCGGACTGACGATCGAACGGATGGTGAAGCTGGCCCGGGTGAGCCGGGCCGGCTACTATCGGTTCGGCGAGAATGCGGAATCGGGCGCAGACTCCGATATGGATTTGCGCGATGCAATCCAGCGGATCGCACTGGAATGGCCGAGTTACGGACGGCGGCGTATCACCCGCGAGTTGCATCGCCGCGGATGGGAGGTGAACTGGAAACGGGTCTATCGGCTGATGGGCGAGGACAATC
>Ga0207695_10012848_pt1 | contig 10024 bp, 6 predicted proteins | sample KBSC54metaG_FD_184354 | JGI IMG/M metagenome (GOLD analysis project Ga0207695, IMG submission 184354) | Corn rhizosphere microbial communities from Kellogg Biological Station, Michigan, USA - KBS C5-4 metaG (SPAdes) (version 2) | ecosystem: Host-associated > Plants > Roots > Rhizosphere > Soil... | reverse complement strand
ACTCCATGACCCACGGCCGGATGCAGGATGCCAGGTAGTTCCACCGTCAATCGATACTTCCACTCCGCCGATCACGCCACCACCCGAGTCAGTGGCCGTGCCACTAATCATTATCGTCCCTCCGCTAGTCAGAACGGAGCCACTGGTCGGCCAAACAATGCTGGACGTAGGAGGCGCAGTGTCGGTTGAAGCAGTTGCTGGAGTCAGGCCAGGTCTCAATGTAGCCGGCTGGACTCCCATATCGGCAAACAAGTTCACCGTAGCTTGTTGCATGGCCGCGTTGGGGGCGGGATTGGTGAAGCCGAAGGGATTGTCGTGATTGCTGTCTAAGCCCCACGACCACTGCACTGTGCCCGCGCCAAACACCAGGCCGAGAGCGGTCTGGTTCGCCTGTCCAACGTTGTTATATTGCCGGTGCAAAGTGAGATGGTGTACTGCTGTCCCGGCGCCGTAGGTGCCACCCTGATCCAGTAACAAATCCGAGGTAAGGACGTGTGGCGAAGAAGTCGATAAGTCAAAGTTCCCGGCTGGACGCGCGCCGTTGTCGATGTCTTCATCCCACTCGTATCCTAAAGTTCCTTTCGGGAGCGTCGCGCTCGTGCCCGGGGCAAGAGTGGCCACGGTCGTATTCCGCCAAAACCGCATCTTGCCGTCGGTGTCCGGTACCTGAATCGAAAGATTGCCCGAATTGTCGGCACTCGGCCCATTCACCTCGAATAGTGTGCCGGTCAATGAGTTTTCCGGACGACCTCCATCAGCCTGGGGATGGGTGCCATCCCGCCAGGTACCCGTCCAAATCGGAGGGTCAAGAGGATCTACCGCCGCGGCAGCTGGTGGACTCGAACTTGGGCCAAGTGTCTCTTTGTAGCAAACTAATGTGCGATAGGGAGTGTTGGTTCCATCGACACTGTTTTCCCACCGCGTCTTCCAGAAAACTTCATTGCCACTGAAAAATGCGAGATTTACGCCGGCATTGCGGGCCGCTTCCACGTTGTTGCGGTGAGGTCCAGACCAATATTCATCATGCCCTACACTGAGATAAAGGTTATGGTTCTGAATTAAGTTTCCGAAACGCGCGGCGTCAACCCCTGTGAAGTAGGAGACGTCATAGCCATTCGACTCAAGCCAGCGAACCATCGGATACTCAGCGCCAAACACCCAAGTCGCCGATTCTGCTGCGAACCCACGTGTAATGAAAGGCCGGTTGTAACTGACCTTATATCCGCGCTGAGTTAGGTCAAATTGATCGCTCGGACCATATAAGCTCGATCCGTCATACCCGTTATAAGCCTGCCAGGATTCGTCGGCAGTCTGAAACAGAATTGCGGAAGAGCTGGCGTCGTTGCGCACCACGAAAACTATGTGACTGTCTCCCCCAGTATCGCGTCTGACCAGATGTGCGAAATAAATACCAGAAGCTGCATTGGCGGGAACCTGCCACGAAGCCGAAACCGCCCAGTTTCCACAGTCGACAAGACCTGTAATTGAATCAGTCAAACATGCAGGCTGTGACTGTGGCAGTTGTGCCGACGGCTGGATCGTAGTGATGAGCCGAGCGCCCATCCCTGCGTAGTAACCCATCCGATAAATTTCAATGTTATAAGCGCTGGCATTGGTATCAATCTTAAAATTCACGATCTGGCCAACATTGACGCTTATATCCGTGGCAAACCCCTGGATCGAAGGGTCCCCGGCTCCGTCCACGTCCCATTGACTTGAAGGATTGCCCGTCAAACAATTTTCCGCCTCAATTCGGTTTGCGGGCGTTGCGCAGCTGCCAAAAGCGGAGACTGAAAGGGAGGCTAACAGGGCGATCCCTCCGATCCAGGATAGTGAGCGTTTAATGACTTTCATATTGGAAGTAGTCAGAACAGTTTGTTGGAAATGTGAGAGATGAACTAATCGGCTGCGGCAACGTTCGACGTGTTAAGAAGTGCAGTAGACGGGAAATGTTCGTCTCGCAAGCTAATCACGCGGCCGTTCTGCTCGATCGAACGTTGTGCGGCTTCGAGCAGGCGAACCACTCGATATCCGGCGTAACCATCGCTAAGCGGAGCACGCTTCTCATTGATGGATGCAACAAATTCTTTCGCCATTAAACGAAGCGCTTCGCTGGTGTCGAGTTGCGGCGCCAGCATGTCTCCGTTGCGATATCCGGTGAGCATCTTCTCGCGGCGTTCGGGGTCTTGGGTTTGCACGACTCCCTTGTCGTAAACCTTGATTTTTTCGCTGTTCTCTGTGTCGTCATACACCACCATCTTTTTGCTGCCGCCAACTAGGGTTCGTCGAACTTTCACGGGAGCCAGCCAGTTCACATGGAAGTGGGCAATGAGGTTTCCTTCAAATTGCACGGTGACATAGGCGATGTTTTCGTGAGGCGTGTTGAGATGCTTCACTCCAGTCGCCGAGATGGCAATCGGTTCCCGCTCGAACAGGTAATCCATGATGGAAAGATCGTGCGGGGCGAGGTCCCAGAGAACGTTGATATCGCTTTGCACCAGGCCCAGGCTGATGCGGACAGAATCGAAGTAGAGCAGTTGGCCGATTTCGCCGGAATCCACCATCGCCTTCATGCGGCGCACGGCGCCGGTATACAAGAAGGTATGGTCCACCATCAGGATCTTGCCCTTTGATTCCGCCAGTTCGATCAAATCCAGCACCTGCGCACTGCTCTGGGCCAGCGGCTTTTCGACCAGTACGTGTTTTCCGGCCTGCAGCGCCTGTTTCGCAAACGGATAATGGGTTGAGACCGGAGTCGCCAGTACCACAGCGTCGACCCGCGGATCCGCCAGCACCTCGCTGAAACTCTGGGTTACTTCAATAGACGGATAGCGGCGCTTTGCTCTGGTGAGAGAGCGCGAATCAAAGTCGCACACCATTACAACCTCGGCTTCCTCCAGTTCGCAGAAATTTCGCAGCAGGTTCTGGCCCCAATATCCGCAGCCAACCACGGCGATTTTCAGATTAGACATAAGTTCATTCTCCAGATTGAATTTTTATTTGTGATTTGCTTGCGGAGGAGGTCAGACTAAGGTTGTACCGGAAGCCGATAGTAGTAATCGCTTTGAGCTGACTTGGCAGAACAGTTCAAAATCGCTCCCAAAAGTTTCGTGGACTCGATGGCCTCAAGTCCACGCTTGAGATGTTCTCTTTCGCTGGTTCCCTGACGGGCTACCAGCAAAACACCGTCGGCCATGCGCATCCAGACGCTGGTGTCGGCTAGTGGCAACACTGGCGGCGAATCGATGATTACCCAATCGAACCAGGACGTCAGTTGGTCGATCAGGCCAGCCAGTCTTCCCGATTGCATGGCTTCCAGGGGATTGCGCGGGGAATTGCCGGCCGGCAGGACCCACAAGCCGGCATCTTCGAGATGATAAATACTCGTCATCGGACTGCGCTCGCCTTGTAACCACTCGCTGAGCCCAGGAGTTTTGCCCAATCCAAATAGTCGCGCCACCGACGGGCGACGCAGATCGCCGTCAAGCAGCAACGTCTTCTGATGCGTTCTCCGCGCCAACGTGCAGGCCAGGTTGGCGGCAACCATGCTCTTCCCTTCTTGCGGAATCGTGCTGGTGATCAGCACCTTTTTCAGCGGACGGGTTTGCTGTAATTGGCGAAGGCGCACGCCCAGAAAGCGGAACTTTTCTGCCGCCAGGCTATCCTTGTCGGTAACCGAGACCACCCGGCTTTGTGGCGGGACCAATGCCTTCAAACTCTGGAACTGGCTGAACTGGTCCACACCATGTTGAGTTATGGGTAGCTCAGTTGGAAACGTGCATTTGTTCTCGGCGTTCCGAGACAGAGCAACATCCAACGACTGCCTCATTCCCGCAAGAGCCGCTATGTCGACTGGCAACGATGGTTCATCCAGGATCGCCGCACTTGCGCGTTCGGCTGCCGTCTTGCGCTCGGTTGCTTCCAGCAGCTGGGTGGCCAACAACGCCGAAGGCAACTCTATGCCGCTGTCTTCGCCGACTGATTTTTGTAGTGCGTCAAATATGTGGCTCATGCTTGTCGAACTCGAGTTCCAAGGGGCAAGGAATCTAAATCACGGGTGAGAGGTTTCTGCATGGAGCCGTACAGGTCCAGCAGAATCTTTGCCGCTCGCTGCAGATCAATCTCTCCAGCGCTACCCTTTTCATCTTCGGCTGGACGGATCACGTTCAGGCGAAAATCTCGAGCAACTTCATCGATGATTTCAGGCATGACGCTGGGTAACTGCTTGGCGTAGCACGATAAAAGTGCATTCTCGCAAATGGTGTTGATCAGACGAGGTATGCCGCGCGAGTGGCGATACACTGCTGCGATCGTTTTCGTGGGAAAGAGAATTTCAGCGTGCGAATTGGCGCTGACCAAGCGCAGGCGGCTCTCAATGTAACCCCGCGTATCTTCGTGGTCTAACGGCTCCAGGTGAGAGCGGATCGCGATTCTTTGTTTCAGCTGCGTCAGCTTGGCCGAATCCAGTTTGTCGTCCAGCTCAGGCTGTCCCACGAGTACGATTTGCAACAGTTTGTGTTCCGGGGTTTCGAGATTAGTAAGCAAGCGAACTTCTTCGAGGGCCTCTACGGAAAGATGATGGGCTTCATCCACGATCAGCACCGTCGTAAGCCCCTTCAGTCCACGATTGACCACAAAATTGCAGAGGTCGAACAGCAGCTCACCCTTATTCTTGCCTGCGGTCGGCAGGCCCAAATCATTGAGGATGTACTGCAGAAACTCAGTAGGCGAAAGACGGCTGCTGAACAGGTACGCATAGGTAACATCTTTGCTTTGCTTAAGCAACTGGAGCAGACATCGGAGTAACAGAGTCTTGCCCGTGCCGACTGGACCGGTTAGCACTATGAAGCCTTTGCGCCAGCGCACTCCGTAGTAGAGAGCAGCCAGGGCCTCATTGTGCCGCTTGGTCGAAAACAAAAATGACGGGTCCGGAGTAATGTCAAATGGACCGCGTTTCAGGTTGTAAAAGCTTTCGTACATGAGGTAAACCTAGCCGCGCAAAAAGCTGAACACGGATCCGGCAAAAATGCTGACCAGTACTATCGCGGCCGTAGCCCATCCCAACCACATCTTCTTCTTGGCGCTTCGTTCGTCAAATAGCGTAATGATCATGGGAATCTCTGAGATCACAGGCACCGGCATCATCTCCTGGATTTCCTTCTCGCTGTAGAGCCGGTCATCCAGCATCTCGAAACCTGCAACCACGCCGGCCCCCAAGGCCAGACCGGCCGCTAAGCCGATCCCGCAAAACTTCAAGCGGTTCGGGAAATCAGGTTTCGACGGCAAGCTCGGCGGATCGATAATGCGGAAACGCTCGCCTTGCTGCAACAACTCCATGCTGGTAGCCATCGCGGATTCGTTCTTCTTCTTGAGAAGATCATCGTAGTTAGCTTTCGACTGGTCGTAGCCTCGGGTCAGGTCTGCCAGTTGCTGCTCGCGCATTGGCTCCTGATTGAGTCTTGTCTGGTAATCTGCGATTTTGTTCTTTAGGTCTGTTACCGCGTGTTCGCGGTTCGAAATCTCGAATTCATTGGCCTGCAGCTGGCTCTGAATTTGCGCCATGGGAGACGGAGTTCCATTTGCATTCATCGTCTCCGGAGCTGATGAGGCCGAGCTATTGTCGTTCTGAGCGGCGACGCTCCTCGCCTTCAAGTCAGTGAGGATCTGCTGGCGCATCCTTTCGGTTTTGGCAACTTGCTCCTTCAGTTTGCGAACATCGGGATGCCGCTCGGTATACCGTGAGCTGAGATCGGCCAATTGACTTTTCAGCTTTTGCAGTTCTTCATCCAACGCAGGCAATCCCACCGGGGATCCATCAGCAGCTTTCGGCGATGCCTGCAAGGCGCGATATTGATCTACCAGCGTTTGCAGATATGCATGCTGCTGCTTGGCAGCGTTGATCGCATCGGCCTCGGATTGTAACTGACCCTGTAGCCCACTCAGAATTTGTAGATTCGTCCCCAACTGTCCGGGCAGTTCACCCATATGCTGGCTCTTGAACTCCCGCACTTTTTCTTCCTGCTCGGCTAGGCTTCTTCTCGCGGTCTCGAGCTGATCGACTAAAAACTTGGTAGTACCTTCCGATTCCTGCTGCCTGGCTTCGAGGTTCTCATTAATAAAGAGATTGGTCAGTTCGCTAGTCGCCTGCTGTGCGGTGTAAGCATCTCCAGAAGAGTAATAAATGTTAAAGGCGGTGACCCGGCTGGATGCGTCCTTCACCAGTTCAATATCAATATCCTTGCGCATGCGCTCGACTTTTTCATCCGCATTCGCCTGCGCTCCGGGATATAAATGGAGTTCATCGATAATGTGCAACAGGCGCGTGCGGCTCAGGATCTGCTGTGTTATGTTCTGCAATCTTCCCTGGACGTCGTCGGAGACGTTTGGAGTCACATAATCTTTTGGCATCGTTTGTTGTTCGACCAGAATCAACGTGCCCGATTTGTAGCGTGGCGCTAGGAACCAACTCGATCCCCACACCGCCAGCCATCCCAGAAATAAAGGGATCAGAAAGTGAAAATGGCGGCGCCGCGCGATGTCCAGTATCTGGTCCGGCTTCAACCCGCCGGAGCTCTGTTCTTCGATATCTTGGGTCATTGACGTCATGTTGAAGGTTTATCTTCCGAGGGGCCGGGCAAACTGATAGGAAACCGACACCCACCCGCGGTTTGTATCTGGCGCGCTTGATACCGCGCTGATGTTGCTATAACTCTGGTGCAATCTGGAATATCCCAAACCTAGTTCGAAATGCTCGCCCAGTTGCCGGTCGATCGAAACCGTTCCTGTAATTGAGTGGCCACTACCGTTGAATCCGCCTACCGCTTGTAACAATCCGGTATCCAGAAGCCGGTTGCTGGCATATTGCCCTTCGAAGCCGCCACTCATCGTACGGCTGAGTTGACGGCGCACCGAAATCGTTCCCGCGTCCTGATGCACCGCGCCGATAAGGCCCCCGCCCGGTGCAATCTTCCGCGAATAGCTGATGGCAAAATTGGTCTGCCGTTCTTGCCAAGCCAAACTTGCTCCTGCTGCTGGGGACCATGCACGCAAGGTCGGCGTAACCGATTCTTGCGTATTTGAGTATTGCGGCCCGCCAAAAAAGGAAAGCGAAACTGTCGGCTTCAGATAGATCGAATAGAAGAGCATCAGGCCGTTGGTGGTGGTTTGGGCTCGGAATCCGACGGGGTAAGCAAGCAGCATCTGGTATTCATATGTCGCTCCGACGTAGTGCCTTCCGGATAAGCGGTGGGTATAGAACACCGAACCGCCTCTTGAGCCAGAATCGTAGAGTCCCGGAACTTCCGCCGGGTTCGAGTAATGCAGATTGGTAAAGGTTCCGCTGACTCCCACCATGGCATTGAGACCAAACTGATACCTCAGCTGCGCCGTTCCCGTATTGCTGAGTTGGTCCGCAACCGGTGCAAATACCGTTACTGGCGAAACCTGCCCGGAACCGAACACTGCGCTTTCGAAACCATTCGGCTGGCTCAGCAGGTTAGATGACTTGCGAAACGAATCGACCAGGCTCAGAGTCACGTGCGGGCTTAAGCGATATGAAATATTCAGACCGGCATTCTCGTCAGCTTCGTTTCGATCACTGGTGTGCTGATAAAAAGTGAAGCCGGGATTAAACGTCAGAGTCGAGTGCAGTCGCGATGTAGTCTGATCCAACGCGATGAAAGGCGCAATCGCATAGCTCTCATCACTGACCGGGCGAGCGCTCACGCCACCAAGCAGGTTGTCGGTGTAGGTCGAAGTTACCGAGACTCCCGTCCGCAGGTAATTTGACCGGGCTTCAGATCCAGTCACCGTCGGATACGATTCAGCGCTCACCGGAGGCGGAACTGACATTTGCGGGTCGTTCGCCGCAGTCAAGGGATCGCTGGCTGTGGCCGGATCACTCTGCGACCAAAGCGGCATGACCGCCAGCAGGATCAAAACGAAGATAGATGTCCGAGTAATCATCTCAACCTACGGGATAACAATAGTGTCATTCGGCTGAAGCTTAATGTTCTGATCCGGGTTCTTGCCCTTCACCACATCCTTGTAGTTGAAAGGCAGCCGCGATTCCGTGCCGTTCGGATTGTGGCGGAGAACGTAGACCGATTTCTGCTTGGCGAAGTCGCGGAAACCGCCTGCTGCAGCAATGGCGTCCAAAACCGTCGAGGAATTAGTCAATGAGTACGACCCTGGCTTGCTTACCATGCCAAGAATATTGAACTTCTGACTGTTAATCTGCTGGACGATGACTGTCACTTCCGGCTCAGAAATATAGCTCTGTAACTTACTTGCGATGTCCTGCTCCAATTTCAGCGGAGTTAGTCCCGAGGCTTGAATTTCTCCAGCCAGCGGTAGAGATATCTTTCCATCGGAACGTACCGGTACAGAACGTGAAACGTCCGGCTCTTTCCATACATTGATCGCGAGCACGTCATTAGCTCCGATGACGAAACTGTCATCATGCGGCTTGCTGACTTCGGCAGCTACCGGCTGGCTGAGGGAAGCGACAGCTACGGGCACGTCGGCCTTCGTGTTCGCCGGCAGCGCATTTTGCGCCCACATCCCAATGGGAGCCACGATACTGAAGAGAAGAACTGCATCTTTGAGGACACTTCGAAGATTGGATCTCATAAATACTCCGTTAAATTCGGGACTGCTTAAGGCAGTTCCTGCTAGTTGGCTTTGTCTTTGAGCGGATTGCCATTCCCCTTGAGTCCATTCCCGTTCACAAACGGAAGCGAGAATGGATCCGAGGAACTCATCCGATATTGCTCAATTTTGTACAGCATGGTCCGGTAGCTGACCTTGAGCATCCGGGCTGCTGCCTTGCGATTCCAACCAGTTCTTTCAAGCGCGGCGGCAATGGCATTACGTTCAGCTTGGGATTTCACATCACGAATCAGTGACTTGAGGGATTTGCCATTCGGGTCCTCATATTCATTCTTCGCCCCGCCCATTCCGTTATGCGGAGTCATGCGAGTTGAAGCATTGCCTGCCGATCCCCGTTTGCCAGGCGCTGACACATTGAGTTCTGCGTCCCCGATCATCAGGTAACGTTTGACAAAATTTTCCAACTCCCTCACGTTGCCGGGCCAGGAATAATGCTGACACTCACTCAATATTTCGGGCGAAAACTCGCGTGCGGGAAGGCCATAATGCCTGGCCAGCTTGTGCATGAAATGTTGCAGTAGTATCTGAATCTCATCTCTGCGCTGGCGGAGGGCTGGCACATGGACGGTGAAGGCGCTGAGCCGGTAATACAGGTCCTCGCGAAGTTTGTTCTCCGACGGAGCGCGTTCGATATTGACATCGCTCGAGACCAGGACTCGCACATCGACATCAATGTAACTGGCGGTTCCGGGCTTTAGAAATTGCTTCTCTTGCAGGACCTGAAGAAGTCTTTCCTGCAAACCGATCGGCATCTCAACAATTTCATCCAGGAAAATGGTCCCCTTGTCGCAGAGTTCCAGCTTTCCGACAACCGAAGGCTCGTCTCTCCTCGCCAGGCGCCCGCCGTAACCGAATAATTCTTTCTCCAGGAGATCTCCGGGCAATGCAGCACAGTTGACCTTGAGAAACCTGAAACCGGAGCGGACAGAAAGTTTGTGGATCAGGCGGGCAGTTGTCTCTCGGCCGGTTCCGGGTTCACCAACAATAAGGACGGGCACATCCGCCTGAGAGAGCAACTCCGCCTGGGCGCGAAGTTTCTGCATCACCGGGCTTGCGCCAACGAAGAACGCCTCTTCGCCCAGTACTTCCACGTCGTCGCTGGCGCAATCGCGTATAGCAACAGGGTGGGCAGGAGTAAGATGTCGCCGAATTGCGCTTTCGAGTTGCTGCTCGTCAAATGGCCGCACCAGGAAATCCTGCGCGCCAAGCCTTACCGCTTCTTTTTCCCGGCCAATATCCTCTACGTAAGAGAGCAAAATAATCGGCAGTTCAGGGCGCAACCGGCGCAGCCACCGCAGAACGTGCAAAGCGTCGGCATCGCCCCGGGGCAAATCGAGCAGCAACAAGTCAGGCA
>Ga0207695_10012847_pt1 | contig 10025 bp, 8 predicted proteins | sample KBSC54metaG_FD_184354 | JGI IMG/M metagenome (GOLD analysis project Ga0207695, IMG submission 184354) | Corn rhizosphere microbial communities from Kellogg Biological Station, Michigan, USA - KBS C5-4 metaG (SPAdes) (version 2) | ecosystem: Host-associated > Plants > Roots > Rhizosphere > Soil... | reverse complement strand
CTCCATCTTCGGCCGCGCCACTCCCGTGGAGCTGGAATACAACCAGGTCGAAAAGACCACCTGAGGTCGGCGCTGGATTGGGACACGAAGACCACGAAGGTCACAAAGACCACGAAGGGCGCTTCGATATCCCGGCCGAGGTGGAGGCAATCGGGCGCGAGCTTGTAGACGCCGCGGTCAAGGTTCATCGCGTTCTGGGGCCGGGGCTCCTCGAATCCGCGTATGAGCAATGCCTCGCCCACGAGCTAAGCATGCGCGGCATCGGTGTGCGCCGCCAAGTGGTCCTGCCCATCGAGTTCGAAGGTCTGCGGCTGGACGCCGGGTATCGTCTCGACATGGTGCTCGCCGGAACCGTAGTGGTTGAAGTGAAGGCTATCGAGGCGCTCTCGCGCCTCCATGAAGCGCAACTCCTCACCTATCTCAGGTTGTCTGGGCTTCGGTTGGGTTATCTGCTGAATTTCAATGCCGTTCAGCTAAGGCATGGGCTTCGCCGTTTCGTTCGCTAGCTTCGTGGTCTTCGTGACCTTGGTGGTCTTCGTGTTCAAAATCGAACTCGCCGTTGTTTCCAAAGGTGGTTGCTGCTAAGAGCGCCGGCTTCGCGGTTCGTCCGTGAATTCAAATCCGTGGGAGGGGCTGCCCGGACCACGGCCACTTAAGGCGGCTTTGATCAGCCGTCGCATTGGAGACAGGCATGGCCAAGAAGATCTTGGGCTATATCAAGCTGCAGGTGCCCGCCGGCGCCGCGACGCCTTCGCCGCCCATCGGGCCGGCGCTGGGCCAACGCGGCGTCAACATCATGGGCTTCTGCAAGGAATTCAACGCCCGCACCGAGAAGGAACAGCGCGGCACCCCCTTGCCGACGGTGATCACCGTCTATCAGGACAAGAGCTTCACCTTCATCACCAAGACTCCGCCGGCGACCTACTACATCAAGCAGGCGATCGGCCTGAAGTCGGGCTCCAAGGAGCCTGGCCGCTCGGTGGCGGGCAAGATCACCCGCACCCAGCTGCGCGACATCGCGACGAAGAAGATGAAGGACCTGAACGCCAACGACGTCGAACAGGCCGCCAAGATCATCGAGGGCTCCGCCCGTTCGATGGGTCTTGAGATCGTGGAGCGCTAGGACATGGCTGTTTCCAAGCGCATCAAGGCCTGGACCGGCGACCGCACGGTCTCCCATCCGGTCGAAGAAGCCGTCAAGCTGGTCAAGGCCAACGCCAAGGCCAAGTTCGACGAGAGCGTCGAGATCGCCGTCAACCTGGGCGTCGACCCGCGCCACGCGGACCAGCAGGTCCGCGGCGTGGTCGCCCTGCCGTCCGGCACCGGCCGCGACGTCCGCGTCGCCGTCATCGCCAAGGACGCCAAGGCCGCCGAGGCCACCGCCGCCGGGGCCGACGTGGTCGGCGCCGAGGACCTGGTGGAGCGCATCCAGGGCGGCTTCATGGACTTCGACCGGGTGATCGCCACTCCCGACATGATGGCCCTCGTCGGCCGTCTCGGTAAGGTGCTGGGCCCCCGCGGCCTGATGCCGAACCCCAGGGTCGGTACGGTGACGCCCAACGTCGGCCAGGCCGTGAAGGACGCCAAGGGCGGCGCCATCGAGTTCCGCACCGAGAAGACCGGCATCATCCACGCCGGCATCGGCAAGGCGAGCTTCACCGAAGACGCCCTGCTGGCCAATGTGAAGGCGCTGGTGGACGCGCTCAACAAGGCCAAGCCCTCGGGCGCCAAGGGCGTCTACATCAAGAAGATCAGCCTCTCCTCGACCATGGGGCCCGGCTTCAAGGTGGATACGGCTTCGGCCGGCGCGTAGACCGCTCGACGCTGACAGGCTCTGAATCAGAGGGAGCCCGCGGCGACGCGGGCTCCCTGTTTCATGTCGGGAGGCCAGGATGGCCGACGTCACCCTCGAGATCGCCGGCCCCGAGCGCCGGGCGACCCTGGAGAACCTCTTCCAGCTCTACACCCATGACTTCTCCGACTTCTGGACCGATCGCGACGACGGCGAGCTGGAGGAAGACGGCCGCTTTGCGCAGTACGCCTACCTGGAAAGCTACTGGACCGATCCCGAGCGCACGCCGTTCCTGATCCGGGCCGGCGGGAACCTGGCGGGCTTCGCCTTGATCAACACCTTCGCGCATTCGGGCCTGCCGCTGGACCACGCGGTCGCCGAATTCTTCGTGGTCCGCAAGCATCGGCGGTCGGGCGTCGGCTTCGTGGCCGCGACCCGGATCATCGGCGTGCGCCCGGGCCAGTGGGAGTTGGCCGTGGCGCGTCGCAACACGGCCGCCTTGCCCTTCTGGCGTCGGGTCGCCTCGGCCATCGCCGGCCCAGCGGTCGAGGAGATCGATCGGGACGACGCCCTGTGGAACGGGCCTATCCTGCGCTTCAGGGCTTCCTGAGCGGTCGCCTGGCCTTGGCCTGGGGTTTCGGCGCCGGCTTGGTCGGCGCTGCGGCGGCCGGCGGGTCCGCATCGGGCTTTTCGATCAGCACCCGCGAGGAGATCAGGCGCGAGATCAGCACCTCCTGCCCATAGGCCCCGAGCCCGCCGAACTTGCCGGGCTCGACCGTCTGGCGGCCCACGAAGCGCAGGTGGTAGCGCCGGGTGATGCCGCCGCCGTCGCCCGGCCGGTCCTGCCAGCCGGAGAGCCACATGGCGTCGGCCGCCGTGGCCCCGTCCGGCCGGAAGACGCTGGTCTCATAGTCGTTGGTGTAGTCGCCTTCGAACACCTGCTCGGGACCAAGCTGGACGCCGCGCCAGGTCATGGGCTTGGTGTCCAGCGCATCCTGGCCTGAGGCGAGGCCGGCGGCCGCCAGAGAGCCTGCGAACGCGAGAAGGGTCAGGAGACGCATGGATGGCCCCAAAGCCGCTGGTCCTGCCGGCAGTTGAGTTTCCGCAGCACTTCCTGTAAAGCCCCGCGCTCCCGGGGTTTTCCCCCCGGGGAGTTCGTGGCCCTTCGGGGGCGCGATGGACGGGGCGCAGCCTACCCGCGCCCCATCCTGTCCAAGAACTGCGTAGCCGCCGGGGTCACCGGCGGCCGGAACGTGGAGGCGGGCCCGCCTTCAGCCGCAGGGAGACGGGAAGATGAGGTTTCGCCGGCCATCTTCGATGGGCGCGAGGCTGCGGCTTTCCATTCGGACAGGTGACTATCCGGCGTGCGCGTTCGCATGCGCCGAACCTTAAGTTGGAGACCGCAATGGACCGCGCTCAAAAGCAGGAAGCCATCGAGACGCTGAAGGGCGTGTTCGACGGCGCCGGCGCCGTGGTCGTGACCCACTACCTGGGTCTGACCGTTGCGGAAATGACCGATCTGCGGGGCCGCCTTCGTCAGGAAGGCGCCCAGCTGAAGGTGGTGAAGAACACTCTGGTGCAGAAGGCCTTGGACGGCTCGGTCGGCGAAGCGGGCGACGCCCTCTTCAAGGGCCCGGTCGCGATCGCCTATGCCCCGGACGCCGTCTCCGCCGCCAAGGTCGCGACCCAGTACGCCAAGGACAACGAGAAGTTCACCGTTGTCGGCGGCCTGATGGGTCAGCAGGTGCTGGACCAGGCCTCGATCAAGGCGCTCGCCGCCTTGCCGTCGCTCGACCAGCTCCGCGGCAAGATCATCGGCCTCCTGCAAGCTCCGGCGACCAAGATCGCCGGCGTCCTGCAGGCCCCGGCCGGCCAGCTCGCGCGTGTTGTCGGCGCCTACGCCGCCAAAGACGCCGCCTGATCGTCAATTTCGCGAAACACTCAAGAACCTCAAAGGAACATCACATGGCTAATCTCGACACCCTGGTGGACGAACTCTCCAAGCTGACCGTGCTGGAAGCGTCCGAGCTCTCCAAGAAGCTGGAAGAAAAGTGGGGCGTCTCCGCCGCCGCGCCGGTGGCCGTGGCCGCCGCTCCGGGCGCCGGCGGTGGCGCGGCTCCGGCCGAAGCCGCTGAAGAGCAGACCGAGTTCACCGTTGTCCTCACCGCCGGCGGCGACAAGAAGATCAACGTGATCAAGGAAGTCCGCTCGGTCCGTCCGGACCTCGGCCTGAAGGAAGCCAAGGACCTCGTGGAGGCCGCCCCGGCCAACGTGAAGGAAAACGTCTCCAAGCAGGAAGCCGAAGAGATCAAGAAGAAGCTCGAGGAAGCCGGCGCGTCCGTCTCCATCAAGTGACCGAGAGCGCCTTCAGGCGCTTCAAGTCATCCCGGCGAAAGCTGGGATCCAGAACAAGCGAAGGGTCGGAGAGCGATCTCCGGCCCTTTTTCTATGCGCGCCGGGCGGGGCCGATCAGGGCCTCTTCCGGCGCGGTCAGGCTGGAGTCGCGGGCGTGCGGCCGGTCCTTCTCCGGCATGCCGTTGATGGCGTAGACCAGCGTCCGCCCGTCGCGGCGGTTCCAGAAGAGGCCGGTAATCCAGCCGTAGGCGTCGCCGAAGTGGCCGCGCCAGTCGGCGGAACCCTTCCCGAAGAAGGCGTCGCCGGTGGGGCCTGGGCGTCCCAAGGGCGCTTCGCAGCCCAGGCCGTAGCTCTGCAGGAGGCCGCCGTCGATCTCGCCGTTGGGCCGGGCGGGATCGTAGGTCCAGGCGCGCGCCTGCATGGCCTCCAGCGCGGCGCGGGGGATCAGCTGGCGGCCCTTCCAGCGGCCGCCGGCCGCATAGAGGCGGGCCAGCGCGTCCATGTCCCCCAGGCTGAGCCGCAGGCCGCCCTGCGGGGAGAAGACGAAGCCGTTGTCGCCGACCCGGTAGTCGCCCTCGTCCAGGCCGGGCTGGTCGACCGGCCGGGTGAACGGCAGCTTCGGCGCGGGCGGGACGGGCGCGTCCACCTGCGCGACCCAGGCGCCGGCCTCGCGATGCAGGCCGGGCGCGGCGATGGACCGCTTGGCCTGGCTCACGCCGCTCCAGTTGTAGCCGATGTCCAGGCCCAATGGGGCGAAGAGCGCCCGCCGCATGCCCAGGTCGAACCGCTGGCCGGTCCGCCGCTCGAGGATCTGGGCGACTAGGGCGAAGTTCACGTCCGCATAGGCGAACCAGGCGCCGGGCGCGTGCTCCGGCGGCCCGAACCAGGCGCCGCCGTCATAATGCCGCCCACCCGCCTCGAAGGCTTCGGCGAGCCGGTGGCCGAGCGGCACGGGATAGGATGGACCGTTGCGCAGGCCGCTGGTGTGCGACAGCAGCATCCGCGGCGTGATCGGAACCTGCGCATAGGCTGGATGCCGCAGCCGGAAGCCGACCAGGTCCGAGGCGTCGGCGTCCAGGTCGAGGCCAGAGGAAAGCGCCATCGGCAGGAACACCGAGGTGGCGACCATCTTCGAGACCGACGCGACGCGGAACGGCCGGTCCAGGGTGAAGGCCTGTGCGCCTGCGACGCCGCCCACGGCGCGCAGGGCGACCGTGCTGTCGGGCCGCCGGGCGATCACGCCGGCGCAGGCCATCGGCGGGCCAACGGGCGGATTCAGCACGCGGAAAAGCGGCTCGGCGGCCGCGGAGGAACGGCCCCCCACGGCCAGGGTGGCGGCCAGGGCGCCCACAACGGTTCGGCGATCGGGATCGAGGCTCATGCCCGCCGACTTTCGCCCGCGCCGGGCCCACGGGGAAGGGCGCCGCGCGCCCAAGGACGAACTCCAGCCGCCAGCGACACGGATTCGCCTGATAGGGGAACCCGCGGCTCGTTCCACAGTTTGTGGTCAGCGCGACCAGCGCAGACTATCGGAAGCTAGCAGAAGCCCCCGGCGGCACACCGGGGCTGCAAGAAAAGGGCGGCGCCGGCTCTCCCCGGCGCCGCCCGATTTGCTGCGGCAAATTCTTTGCGTTGGGGGCTTCCCCTGAAGCGGGAAAAGTCCTATCTGAGCGGCTTCGCGAAATCACCCGAGTCCCGTGACGCGCCGCCGTGCGCTCCCGAGAGGCGGGTTTTCGCGCGTTAAATGTCCCGAGGCATGGTCCGCAGCCCTCCGACCATGCGAAGGGGCGCCCCTGGCGATACGAGGGGCCATCCAGCGTCCGGCCTTCCGCGAGGAAGGTTGAGGGTGGACGCAGGACACAAATGGCCGACGCGGGGAGTCCGTTCCCGAAGCGTCGCAAGGGACACAAATGGCGCAATCCTTCACCGGCAAGAAGCGGATCCGCAAGTCGTTCGGCCGCATCCCTGAAGCTGTCCAGATGCCGAACCTCATCGAGGTCCAGCGCTCCTCCTACGAACAGTTCCTGCAGCGCGAGACGCGCTCGGCGGACCGTCGGGACGAGGGTATCGAGGCGGTCTTCAAGTCGGTCTTCCCGATCAAGGACTTCAACGAGCGCGCCGTGCTCGAATACGTCTCCTACGAGTTCGAGGAGCCGAAGTACGACGTCGAGGAATGCGTCCAGCGCGACATGACCTACGCCGCGCCGCTGAAGGTGAAGCTGCGGCTCATCGTGTTCGAGACCGACGAGGAAACCGGCGCCCGCTCCGTGAAGGACATCAAGGAGCAGGACGTCTACATGGGCGACATCCCGCTGATGACGGAGAAGGGCACCTTCATCGTCAACGGCACCCAGCGGGTCATCGTCTCCCAGATGCACCGTTCGCCCGGCGTGTTCTTCGACCACGACAAGGGCAAGACCCACGCCTCGGGCAAGCTCCTGTTCGCCGCCCGCGTGATCCCCTACCGCGGCTCCTGGCTGGACTTCGAGTTCGACGCCAAGGACGTGGTCTATGTGCGCATCGACCGCCGCCGCAAGCTGCCGGCCACCACCTTCCTGATGGCGCTTGGGATGGACGGCGAGGAGATCCTCTCGACCTTCTACAACACCCTGACCTACGCCAAGCGCGTGGAGAAGAAGGGCAAGCCCGGCGGTTGGGCCACGGCCTACCAGCCCGAGCGCTGGCGCGGGGTGAAGCCGGAATTCGCGCTGATCGACGCCGACACCGGCGAAGAGATCGCGCCGGCCGGCACCAAGATCTCGGCCCGCAACGCCAAGAAGTTCGCCGACGCGGGCCTGAAGACCCTGCTGCTGGCGCCCGAGGCGCTGACCGGCAAGTACCTGGCCAAGGACCTGGTGAATTTCAAGACGGGGGAGATCTATGCCGAGGCCGGCGACGAGTTGAACCCGGAGCTGCTGGCGGCCCTGGAAGAGCAGGGCTTCGACAGCCTCGAGGTGCTCGACATCGACGACGTCACTGTCGGCGCCTACATCCGCAACACGCTGCGGGTGGACAAGAACACCGCCCGTGAGGACGCGCTGTTCGACATCTACCGGGTCATGCGCCCGGGCGAGCCGCCGACGGTGGAAGCCGCCGAGGCGATGTTCAAGTCGCTGTTCTTCGATTCCGAGCGCTACGACCTGTCCTCGGTCGGCCGGGTGAAGATGAACATGCGCCTGGAGCTGGACTGCCCCGACGACGTGCGCGTGATCCGCAAGGACGACGTGCTGGCGGTGCTGAAGACGCTGGTCGGCCTGCGCGACGGCCGCGGCGAGATCGACGACATCGACAACCTCGGCAACCGCCGGGTGCGCTCGGTGGGCGAGCTGCTGGAAAACCAGTACCGCGTCGGCCTGCTGCGGATGGAACGCGCCATCAAGGAGCGCATGAGCTCGGTCGATATCGACACGGTCATGCCGCACGACCTGATCAATGCGAAGCCGGCGGCCGCGGCCGTGCGGGAGTTCTTCGGCTCCTCGCAGCTCTCGCAGTTCATGGACCAGACCAACCCGCTGTCGGAGATCACCCACAAGCGCCGCCTCTCGGCGCTGGGCCCGGGCGGCCTGACGCGCGAGCGCGCGGGCTTCGAGGTTCGCGACGTGCACCCGACCCACTACGGCCGGATCTGCCCGATCGAGACGCCGGAAGGCCCGAACATCGGCCTCATCAACTCGCTTGCCACCCACGCGGTGGTGAACAAGTACGGCTTCATCGAAAGCCCCTACCGGCGGATCAAGGACGGCAAGACCACCGAAGAGGTCGTCTACATGTCGGCCATGGAAGAGGCCAAGCACGTCATCGCCCAGGCCAACATCAAGCTGGACAAGGGCCGCATCGTCGAGGACCTGGTCCCCGGGCGGATCAACGGCGAGCCCTCCTTGCTCCCCAGGGCCGACGTCGACCTGATGGACGTCTCGCCGAAGCAGGTGGTGTCCGTCGCGGCCTCGCTGATCCCGTTCCTGGAGAACGATGACGCCAACCGCGCGCTCATGGGCTCCAACATGCAGAAGCAGGCCGTGCCGCTCATCCAGACGGATGCGCCGCTGGTGGGCACCGGCATGGAAGCCATCGTGGCGGTGGATTCCGGCGCCGTGGTCGTCGCCCGTCGCCCCGGCGCGGTGGAGCAGATCGACGGCACCCGCATCGTGGTCCGCGCGACGGAAGAGACCGACCCGACCAAGCCCGGCGTCGACATCTACCGGCTGCAGAAGTTCCAGCGCTCCAACACCTCCACCTGCATCAACCAGCGTCCGCTGGTGCGGGTGGGCGACCGCGTGGCGGCCGGCGACGTGATCGCCGACGGCCCGTCGACGGAGCTGGGCGAACTGGCTCTGGGGCGGAACACCCTCGTCGCCTTCATGCCCTGGAACGGCTACAACTTCGAAGACTCGATCCTGATCTCCGAGCGCATCGTGCGCGACGACATCTTCACCTCGATCCACATCGAGGAGTTCGAGGTCATGGCCCGCGACACCAAGCTGGGCCCGGAAGAGATCACCCGCGACATCCCCAACGTCGGCGAGGAAGCGCTGCGCAACCTCGACGAGGCGGGCATCGTTGCGATCGGCGCCGAGGTGCTGCCGGGCGACATCCTGGTGGGCAAGGTGACGCCCAAGGGCGAAAGCCCGATGACCCCGGAAGAGAAGCTGCTGCGGGCCATCTTCGGCGAGAAGGCCTCCGATGTCCGCGACACCTCCCTGCGCCTGCCTCCGGGCGTCGCCGGGACCATCGTCGAGGTCCGGGTGTTCAACCGGCACGGCGTCGACAAGGACGAGCGCGCTCTGGCCATCGAACGCGCCGAGATCGACCGCCTGGGCAAGGACCGCGACGACGAGTTCGCGATCCTGAACCGCAACATGACCTCGCGCCTGCGGAGCCTCCTGGTGGGCAAGGTCGCCGTCTCGGGCCCCAAGGGCCTGGGCCGCGGCAAGATCGACGCCGACAAGCTGGAAGAGATCTCGCCCGGCCTCTGGTGGCAGATCGCGCTGGAGAACGAGAAGGCCATGGGCGAGCTGGAGGCCATGCGCCGCCAGTTCGACGAGGCCCGCAAGCGCCTCGACCGCCGCTTCGAGGACAAGGTCGACAAGCTGCAGCGCGGCGACGAGCTGCCGCCCGGCGTGATGAAGATGGTCAAGGTGTTCGTGGCGGTGAAGCGCAAGCTGCAGCCGGGCGACAAGATGGCCGGCCGTCACGGCAACAAGGGGGTGATCTCCAAGATCCTGCCGATCGAGGACATGCCCTACCTGGAAGACGGCACCCACGTGGACATCGTGCTGAACCCGCTGGGTGTGCCCAGCCGCATGAATGTCGGCCAGATCTTCGAGACCCACCTGGGCTGGGCGTCCGCCGGCCTCGGCCGGCAGGTCGCCGAGCTGATGGAGGCCTGGCAGAACGGCGGCCAGCGCAAGGCGCTGATCGACTATCTGGTGGGCACCTACGGCAAGGAAGAAGAGCTGCCGGACAACGACGAAGAGCTCCTCGAGCTGGCCCGGAACCTGTCGAAGGGCATCCCCTTCGCCACCCCGGTGTTCGACGGCGCCCACATCGACGACATCGAGAACCTGCTGCAGAAGGCCGGTCTCGACCGCTCGGGCCAGTCGTACCTCTACGACGGCCAGACCGGCGAGCGCTTCAAGCGTCCGGTGACCGTCGGCTACATCTACATGCTGAAGCTGCACCACCTGGTGGACGACAAGATCCACGCCCGCTCGATCGGCCCGTACTCCCTCGTCACCCAGCAGCCGCTGGGCGGCAAGGCGCAGTTCGGCGGCCAGCGCTTCGGGGAAATGGAGGTCTGGGCCCTGGAAGCCTACGGCGCCGCCTACACCCTGCAGGAGATGCTGACCGTGAAGTCGGACGACGTGGCCGGCCGCACCAA
>Ga0207695_10012845_pt1 | contig 10025 bp, 12 predicted proteins | sample KBSC54metaG_FD_184354 | JGI IMG/M metagenome (GOLD analysis project Ga0207695, IMG submission 184354) | Corn rhizosphere microbial communities from Kellogg Biological Station, Michigan, USA - KBS C5-4 metaG (SPAdes) (version 2) | ecosystem: Host-associated > Plants > Roots > Rhizosphere > Soil... | reverse complement strand
TCATAAAAAAATTAAAGTCATGGCAACAATAACAAAATGGTCTATCGACCCAATGCACTCAGAAGTACAGTTTAAAGTAAAACACCTTGTAATTTCAACAGTTAGCGGTTTCTTCAAAAGCTTTGAAGGCTCATTGGAAACTGAAAGCGATGATTTCGAAAATGCAGACATTACTTTCGCACTGAACATCGACAGTATTGATACTAACCAAACACAAAGGGACGAGCACTTAAAATCAGCAGAATTTTTTGATGCTGCCCAATACCCACAAATAACTTTCAAATCAACGTCGTTTACAAAAGTCGATGATGAAGAGTACGAATTGAAAGGTGACCTGACCATTAAAGGCGTTACCAAACCAGTTACACTGGCTGCAGAATTCGGCGGCTCGACCGACGATTTCTATGGCAACACAAAAGCAGGTTTTGAAGTGACCGGCAAAATTAACCGGAAAGAATTTGGTTTAACCTGGGATGGTGTTACTGAAGCGGGATCGATTGTAGTAGGTGAGGATATTAAATTGCTGATCAATATCCAGTTTGCAAAACAGAAATAAAGGTTGATTAGGTTTATTGTGTTGAAAAGGTTGATTAGGTTCGGCCTTTATAAAAAAGCCATTTGTTAACGCGAATGGCTTTTTGCTTTACAACCTTTTTGAAGGTATCTTTGTTATGTAGTTATGCTAATTAAAATATACCCCGAAAACCCAAACCCGAAAGCCATTGAACAAGTGGTGGAAGTGCTGCGTAAAGGCGGGCTGATAATTTACCCCACCGATACAGTTTACGGCCTGGGCTGCGATATAACCAATCACCGGGCTATTGAGGCTATTTGTAAAATAAGGAACATTAAGCCCGACAAGGCTAACTTCTCGTTTATTTGCTACGATTTAAGCCATATATCCGATTATATTAAGCCAATTGATAACCATACCTTCCGGGTGCTAAAAAAAGCCCTTCCGGGGCCGTTTACGTTTATTTTTAATGCTAACCATAACGTACCCAAGCTGCTGAGCTCTAACAAAAAAACGGTGGGTATCAGGGTACCTGACAATGATATTGCCCGCGAAATTGTGAAACAACTCGGCAACCCGATCCTGTCAACATCAATAAAAGATGATGACGAGATTATTGAATACTCCACCGACCCGGAATTAATACATGAAAAATATGAGGACCTGGTTGACCTGGTGATTGATGGCGGTTATGGCGAAAATATTCCTTCAACTGTAGTTGATTGTACCAGTGGTGATTTTGAGGTAATTCGTGAGGGTAAGGGGGAGTTGGAATTGTATTTATAGTTTCGGATGAATATTTTTAAATTCGGTCAATAAAGAAGATTGAATGATTGACATTCTTGTTCCGGTTATGACGACGCTTTTGGTGTTTATGTCATCCGTGCTTGCCAGAATAGCTACAACGCTATTTCATGAATTAGGACATGGTATCCCAGCTATGATTTTCACCAAAGAAAAAGTCAACGTTTTTTTGGGCTCTTATGGCGATGTCGAAAAGTCAAAACATTTGGCGTTTGGAAATAAATTGAGCATTTATTTTATGCTAAATCCATTGAAATGGAGTGGCGGCATGGCACAACATGGTAATAATAATTTAACTACGCTTAAGAACCTTGTTATTCTCTCGTTTGGACCTCTTTGTTCATTGTTTTTGGCCACGATAGCTATTTGGGTCATCTACTCATTTAATCTGCACGGCTTTCTCAAACTCCTTTCAATAGTATTTTTAATTTCTGCCATATTCGACTTAAGAAACCTGTACCCGAATGGCACTCCAATTAAACTTTATGACGGTACATGCACTTACCGCGATGGGTATCAAATCCTAAGGCTGATTAGGTACAGAGGCGACAAAAATATGCTTGCAAAAGCTTATGAAATGTATAATAGTAAAGATTACCGTGGCGTAATTAGCTTATTTGAAATGATAAATCCCGGCTACATTGACCAAAGTATACTTCCTGTAATTATTTCAGCATATTGCATGAATAACGACTATCAAAACGGCAAGAAGTTTTATACCTCATTGCTTAAAAACATCGATTCGCAATATCTGGACTCTAATGCTTTCTTTTACCTGGGCTTGATCGAATCCCGTTTAGGCGATAATGATTTAGCCATGGATTTTTACAACAAATCAATTGAATTGGACCATAGAAACACAAATAGTATTTCAAATCGTGGATATACATTTACTCTATTACGACATTACGAAGAAGCTATCAACGACTTTGACGCGGTTATTGCAATTGAACCTGAATCAGCTTATGCATTTGCTAATAGGGGTTACGCTAAAATTAAATCAGGCTTAAAAGAAGAAGGATTGACAGAGATTAATAAAGCGATTAGTTTGGATAATACAAATTCGTATGCTTACCGAAACCTTGGACTATACTATTTCGACGAAGGAAATTACCGGGATGCTGCCACAAATTTTCAATTGGCGTATAATTTAGACAGCAATACGCATATGATTGAAGAATTTAAAAAAATGGCTGCGGATAAATTAAGTATTACGGCCTGATCCCCTTCACAAACCCCTCAATCTTGTCTAGGTACCCTTCTGTCCCCAGAAGCTTTACAAACGCACTGCCCACAATGGCCCCAGCAGCATATTCGCAGGCTTTGCTGAACGATTTGTTATCTGAAATACCGAAGCCAATTATCGCCGGGTTTTTCAACTGCATCGCTTTAATTCGTTTGTAATAATCCTCGATATTAACCGATACCTGCAAATTACCACCTGTAATTGATGATGACGATAGCAGGTAAATAAAACTGTTACTCAATTCATCAATCTTGCGGATACGATCTTCGGAGGTTTGTGGCGTTACCAGGAATATATTGCTTAGCCCATGGGTTTTAAAATATCCGGCATATAAGGTTTCATATTCGTACATCGGTAAATCAGGCACAATAACACCGTCGACGCCAACTTCGGCTGCTTTTTTGCAGAAACGTTCCACGCCGTATTGTATCATTGGGTTGGCATAGCCCATCAGCAGGGTGGGGATGTTAACCCGTTTACGCAGATCAACCAACTGCTCAAACAACAGGTTTAGCGTCATGCCGTTTTCCAGTGCTTTTTCGGAGCTGTGCTGGATGGTCGGACCGTCGGCCACAGGATCGGAGTAGGGGAAACCAACTTCCAGGAAATCAACCCCAGCCTTTTCCAAAGCTTCGGCAATATCAAGCGTTGTATTAATTTCCGGGAAACCGGCTGTATAATATATGGATAACAGGTTATCCTTTTTTGTGGCGAATAATTTATTGAGACGGTTCATGTTTTAGTCGATAATCCATAGACCATAGTCCATGGGAGAATTATTTTAAGTCAATAGTCCATAGACCATGGTCCATGGCAGAAAAGTCATTTTTAGTCGATAATTTGCTATGGTCTATGGTCCATCGACCATGGACTTTCTCAATATCCAAAATATTTAATATACGTATCCAAATCCTTATCTCCCCGGCCTGATATGCAGATAACTACATTATCTTTTTTGTCAAACTTCATCTTTTCAAGCTGAGCAAGGGCATGGGCTGTTTCAATTGCGGGGATAATACCTTCCAACTGGCAACATAACAAGCCGGCCTGTAAAGCTTCATCATCGGTAACGCTTACATATTGCGCGCGGTTTATTTTGTAAAGGTGCGCATGCTGAGGACCTATGCCGGGGTAATCCAGACCGGCAGATATTGAATAAGGTTCAACGACCTGGCCATCATCTGTTTGCATTAGTATGGTGCGGCTACCGTGTAGCACGCCTTCTTTGCCAAGGAATGTTGTGGCTGCGGAATGCCCACTGTCGACACCCTTGCCGGCTGCTTCAACTGCTACCAGTTTCACCTGTTCATCATCCAGGAAGTGATAAAACATACCCATTGCATTGCTGCCACCGCCTACACAGGCCATTACGTATTGTGGTAACTCGTTGCCGGTATGTTCCAGCAGTTGTTTTTTGGTTTCGAATGAAATTACAGATTGAAAACGCGCCACCATATCCGGGTAAGGATAGGGGCCTACTACTGAGCCAATTATGTAATGCGTATCAACCGGGTTACCGATCCAATCGCGCAGGGCCTCGTTGGTGGCGTCCTTTAATGTCTTACTGCCGGATACAGCAGGTACAACCTTTGCGCCAAGCATTTTCATGCGCGACACATTGGGTGCTTGTCTTGCCATATCAATTTCGCCCATATAAACCACGCACTCAATACCCATCAAAGCGCAAACTGTAGCAGTCGCTACGCCATGTTGTCCGGCGCCGGTTTCGGCAATTATGCGTTTTTTGCCGAGACGCTTAGCTAAAAGTATCTGACCTATAGCGTTATTTATTTTATGCGAACCGGTGTGGTTTAAGTCCTCACGCTTAAAAAATATGTTTGCGCCATATTTTTCTGAATATCGTTTGGCATGGTACAATGGCGAAGGCCGCCCTACGTAATCCTTTAAAAGCTGGTTAAATTCGGCTTTAAATTCGTCGTCGTTAATAATGCTTAAATATTGCTGACGCAACTCTTCCACGTTAGGATAAAGCATTTCGGGTATGTATGCCCCTCCGAAATCGCCATAGTATCCTTGTTCATTAACCCCGTATTTCATTAGTATGTGCTTTGTTTAATGATGCTGAATGCCTTTTCTAATTTATCAATGTTTTTTAACGCCGGCGATATTTCAAATTTGCTGTTAAGATCAACCCCGTAAAACTTCGGGTGATCGATCTTTAAAGCATCTTCAATATTATCCGGGCCAAGTCCGCCACTTACAAAAAACGGAACTTCCAAATCGTATTTATCTAAAATGTTCCAATCGAACGTTTGCCCCGAGCCGCCGTGGCTGTCCGTTTTAGTATCAAATAAAAACAGGTCGACCTTGTTTTTATATTTATCCAATTGTTTAAAATCGAATTCACTGTTTACGCCGAAAGCTTTTATTACGATGGCTTCGTTCCTGAGCGCTTTACAGAAATCGGGGCTTTCATCGCCATGCAACTGTATGAAGTCGAAATTGTATTTATCAACCAGTTTGCTGATGTTTTCAAGACTTTCGTTTACAAAAACCGCCACTTTGTTTATGGTTGATGGAATATCTGCCAGTGCTTCAGCCGGTAAGTTACCCACAAAGCGCGGCGACTTGTCATAAAATATAAAGCCAAGGTAGTCAGGGTTTAAAGCCGCCACTGCTTTTATATTACCAGCATCCCGCATCCCACAAACTTTTATCTTCATTAGTTGGCTATTAATATTTTAAAGCTGTTTAAAGCTTTTTTGCTGATCAATGATTCTTCGGCCTCATAAAAACAATCGGCAAAGCTGGCTTGAGGCTTTATGGTGTTTATTGCAAGCGCTGCATTGCATAAAACCACGTTACTTTGTGCAGGCGTTGCTTCGTTATTGAGCACCTTCATGAAAATATCTGCCGATTCGCTAATAGTGCTGCCACCTAAAATTTCATTGGGATCAAGCCTCGTAAAACCAAGGCTTTCAATGCTGTTTATTTTTTCGCCGGCAGCAGAGAACGTTTTAAAATCGCAGGTGAGTGAGACTTCGTCATATCCTTCCAAGGCGTTAAGTATGGTATATTTTACGTCCGATTTTTGATATAAATAAGCGTATATCCGGGCGAGTTCCAAATTAAAGACCCCAACCAACTGGTTTTTTGGTTTTGCCGGGTTGACCAAAGGACCAAGCATATTAAAAAAGGTTTTTACGGCAAGCTCGCGCCGAATAGGCGCCACGGTCTTCATAGCCGGGTGAAACAATGGTGCGTGTAAGAAGCAGATATTGGCTTTATCAATGTTGGTCTTAAGCTTATCTGTATCATTTGTAAACACACTGCCCAAAAACTCCATTACGTTTGATGATCCGCATCCCGACGAAACCCCATAATTACCATGTTTGGCTACTTTGTAACCAGCGCCAGCGACTACAAACGAGGCAAGGGTTGAGATATTAAATGTATCCTTACCATCGCCGCCCGTTCCGCAAAGGTCAATTACTTCGCCCGTTTCCAGATCAATAGGTAAGCATAGCTCCAGCATTGCATCACGAAAACCCTCCAGTTCGTTGACGGTAATACTGCGCATGCAATAGGCCGTCATAAATGCAGCCATTTGCGAGTTGTTGTACTTACCCTGTGCAATAGCCGTCAAAATTTCCTTCGACTGCTCGCGGGTAAATGTTTTGTGTTCAAATAAATGGTTTAATATCGCTTTCATAAGCCCCTAACCCCTAAAGGGGAATTTGTGATGGTTAACTAAAATTTTATGTTCATCCCCAAAAATACTCCCCTTTAGGGGTTGGGGGCAAAAAAAGAAGGGCTGCCGTGTATGGCAACCCTTCTGTATATTTTTTAAAAAACAAAAAATGGAATTGCCTTACGATTACCCGTTAAGCCACCACCAATTGTTGTTTAATATATTTGCTTTCATTTTGTGCCACAAATATGGAAATAGTTTTTACTAAAAGCAAGCAGAATGATATTTTTACAAAAGTTGATAAATACTGCACACTATTATGGTTAAAAAAGAGCGCAAAATAAACCCTGAGGACGACCTTGGCTTTGGCCCGCAGCCGGTTATAAAAAACCAGCCGCTGATGAATAAAGATGGGTCGCCGAACGTGCGAAGGGTGGGGCTGCCTTTTTTCAATACTTCAAACAACTACCATACTTTAATAACCATGAGCTGGACCCGGTTCTGGCTGCTGGTGTTGAGCGGATATTTGGTGCTCAATATTATTTTCGCTTTTATTTATATGTCGTTTGGGCCAAATAGTCTCGACGGCACGTCCGGTAATACGCAATTTTCCCATTTTATGGATTGCTTCTTTTTCTCGGCGCAAACCATATCGACGGTTGGGTACGGGCATATTAGCCCGAAGGGGATGGCGACAAACAGCGTTGCCGCTTTGGAATCGATGATGGGATTGCTTGCTTTCGCTTTGGCCACAGGTTTGTTATACGGGCGCTTTTCGCGGCCGTCGGCACAAATTATTTACAGCAAAAATATTATCGTGGCGCCTTATGGCGATAAAGGTAAAGGGATAATGTTCCGCCTGGCAAACCTGCGCCGCAATATGCTGATTGATTTGGACATTGAGATTATCTTCTCGTATAACGATACAGTTGATGGTAAAGTAGTACGCCGGTTCTATCCCCTGGAGCTTGAACGGCGTAAAGTGAGCGTGCTTACCTTAAACTGGACAATTGTACACCCGCTCGACGAAAATAGTCCACTGAATGATATGAGTAAAGAAGATTTAATTAAGTCAGAAGCAGGCTTTGCAATTTTATTAAGGGCGTTTGATGACACTTTTTCGCAAACTGTTCACTCGCGTACTCAATACCAGGCTCATGAAATTGTTTGGGGTGCTAAGTTTAAACCGGCTTTTGACAGGGATGAAGACGGTCGCATAGTTTTGGATTTGAGTAAAATCAGTGACCATGTACCATTTGAGCTGGAAAAGATTGGGGAGGACTGACAAAAATGTTTATTTCAATAGCGAATTCCGTTCTTTCTTCATCTTATTATAAACCAGCTTATCCAGCAATCCCGGGAAGAGCTTTCCAATCAGCACCGTTAATTTTCCTTCGCCGGTCATAATCAACGTACGGCTACGGTTTTCAACGCCGTTGGCAATGATTTGGGCAACTTTTTCGCTGGTCATCATGCTTTGCTCGTTGAGTGTGCTTTCGCGTTGTTCCCGGCCATTTTTATCTAAAGCCGTATTGCGAATATTTGACGCAGTAAAGCCGGGGCAGGCGGTCATCACATGTAGGCCGGTTTTTAAATTCTCAATCCTTAATGCGTCCAGGAATCCATTCATCGCAAATTTTGATGCGGAATAACCTGTGCGACCAGGTAAGCCTTTATAGCCCGCAATTGACGATACGCCAACTATGCTGCCTTGTGTTTTTAATATATGCGGCAGGGCATACTTTGTACAATAAACAGTGCCCCAGAAGTTTACGTCCATTACCGATTTTAGTACTTTAATACTGGAATCATTAAAAAGCGCCCGCATTGATATACCGGCATTGTTAATTAGTATATCGATATGGTCGAAGGTAATAAGGGCTTGCTTTATCAATAAATCGCAGTCTTCTTCAATAGTCACATCGCACTGTACAGCTATGGCCTTTACATTATATTGTTGTTCAATCTGTTGGGCAATTGTGCATAAATTAACAAAGTGCCGCGCGCCCAACACCAGGTTTGCACCGCGTTTGGCAAATTCTATGGCAAGTGATTTACCGATGCCCGAGGAGGCGCCGGTTATGATGATGACTTTGTTGGCGAGATTCATGTGTGGTAGCTTAAAGGTCGATATCTATGTTTTTAATGATACCTTTTATTGTTTTGTCGTCGATGGTATCGAGGTCACCTTTATCGTAAATAGTCAGTAAATAAACTTCCTTATTTGAGGTTATAATATAAGTTATTACCCTGGCGCCGCCGCTTTTCCCGGCGCCTTTGCTTCTAATAGCAATCCTGATTTTATATGTGTTATTGCCTAGCGATTTTCCACTTGCAGGCTCATTCGAAAGTGTGAGATTGAGTTCAACAAGCTCAGCTTTCAATGAAGGATATTTTTTAATAAGTTTTTTAGCTTCCTTCTTGAACTTATCCGTGGGGATAACATTAAAGCTCATTCAGGAAATCGGTTAAAGTTTGCTTTTTTTCGGTAGAGTTTTTCAACAACGCTACTTCTTCAAAAGCTTCAATTAAATCCGATTTGATTTTTAGGGTTTGCTCGTATCTTTTGAGCCGTGCCAACACCTTTTCCCAGTCAGTTAATGACAACTGCACAGCTTGGGGTTTGCCGTTTACATCACTTAAATATTGAAGTGCTAATTTCATGTACCAAATTTAAGAATTTTATTTCTGATGGTACAACTAACAATTATCCTTTAAGGTTTTATGCCACAAACTATCGTGAATTATCAACCCTCATACCCCGACGGCACCATTTGCGGCACCCCTTTTACCTTAATGTCAGGCACTTTTATCAGGTACTTAAAGGCAAAAATGAACATAGCGCCGTAAAAATACTTAATGTATTCCCAACTGAATGACGCTTGCTTTTGGCTTTCGAAGTTGATAATGTATGTTTTTGGATAGTAGTAGTTTTTGTAGCCTGCAAGCCGTAGCCTGTATGACAAATCGATATTGGCCCCGAACATAAAAAAGCGCTCGTCGAATAAACCCACTTCGCTTAAGGCCGACTTACGGAGCATCATGCACGCACCATTTAAAATGTCAATTTCAGCTTCGCGGAACTCTTCAACCCAATCTTTACGATTGCGATCGTAAAGCCTTGTTTTTGAAAGATGCTTGGCGAAGCCAATAAGTTTTAAAAACGTGCCCCAAGCAGGAGTAAGGCCATGGATCGATTCGGGTAAAAAGCGCCCCTGCGGGCTAAGCATCCTGATGCTCATACCACCGGCATCAGCATGACTATCCATAAACGCAATCATTTTCTCAACAGAGTCTTTGATCGCTAAAGTATCCGCACTGACTAATAAAATGTACTCGCCTGTACAAAGCTGCAAAGCCTGGTTATTTGCTTTCGCTATACCCTCATTTTCGCTGTTTGCTATAACCTGTATCTTCGGAAAGCTGGTTGCCAGCATCTCCAATGAATGGTCTGTCGATGCGTTATCAACTACAATTAATTCATGATCAATATGTTTACAGGCCTCAATTAAGGAAGTAATCGACTGCTTCAGCAATATGCGTGTATTATGATTAACAACAATTATGGATAGGTTCATACCGGTTCGACAGTTTAATTATTATAAGGATTAAGCACTGCTGTAATTTTTTTTCGCACACTTTATCTTCAAAATAATTAGCACCAAAAGGTATGCCACAGGTAAACGGGATAAACGATATGTGGAAACTTTACCTTGTTGTGTAAATTATCAGGTGTTTTTTACTGTTTATCAGCATTTTATGAGCCTGATCTGTTCGCTTTAAGGTGATTTATGACGTTCACCCTGTAT
>Ga0207695_10012844_pt1 | contig 10025 bp, 10 predicted proteins | sample KBSC54metaG_FD_184354 | JGI IMG/M metagenome (GOLD analysis project Ga0207695, IMG submission 184354) | Corn rhizosphere microbial communities from Kellogg Biological Station, Michigan, USA - KBS C5-4 metaG (SPAdes) (version 2) | ecosystem: Host-associated > Plants > Roots > Rhizosphere > Soil... | reverse complement strand
GGGCCGACAGCTTCGAGAAGCTGCAGCTCGTGCCGCTCCTGATCATCACGCCGCTCACGTTCCTCGGCGGCAGCTTCTATTCGGTCGACATGCTGCCGCCCGCGTGGCGCGTCATCACGCTGTTCAACCCGATCGTGTATCTGGTCAGCGGCTTCCGCTGGTCGTTCTACGGGCTCGCCGACGTGCATGTGTGGATCAGCCTCGCCGCAACCGGGCTGTTCCTCGTGATCCTGCTCGCGATCGTCGCGTGGATGTTCCGCACCGGATACAAGCTGAAGAACTGACGCCAACCGACTCATCCCGCGCCGCCCGCCAATGACGCATTTGGGCAAGCAGGCGGCGCTTTTCCTCTGATGCGGCATTTTGTGGTCGCGTCTACTGAATATCGAAGCATCGGGGCCTTGGAGCATGCGCTGCGAGGCCCTTTTTCATTTCAGAGGACGCCAATGCCCGCCGCCACCGCTCCCGCCTCCGCCGCCGCCCGGCTCGAACGCCTGCCGTTCTCCGGCTATCACAAGCGGATCTTCTTCATCATCGCGATCGCGTTTTTCTTCGACTCGGTCGATCTCGGCACGATGACGTTCGTGCTCGGCTCGATCCGCAAGGAGTTCGGGCTGTCGACCGCGGCCGCCGGCCTCGTTGCGAGCGCAAGCTTCTTCGGGATGGTGCTCGGCGCGGCCGTCGCCGGCCTGCTCGCCGACCGCTTCGGCCGCCGGCCGGTGTTCCAGTGGAGCATGGTGCTGTGGGGCGCCGCGTCGTACCTGTGCTCGACCGCACAGAGCGTCGACGCGCTGATCGTCTACCGCGTGCTGCTCGGGATCGGGATGGGGATGGAATTCCCGGTCGCGCAGACGCTGCTGTCCGAATTCGTGCCGACCGAGAAGCGCGGCCGCCTGATCGCGCTGATGGACGGCTTCTGGCCGCTCGGCTTCATCACGGCCGGCGTCGTCGCGTACTTCGTGCTGCCGCAGTTCGGCTGGCGCACGGTGTTCGCGCTGCTCGCGATTCCCGCGGTGTTCGTGCTCGTCGTGCGCCGCATCGTGCCCGAATCGCCGCGCTGGCTCGAACATGCGGGCCGGCACGCGGAAGCCGACACGGTGATGCACGCGATCGAGGCGAAGGTGATGCGCTCGGCCGGCGTCGCGACGCTGCCGCCGCCGTCGCGGCTCGCCGAACCGGTGGCCACGCGCGGTCGCGGCGCGCTGCGCGAGATCTGGAGCGGCGTGTACCGCCGCCGCACGGTGATGGTGTGGCTGCTGTGGTTCTTCGCGCTGCTCGGCTTCTACGGCCTCACGTCGTGGCTCGGCGCGCTACTGCAGCAGGCCGGCTTCGAAGTCACGAAATCGGTGTTCTACACGGTGCTGATCTCGCTCGGCGGCGTGCCGGGCTTCCTGTGCGCCGCGTGGCTCGTCGAACGTTGGGGGCGCAAGCCGACCTGCATCGCGTCGCTGATCGGCGGTGGTGCGATGGCGTACGCATACGGCCAGAGCGCGCTGTACGGCGGCAGCATGGCGCTGCTGATCGGTACGGGCCTCGCGATGCAGTTCTTCCTGTTCGGGATGTGGGCCGCGCTGTACACATACACGCCCGAACTGTACGGCACCGGCGCGCGCGCGACGGGCTCGGGCTTCGCGTCGGCGATCGGGCGCGTCGGCTCGCTGATCGGGCCTTACGTGGTGGGCGTCGTGCTGCCCGTGTTCGGCCAGGGCGGCGTGTTCACGCTCGGCGCGCTATCGTTCATCGCGGCCGCGGTCGCCGTGTGGACGCTCGGGATCGAGACGAAGGGCCTCGCGCTGGAGCAGTTGGCGGCCGGCGACGAAGCCGGCGGCAGCGGCCGGTATCCGGGGGCGGCAATGGACGAGGTGTCCTGATCCGCGGATCGGATGGCGATTTTCTTTCAGGCCGGGAAGGCGTTCGGCGCCGACGACGAAGCAACGGACGACCCGCTGCCGGCGATCGTCGATTCGATCGAGCGCTCGGACTACCTGCCGTCGCTCGCGCACCTGGCGAGCGCGCTGCGCCATATCCAGGCGCTCGATCTCGACATCATCCTGCCGATGCACGGGCCGGCCATCACGCAAGACATCCCGCGCGTGCTGGCCGGTGCGATTGCGTATTGCGAGGCGGCGGCCGCGTAACGCACGCAGGCGGCGATGCAAGCGTTGATATGACGGATGCCGGTCAGGCGCCGGTGACGACGAACTCTTCGGCCGCCTTGCGCTGGACCGCGGCCATCACCGCCAGCTCGCGCTTGCTGCGCGCGTCGGAGGACACGACGCCCGTCGCGTGCTTCGCCTTCGCGCCCAGCGGGAAAAACACGAACGACGCGCCGTCCGGGGCGGACGGCTCGGCACGCAGGCGTTTGTTCAGGATTTTCAGGTATTTCTTCTTCGAGACTTCTTTAGCAGCCATGGCACCCTCCGCGTAAACGTGGTGAGGATCAGCATACCAGTTTTGACGGGGCGCTCCGCGGCAGCGCCCGCCGGTTCGCCCGTTATCGAAAATTCTTCGTGCACGATGTCGATTCGCGCCATTCTCGCGCGTCGTATTGTCGTAACCGATCGTTTTGCCGTCGGCACGACCAGCGGCAACCCCCGATTCCCGTTCAAGGAGATACGACAATGCGCGTCATGGTAATCGTCAAGGCGACCGCCGATTCCGAGTCCTCCCGGATGCCCGACACCGAAATGCTGGCCGCGATGGGCCGCTTCAACGAAGAACTGGTGAAAGCCGGCATCCTGCTCGCCGCCGACGGGTTGCACCCGAGCAGCCGCGGCAAGCGCGTGCACTTTTCCGGCAAGAACCGCACCGTCATCGACGGCCCGTTCGCCGAAACGAAGGAACTTGTCGCGGGCTACTGGCTGTGGCAGGTCAAATCGATGGAAGAAGCCGTCGAATGGGTCAAGCGCTGCCCGAATCCGATGCCCGGCGACTCCGACATCGAGATCCGGCCGCTGTTCGAGCTCGAGGAATTCGGCGACGACTTCACGCCGGAGCTGCAACAGCAGGAAGCGCGCATACGCGCGGAAATCGACGCCCGGCAGAAATCCTGACCGGCGGGCGGGCGCATCGTGTGTGCGATGTGTGCGCCGCCCGCCTGACAAACCCGTAGGATTCGCCGAAATATGGTTGAAAGGTGCGGTTGCTAGAGTCGTCCGAACAGGGTTTTCCCGGTGCCCCGGCGCCGGACAGGGTCGACACATGCAAGGATCGATGCACCTGGCACGCGCCTTCTGGCTGCTTCTGCTGCTCGCCGTCACGAGCCCTGCCTTCGCGTTTCATGCGCGGGTCGTCGCGATCCCGAGCGCCGCGATGAGCGAAACGCTCAGGGCGACCGTCGTGCTGCCCGACGACTACGCACACGCCAACCGCAACGGCGAACGCTATCCGGTCGTCTATCTGCTGCACGGCTCGGGCGGCGACCATACCGACTGGACGTCGAACACGCATATCGCCGCGCTGGCCGACCGCTACCGCGTGATCCTCGTGATGCCCGACGGCGGACACGAAAGCTGGTACATCGACAGCCCGTTCGATTCGGGCAGCCGCTACGAAACCTTCGTCGGCGACGAAGTCGTGTCCTACGTCGATTCGCACTTCCGCACGATCGCGACGCAGCGCGCCCGCGCGATCACCGGGCTCAGCATGGGCGGCTTCGGCGCGCTGCGCATCGCGCTCGACCGGCCCGACACGTTCGGCGCGGTCGGCAGCATCAGCGGCGCGGTCGATCCTCGCTGCTGCGAGGACGAGCCGGGCATCGACCACGTATTCGGCGATCCCGGCCGCCATCCGTCGTTCTGGAACCGCAATGCGATCGTCGAAAGCGCTCGTACGTTCGTGCGCGCCCATCTCGACGTGACGATCGATTGCGGCCGCGACGACGCGCTCGTCGGCTCCAACCGCACGCTGCACGAACGGCTCGTCGCGCTCGGCGTGCCGCACGACTACGCGGAGCGGCCCGGCGGCCATACTTGGGATTACTGGGCGAATGCAATCCGCTACCAGATGCGGTTCTTCGCGGCGTCGTTCCAGCATCGCGGCTACGCGTTCCATCCGGCACCCCCTGCACCGGGCATGACGCGCGCGGGCTGACGCGCGCGCCGCGCGCAGTGGCGCAACGCGGTTCAACGGTATCGATTCGATGCGGTCGGATTGAACGACAGACGTGCCGAACAGCAGCCGGCAACAGAAAGAAAGTGCGCCGATCGACGCGACTAAAGCGGCAACGCCTGGATCAGATCTGGCGCGCCGCGTCGGCACTCACCACGCGATCGAAGACTTCCTGCGCACGCGCCAGCTCGTCGAGCGCGCGATCGAGGCGCGACATCGCGCGTGCGTATTCGGCCGACGAGACGTCGTCGTCGCTTTCGCCGCGTACCGCTCGAAAGGCCTGATCGACGTTGCGCGTCGCTTCGACGAAGCGTTGCGCGGCCCGGGCTTCCCGCGAACAGATATGGGTCGACATCGACACTTCTCCCTCAGGATTGCAGTGTGAAGCAAGCCGACGCTCAGTGTGCGTGGTGCGCATGTCGGCGGCATGAACCACGACCCATCGATCGTCGACGCATCGGCCGCCGCGCAGCGCGCTTCGTGCCGATTGTCCCCCTGCGCTCGCCGATCCGCTACGGCGAGATTGCAACAAATTCTTGTGCAACCTGCTCCGCGCCTGCCGTCACGCGCGCCCGATGCGCGGATGCGCAAGGCCGCCGAACGCAGCTGCCTCGCCCGGCGACAGGTCGAACAGATCGCCGGTGAGATCGCGCGGATGCTCGACCGCCGGCCGGCTGCGCAATCGCGCCGCATGCGCGGGTGCGACATACGCGGCCGCGGTTTCGATCGGCGGTACGTCGAACAGGTCGCGCGTGACGCCGCGCACGGCATCCGTCGGCGAACGGCCGCGCAAGCGCGCAACCAGCTCGACGAAGCGATCGAAATCGCCTGCGCGCGTCGCCTTGTTCACTTCCGCGAGATCGCGCGCCTTCAGCACGCACGGCTGCGCGAGCCGCACGAAATACGGCGCTTCGAGCTCGACCGACAGCGCGAGCGGATAGCTCCTTCCCGTCTGCTCCTTCGCGCGCCCGACGCAATCGACCACGGCCGCGCCCTGTGCGGCGCCAAGCGGCTTGCCGGTGCTCACGCTGCGCAGGTGATCGGGAAACACGCGCAACTGCGTGCCGACCGTCAGCGCGGTGGACGACGCGCACACGAGCGCGTAGTGCTGTTCGCGGCGACGGCCCGACGGCAGCGTCGAGCGGCTCGCGATGAACGTGTGCGGCGGAAGCGGCCGCACCTGACCGCTCGCATCGACCCATGCATTCCACAGCAGCGCGTCCTTGCGCTCGCTCGCGCGCGGACGCGATGCGACCGGCGAAAACAGCGCGAGCAGAGAGCCCGTGCGATGCGCGGCGACTTGCGCGCTGCTGCCGAGCGGCTGGTTGATGCCCCACAGAAAACGCCCGCCCCCGAGCCGGCGCTCCCATTCCTTGCGGAGCACGACGGTCGGCAGTTCCTCGCCGGACTCGGTACCGATCTTCGTCCAGCAGAACGTGGGAGGGAGATGTTTCAGTGTCATCGACTTTCTCGGGATACAGCCTCGCTGGTGACAGCAAGCCCATTCAACAACCGTAACTGTATAGGTATAATGCATCGCATGGAAGCCCCGGACCACGATTTTCCTGTACAAGACCTGTTACGCCGTCTGATGGCGGACACGCGCTCGTCCAGCGAAATTGCGCGACTTTCCGGGGTCAGCCAGCCGACCGTCTCGCGCCTTCGGTTGTCGAACGGGCATCGGCTGCGCCGCAGCGGGCCATTCAACAAGCTATGCAGTTTCTACGGCGTCGATACCGGCCCGGTGCGCCGCCGTTACAACGATCTGCTGCGCGACGCGATCGTCGACGCATGGGACGGCTCCGACGAGCACGGGCGCGCGCTGTTGGTCGTGATTCAGGGATTGAAGGATCTGCAGGCGAAAGCCGACGAACGGTGACGGCGCGCATGCGTTCATGACGGCGTGACTGGAAGGAAGGCTGACGGCACGTAACGGGCGGGCGGTGGCGAATACGATTCGTCATCGCCCGTTTTGCGTCGGACGATGCGACACGGCGCAAGCGCAAGCACGTCGCCGTACATGCGCATCGCAATCGCGCCACACGTCCCCGTCGGCAACCCGCTGAAACTTTATTTACCGGCGGTTAAAAAAGTTTGACACGACGATTTCACTGAGATAAGTTTTGCGCAAGCTTCCGGAAAGCAAACGCGAACCGGCAAGCCATCACGATGCGCGGCGCGGCCGAAACCGCCGATTCGTTTCATTCCGTCGCCGCACGCGCGTCGCGTCGTGTTTCCGCAGCGCAGCACCGCAGCTCGCAACATCCCCGTTTCATCGAATGATGTCGTTCCGTTTCAGCTGGAAGGACGCGCGGCATGCTCCGTGCATTTGATTCGCAGTCCTGCGTGACGCGCATGCGTGGCGCTGCCGCTTTCCCGATGGTGCAGTTTCCTCTTCGTTGCAGGCAGTAATCGGCCCGGCCCGCAGGGGGTGTATCGCGGACCGGTCGTCCACACACAATCACAAGAACGAGGTCGGCAATGCAATTTCATTTCAGAGGATCGCGTCGCGCGTGGCTACCCGCGCTCGTCGCAGCGGCGACACTCGCCGCATGCGGCGGTGACGACGGCGGCAGCGTGGCGGGCGTATCCGCACTCGCGCAGAGTCAAGGTCAGGATCAACAGGGTGACAGCTCTGCCTCGGCAGACAACGCATCGGGGCGCGTGTCGCCTTCCGGCGTTCCGTATGCGAATCCTGCCAGCGGCGGACGCTACCGGCCGGTGATCAGCAACGGTCAGGTACAACCGTCGCTGTCCGGCGGCACGATCGAGGAGAACGCGTGGGTCGACACGCCGGTCGATTCCGACGGCGACGGTACGCGCGACCGCATTCACGTGCGCATCGTGCGTCCGTCCGAAACCGCAAACGGCGCGCGCACGCCGGTCATCGTGCTCGCGAGCCCGTACTACGCCGGGCTCGCCGACAGCCCCAACCACGACGTCGACGTCGAACTCGACGGCACGCCGCATCCCGCCGCGGCGGCAGCCGCGCCCGCCGGCGCATCCGCGCGGATCATGGCCGCCGCGCCGCAAGTCCGGATGCTGCAGCAGCTCGAAGCGGCCGCGGCCGGCCGCTCATGGATCGAAGGGTATTTCGTGCAGCGCGGCTTCACGATCGTCTATGCGGATTCGCTCGGCACCGCCGGTTCCGACGGCTGCCCGACGATCCTCACGCGCGACGAATCCGTCGCGATGGCGTCGGTGATCCGCTGGCTCGGCCGCGATGCGACCGCGAAGGATGCGAACGGCAAGCCGGTCGTCGCGAACTGGTCGACGGGCCACGTCGGCATGTACGGCGTGTCGTACGACGGCACGCTGCCGAAGATGGTCGCGAGCCTGCGCACGCGCGGGCTCGACGCGATCGTGCCGGTCGCCGGGCTGTCGAACATGTACGGCTACTACCGCTCGGGCGGGCTCGTGCGCGCGCCGGAGGGCTATCAGGGCGAGGACGTCGACGTCTATATCAAGGCGCTGCTGACGAATGCGCATCCGGAGCGCTGCACGCACCTGATCGACGAGGCGCTGCAGCAGGAAGACCGCAAGACCGGCAACTACTCGCCGTTCTGGGCCGCGCGTGATATTCCGACCGCGTACGCGGTCGCGCCGGCACTCGTCGCGCAAGGGCTGACCGACGACAACGTGCGCACCGACCAGTCGACGTCGTGGTATCTCGCGATGCGGCGTCAGGGCGTGCCGACGCAGCTGTGGCTGCATCGGCTGAAGCATACCGACCCGACCCGCGTGCCGGCGATGGCCGATGCGTGGACCGCGGAGGTGAACCGCTGGTTCACGCGCTACCTGATCGGCGTCGACAACGGCGTGGATCGCGATCCGCGCGCGGTGGTCGAGCAGGCCGACGGTACGCTGCTGAAAGAAGCGGACTGGGCCGCGCGGCACGCCACGCCGGTCGCGTATTTCGCGGGCGGCGACGGCGCCGGCACCGGCACGCTGCTGCGGATGCCGAGCGGCGGGCCGCTCGCGCGCTTCACCGACGATGCGTCGATCCCCGCGCTCACGCTGGCGAACGCCACGACCGGCGAGCATCGCGGCCGCTTCGAGACGGCCCCGTTCACGGCCGCGACGCGCCTGTCCGGCACCGCGACCGCACGCGTGCGGCTGACCTTCACCGGCGTCGCGAACGTGACGGCGCTGCTGGTCGATCGCGCGCCGGACGGCACGGCGACGATCGTCACGCGCGCATGGACCGATCCGCGCAATCGCTTGTCGGACTGGTTCTCGGAGCCCGTGCTGCCGGGGATGCCGTATGACCTGAAGCTGACGTTCATGCCGCGCGACTACAAGCTCGAAGCGGGTCACAAGCTCGGCCTCGTCGTGCTGTCGAGCGACAACGAGGCGACGCTGCGGCCGACACCGGGCACGGGTCTCGCGCTCGATCCGGCGGGCACGTCGGTCACGGTGCCGCTGGTGTCGTCCTGACGCTGTAATGTGGCCGCGCACCCCGTGCTTCGCTCGCGCGTTGCCCGGCGGTGCGCGGCTCATCGGTTCAGCCGAGCAACGCGTTGTTGCTCCGGCGCCGTGACGGCGTGCCGTTCCAGATCTCATTGTTCGTGCCGATTCTTGTTTCAGTACTGAACCTGCGCGATGAGGTCGAGATGCCGGCCGCGCACGCGCCGGTAGCGCATGTCCGAATAGGCGACGCCGATGCGCGTCGCCAGCGGATTCACATGGCCGCTTGCCGCCGTTCTGCAAAGCCCGGATCGACCGCGGCCTGACCACAGAACGGCACGCTCACAACGGTGTCAGCACCGCCTGCCCGGCAAAATGCCGGGCGGCATTGTCGAGAAACTGCTGGACCGACCGGTCAAGCGCCTCGGGCGACCAACCGCCCATATGCGGCGTCAGCACGATGTTGTCGAGACCGGTCAGCGCGCGCGGTGGCTCCGGCTCGCCTTCGTACACGTCGAGCCCCGCGCCCGCGATGCGTTTCTCGCGCAGCGCGTCCGCCAAAGCAGCGGTATCGACAACACTGCCGCGCGACACGTTGACGAGAAAGCCGCCGGGGCCGAGCGCGTCGAGCACCGCGCGATCGACCAGGTGCCGGGTGCCCGCGCCGCCCGGCGTCGCGACGATCAGGAAATCGGCCCACTGCGCGAGTGCGTCGAGCCGGTCGAAATAGCGGTATGGCGCAGCGTCCTTCGGCGAACGGCTGTGATAGCCGACCTCGATGTCGAAGCCGGCCGCACGGCGCGCGCACTTCTCGCCGATCTTGCCGAGCCCGACGATGCCAAGCTTCTTGCCCGATACGTTCGGCGGCATCGGCAGCCCTTCACGCCACACGCCCGCGCGCGTTTTCGCATCGAGCCGCACGACATCGCGCACCGTCGCGAGCAACAGCGCGAACGCGTGGTCGGCGACGCAATCGTCGTTGGTGCCGGCGCCCGTGACGACCGTGATGCCGCGCGCCTTCGCATGCGCGACGTCGATATGCTCGTAACCCGCGCCGAGCGCGCTCACGAACGTGAGCCGCGGAAGGCGGTCGATGTCGGCAGCGGCGAGGCCCGTGCTGCCGTTGGTCAGTACCGCGCGAATCGTGCCGCCGTGTTCGGCGATCGCGCGTTCGCGTTCTTCGGCGGTCGGGGCATGGCGCACGTCGAACGACGCGGCGATCTCGCGATGCGCTTCGCCGCGCAATGCGATGAGGACCAGCAGTTCTGGCTTCATGTCAGCAAGTGTCCGCAGGCGGGAACGGATTTCAGTGTAACAAGCCCGCATGATCGATGCGGGTAATCCCCACACGGGCTGTGGGCACGCCGCCGCACGCGGTTTGCCAAAGCCGGCTCAGTCAAGTAACTTTCGGCGTACGCCCCCGTCCTGGAGATTGGCCTCGATGAAACTCGCCCTGCCCGCCCGGATCCTGGGCCTCGCACTCGCCGCCGCCGTCGTCGCGCCCGGTG
>Ga0207695_10012838_pt1 | contig 10029 bp, 8 predicted proteins | sample KBSC54metaG_FD_184354 | JGI IMG/M metagenome (GOLD analysis project Ga0207695, IMG submission 184354) | Corn rhizosphere microbial communities from Kellogg Biological Station, Michigan, USA - KBS C5-4 metaG (SPAdes) (version 2) | ecosystem: Host-associated > Plants > Roots > Rhizosphere > Soil... | reverse complement strand
CGGCCTCTACGTGGACGTCGTCTCTGGGGAGCCCCTGTTCAGTTCGCTCGACAAATTCGATTCCGGCTGCGGCTGGCCCGCTTTTTCAAAACCGCTTCTTGAAGAAGAAGTCGTCGAGAAGAGCGACGTGAGTTTTGGCATGACCCGTGTCGAAGTCCGCTCCAAGACCGCCGATTCTCATCTCGGCCACGTCTTCGATGACGGCCCTGGCCCGACGCACCAGCGCTATTGCATCAACTCCGCCTCCCTCCGTTTCATCCCCGTCGAAGAAATGGAAAAAGCCGGCTACGGAAAATATCTCGAGCCCTTCATTAAGGCCGGGGTTTACAAACCTTCACCGAACGCACCCGCGAAGTAATACGAAGTACGGATGATAACTGATGGAACGGTCGCCACCCTTGACGCGCCCGAGAGATCTCCCTCTCCCCTTCGGAAGGGGAGAGGGTTGGGGTGAGGGGCTTTCGGTGATTTTGCTACACAATTGCCCGGCCACCACCCAACTCATCTAACCCTTCCCGCAACACCTATGACCACAGCATCCAGCTCCTGCAATGGTCCGAGGGGTCTGATGCGCTCCGAATCGGTTGAGACAACAGGCTCGCCAGCAGCCAGTTTGTAAACCACCACGCCATTGGTCGTCAGAATGAGCCCGCTGAATCGCCAGCCGGTTTCGTGCGTGCGCCGTTTGAAACCGAAGATATCTAGGAACGCATTGCCATAGCGCTTTGTCCGGATATTGCTCAACTCGATCTGATAGGCGTGCCCGCGCTCTTTGGCGTCGATGCACTCGTACACCGATGGATGCAGATCCGCCTTGGTGATGGCTGGATTCGGCATGAAATACCGCATCACGTCCACATAGGTGAGCGTCTTCACGTTTGGCGAATTGGCCGGGTCGAAGCCCAGCGACTTTAATTCACTAGTGTGCGTCTGATACGGCACAATCCTGTCGAACGACGCTTGCACCTGGGTGTAATTTGTAAAAACCGACTTCGAAATGACCCGCGTAGTGGGAAGAACAGAACATCCCCCGACCAGCACCAACAAGCCCGCGCCCGCCAATACCCCCAGACAACTCCGCTTCATAACTCAAACTTTCTTTACCGACGGCGACCCGCGCCCTGCTTTTGCGGAAAGCGCAGAGCACCGTCAACTACCGTGGACCTGCTTAACACTACGCCTCCCGCGTGGGTATTCAAGTGGGCGGCCAGAACTCTGGCTCGACTTCGCTCCCAACGCCGCGTAATCGAAGCCCGTGCAACCTTGGCAAACCTACGCCCTCGCCGCCCTCGCCGTGCTCTTCATCGGCCTGAGCAAAGCTGGTTTCGGCGGCGGCCTCGGCATGTTGACCACGCCGCTGTGCGCACTCGCATTTCCGTCCAACGAAGCCATCGGCATGATCCTTCCCCTGCTCTGCGCCGGCGACCTCTTCTCCCTTTACCACTACTGGCGCAAATGGGACGCGCAGAACCTGAAATTCCTTCTCCCGGGTGCCGCCATTGGCATCATCGTCGGCGTCCATTTCATCGGACAATTTTCACCACGCCAGTTGAACATCGCCATCGGCATCATCGCTGTCACCTTCGTGCTGTTCCATTTGTTTCGTAATGTCATCCTGCGCGCCGAAGGCGCCTTCGCCCCGAACCATAAAGTCGGCATCCCCTGCGGCCTGCTCGCCGGCGTCACCTCCAGCTTCGCGCACGGTGCTGGCCCCGTCGTCAGCATGTTTCTCGTGCCGCAACGCTTGCCCAAAGAAATTTTCGTCGGCACCAACGTCCTCGTCTTCTTTTGGATCAACTGGATCAAAGTTCCGTTCTTCGTCGCCAACGGCGTCATCACGCAAGGCACCCTGCTCAAGAGCCTCTACTTTCTCCCGCTCATACCCGTTGGGGTCTGGCTTGGCGTCTGGCTCAACCGCCGCTTCAACGAAACCTGGTTCATCCGCATCGTCCTCATCGCCCTCTTCCTCACCGGCACCCAACTCATCTTCAACTTCAAGTTCCACTAAACTGAAGGAGCGCGGACCGCCGAGTCCGCGTGTCCGTCGCCCCTTCCCATGTAACTTATGTAACAATTCAGCCAGTTACCCATTTCTGCATTCGTCATTCTGCATTCTTCCTTTCCCACCTTCCCCCAATCGCCTTCGCCAGCAGAATCGTCGACACCGCCTGTTGCCCACGCAACTGCGCATCCTGCCGCTCCGCTTGCAACGCCGCGCGCTCTGCATCGACCACATCGAGATAACTCGTCAGCCCCTTTTGATAACGCTCATTCGCCAGCGACGCTGTATCACGGGCGGCAACCAACGCGCGGTTCACCGCTTCACCTTGCGACCGCAAAGTGCCCAAGTCCGATAATGCATCTTCCACTTCGCGGAACGCATTCAACACTGCACCTTGATAGCTAGCCGTAGCTTGTTCATAGCGCGCCTCAGCCGCCTTCAAATTCGCCTTGTTGCGACCGCCTTGAAATACGGGCATCGAAATGCTCGGGCCAAATTGTGCAAATCGGCTCGGCCAGTCGAATAGCGAACCAAAATCCGCGCTTGCCACACCCGCCGCACCCGTGAGCTTGATGGTCGGGAAGAACGCCGCCTTCGCGATACCAATCCGCGCGCAGTCAGCCGCCAAGCTATGCTCGGCTTCCACCACATCCGGCCGCCGTTGCAGCAACTCCGACGGCAGACCCGCCGGAATTTCCGGCGGCACAATGCTCGACGCCTTCGCGACCACCGCGAAGTTCGCCGGCGCTTGGCCGCACAACACCGCCAACGCATGTTCGGTCTGCGCCCGGCTGCGGATTACCGCTTGCAACTCCGCTTCCACATTCGCCAGCTCGGTGCGCGCCCGCGTCACGTCCACTTCATTGATCAAGCCCGCCTTGTTGCGCGTCTCCTGGAGCTTCAACGTGTCCTTGCGCAGCGCAACCGTCGCCTCCATCACCAACTGCTCATTGTCGAGCGACCGGAGCGACTGATAATTGCGCGCCACGTCGGACGTCAATGTCAGCAAGACGACCTGCAAATCCGCCACCACCGCCGCTGCATCCGCGTTGGACGCCTCAACCGAACGGCGCACGCGTCCCCAAACATCCACTTCATAACTCAGATCAATCGATTTGCTGAAATCATCATAATCAAGTTTTCCCGGCGGCGTATTCGCGCGATTCTCGCTCAGGCGCGTGCGGGTGTAATCACCATTTGCCGAAATGCTCGGAAACAAATCCGCCTTGCTCGCGCGCGCCAGCGCCCGCGCTTCCGTCACCCGCGCTACCGCTCGCTTCAAATCCAGGTTCGCCGTGACCGCCTGCTTTTCCAGCGAGTTCAGTTCCGCGTCATTGAAGATAATCCACCACTCCGTCGGCAACACCACTGCGTTCGTCACCGCCGCGCCTTCCTTCCATCCGGTCGGCGCCGCTGTGGTCGGCCGTGCATAATCCGGTCCCACCTTGCAACCCGTCAGCACCGCGAGCCCAAGGCCCAGCGCGAGAATTGCCATGCGCGAACCGTGGCCCTCACCCGGGGAGGAATCGGGGCGAGGGTGCAGGAGCGCGTCTGTTTTCCACGCCCCCGTGGTCGCCTTCTCGACTTGAGAAGGAAAGGGATAAACCGCCACCGTCGAAATCTTCAAAGCATTGTTCAATTGGTTCTGTTTCATAATTTGCCTTTCGTGCTTCGTATTAAAGTGAGTTAAAATTTTTCAAGGTCGCTCCGCCTCCCCTCTCGCCCTCGGGGAGAAGGCGAGAGGGCCAGGGTGAGGGGCGGTCTTAGTTCTTCGCAAACTGGTTCGTCGGCTTCACCACCTTCGTCGCAATCGCCGGAATCTCGCTCTTCACAAACATATCCACCTGTTGCCCGACATACACCGGGCGACCCTTCGGCCGCTCGAACGAATAGATCACCTGTAACACCCGCGTGTCCACGCGCTCCGTGCTCGAACCGGTCAACGAAACCTTTGGCACCACATACGGCTCCACGCGCACAAAGTGCAGCTCGATCGGCTGGGTGGTATCGCCCTTGATGTAAGCCGTCGCCTTCTGGCCAAGCTGCAAGCGCGGCGCATTCTGTTCGTCCACGTCGGCGCGGATCTGAAGATGCTCCACATCACCCAGCATCATCGCGGGATTCTTGGGCGTGGCCGACGCATATTCACCAGCGCGCACATTGACCTGCAAAATCGCACCATCACGCGGCGCGCGAACCGTCAGACGCTCAAGGCAAACCTTGCTCTGCGCCACCTGCGCTTGTGCGGCCTCGAGTTGCGCGAGCGCCACCTGCACATCGTGATCTTTCGTGCGCACTTCGTCCTGGCTGACCGCCCGCGGATCGTTGACGTTCTGCAACCGCTTCAACTGGTCCACCAGCCGCCACAACGTCGCATCAGCCACGTTCACGTTCGCTTCGTTCACCTTGAGCTGGGCCTTCACCTCACGGTCATCGAGCGTGAACAACGCATCGCCCTTGCGCACATCATCCGCCACCTTTACGTGAACTTTCGTGACCAACCCTGCATCAGGCACACCGACGGAAACATTCTCACTCAACGCCTCCACAATGCCCGACGCCGCAACGCTCACTTCATAAGGTTTCGCCGCTGGTTCAATCGGTGGCGGCGCCGACTGTGGTGTCGCACTCATGCGCGAGGCCATCACCGCCGTCGCCCCAATTCCTACAATCGCGATGTAGAAGGTAGCTTTCTTCAGTATCATAATATTCTCTCTTTCTGTTTTTGGTTTTAATTGTTCGCTATTGGTAAATTCGTCATTCGGATTTCGTCATTCACCTCAGTCCATCAGTTATGCTGCTGCTTGATGAAATGCACCGTATCCGTGTGATCAATCCGCCCGTCTTCCATGTGCGTCATCCGGTCGGCATGTTTGAAAATGCGGTTGTCGTGCGTGACGATGATGACGCAACGGTCCGGCTTGGCGGCGACGTTCTTCAAGATCTCCATCACCTTCGCCCCGTTCTCACTGTCCAGCGCTGCCGTCGGCTCATCGCAAATGATCAGCTTCGGGTCATGCACCAGCGCCCGCGCAATCGCCACGCGCTGCTGCTGCCCACCGGAAAGCATGTTCGGCCGATGATGCATCCGCTTGCCGAGCCCGACCGTCTCCAGCATCTCCGCCGCCTTCTTCTCCGCGACCGCCGCCTTCGCGCCACGGATGCGCAACGGCACGCTCACGTTCTCGATGCAGTTCAACGTTGGGATGAGATTGTATTGCTGGAAAATGAAACCGATGTTCGCCGCGCGAAACGCCGTGATCGCGCCCTTCGCCATGCTGTGCAACGCCGTATCGAACACCTCCACCTCGCCGCGGTCCGCCCCGAGCGTACCCGCGATGACGCTGAGCAAAGTCGTCTTCCCGCAACCGGACGGCCCGACGAGCATGAGCAATTCTCCCATGCGCGCCTCAAAATTGACTTCCTTCAACACCTCCGTGCGGCTCTCACCTTCGCCAAACCCCTTGCACACCAGGTTGGTTTTGACTGCGATATTCTTCATAGATTGATTTCAGTTATTCGTTACGCCCCTGTTCTAGCACCGCCCTGGAGAAGCCCAAATAGTGCTTAGGTATTAGCGGAACGGAGGGCTACAAATGCGAAGAAAAGGAGAGGCTTAACCACGGAGCGGTGAGCCACCGCCCGCAATCACGGAAAAAGACGGATAGAGATTTGAAGCACGCGCGCCGAATGAAACGGCACGCGCGGAAAGGAGCGCCGACGTCTTCGTCGGCTTAGAGCACTGCAAATAAGTTGGCTAACAGAAGGATAGCACCCAACCGTGACGCGGATAGGTAAAGCCGGTCAGGAGACCGGTGCTCCGATTCAACTCAAGACTGCGCGACGACCTGCGCTTCTTCTGGCTCCGCCCACTTGTTGTGTTCCTTGATCAGGTCCACCAAGCGTTCAACCGCTTCCGCTTCCGGAATGTTGAACTTAATCGGCGTCTTACCAACGTAGAGATTGATCTTCCCCGGCGCGCCGCCGACGTAACCGAAGTCCGCATCCGCCATTTCGCCGGGCCCGTTCACGATGCATCCCATGATGGCGATCTTCACACCCTTGAGATGTTGGGTGCGCACCTTGATGCGCGCCGTCACCGTCTGGAGATTAAACAACGTCCGCCCGCAGCTCGGGCACGCCACGTAATCCGTCTTGAACGAACGACAACCCGCCGCCTGCAAAATGTTGAACGCCAGCCGCAGCGACTGTCCCCCGCCCGCTTCACCGCGCACGAGAATGGCATCGCCAATCCCATCCGCTAACAGCGAGCCGATGTTCACCGCCGCCCGCAGCAACGCGATATTAGGCGCGAGCGGAACGGACTCAAATGCCAGGCAATCCTTCAGCATGATGGGATTCGCCCGCCCGAGGTTCTTGAGTTTCGCCGTCAGCAAACGAAACGCCGTGATCGGCGGCAGCGGCGTGCCGTCTTTCACCGTGACGAGTTGCGTGTCGCAATTGATCTGTTCGATGCCGATAGGCTGCGTCGGGTCAAGCTCGAGAATGTTCAAATCCTCGTACACCGCTTCTGGTTTCACATCGTCCTTCGGACGAATCTTCGGCGCGACCTTGTCCCACGTCCCGCGCGTCACTACCACGCGGATGAGTTGTTCGCCACCACACTTGATACCATCCGCCAGCTCAATCTCCGGCGTCTCGCGCTTTTCAAAATGAAACGGGTCGTACGGAAATCCAGCTTCTTGGATCGCGAGCTTTGAATTCGTGAGCAACGGCACCTGCGCCAACAAATCGCGGCACACCGGAATCTCATACGGCGAATCTTCCGTAAGCGAAACGCGAATCGTGTCACCCAAGCCATCGCACAGCAGCGAGCCGATGCCGATAGCGCTCTTGATGCGTCCATCTTCGCCCTCGCCCGCTTCCGTCACGCCGAGATGAATCGGATAATTCCAATCCGCCCCTTCCTTGGCGAGCCGCGCCACCAGCAGACGGTAGCACTCGATCATCACCTTCGGGTTGCTCGACTTCATCGAGAACTTGAAGTTGTGGAAATCATTCTTCCGCGCGATGCGGGCAAACTCCAGCGCGCTCTCCACCATGCCTAGCGGCGTGTCGCCGTAGCGGTTCATGATGCGGTCGCTAAGCGAGCCGTGGTTGGTACCGATGCGCATGGCCCGGCCCAATTCTTTGCACAGCTTCACCAGCGGTGTAAATTTCTCCTCAATGCGCCCTAGTTCCGCCAGATAGGCATCGTCGGTGTATTCCTTGATGGCGAACTTTTTGGAGTCCGCATAATTGCCCGGATTCACGCGCACCATCTCAACCCACTTGGCCGCTTCCATCGCCGCCTCAGGCTTGAAATGGATGTCCGCCACGATGGGCACCATGCAACCGCGCTTCCGCAGTTCATCAACGATGTTTTTCAGGTTCGCCGCGTCCTTCACCGTCGGCGCGGTGATGCGCACGATCTGGCAACCGACCGCAACGAGATCCAGCGTCTGCTGCACGCTCGCCGCCGTATCCATCGTGTCGCACGTGATCATTGACTGCACGACAACCGGATGGTCGCCGCCGAGAATCACGCCGCCGCGCGCAGGATCGCCCACGACAACTTCACGGGTCTTGCGCCGCTGATAAATCCAAGGAGACTCGCAATATTTCATGGCCACAAAATTATTTCTTCGGGGCAAAAATGATCTGCTGAGGCTTTTCACCACGTGAGCCGCGAATCCAGTCGCCGATGTCGTAAAAAGCTATCCACACCATGAACGTGATGAGCAGCACCGCGAAACCAGTCTGGATCCAGTTCAATATCCGCGGACTCGCCGCGCGACGCCGCACCAGTTCCACCAACGACAAAAGGATATGTCCGCCATCCAAAACTGGCAACGGCAGCATGTTCAACATCGCCAGGTTCACGTTCAACACCACGCTGAACCAGAGCACCATGCGCCAGCCTTCCTCGCTTTGGAAGAGATTTGAATAGACGCGAATGATCATCACGGCACCACCCAGATGCTGCGCTCCAATTTCCGTATGCCGCGACGCCACCGCTCCGATGGTCGCAAATATCTGCCCGGCCGCTGACTCGACTTGATCCCACGGTCCGGGATAGGACAAATGGTTGGTGCTGTCCTGCCACGCGATACCAAACATGGGCGGAAAATTCGTCGGCTGGGTCGGCTTTTCTGCCATCAATGATTTTTCCATCTCTTCCGAACCACGCTTGACGGTGAGCGTGATGGGCTTGGCATCCTTGTTTGTCATCAGGTCCTCGGCATATTCCACCGCCGAGATGCTGTAAATCTTTTCGCCATCGAGCGCCACGATCTCGTCGCCCTTTTGCAAGCCAGCCTTGTCTGCCGGACTGTTCGTCAGCACCGAGCCAACCACCGGTTTAAACACCGAGTTCACCAGAATCTGGCGCATCGCCTTCCGCTCATACCATTTGGTCTCGCGCTTGAACGGAGTGGCATAGGCTGTTTTTTCAACGCCATCGCGTTTGTAGACAATCGTAAGGTTAGTATTTTCACTCGTGATGACGCGCCAGAGGATGCTGTCGGAAGAGGGCGGTCCGTAGGTTTTGATCTGATGTCCATCGATGGAAACGATGGTATCGCCCGCGCGCAAACCCGCTTTCCACGCCGGACCATCGGGCACTACGAAACCGAGAATGGGCTCATCCTTGCCCGCCGGCGACGGCTTGCCCACCTGCCAGACAATCACCGCAAACGCCAAGGCGAGCAAAAAACTGAACAACGGGCCCGCAATGGCCACAATGATTTTATCGAGTGGCGCAGCCGACGGCAGTTGCTCGGCGGAACTCTCCGTCTTGCCCTCGATGGCTTCCATCGTGGCCATCTGCGGTAGCGATACGTAGCCACCCGCAGGAATCCACCCCAACGCATACTCCACGCCGCCGATCTTCTTTTTCCAGATGGGATTGCCGAACCAGATGGCAAAACGCTCCACTTTCATCCCCCGCCAACGCGCGGCAAGAAAATGCCCGAGTTCATGGACAAAAATCAGCAGGTTCAGCGCGAGCAACGCCTCGATCACCACCAGCACAGTATTCAAGAAAGACATATTAATAAAAACCGCCCAACCGCCGTAATACGAGCGGGCCGGAATATACCAATCATCGCCCCCGGAGCAACGTGAGAATCCGCCCTCCCCGAACCTCTTCCCACGGTCACCAACGAGCCAAATCAGGCCTCCTCAACCCTTTCCAGCGCAAAAGAATTTCCCAAAATGGGCCATCCGCCGCATGATTGGCTCAGCACGTGCCATGCCCCAAACGTCGCGACATCCAGATGCCATCCCGTCCGGCCCCACCACCGCCGGGGCTCGCGTGGACATTTGGACTATCCAACTTGATGTCCCCCCGCAATTGATTGCGACAGCGACTGACCTCCTTTCTCCCGAGGAACGCATCCGCGTCGAGGCCTTCCGCCACCAACAAGCCCGGCGCAACTACATCATCTCCCACGCCGCGCTCCGGCTGATTTTGACCGATTGCCTGAAAGAGTGTTCGAAGTTCAATCCGCCCGAAATCCCCTTTTGCGCCAGCATCTACGGCAAACCGGCGTTGGCTGCCCCTCTCGAAGGACGCTTGGAATTCAACCTCAGCCATTCCGGCGACATCGCACTCGTTGCGATAACCAGCAATAGCGAAGTCGGCATTGATGTGGAAACCATCCGCCCGATGCCGGACGCCTTGCAGATCGCAAAGCGTTTTTTCTCCGACACCGAAAGCGCCGCGCTCAAGCAACTTCCCGCCTCCCAGCAAGCCACCGCCTTCCTCAATCTTTGGACGCGCAAGGAATCGCTCGCGAAAGGCACCGGCCTCGGCATCGCCAATTCTCTGACCCGCTTTGAAATCACCTCCGGAACGGAAGCCGTCGTGAAAGCCATCGACGGCGACAGCCGCCTCGCCGCGCAATGGACCCTACATTCCTTCCAACCCGCCCCCGGCTACCTCGCCGCCGCCGCCGTCCGTTCTCCCGGCGCACAATTCAACTTCCATTCGTTCAAATTCTGACACTCAGTAGCAGCCGAGGTGA
>Ga0207695_10012834_pt1 | contig 10032 bp, 7 predicted proteins | sample KBSC54metaG_FD_184354 | JGI IMG/M metagenome (GOLD analysis project Ga0207695, IMG submission 184354) | Corn rhizosphere microbial communities from Kellogg Biological Station, Michigan, USA - KBS C5-4 metaG (SPAdes) (version 2) | ecosystem: Host-associated > Plants > Roots > Rhizosphere > Soil... | reverse complement strand
CCTGCAAGTATTCCTTCAGCGACTTCAACTCCAGGCACTGCTTCCGCGGCATGTAGCGGATCGTGATCACGCCGAAGTCTGGCAGTCCGGTCTTCGGACACACAGAAGTGAACTCTGGATCATCAATCACAATCTCGTATCCAGGAAACTGGTTTGGCCAGGTTTCGATCTCGGGAAAGTTATGGTCCAAGCCTGCTGCGGCATGCTCGGGCGTGTAGCGCTGTACTTTCGGCATAGAAGCATTTTAGCGGCTCGAAGTCTTAGCCGGCGCCAGCCGCGGCTTCCTCCCGGAATTTCTTTGCACTTTTCTCCCAAGCCCATGCATCCAAATGGTTAAGACGCATTCTCACGCGTTGGGCATGCGGTGGTACGATTTACTCTAGTCACCAGGAAATGGCAGATACCCATCGAAATCAAGGCGGTCGTTCGCGGCGCTGGATCTTTTGGACTATCGGCGCTGTTGTTGCCGTCATCGTCCTCGCGTCTTTCATGGGTCGAGACGACTCGGTTCCTGTTGTGGCAGCGAAAGTCTCTCGTGCACCCATTCGCAGCGTTGTTGCCACTAACGGTAAAGTTGAGCCGGTCTCGAATTTTGAAGCACACGCCCCCACCGGCACCACCGTCAAACGCGTCCTGGTAAAAGAAGGCGACCACGTCAAGAAGGGACAGCTTCTCGTCGAACTCAACGCCGCGACTGCTCGCAGCCAGGCCGCGCAAGCAATGGCTCAAGTGAAGGCGTCCGATGCCGATGTTCACGCCCTCCAGCAGGGTGGAACCCACGAGGAAGTTCTCGCCAATCAAGCGCAGCTGGTGAAAGCACGCGGCGACCTCGACACAGCCCAGCGCAATCTCGAGGCGCTCAAGAAGCTTCAGCAGACGAGTGCTGCTTCTCCCGCGGAAGTGAAGTCTGCACAGAACCAGTACGACGCTGCTGCTGCCCAAGTAAAACTGCTCGAATCCCGCCAAAAAGATCGCTACTCGCAGCCGGAAGTCGAGCGCGTTCAGGCGGAACAGAATCAAGCCCAGAGCGCCTATTCCGCTGCTGAAGACGTTCTGAGCCAATTAGTCATTCGCGCTCCTTTCAATGGCGTGGTCTATTCGCTTCCGGTGAAACAGGGCGCGTACGTGAATCCCGGAGATCTCATTCTCCAGGAAGCCGACTTGTCCAAAGTTCTGGTCCGTGCGTTCGTCGATGAGCCTGACATTGCGCGGCTCACTCCCGGCGACCGCATCGAGGTCACATGGGACGCAATGCCCGGCCGCATGTGGACGGGCTCGGTCACGGCCATTCCGTCTGAAATCAAGCTGCATGGCACTCGCAATGTGGGCGAAACCACCTGCATCGTCGGCAACAACGACTACAAGCTTCTGCCCAACACCAACGTCGGCATCACCATTGTGACTGCCGAGCGCAACAACGTGCTGACCATCCCACGCGAATCGCTTCGTCTGGATGACTCCACTCCTTACGTGTACCAGGTCGTGAACAACGTACTTCACCGCACCACGGTTCAGACCGGGCTCACGAATCTTACGAAAGTGGAGATTACAGGTGGAATTTCTGAGAATTCGCTGGTGGCAATCGGTTCCACCAACAACAAGCCATTAAAGGATGCGTTGCCTGTGAGAGTGATTCGCCAATGAGACGTTCCCTTCTATTTAGTTTCGTATCGGTATTTCTTTTTGTGACCTCCGCGCTCGCCGGAGCTGATGAGAGTGCTCCTTCGCTCCTCGCCACTGGCCGCGTCGACGAGGCTGTCAGCGTTCTTCGCACTCACATCACTCAGAGTCCGAACGATGCCGTCGCGCATAATCTTCTGTGCCGCGCTTATCTGGCTGTGGGCGATTGGGACCGCGGCATCTCCGCTTGCGAAAAGGCGGTATCGTTGGCGCCTGATAATAGCCAGTACCATCTCTGGCTCGGCAGAGTGTACGGCGAGAAAGCGGACCGTTCCAGCTGGATGACAGCTGCCGGCCTTGCCAAGCACGTGCGTTCGGAGTTTGAAACGGCGGTTCGGCTGAACCCAAAAAATGTGGACGCCCGCACCGATCTCGCCGAATTCTATCTTGAAGCCCCCGGCATCGTTGGCGGCGGACGCGATAAAGCCGAGGCGCAGGCGGCTAGCTTGCTTTCGCTTGACCCGCCCATGGCGCATTGGGTGAAAGCGCGCCTGGCCGAGAAAAAAAGCGACCTTCCGACCGCAGAGGCTGAATACAAAGCAGCCATCACTTCGAGCAACGGTGCCGCTACTCAGTGGCTGAACCTAGGTATCTTCTACAAGCATCGCGAGCGCTGGGTCGATATGGAGCAGGCTCTGGGCCACGTTCGCGCCGCCCGCTTAGATCGCGCCGACGCACTGGTCGATGCCGCGGATATCCTGCTGCACACCGGACGCAACCTGCCGGAAGCCGCAGAACTGCTTCGCACCTACCTGAACTCTGATGCCAAGGTGGAGCAGGCACCTGCCTTCAAGGCGCACTATCTCCTCGGTAGTACGGTCGAGAAGATGGGAGACAAGCAGGCTGCTGCCGCCGAATACCGCTCGGCTCTGGCATTGGCCCACGACTTTCGTCCGGCGCAGGAAGCGCTGCAGCGTGTGAACCGTTGAGGGCGACTCCACGATCAGAATGAAGCCAGGTCAATACACACAACCTGTATGGACGCGGACTTTGTACTCGCTCGCGCCGCTCTTGGTTCTTCTGATAAGCGGCCTGGTTTTCGCGCAAGAGCCTCAAAAACTCACTTTAAAACGCGCGGTCGAACTTGCGCTGGTTCATAGTCCGGCGGCAATGCAAGCCATCGCGGACGAGCAGAAGGCGCTCGATTCCTACCACGAATCCCGCAGCAACTACGTTCCGCAGGTGACGGTCGGTTCCGGACTCGGTGCGAGTTGGGGATACCCGCTCAGCCTCGAAGGCAGTGCGCCTTCGATCGTTAACATCACTGGACAGTCTGCGCTGATCAATCCTGCGTTGCAGCAATACATTCACGCAGCCCAGCGTGAATATGCTGCCGCTCAAATCAATACCAAGGACCGCCGTGGCCAAATTATCCAGGATACGGTTCTCACTTATACGGAACTTGTGAAATGGGAACGCAATCTCGACCACATTCACCAGCAGCAGGCCGACGCAAACCGGATGGAACAAGTTGCCGAGCAGCGCGTACAGGCCGGCGTGGATCGTCCGCAGATGCTCACCGAAGCCAAATTGGCCGCAGCCCGCGCCAAGCTTCACGTGCTGCAAGCGGAAGACTCGGTGCAGTCGCTGCGTGCGCTGCTGTATCAACTGACTGGTGTTGCCGCCGCTTCTATTCAGACCGATCCTGATTCGGTCCCGGCATTTCCGGATCTGCCTGCAGCTTCTGATACCGCGGACAAAGCCGCCGACTCCAGTTTCGCCGTCTCCATGGCGCAGCAGCACGCGCTTGCTCAGGCGTTCAAGGCACGAGCAGAGCACCGATCCCTTTGGCCCTCGGTCGACTTCGCCACTCAATACGCTGTGCTTGCAAAGTACAACAACTGGGAGCAATTTTTTCCCAAAGCGTTTCAGCGTAACAATGCCAGCATCGGAATCGTGATTCGTTTTCCATTTTTCAATGCTCCGCAGCGCGCCCATGCTCAAGCTGCCGACGCCGATGCTGCCCGCGCAAAGGCCGACGTGCAGTCCGTCAAAGATCAAGTGTCTCAGCAGGTGCTCAAGCTTCAGAGTTCCGCGCGCCAGGCTGCTGCGGCCAAAGAAGTCTCGGATCTCGAATACCAGCTCTCCAAGTCGAGCTTCGACGAGATAGAGGTACGGATGAACTCAGGAGGCGCCACCGTTCACGACGAGGCCAATGCCCGCGCCGATATGTCAGAGAAATACAATCAGCTGCAAGATGCTGACTTTGAACTGGTGCGTGCCCGCTTGGCCCTGATGCGTGCCACCGGCGATTTGGCCGGCTGGATAGGCGTGCCCAGGTAGAACTCTCGCCAACGAGACTTTTTGCCACTTCGCTGCATCCAAACGCCTTTCGGGATATTGCGATTGGCCTGCAATGCTGTCTCCTGTAGCCTGAAGTCCTGTCAGGGGCCGTTCCGCTCGGGGAGTGACCAAAGGATTACCCGGAAGAAGTGTCTGAACGCCTAATGTTAGGATAAATACTTCACAAATATGCCCCTAAAAACCCTGTTCCTGAACCCTCCTTCTTTTGAGAATTTTGATGGTGGCGCTGGATCGCGTTGGCCAGCCACTCGAGAAATCGAGTCCTACTGGTATCCGGTTTGGCTCGCTTACCCGACCGGCATGATTGAAGGGGCAAAGCTGTTGGACGCCCCGCCGCATTATGTTTCGGCGGAACAGACTATCGAGACGGCCAAGGAATACGACTTCCTCGTGCTCTATACCAGCACGCCCGGTTTTCCTGGCGACATTCGTCTCGCCCAGCGCATTAAAGACGTCAATCCCAAGATCAAGATCGCCTTCGTCGGCCCTCACGTCACCGTACTACCGGAGCAGAGTCTGCGTGACTGTCCGGCCATTGATTTTGTTGTGCGCAAAGAATTCGATTACGCCACCAAGGAATTCGCGGAAGGGAAGCCGCTCGACCAGATTCTCGGCGTGTCATATCGCAAGAACGGTTCCGTCGCGCACAACGCCGATCGCCCGCAGTTGCAGGACCTCGACGCTCTGCCGCACGTTACTGACATTTACCAGCGCGATCTCGACGTTCGCCGCTACAACGTTCCGTTCCTGCTCCACCCGTACGTCTCGCTCTACACCACTCGAGGATGTCCGGCTCAATGTACCTTCTGCTTATGGCCGCAGACCACCAGCGGTCACGCCTGGCGCAAGCGTTCGACTGACGATGTCGCCCGCGAGATGGCTAAAGCCAAAGAATATTGGCCGTACGTAAAGGAATTCTTCTTCGATGACGACACTTTCAACATCCAGAAGGCTCGTACTATCGAACTCTGCGAGAAGTTGAAGCCTCTGAAGCTGACCTGGTCCTGCACTTCGCGCGTGACCACCGATTACGACACCTTAAAAGCGATGAAGGAAGCCGGTTGCCGATTGATGATCGTTGGTTACGAATCCGGAGACCAGCAGATCCTGAAGAACATCAAGAAGGGCGCCACCCTCGAGCGTGCCCGCCAGTTCACCAAGGACGCGCACAAGCTCGGGCTCGTGATCCACGGCGACTTCATTCTTGGTCTGCCGGGTGAGACCCGCGAGACCATCAAGAACACCATCGCATTCGCCAAGGAACTTGATGTCGAAACCATTCAGGTTTCCGTTGCGCACGCGTACCCAGGCACCGAGCTCTACGACTTTGCCATCAAGAACAATTTCCTGGCCAAGGGCAGTATGGTCGATGAAGGCGGTCACCAGCTCGCCCACATTGAGTATCCGGGTCTGCCGGCTGACGAAGTCCTGGAATCGGTACACCGCTTCTACGACGAGTACTATTTCCGGCCAAAAGCAATTTTCCGCATCGTTCGCAAGGCAGTCTTCGATTCCGATGAGCGCAAGCGCCTTTACAAGGAAGCCAAGACGTTCCTGAAGGTTCGCTCCATGCGCAACAAGTTGGTGAAGGAAAAGGCTCGCAATGCCTCACGCAACGGCAACGGGCATTCCTCGAACGGCTCGGGCGTCGAGGCCGAAGCCGAACCTTCGCCTCAGGAAACTGTTCAGGTCTGATCCGCGTGAACTTTCGCAAATACCTGGTTCTGGCCGGGGTCACCATCTTCGCGCCTGTTGGTGACTCCCTGCTTTCCTATGGGATGAAGCAGGTCGGCAACATCTCTTTGAGTGACTTCGGCGGACTGCTGCTGGCCATCTCCAATCCCTGGGTCGGCCTCGGCATCGTCTTTCTGCTCGGCTTCTTTGCTTCTTATATGACCGCGCTCTCTTGGGCGGATCTCACCTACGTTCTTCCCGCCAGCTCTCTGGGATACGTCCTGCTCGCCCTGATCGCTCGCTTTGCCCTACACGAACGCGTGAGCGTGATGCGGTGGATCGGCATTGCACTCGTTTCCAGCGGCGTGGGATTCGTCACCACCGGACCTGAAATAACCAAGCGGCCGCCGAGATCGCGCTCCGTCACCGACAGTCCGGCCCCGGAGCATTCATGATCCGCCACGCCATGTCGAATCTGAACGCCTGGCTGGCCATTCTTGCGGTCGTCATCTCCTCGAGTTCCGGCGACGTCCTCCTTTCCCGCGCGATGAAGAAGATCGGCGATTTAGGTGAGCTTCGCGCAAAGAAGGGAATCACCTTCGTGGTGTTGCTCATGCTGCGCAACCGGTATTTCCTTATCGGCGTCGCATGCATGGCAGTTTCGTTCTACAGCCTGCTCTTTGGATTGTCCTGGAATGATGTAAGCCTGATTGGCCCCGCTGCCGCCTCGCTCACCTTCGTGGCCAACGCGATTGCGGCAAAGTTTTTCCTGCACGAAAAAGTTGACGGCCGCCGTTGGGCGGCCGCCTTGCTCGTTGCTGGTGGTGTCGTGCTGATGGCCTTCTAGAAAAATTTCAAACCGCGAACGACAAGTATTGAACAGAGGCAAGCCAGAATGGATTTCCTCAAACCCCCCGGCTTACCTCTGTGGTCTTCCTCTGTGTACCCCGTGTCCTCTGTGGTGAAGGTTTTTTCGTGATCTTAATTACCACACGTGGCTAGGGTCTACTCCGTCAACTTCTCTTCCGCCGTGACCTGCCACCCGTTCTTCGCGTTCACCACATTCACGGTCACGGTCGCCGGAGCTTCTTTAAAGAACCGTGCCCCGTGCTTATCGATCAGTGCCACGCGTTCCCAGGTATTGAACCCGGCAAGCTTGCCGTTGGACGCGTCGAACTCCTCGCCCAGCGCATTCGGCTCCCACTTCCATGTGTAACTGATCACTGCGCGTTCCGGCCCTTTCATCTTCACATCGGACACCGAAATCAGCTTCCGCGTCGCCAGTGGAATGGTGTAGCCCGGATTGCCTGCATCGTCGTTCTTCTGCTTCACGCCCGGAATCTGCTTGATCAGGTCCTCACCTTTCGCGGTGAGACTGACCGGGGTCTTGTCCTTCTTCGATTTACCGATCGTGATTACGCCCGCCCGTTCCAGCAGCCGGTATCTCGGATCTTTTGCATTCTCCTCGTATCCGTCCCGGATCTGACCGGTATGAAAACTGACGGCAGGCGGATCCTGTGCATTCAGGATATTAGTCACAACCTGCGATGCTTCGCTCGGTGCCAGCGACTTCCGGCTCTGAATGAGGAAGTATCCGGCGATTCCGACTAGGGCAACGATAATGCCCACGATCAGCAGCAGGGGGAGAGCGGAAGATTGATGCTTTTCCAACTCCATTTCTTGTTCAAACATAGGCGCCACCTCGGCGGGAGAAGAAGTTTCAGCGAACGTCACAATTGTGTAATAGAGGTACTTACCGAGGCTGTGATTCTGCTCACATCACCATGTGCGGAGGCGCAGGAAAGCGCTTCAAATCAATATAACCGCCCTACCTGACTGGAATTGTGCTCAGTGAACCAGAGGTTATGGTCTGGACCCAGCGTGATCTTATCGGGGAGGGCGGATGCTGTGGGTAGGGAATATTCGACAATGCTGCCTCCCCCGACCGGCAGTATTCCAACTCTATTTCCCATCCTCTCGGTGAAGTAAATGTTGCCGTCAGCTCCTGTCGTGATGCCGACCGGCTGAGACCCCGTGGTAGGTACATTCCATTGGGTGATCGCGAAGGTAGTCAGGTTCACCCGCGCCAGCTTGTTCACGTTGTATTCGGTGAAGTAGACACCGTCCGCCGCCGAAGTCATCACGTCGGGACTGGAACTCGCCTGGGGGAGTGCGAACTCCGTGATTTGCCCCGCCATGGTGATGCGCGCGATTTTGTCGGCGTTCAACTCGGCAAACCAAATGTTGCCGTCAGATGCCACGGTTGGGCCGTGGGGCCACGCTCCTGCGGTTGGAACATTGAATATCGGCAGAAATGTGCCCATCGTAGTCATCCGCTCGATTTGGTTCGACTGCGACTCCATAATCCACAAGTTTCCGTCGGGACCAACAATGATCCCACCGGGGCCGGCGGATGCCTGGGGCAGCACCCATTCCGTAAATTGCTGGGTCGATGGATTCCAGCGACCAACCTTGTTGGGCGTGAACTCGGTGAAATACAGGTTCCCGTCCGGTCCCGTCGTAATCGCACCCAGGCCCGCGTTGGCGGTCGGCACCGGAATCTCTGTCAATGCGCCTGTGAGTGTCATGCGACCGATGCGATTTCCAGTTTCTTCCGTGAACCAGATCGCGCCATCCGCCCCCACGCAGATCGCGCTTGGACCCGACGACAGGGTCAGGGGGAACTCAACAATTGCCGATGTGGTGCTGACGGTCAAGTTGCTCGATCCAGCGATGCTGTTCGTAGTTGCGGTGATCGTCGACTGCCCTACCGATGCACTGCTTGCGCGTCCCGTGCTGGTGATCGTCGCTACCGTGGGATTCGAAGAGACCCAGGTGCTCACGTTCGTCACATCTTGCACGCTGCCGTCGGTGAATGTGCCGCTGGCGGAAAACTGTTGCGCCGAGCCCAACAGAATTGTGGGGTTGACGGGGCTGACTGCAATGGAAACGAGCGCCGCCGGCGTGACCGTCAGTAGAGCTGATCCAGATACCGAACCCGACGTTGCCGTGACGCTTGTTGATCCCGTCGAGACGCTCGTCACCAGGCCAGCGGTTCCCGCAGTGTTGCTCACGGTAGCGACCGGGCCGGACGACGATGTCCAGTAGCTCGAGGCCGTAAGGTCCTGCGTGCTTCCATCGCTGAATGCCCCTGTCGCGGTGAACTGCTGGGTTGTACCTAGTGCGATCGAAGCTGTGCCTGGAGTAACAGTGATTGAAACCAGGGCCGCGGGGGTGATAGTGAGATTCGCACTGCCACTGATTGCGTTGGAAGTAGCTGTGACCAGTGCGGTTCCCAGTCCAGTGCTGGTTGCGAGTCCTCCCGCATTGACCGTAAACACCGTCGTATCGCTCGAAGTCCATTTGGCAGTATTTGTCAGGTCTTGTGTAGTGCCGCCGGTGTACGTGCCCAAGGCGGTGAATTGTTGCTTCGTGCCTAGCGCCGCCGAAGCGCTTGAGGGAGATACGGCTAGCGTAACGAGTGCAGCCGGGGTCACAGTAAGAGTGCTGGAACCGGTCACTGACGACGACGTAGCCGTAATTACAGTCTGCCCGGTGCCGACGCTGGTCGCCAGGCCACTCGTTACCGGCGCGTTGCTGACCGTAGCCACGGCGGTGCTGCTGGAATTCCACGTCACCGTTGCACTTATGTCCTGCGTAGTTCCATCCGTGTAGGCTCCGGTCGCGGTAAATTGCGCCGTCGTTCCCAGCGGAATACTTGGGATTGCAGGAGTCACTGTTATTGACACCAATGCTGCCGGAGTCACGGTCAAGGTTGTGGAGCCGCTCACGCTGCCTGCGGTGGCGGTGATCGTTGTCTGTCCTAGCGAAACGCTGGCGGCTTGCCCGATGTTCGGTGTGGTCGCGTTGATCGTTGCTATGCCTGCAGCCGACGAGCTCCACATCACTGAAGTTGTGATGTCCAATGTACTTCCATCGCTGTAGGTCGCCGTGGCCGCAAATTGCTGATTTGTGCCAAGTGCGATGGATGCGTTCCCCGGAGTAACAGCGATCGACAGCATAGTCGCCGGAGTCACTGTAAGGCTGCTTGAGCCGCTGACTGAACCTGACGTTGCACTGATGCTTGCATTCCCAACCGCCACGGCAGTAACCAGGCCGCTCGCCGATACCGTGGCAGTGGCCCCGGAAGAAGAGCTCCAAGTGACCGTGCTGGTCAGGTCTTGAGTGCTTCCGTCGCTGTAGTTGCCGGCAGCGGTGAACTGCTGGTTTGTTCCTGCCGCCATAGATGGGCTTACAGGACTCACCGTGATAGAGGTCAAAGAAGCCGCGGTGACGTTAATGTTTGTCGATCCAGTAATGGAACCGGACCTTGCCGAAATCGTGGTAGATCCAGTCGCAGTCACCAATCCCGAC
>Ga0207695_10012829_pt1 | contig 10034 bp, 6 predicted proteins | sample KBSC54metaG_FD_184354 | JGI IMG/M metagenome (GOLD analysis project Ga0207695, IMG submission 184354) | Corn rhizosphere microbial communities from Kellogg Biological Station, Michigan, USA - KBS C5-4 metaG (SPAdes) (version 2) | ecosystem: Host-associated > Plants > Roots > Rhizosphere > Soil... | reverse complement strand
CCATACGCACGAGCTGTCCGGCGTCGTGCTGCAGGACTTCGCGCTGTCGTTCGAGCTGGTGCGCATGGTCAACTTCGCGCAGTCGCAGGCCGGCCACAGCGGCAGCGGCGCCGTGCTGGCGATCCACCGCGCGATCGCGATGGTGGGGCTCGACGGCGTGCGCCAGGCGGCGCTGTCGCTGCGCCCCTGGCCGGGCCCGCTCAACGACGAGGCGGCCAACGCGCTCACCGCGCTGATCCTGCGCGTCAAGCGCGCCGGCAACATCGCCCGCGCCCTGCAGCCGGCGGGCTACGACCAGGAGGTGGTGTACCTCATCACCGCGCTGCAGAACCTCGGCTGGCTCGTCGTGCAATACCACTTCCCGGACGAGGCGGCGCAGATCCGCCGCCTGATGCAGCCGGTGGCCTCGCAGAAGGAAGGCGAGCCCGACGAGCAGGGCATGACCGGCGAGGGCGCGTCCTTCGCCGTCCTGGGCATCGACATCGACGCGCTCGGCGCCGCCGTGATGCACCACTGGGGGCTGGACGACGGCGTGCAGCACATGGTGCGCCGCGCGCCGCCCACCGGGCCGATCCACACGCCGACCTCCGACGTCGACATGCTGCGGCTGGTGGCCAGTTGCGCCAACGACGTGCTCGACGCCGTGGCGCTGCCGGCGCGCCAGTCCGCCGCGGCGATCCAGCGCGTGGCCCAGCGCTACGGCCGCGCCTTGAACATCACGCTCAAGGACATCCAGGACGCGCTCCAACCCCCGGCGGCCGCCAGGCCGGATCGGACGGACGCGTGATGCGCGCTGGCGACCCGAAGTCCGCGCCCGGGCGCGTGACGCGCGGAGGCGCACGATGAGCGCGGTGTCGCTGCCCGCGCGCCACGGTGCACGCCGCGTCGGCCGCTTCGAGATCAAGGGCGAACTCGGCCGCGGCGCGCAGGCCACCGTGTGGCTGGGCTACGACCCGAGGCTGCAGCGCGAAGTCGCCGTCAAGGTGATCAATCCCGACGCCGACGCCGCGTCGGTGGCGCAATGGCTGGACGAGGCGCGCGCGGTGAGCCGGCTCGCGCATCCGAACGTGGTGCCGGTGTTCGAGGCCGACCAGGACGGCGCCGTGTCGTTCATGGTGTTCGAGTACGTCAAGGGTCCGACGCTGACCGAGGTGATGCGCAAGCGCGGCAAGCTGCCCGAGCGCGAGGCGGCCACGCTGATGCGCGACGTGCTGGACGCGATCGCCACGGCGCATGCGCAAGGCATCGTGCACCGCGACCTGAAGCCGTCCAACATCCTGCTGGACGCCCAGGGCCGCCCGCGCGTGATGGACTTCGGCATCGCCGCCCGCGTGGCCGATGCGCACGACGGCCGCATCGTCGGCACGCCGGGCTACATCTCGCCCGAGGCTGTTGCCGGCGCCAAGCCGCATCCGCTGATGGACGTGTTCGCAGCGGGCATGATGCTGGGCCAGATGATCTGCGGCCGCCCGCTGCTGGTCGAGCGCGACCCCTACCGCATGCTGGAGCGCACGCGCGACGAGGACATCGCCTGGCCGCCCGAGATGGTGGACGCGAAGACGGGCAAGGACGCCACCGACGACGTGTTGCGCGCGCTCGTCATGCGTGCCGTCTCGCGTGACCCGGCGCGGCGCCCGGAGTCGGCCGCCGCGTTCCGCAACGCGCTGCACGAGTGGCTCGACCCCGCGCCGGTGGGCGCCGACGGCGGCGACCGCGCGACGCTGGAGTTCCTGCTGCGCCGCATGCGCCACAAGAGCGACTTCCCCGCGCTGTCGGACGCCGTGGTGCGCATCCAGCGCGTGACGCAGTCGGAGAACGCGAGCATCGCCGGCGTCACCGACGAGATCGTGCGCGACGTGGCGCTCACCAACAAGCTGCTGCGCATGGTCAACACCGTGCACTTCCGCAACGCGGGCGCCGGCTCGATCGCGTCCGTGCCGCGCGCGGTGTCGCTGGTGGGCCTGGCGGGCATCCGTTCGATGGCCCTGTCGCTGGTGCTGCTCGAGCACATGCAGGACAAGGCGCACGTCGGCCGGCTCAAGGAGCTGTTCCTGCAGGCGATGATGGCCGGCACCCTGTGCGACGAGCTCACGCCCGGCGCCAAGGCGCACGACGAGCCGTTCCTGGCCGGCATGATGTCGCAGCTCGGGCGCCTGCTCACCGAGTTCTATTTCCCCGAGGAGGCGACCCTGATCCGTCGCCGCGTCGAGCCGTCGTGGCAGCGCGGCGAATGGTCGCAGGCGATCGAGGACCGCGCGGTCGGCGAGGTGCTGGGCCTGACGTACGAGCAGCTGGGCGTGGGCGTGACGAAGGTGTGGGGCCTGCCCGACTCGCTGCGCCGGGCCATGGCGCGGCCCGAGGGCGAGGCGCCGGCGCGCCCCGTCGACAACGCGGCCGACCGGCTGCGCTGGTGCGTGCAGGCCTCGTCGGAGATCGCGCAGGCGCTGATGCAGACGCCCGGCAACCAGGCGGCCGGCAAGATCTCCGCGATCGGCGACCGCTACGCGCGGGCCCTGAACCTGCCCAAGGACCAGTTCGAGGGCGCGGTGCGCGGCGCCCAGTCGCACCTGCAGTCGTTGTCGGCCGGCCTCGGGCTCGACCTGAAGGCCGACTCCAAGGCGCGCCGCCTGATGCCCGCCGACCTCGAGGTGCCCACCGGCAACGTCAACCCCGCGACGATCGTGACGAACGTCGGCCCTGCGGGCGCGCCGGACGACAAGACGATCGTGGCGACGCCGGGCGAGCGCCCGGCCGCCACGCCGGCTCCGGCCGCGACCAACGTGGCGCCCGATTCCCCGGGCCGCATGCTGGCGCTCGAGAACGGCATCTCGAGCGTGACCAGTGCGCTGGCGGGCGACAGCTTCAAGCTGAACGAGGTGCTTCGCACGATCCTGCAGACCATGCACGGTGCGCTCGGCTTCCGCTGCGTCATCTTCGGGCTGCGCGACCCGAAGACCGGCATGATCACGGGCCGCGTCGGCCTCGGCGGCCCGGCGGCGGCACTGTCCGCGCAATTCCGCGTCGATGTCAACCCGAACGGGCCGGTCGACCTGGTGTCGGTGGCCTGCAAGAAGGCGGCCGACACGCTGATCTCCGACGCGTCCGCCGAGAACGTGCGCACGCGCCTGCCGACCTGGCTGCAGCGCGAGGCCGACGCGCGCAGCTTCGTCCTGCTGCCGATGACGATGAAGAGCGCGCCCTTCGCGCTGATCTACGCCGATTGCGCGACCGCCGGCGGCATCGTGCTGGGCGAGCGCGAACTGAGCCTGCTGCGCACGCTGCGCAACCAGGCGGTGATGGCGTTCAAGACGGCGGGTTGACGGCCCGCCTGCGGAGGGATCGGGCTCCCCGGCCTGCCGGAGGGATCCGGCTGCGCAGCCTCGAGGGCGCGGTCAGATACCGCGAAGAACGCGTGCGTTCCGCCGCGTGCCGCCGCCGGGGACGCCCATGGCATTGCCAGCGGTATCTGACCCCGAGTGGGCCGCCCTGGTCGTGACCAGGCGCGCTAGTCCGAGGCCTTCTTCCTCGCCGGCGTGCAGGGCAGGGCGTCGGCCTCCTTGGCCGCGCCCACCTGCCATCGGACGTTGGCGATGCTGACCACGAAGGGCCGGTCGGTGTCGATCGAGAACGGCAGGTCGACGCCGGCGAGGTCGACGCCCTGGGCGACGTAGCACTGCAGCGGGATCTTCAGCGTCGCCTTGGCGTGCAGGGGCAGCGCACGCAGCGCCGCGGTCACGTCGATCGCGGCGCCGCAGGGATGGCCGCACTCGACGCGCACGTTCACCTCGCCTTCGGGCGCGCGATCGACGACGAGGTCGAAGACCAGCGCGCCGTCGACGCCTTGCCAGCCGCCCAGGTCGTGCCCGGCGCCCGCGTAGGTCCAGAACTGGCCGTCGCCTGCGAACGTGATGCGGCGCGCGTCCTGCTGCACGTTGACCTGGGCCGACTCGGCCTTGACGGTGCCGTCCTTCGTGGCGATGACGGCGTCGGGGTCGTCGCCGAGCGGCACGATCCAGTCGGCCGGCGAGCCGATGCCCAGCTTGCCCATCGGACCCTCGACGCGGTCGAAGATCACGAGGTCGTCGACGGCCTTGGCCGCGGGGGCGCCGCAACGCCGAGGTTGCGGCGACTCGTCGAGCTCCCCGAGTTCCGTCGACCGGCCGCCATACGTCAGGCCGTATCCGTAAGGGAACTGCGGCTCGTAGGGGACGTCGCCCTTGTTGACCGTGAATTGGCAGGCGGAGCGCGGCCATGAGAACGGCAGGCGGCCGCGGAAGTCGCTCTGGTGGCCGCCCGGCGCCCGGAACAGCAGGTCGGTGATGCCCGCGCCTTCCGTGCCGGGCAGCCAGGCGGCGACGAAGGCGTCGCTGCGGTTGATCTCGCGGTTGACCCACAGCGGCCGGCCGCTGAACAGCACGGTGACCACGGGCACGCCGCGGCCGCCGACGCGATCCAGCACCGCCAGGTCCTCGGGTTGGCGGCGCGCGTGCTCCAGCGTGCCGGAGCGGCGGATGTCGCCCGCGCCCTCGGCATACGGCGTCTCGCCGATCACGGCGATCACCGCCTTGAACGCCGTCACGTCGACGTCCCTGGCGTCGGAGGAATAGGTGACGTTGGCGGGGCCCACCGCGTCGCGCACTGCCGCCAGCACCGATTCGCCCGCCGGGAAGTCGGCGTTGCGGTTGCCCGTGCCCTGCCAGGTGACCGACCAGCCGCCCGACTGGTTGGCGATCGAGTCCGCGCTGGCGCCGACGACCAGCACGGGCCCGACGCGCCGCAGCGGCAGCGCGTGGCGGTCGTTCTTCAGCAGCACCAGCGACTCGCGCACGGCCTCGCGCGCGAGCGCGCGCGGTCGCGCGGCCGTCGCGTCACGCGCACCCGCGCGCAGCGAGGGCGGCGTCGACACGCTCGCGCCGTCCACCACGCGGAACAGGCCGGCGCGCATCTTCACGCGCAGGATGCGGGTGACGGCGTCGTCGATGCGCGCCGGCGCAATCTCGCCGGCCCGCACCGACGCGACGGTGTGCGCGATGAACGCCTTCCACTCGAACGGCACCATCACCATGTCGACGCCCGCATTGATGGCAGCGGGGCACGACGCCTTGCTGCAGGCGTGGGCCTTGCCGGCGGCGTCGATCCAGGTGACCTGGCCGATCGCGTCCCAGTCGGTGACGACCAGGCCGTCGAAGCCCCAGCGGGTCTTGAGCAGGTCGGTCAGCAGGAATTCGTTGCCGGTGTTCTTGACGTTGGCGAACGCCAGCGGGCGGCCGGTGTCGTCCGCGCCCGTGTAGGTCCAGCTGTTGAACGAGGCCATCACTGTCTGCACGCCGGCGTCGATCGCGCTGCGGTAGCCCGCGCCATGGAGGCGCACGAGCTCGCCGAAGGCGGCCTTGTTCTCGCCCTGGTCGACACCCAGCTCGGTGCCGCCGTCGCCGAGGAAGTGCTTGGCGGTGGCCACGATGGTGGGACGGCCCGCCGGATCGAAGCGACCCTGAAGGCCGGTGACGTAGCGGCCCGCGTAGGCGGCCACGATGGCTGGATCCTCGGAAAAGCCTTCATACGTGCGACCCCAGCGATCGTCGCGCGGCACGGCCACGGTGGGCGCGAAGGTCCAGTCGACGCCGGTCAGCCGCACCTGCCTCGCGACGGCTTCGCCGATGCGCTCGACCAGCGCCGGGTCGTCGGCTGCGCCGAGGCCGATGTTGTGCGGGAACAGCGTCATGCCGACCACGTTGTTGTGGCCGTGCACGGCGTCGGTACCCCACATCACCGGGACCTTCACGGCCATGTCGGTGTGCATGGAGGCGTCCCAGAAGGCATCGGCCAGCGCACGCCAGTCGGCGAACGAGGCGTGCTTGTCCTTGTTCGGCCACGAGCCGCCGCCATCGAGCACGGAGCCGATGCAGTACTGCCGCACCTCGTCGGGCGTGATCGCGCGGATCTCGGCCTGCGTCATCTGCCCCACCTTCTGCGCCAGCGTCATGTGCGCGACGATGTCGCGGATCTGCGCCTCCTGGCGGGCGTCCGGCGCGAAGGCGCGCGCCGCGGGCGGCGTGTCCGCGCCGCGGACGGCGGGGGCGAGCGCCAGCCCGCCGGCGAGCAGCGCAGCGGCTGTCCGGCGCGGGAGCGCGAGAGTCGGGAACGGCATCGTGTCTCCCTGTCGTCGTCGTTGCATGGAACCGATTCCAATGCAGGTTGGCGACTATAGGACCGGACGCGCCGCGGCTCAATGGGGGCGAGGCGGGCGCCCGCAGCGTCGAGCGGTCACCACGTTAAAGTGGCGCGCATGAACGAACTTGCCACGACATTCCTGGAGACCTACGCTGCCGGCGCCGAGCCCGAAGGCGGCTGGACCTACGGCAAGGCGCTGCAGCAGGCCCGGCTGGACTACACGCCCGACAGCCTGAAGCGCCTCGACGCGCTGCTGTCGCAGATCCGCGAGCGCGCCATGCCGACGCGAGCGCAGCTCGACAGCGTGCCCGGACGCAACTTCGAGTCGCTCGTCGTCTTCTACCTGATGGAATTCGCGCGGCGCGTTTCGCGGGCGCAGTTGCAGTGGCACGACCTCGACTCGGCCCGTCGCGCCCTGCCGCCGGGCGTCGTCCTGGACGACTCGCCCGTGAACCGACTGGTCCTCGATGCGCCGGCGAACGCCGCCCTGTTCCGGCCGCTCGAGTGGCTGGAGGCCCGGTTGCTCGGCGAGGGCGCGGCAGTGGCACCGGCGGACTACGTCGCGAGCGTGCTCTCGCAGCTCGGGCAGGACGGCCCGCCGGTCTGGTCCACCACGATGTTCACGGTCGGCCGCCTCGGCTCGTGGAACATGATGATGGCCGCCGACGGCCAGGGCGTGTGGCCGGCGCTGGTCACCGGCAAGGCGCCGACGAGCCTGCGGCCCCTGGAGCGCATCGACCTGACCCAGGCCGTCGCCCATTGCTTTCACCTGCTGGAGAACAACCCCGATGACGAAGTCTGGCAGGTCGCCAGCTACCCGGGCTACGCGGAGCACGCCGGACAGAAGGTCGACGCCGTGATCGTCATGGGGGCGAGCTACGGGCCGCAGCCGGTGCGGCTCGCCGTCGCATTCCCGTTCCGCCCGGCGCGCGAGGGCCAGCCCCTGGTGATCCTGCAGCCGTCCCTGGTGGAGTCGAACCTGCCGATCGAGGTCGTCGGCAAGCTCAGCGGCGCGCTGGAGCGTGGAATCCGTCACTTCGGATGGGCGGTGGCCGGCAGCTGGGACGAGCATTACCAGGCCTGAACGCCGGCCTGTCACGCCGGGCCATGCCGGCCCGCGGAGGCGACCCCGGCACCGGGGCCGCGCAGCGCCTCAGTCGCGCAACTGGCCGACCATCGCCTTGCGGCGCGGCGTGTAGGTCCACCACGGCGCCGGCGGGGCGCCGTCCATGAAGTCGACGATGGCCAGCAGGGTGTCCAGCACGCACGGATCATGGCGTTGGCCGGTGGCGGTGCACAAGGCGCGGTAGAGCTGCAGGCCGTCGCGGCCCTTCAGTGCCTGCGGCGCGTGGATGCCCAGCAGCCGCAGGTCCGCGGCCATGGCCGGACCGACGTTGGGCAGTTGCTCGAGCGCGAGGCACTCCTCGGCCGTCGCGGCCTTGGGCGACTTCATGGCCGTGCGGCCGGGCGAGCGCGGCGCGCTGCCCACGGCGTGCCCGCTCAGCGCCGCGCGCGCGTGACGCACGCGCGGCGCGGGTTCGGACGCGGCGAGCCGGCAGCCATGCTCAGCTCATCATGTTGTTGCGCACGAGGCCGACGGCGATGCCCTCGAGCTCGAAGTCGACGTCGCCGAACGGCACGATGATGGGCTGGAAGTCGGGGTTCTCCGGCAGCAGCTCGATCGTGGTGCGGGTGCGGCGGAAGCGCTTGACGGTGACTTCGTCGCCCAGGCGCGCGACGACGATCTGGCCGTTGCGCGCCTCGCGGGACTTCTGCACGGCCAGCAGGTCGCCGTCGATGATGCCGGCGTCGCGCATGCTCATGCCCTTGACCTTGAGCAGGTAGTCGGGCCGGCGCGGGAACATCGAGGCCTCGAGCAGGTAGGTCTGCTCGACGTGTTCCTGTGCGAGGATGGGCGAACCCGCGGCCACCCGGCCGACCAGCGGCAGCGTCAGCTGCGACAGGCTGGGCAGCGGCAGCGAGAACTGGCGCCCGCGCGCCTCGTTGACGGCGCGCAATGTGTCAGACTTCAGCCGGATGCCGCGCGAGGTGCCGCCCACCAGCTCGATGACGCCCTTGCGCGCCAGGGCCTGGAGGTGCTCCTCGGCCGCGTTGGCCGAGCGGAAGCCGAGTTCGTTGGCGATCTCGGCGCGCGTGGGCGGCGCGCCGGTGCGTTCGATCGCGCTCTGCACCAGGTCGAGGATCTGCTGCTGGCGCGCGGTGAGCTTGGGAGATTCGACTTCCATGGCGTCCTGTCCGTCAGGAGACTCGCGTCCCGCGGCCGGCATCTGGTTGTTCATACAGGTCTGTATTTTTATCCAAGGTTGCCAAGAATGCAAAGCCCCAAGCCGCTCGTCGTGATCCTCGCCACGGGCGGGACGATCGCCGGCACTGCCGCTGCCGCCACCGACACCACCGGCTACCGCGCCGGCGCGCTGGGCGTCGACGCCCTCGTGGCGGGCGTGCCGGCGCTCGCGGAGCACCGCCTCGAGTCGGAGTCGATCGCCGCGATCGACAGCAAGGACATGGACGAGGCCACGTGGCAGCGCCTCGCGTGGCGCGTGGCGCACCACCTGGCGCGGCCCGAGGTCGCCGGCCTCGTCGTCACGCACGGCACCGACACGCTGGAGGAGACCGCGTACTTCCTGCATCGCGTGCTGGCGCCGGGCAAGCCGGTCGTGCTGACCGCGGCGATGCGCCCGGCCAGCGCGCTGTCGGCCGACGGCCCGGCCAACCTGCTCGACGCCGTGACCGTGGCGCAGGCGCCCGGCGTGCGCGGCGTCAGCGTCGTGTTCGCCGGCGCGGTGTGGGGCGCGGTCGGGCTGCGCAAGGTGCACACGCTGCAGACCGGCGCGTTCGCCGGCAGCGACTGCGGTCCCATCGCGCGGCTCGAGGGCGGCGCGATGCGCGTGTTCCGGGCGTGGCCCGAAGGCGAGGCGCTGGGCCTGGCCCGCATCGCGGCGGAGCCGTCGACGTGGCCGCGCGTGGAGGTCGTGATGAACCACGCCGGCGCGGACGGCCGCATCGTCGACGACGCCGTCATCGCCGGCACGGCCGGGATCGTGGTGGCGGGCACGGGCCACGGCACCGTGTCGGCCCGCATGGAGGCCGCGATCGACCGCGCGCGCGGCGAGGGCGTGCGCGTGACGCGGGCGAGCCGCTGCGTGTTCGGGCCGGTGCTGCCGCGCGGCGCGGACGACGACGCCGCCGGCGAGCTCAGCGCCGTGCAGGCGCGGGTGGAGCTGCAGCTCGCCCTGCTCGCCGACGTGCGCTGAAGCGGGTCACTGGTCGCCCGGCAGCGGCCGCGCGTCGCGCGCCAGCGCGTGGCCGGCTGCCATCGCCTGCGCGATCTGGTCGGCCGTCAGCGAGCGGCCCATGCTCTGGGTGACGCTGTCGGCGTTGGACAGGATCGAGCTGGGCTGGCCGACCAGGCGCTGGCGGCATTCCATGTAGGCGACCCAGTACGCGAGCGCCCGCGCACGGTCGGGCGCGACGCCCTGGCCGTTCTCGTAGGCGTTGACGCGGCTCTCCAGCGAGTCGGGATCGCAGGTGTGCACGCCCGCGTCGAGCGCTGCCTCGACGCGCAGCTTCCATGACGCGTTCTCGGGCGCGTCGATGTCGGAGTTGCTCACGCCCAGGCCATCCGGTCCCTCGCGCAGCATCTCGGTGGCGGCGTGGTGCACGCCCGCGAGCGCGGCGCGCTCCAGCCAGCGCAGGCGGCTCTGGATCTGGTCGGACGCGATGTCGCCGCAGGCCTGCTGCGGCGTGGGCAGCAGCGCGCGGTCGGCTGGCAGGATGTGGTGCGCCATCCAGCCCTCGTGGTCGCGCGCCCACACGCAGGCGGTGGGCGCGCGACCACGAGG
>Ga0207695_10012823_pt1 | contig 10037 bp, 7 predicted proteins | sample KBSC54metaG_FD_184354 | JGI IMG/M metagenome (GOLD analysis project Ga0207695, IMG submission 184354) | Corn rhizosphere microbial communities from Kellogg Biological Station, Michigan, USA - KBS C5-4 metaG (SPAdes) (version 2) | ecosystem: Host-associated > Plants > Roots > Rhizosphere > Soil... | reverse complement strand
GAAGCCGTCCGGTCCCCACGCCCAGTGGCCGATGATCGGATAGATGAATCCAGACACGCCCAGTGAATAGAGAAGGTCGCCTACGAAGCCGGTACGGCCGATCATGGCGCCAGAGGTGATGGTGGAGCAGGTATCGGCGAAGGCGAACTGGAAGATCCAGACTGCGAGGAATGCAACGCCGGTGGACTCGTAGGTCTCAGGCACATCCTGCAGGAAGAACCAGTGATAACCGATGAATCCGTTGCCGTGGCTGAACATGAATGCAAAGCCGATGGCGTAGAAGAGAATGCCGCAAAGGCAGGTGTCAACGATACATTCCATCAGCACGTTGACGGTCTCACGGGACCGGCAGAAACCCGCTTCAAGCATGGTGAATCCAACCTGCATGCCGAAGACCAGGAATGCGGCAATGAGCGTCCATGCGGTATTGATGGGATTGACAACGTCGGCTGCTTTCAACGTTGTGTCGGCCGCATAAACCTTGGTGAAGAACACGGCCGTAATCGCGGCCATGATCCCCAACGTGAGTCCGACACCGGCAACTTTGCCCACCAGCATGGTGGCGCCGTACTTCTGCCACATTGGTTGACGAAGACGCTCGGTCAGTCTTGTCAGCTTTTGCGAGAAAGATAAAGTTCCTTCTCTCCGCAGGATGGATTTCATCGTGACGCTCCTTCGATTGGGTTGAATTTCCGATTCCGAACTGATCGAGAGGTGACAATACTTCCGTGACTTGGCGCCTTCGGTGAGCTTGTTGGCTCGCTTGTCTGGCGTCCTGGCTAAGGTATCTTTCGGGTCTAAAGAAATGCTAGGAAGAGAGCAATGAAGATGAAATGAAGAAACCAGAATTCTGTTCGGGATGCTGGAACTCCCGCCGTGCCGTTACGGCCGAACGCAAGTATGCATTCCGGCTGTAACGGCGAAAGTGGGAGTGACTACCGTTTGGGCGCGAAGATTGCGATCAGGCCGATAGTGAACGTGTTCTGCGAGTCGGTCATGCTTTCGGTGCCTTTGTGGAAATATGGTTGATCCGACCAGTCGTGGCGATATTCCGCGCGCGCCAGCAGGCCGAGGGGCCAGTGATACTCGCCCGTTGCCGTGAATTCCTTCACTGTCTGGGCAACGCCGGTTGAGTAGCCATCACGGTCATCGAACACCTCAATTCGAGCCGCACCGGCAAACTTCGATGTGATCTGCTGGTGAGCGGCAAAGGCTACGCCCTGCCAGAGATTCGTTTTGTTGTCTCCGATCTCGTTGTGAATCGAATCCTTGTTCGCGCCGATGTCGTAATTGATATACGCGTTGAACTTCGCATTCGGAGTGAGCAAGACGGTGGTGTCGAAGAGATTGCGATACCCATGCTGAGCGCTGTAGTTGGCGGGGCCGGTATAGAAATCGGCATTCCAGGTGTACTTGGGCTTCACATAGGCGCTGGTGAGGCCCACGGTTGGACCACCGACGTTGTTGACGATATTGTTCCAGCCGTTCACCAGTTGCACGCCGACGGTCTCTGTTTTTGAAACAGGCATCGATGTGCGGATGCCGAAGTGGTAGTAGGGAATAGCCCACGCAAACAGAATGGACCGCGAATAGTTCCAGTTGTCCTTCGACTCGATGACCTCAGCGCCAGCCGACGTCACCCATTTGCCGAGATCTAGTTCGAAACCTTTCGCCTTCGGCGGCTTGACGCTGATGTAAGCCTGCTCCACAAACTCCAGCTGGTTGCTCGCGTTCACCAGCTTGTTAACGCGACCGTAGACCAGGTCTACCCTTGCGCCGATCGGCGCCGGATCGTGATTCAAAGTTAGTTTTGCGGCATTCAACGCCCATTGGTTTGTTTTATCGTTGAAGTTGTAAAGATCGTTCACCTTTCCGTTGTTGGCTTCGCTCGGGTCATTCGAGTTGTAGCCGTAATAGCCGTCTAGAAATCCACTCACGTCCATCGGGCCTACGCGCCATGGCTTCGGATCCGGCGCAGCTGCAGGAGCAGCCGCGGGCGCCTGCGCCGCAGGGGTGCTTGCAGGCGCTGCGGATGTTTCGGGTGCCTGTGCACCCGCCGCCACGGTGATTGCAATAACTGCTCCAGCAAGTATCTGAAGCTTGAGATTTGTTGCTAGCGACACGATTGCCTCCTGAACATGAATTGGAAGATGACCCGGGTGACGTTTCCGTGAGAGGTGATGCCGGCTTCTCAACCCTCGGTGGTTGGCGATTCCATGAGCACGCGACGGAACACGAGCACTTGCAAAACGAAACGGGACGAATGAAGTCATGCACCTCAGCGCTGCTTCTTATTGTTTGGCTGACTTGGCGCTGCTGCTACGACTAGTAATCGCAAACACTCCATAAAGAAGAGATGAGGATTGGGAAAAGAATTTCTAAGTCCCGAATATCCTGTGTTTTCAACCTGATCGCGCTTAGCAATCGGGCGCGTTCTGGAGCCCTCACCTAAGGGCGAAATAAGAAACTGCTAAAATCGGGAGAACAACTCCGGCGCACGAAACCTACTAGCAAGGCGCACGCGGGAGTCCTCTCTAAATCCGGCCTACCAAGGGGAGATGGTCAGGGTTCATGAGAGAAGGCACTTCGAGCAAGCCGCTCAGTTCCAAACGACATCATTTAGCGTCCTTCATTTGCGGACGTGTATCGAGACTGCCGATTGGGTACACCGATGGCACGCGATGGAAAGGCTGGTAAACGGTTGTCTGGAACCTATATCCCACTTCGTTCCGCCTTTGCTGAAGGACGCGCACGTGGCACCGGGCTGAAGGCTCTTCTGTTCTCGACGGAGTGCGCCCTTGGCATCGTCTCCGTTGTCCTCATCGGCTTCCTGACGCACTGGTTGCAATGGCTACTTCCTGTCGGCGTGCTGCTTTATCTCCTTGTGGTTGTGCCTGTAGCGCTGTGGTGCGGATTCTGGCAGGCCGCTGTCGTGTCGCTTTCCGCCGTGGGCGTGCAAAGCTACTTCACCGCACATGTCGCTCGAATCAATCCTGCGGCGGATCCCGCGAACCCTATTGAGCTTGTCGCTTTCATTCTCACTGCACTTGTGATCAGCCGGCTTTCCGCCCGGGTAACGGAGCACGCGCGATCTTCCGATTCTTGGGGTGGACAAATGCAGGATCTTTACGAGTTCACGCGCCGGACCCTGCAATTGAATCTGCACGTGGAGCCGGGTCTGCAGCTTGCCGAACTAGTTCACGAGATCTTCGCGCTGGAAGCCGTTGTTATCTTCGACGCCGATCTGCATGAGATTTATGAAGCGGGTTTCTGGGGCGTTGATTCGCAGGAGCTTGCGCAGAACGTGTACTACTTCGAAAGCTCCGATGATGATGCTGAAAGCGGGATTTCTCGCCGTGTCCTTCGACTGGGGAATGTTCCCATCGGCTCGATCGTCATGAGAGGCGACACCAGCCCGCTCACGAACAATGCTATTGCCTCGCTCATCGCCGTCACGTTCGATCGCTACCGCGCTTTCGCCAATGAAAGCCGTATTGAAACTGAACGTCAGACCGAGCAATTACGTTCCACTGTGCTAGACGCTCTGGCACATGAATACAAGACGCCACTCACCGCGATCCGGGCCGCGTCTACTGGACTCTCTGAAATGGGCAAGCTTTCGCCGGGGCAGGCCGACCTGGTCTCGCTGATCAGCGAACAAACGGATCTCCTCAATGAACTCACCACCAAGCTGCTCACCACCGCGCGTCTCGACGCCGATGAAGTCACGGTGCATGCGATCCCCGTCGGCGTAGCGTCTCTCATTGACGAAGTGGTGACCGGGATGAGCGAACGCCTTGCCAGCATGAAAGTCGCTATCGACCTGCCGGACGATCAACTGGTGCTTTGCTGCGATCGCCGCCTTATGACGATGCTGCTCACGCAATACATAGACAACGCCTGCAAATATGCGATTTACGGCACAATGATTACGATCCGCGCCATTCATTCCAAGAACGAGGTCATCTTCTCGGTTCACAGCTTCGGACCGCTTATCCCAATGGCCGACCGGGAACGGATTTTCGACCGCTACTACCGTTCGTCAAATTCATCCAATCGCGCCCCAGGTACGGGAATCGGCCTGTCTGTTGCAAAGCGAGCGGCTACCGTGCATAACGGCTACGTCTGGGTTACCAGCGACCAAGATGAGGGAAACACGTTTTTTGCGGCCATACCCGCTCAGGCACGAAAGAGGGACTAAGCAATGAACCAGCCTGCCATTCGCATTCTAGCCGTCGATGATGAGCCTGCAATACGCCGGGCCCTGCGTTCGCCGTTGCTTGAACTCGGGTTCCAGTTCACTGAAGCTTCGCGGGGAGAAGAGGCCCTGCAACTGTTGCGCTCGGGCGCGTATGATGTAGTGCTGCTCGACATCAACATGCCCGGAATTGGCGGAATCGAGACACTTCGTCGTATACGCTCGTTTGCGCCGCGCCTGCCCGTGCTGATGCTCACCGTGCGCGATGGTGAAGAAGAAAAGGTGGAAGCCCTTGAGCTCGGCGCGGATGATTACGTGACCAAGCCTTTCAGCACCCGCGAGCTTATCGCCCGCATCCGCACGGCTGTGCGTCGTGTCCACGCCCCCGCACGGGCCGAAGATGCTCCAATTGAGATAGGCGAGATCCGCCTCACCCCCGCAAAGCGCAGCGTTACGAAGCGGGGGCAGGCCGTCCACCTTACGCGCAAGGAGTTCGATATTCTCTATTGCTTGATGAGCCGCGCCGGACGCGTCATCTCCTACGCCAAGCTGCTCACCGCGGTGTGGGGAGCGGACTGCCGCGAAGAAGTTGAATATCTCCGTACGTTCGTTCGCCAGCTTCGCAAGAAAATAGAAGACGATCCATCCAAGCCGGTGTATCTGCTTACCGATGTCTACGTGGGCTATCGCTTCGCGGATGCGCAAATGCTGCAGAGTGATGCTGGCGGAACTGACTCCGCGGTCAGCGCGGGCGACCAACTTCCTGAAAACGAGATCGCGTAAGACCTGAAGACCTAGGACTCCGATCGTTTGAGCAGGTAATCGAGGCCGCCTACCCGGTACCAGCGATAACCGTAGGGTTCAAGCACGATTCGATGTGTTCCTTTGTCGGTTGGCAGACTGTGATCTTCTGAGAGCAGATTGACGAGACCCTGATCGCCAGGGTTCTTCCGGTCGAGTTTCAACTGCAGTTCACATGGTTCTGCGCCGAGATTGTGCATCACGACAACGGAGTTGTTGCGCCAGTCGTAGCGCATGGCCAGCACCTGGGCAGTCTTTACATTGAGGAAAGCAAAGTCGCCCCAGCCGATCTCAGGAACCTCCTTGCGCATGCGGATCATGCGTTCCATCCAGTTGAGGAGGGAATTGGGATCGCGCCGCTGGGCAGCTACATTCACGTGTTCATATCCATATGGTCCCTCGCTAATGACCGGCAGTATGGGCTTTCGGCTTTTGGTGAATCCGCCCTGTGGTTCTGTCGACCACTGCATGGGCGTTCTGGCGCACTCGCGCTCGGGCAGTGAGAGATCATCGCCCATGCCAATCTCATCGCCGTAACGAATGACAGGCGTGCCGGGCAGCGTAAGCATGAGGCTATAGGCAAGCTCGAGCCTCCGACGATCTCCTTGCAGCATCGGGCTGAGCCTGCGGCGAATGCCCCTGTGGTAGAGCTGCATTTCTTTGTCGGGGCCGAAGGCATTGAAGACAGTCTGGCGCTGCGAGGCGGTGAGGCGGCCGAGATCGAGTTCGTCGTGATTGCGGAGGAAGTGGCCCCACTGGGCGGACGCAGGACGCGAGCGCGTGTCGTCCATGGCTTTCATCAGGCTTCGACAGTCGCTCGATGCTAATGCGTAGAAGAGATGCTGATTGACATCGAAGTTGAAAACCATCTGCAGGCGTTCCCCGGCACCGCCGAAGTACTGCATATCATGTTTCGGTGTGACGTTGGCTTCGCCCAGAATCATTGCGCCGCTTTTTCGCCATGAGAGGAATTCAGCAAACGAGCGCAGCATGTCGTAGTGCTCAATGGGACGTTTCAACTCCGGACCCTTTTGCGAAATGACGAAGGGAACAGCATCCATGCGGAAACCGTCAACGCCTAGTTGAAGCCAGAAGCCCATGATCTTGAGAATCTCGGCCTGCACGTCTGGATGGGTTGTGTTCAGGTCCGGCTGAAAGTCGTAAAAACGATGGAAGTACCACTGACGCGCAGCTTTCTGGTACGACCACGTGGTCTTTTGCACCCCGGGGAAGACCATGCCGGTATTTGCGTCTCTGGGTTTTTTCGGAGACCACACGTACCAGTCGCGGTATTTCGAATGCGGATTGGAGCACGCTTCTTTGAACCATGGATGCTCGTCGGAGGTGTGGTTCACTACAAGGTCAATGATGACGCGCATGCCTCGCTGCTTGCAGCCGCGCGTGAACTCGACAAAGTCGCCAACGGTGCCATATCGGGGGTCGACCGAGTAGAAATCGCTGACGTCGTAGCCGTTGTCGCGGCCGGGGGAGCACTGGAAGGGCATGAGCCATAGAGCGGTGATTCCCATGCCGTGGAGGTAATCGAGCCGGCGAAGAAGGCCCTGGAAGTCACCCACGCCGTCGCCATTCGCATCCATGTAGGTGGCGACAGAAAGACAATAGAAGATTGCGTTCTTGTACCAGAGATCGTTGATCATTGTGCTTGCTGTCCGCGAAAACTTGCGGGGGAATATAGGTGGGATGCAGGATTTGAGTTGGTGGAAGCACGCGGTCGTCTATCAGATTTATCCGCGATCGTTTCAGGATAGTAATGGCGATGGAATTGGCGATCTGAATGGCATTCGTAGCCGGCTCGATTACCTGGTGGGGCTTGGCGTCGACGCCGTTTGGATTTCGCCAATCTATCCGTCTCCCATGGCGGATTTTGGATACGATGTTGCGGATTATTGCGGGATCGATCCAATGTTCGGCACCATGGAGGATTTCGATCGGCTACTTGAGGACGTGCATGGCCGCGGGCTGAGGATGATTCTGGACTTTGTTCCGAACCACACATCGGACCAGCATCCGTGGTTCATTGAGAGCCGGTCTTCTCGTGACAACCCGAAGCGCGACTGGTACGTCTGGCGCGATGAGCCGAACAACTGGCAGAGCCACTTCGGTGGATCGGCCTGGGAGTTCGACGAGAAGACGGGGCAATATTACCTGCACGAGTTCCTGAAAGAGCAGCCTGACTTGAACTGGCGCAATCCAGCAGTGAAGGAGGCGGTGTTTGAGGCTCTTCGCTTCTGGCTGCGCAAAGGGGTGGATGGATTTCGCGTGGATGTGATGTGGTTGATGATCAAAGATGATCGGTTTCGGGACAACCCTCCAAATCCGGCTTATAAGGTCGGCCAGGGATCGCGCGAAAGACTTTTGCCTATCTATGATGCGGATCGGCCTGAAGTGCACGGGCTGGTGGCCGAGATGCGCGATGTGCTGGAAGAGTTTGGGGACCGCGTTCTTATTGGCGAGATTTATCTACCGGTGCCTCGGCTGATGCAGTACTACGGGAAGGAACTGCGCGGCGCACATCTGCCGTTCAACTTCCAGCTTCTGCAGTGTGCGTGGACCGCGGATGAACTGGCCCGCACCATCGGCGACTACATGTCGGCTCTGCCTTCAGGTGCGTGGCCAAACTGGGTTCTGGGCAATCATGACAAGTCTCGCATTGCATCGCGCATTGGATTGAAGAAAGCTCGCAGCGCGGCGTTGCTGCTGCTCTCACTTCCCGGAACGTTGACCATCTATTACGGAGAAGAGCTGGGCATGCAGGATGTACTGATTCGGCCAGATGAGGCGCACGACCCTGCCGAGCGACGGCAACCCGGAATCGGAATGGGCCGCGATCCAGAACGAACGCCGATGCCGTGGGATAATTCTCGCCAATGCGGATTCACTGAGGGCATGCCATGGTTGCCGATCGGCGATGCGAACAGGGCCGTAAATGTGGATTGGTCAAGGAAGGACCCGGGTTCGATGCTTGCTCTTTATCAGCGACTGCTTCGGCTGCGGCGAGCGGAGCCGGTGCTTGTTGTGGGTCAGCTTACGGAGATGGACGCCAGCGATGGAGTGCTTCAATTCGCCAGGGCGGATGGAAAGAGGCGGTTCAGGGTCATTATTAATTTGGGAGAAGAGGCACGGCGGATTCCGGTGGAAGCAGGTGCTATCGCCGCATGTACCGACTTGGATAGAGAGGGAGAGACTGTCAACGAAGCTGTGCGAGTTGAAGCTGCTGACGCCATGATCATAGAGATGGTTGGCGCCACCCTCGCTTAGACACCTGTTGTTATTGTTGTGTTCTAATGCTTGCGAGAAAGGCGATGTTGATGAACCAGAGCTTTTCGATAGTTGTGAATGGAAGACTCCTGCGCGTGTCTGAGGGGACGAGCGTTGCCGCGGCTATGATGCTCGCGAACGAGGCGTGTCGCGTGTCGGTGCGAGGGGAGCGGCGCGGGCCCCTCTGCGGGATGGGCATCTGCATGGAATGCCGTGCGACGGTGAACGGAGTGAAGCATCAGCGAACCTGCCAGGTAATGTGCACTCCCGCGATGGAAGTTGTGACGGCATGAGCTGCGGCTTCGATGTTGTTGTTGTGGGCGCCGGGCCTGGTGGAATTGCGGCTGCGACGATTGCTGCTGAAGCCGGTCTGCGCGTTTGCCTGCTTGATGACAACAGAAGTCCCGGAGGGCAGATCTGGCGCGGCTTGCACCCTGAGGCGGCTAGAAAAGGTCCGCACGGTCGCGATTTCGTGCAGTGGACCGAGAGGTTGCGTCGCGCTGAGTGCGAGGTGTGGTCGGGTTGGCAGGTAATCGACTGCGCGGCGCCGGGCACGCTGCGAACGGAATGCGAGGACGAGGTTCGTGATGTTGAATGGCGCAAACTGATTGTTGCGACCGGCGCACGCGAACGATTTCTGCCGTTTCCGGGCTGGACATTACCAGGAGTCGCAGGTGCAGGCGGGCTGCAGGCTTTGGTGAAGTCGGGACTGGATGTACGCGGAAAGCGCATCGTAGTCGCGGGGACTGGGCCACTGTTGCCGGCCATTGCTGCGGGCCTCTCGGATGCGGGTGCAAACATCATCGCAATCTATGAACAGGCGCCGATGTCGCGGTTGCTCGGGTTTGGTGTAACGCTGGCCGGATATCCGGGGAAGCTTGTCGAGGGGCTCGGCTATTTCAGGAAGCTGCGCGGCGTTTTTTATCGAACAGGTAGCTGGGTGAAACGCGGCGAAGGATCTATGCGATTGGAGCGGGTCACCATCACCGACGGGCGCAGCGAATGGTCACACGATTGCGATTGGCTGGCCTGCGGATTCCATCTTGTGCCGAATTTGGAGTTGCCGGCGTTGCTGGGATGTGAGATGGCGGACGGCTATGTTTCCGTTGACGAGTTGCAGCAGAGTTCGGTAACAGGCGTGGCCTGCGTCGGGGAACTGACCGGGATTGGCGGGCTTGAAAAGGCGCTGCTGGAAGGGAAGATTGCCGGCTGGTCTGCTGCAGGACGCGAAAATGAGGGGCACGCCCTCACGAAACGTATGAGTTCGGTGAGGAACTTTGCACGGCGGCTTGATCGAAGTGTACAGCCCGCCGGACGGCCAATCCCGCGGCAGCGAGTTTGTGGTCCGACTGCCGCTGCTCCCCACGCCGCCGGTGCAACCTGCACCACAAGCGGCGGTGGCCGAACAGTACAAGCCGGCAGGGGTGCGCGTGCTGGTGGTCGATGACAGCCACGACCTGGTACGGATGCTCGGTCGCACGCTGCGGCACTTGGGCTACAGCGTGCAGAACGCCTACACCGGCCCAGACGGGCTGGCGGCCGCGGTCCAGTGGCGGCCGGACATCGTGCTTATGGACATCGGACTTCCCGGACTGAACGGCTACGAAGTGGCCAAGCGACTGCGCAGCGACCCAACGCTAGGCCGAGGGGGTGAGAAAATGAAGCTGATCGCTTTGACCGGTTACGGCCAGCTCTCGGACATCACCCTGGCCCGCGAAGCGGGTTTCGACGCCCACCTGACTAAGCCGTATGAGATCGA
>Ga0207695_10012821_pt1 | contig 10038 bp, 10 predicted proteins | sample KBSC54metaG_FD_184354 | JGI IMG/M metagenome (GOLD analysis project Ga0207695, IMG submission 184354) | Corn rhizosphere microbial communities from Kellogg Biological Station, Michigan, USA - KBS C5-4 metaG (SPAdes) (version 2) | ecosystem: Host-associated > Plants > Roots > Rhizosphere > Soil... | reverse complement strand
GCCGTCGGCGACGTGATCGGCTTCCCCAGCCTGGCGTCGTCGTCGTTCGAGCAGGGCCGGCTGGCCGCCGCCCACGCGTTCGGGCTCGACGCCCGGCCGATGCGCGAGCTGCTCCCGATCGGCATCTACACGATCCCCGAGATCAGCTTCGCCGGCCGCACCGAGGAGGAGCTGACGGGCCAGGGCGTCCCGTACGAGATCGGCATCTCCCGCTACCGCGAGCTCGCCCGGGCCCAGATCCAGGGCGACCAGGTCGGCATCCTCAAGCTGCTCGTCGAGCCCGAGGCGCGCACCCTGCTCGGCGTCCACGTCTTCGGCACGGCGGCGACCGAGCTCGTGCACATCGGCCAGACCGTCATGGGCCTTGGCGGCACCGTCGACTACCTGATCGACCAGGTCTTCAACTACCCGACGCTGGCCGAGTCCTACAAGGTCGCGGCGCTCGACGCCACGAACAAGCTGCGCGCGCTCAACCGCATGACCGTCTAGGTGACGTGCCCACGGACGTTGTGAACGGGTGGGTGTCCGTCCGGGCCGCGCGGTTGAATCCCGTCTCGGCCGGGAGTAGGATCGCCCTTCGGCAACGCTCGTAGCGAACGCCACGAGTCGCAATGGCCGGAGCGCGGGCGAGAGCAAACGGGAGGTCGCGCCATGCGCTGGACCCGCTACAGCCTGCCCCTCGTCGCCGCGGCGACGGCCATGCTTGTCCCCGGGATCGCGAGCGCCGCAGTGGCGAAGGTGGCGGTCGTCGACCACCACCTCGTCTACATCGGCGCCGGGACGGGTGTCAACGACCTGCGGATCGCCCGCCACTCGGGCGCGTTGGCCGTCCGCGATCTCGCCACGCCGCTGCGCGCCGGCGCCGGCTGCACGAGCGTCGATGCGCACAAGGCCACGTGCGCTGCTGCCGGGATCCGGTCGTTCAGCGCGGACCTCGGCCGGAGCTCCGACCGGGCCGTCGTCGGCAACCGGCTGCGCCTGGCCAGCATCGTCATTCGCGGCGGAGTCGGGGCCGACACCCTCTCGTCCGTCGCCTCGCGCGTGATCTTCTACGGTGGGCCGGGACACGACCGGCTCCTGGGAGGGCCGCGGGTGGACCTGCTCCTGGGCAAGCGGGGCTCGGACTTCATCCGCGGGCGCGGCGGCGCCGACCGGATCTACGGCGGGCCGGACGACGATCTGATCGTGAGCGGCCCGGGCGCGGATCGCTCCTTCGGGGGAGCCGGAGACGACCGGATCTACGGCGGCCGCGGCACCGACGTGCTCCGAGGAGGGGCCGACGACGACACGATGGCGGACTTCTCGGGCTGGGACCACCTCTACGGAGGCACGGGCGAGGACTACCTCAACACGTTCGAGCTCGCGCCCGATGGCCGGCCCGGAGACTTCCAGAACGCCAGCACCGGGCCCGACTACGGATGCCGCGCCTCGCCCGACGACGTGCTCGTCGGCTGTGACGAGAACGCGAAGTAGGGCGGTTCAGCCGCCGGTGCGCTCCAGCACGACGACCGGGATCTCGCGTGTGGTCTTGCGCTGGTAGTCGTCGTAGTCGGGGAAGATCTCGGTCATCGTCCGCCACAGCCGCGGCTTCTCGTCCGCCTCGGCGGGATGCGCGCGGGCGTGGAAGCGGTCGCCCTTCACCTGCACGTCGACCTCGGGGTCGGAGAGCAGGTTGAGATACCAGGACGGGTGCTTCGGCGCCCCGCCGCGCGATGCGACGACGAGCAGGCGGTCGCCGTCGCGACCGTAGATCAGCGGCAGCGTGTGCTGCTCGCCGCTGCGGCGGCCGCGGGTGGTCAGGAGCAGCGTGGGATTGCCGTTCCAGTCGTGGCCGTCGGCGCCATCGGTCTCGATGTAGCGGTCGACGTGGTCGGCGTACCAGGGTCGGGGAGATTGTTGATCGCTCATGTATTGCATGCTAGCCGCTCTTGGAGCATCGCCGCGCCGATGCTCGACACGCCCAGCGTGACCACGGCCGAGGCGACCACCGCCGCACCCTGACCCGGCGTGATGAGGCCCTCCGTCAGCCCGAGCGCGACCACGCCCGCCGGCAGGCCGAGCTGGGCCGAGGCCAGGAACCCTGCCGGCCACGGCATCCGCATGACCACGGCGATCGCCACGTGACAGACGACGATCGCGCCGACCAGGACCAGCAGGAGCACCACGTCCGACCGCGACGACGCGAGCGAGCGGAAGTTCAGGCGCGCGCCCAGCGCGACGAAGAAGAACGGCACGAAGAAGCCCTCGGCAATACCCAGGAGCTGCTGGGCCAGGCGGCGCGGCTCGCCGGCGAGCGCGACGACCATCCCGGCGGCGAAGCCGGCGATGAGCACGCTCGTGCCGAACCACGTCGCGAGCGCCGAGAGCCCGAAGAGGGCGAACAGCGAGAGGCGCAGGTCGAGCGCCCATTCCCGGTTGCGCGAGTCCTCCCGCAGCGCGCGCACCGCCCGGTTGCGGCGGATCGGGCGGAGGACGAAGAAGATCGCCACGGCGCTTGCGGTCACGACGACCCCGCCGACGGCGATCCGCAGGGCCCGCGCCGGCTCGAGCGCGAGCGGCAGCGCGACGATGGTCGCGATGTCGACGAGCGCGATCCAGGCGGTCGCGAGCAGCATCTCGCCGCCGGTCAGCCCGCGCTCGTGCAGGATCGGCATCACGACCGCCGAGCTCGACGCGGCCAGCAGCAGGACGAACAGCGCCGGATGCCCGACCTCGGTGACGTGGGCGAGCGCCCACCCGGCCGGGACGGCGATGGCGAACGAGAGCGCCGTGGCGATCGCGGCGCCCCGCAGCGCCCGTCGCAGGCCGGGGTCGCGCAGCGGCAGGCGCGTGCCGACGACGAACATCAGCATCGCGAAGCCGGCGTCGGCCAGGAAGACGACGGTCGGGTCGCTCGTGTCGATCTCGCCGAAGCCGGTGCGGCCGATGATCACGCCCGCCGCGATCTCGCCCACGACCACGGGGACGGCCAGGCGGGTGGCGCCCGAAAGCAGCGGCCCGGCCAGGCCGCAGGCGACGATCATGGTGAGGACGCCGAACGTCATCGCGGCGATAGTGTGACCCGATGCGCGCGGTCGTGCTCGATGATGTCGGCCGGCTGGTCGAGCGCGACGTCCCGGACCCGGTCGCCGGGCCGGGCGAGGTGCTCGTCGAGGTCGGCGCCTGCGGGGTCTGTCGCACCGACCTCCAGATCTTCTCGGGCGACCTGCCCCTGCGGCGCCGCCCCGTGGTGCTCGGCCACCAGGTGGCGGGCAGGATCGCCGGCACCGGCGAGCGCGTCGGCGTGGCCTGGTTGCACGGCGCCGATGGCACCTGCCCCGCCTGCCGCCGCGGCCTCGAGAACCTGTGCCCGAACGCCGAGTTCACCGGCTGGACGGCCGACGGCGGATACGCCGAGCTCGTGCGCGCCAGGCGCGACTTCGTGTTCCCGCTGCCGGGCGGCTTCACGGACGTCCAGGCCGCGCCGCTCCTGTGCGCGGGCATCATCGGCTACCGGTCGCTGCGCCTGGCGGGAACGGCGCCGGGGAACCGCCTCGGCCTCTTCGGCTTCGGCTCGTCCGCGCACCTCGCGATCCAGGTCGCGCTCCACTGGGGCTGCGAGGTGGCCGTGTTCACCCGCTCCGACGGCGAGCGGGCGCTCGCGCGACGGCTGGGCGCGGCCTGGGCGGGAGCCTACGACGATGCCGCGCCCTGGCCGCTCGACGCCGCCGTCACCTTCGCGCCCGCCGGCTCGGTGGTCGTCGCCGCGCTGACCGCGCTCGCGCCGGGGGCGACCGTCGCGGTCAATGCGATCCATCTGGACGGGATGCCCGCGTTCGACTACGACCTCCTCTGGCGGGAGCGGTCGATCCGCTCGGTGGCGAACTTCACCCGGGCCGACGCGACCGAGTTCCTGGCACTCGCCGCCGAGATCCCGATCGCCGCGCAGGTGCGGGAGTTCCCGCTGGCGGCCGCCGGCGAGGCGCTCGCGACGCTGGCGGCGGGCGGCATCAGCGGGTCGGCGGTGCTCCTGGTGGACCCGGCGTGAACGCCGAGCGGCGCGCGATCGCAGACGACGTGCTCGCGGCCGCCCGCGCCCACGACGCCGCCCAGTCCGACCGGCTGGCCCGCTTCCGCAATGTCGAGCCGGAGACCGCCGAGCTGCTGGGCGTGCTCGTGCGGGCGACGCGGGCGCGGCGGGTGCTCGAGCTCGGCACCTCGAACGGCTACTCCACGATCTGGCTGGCCGACGCCGCCGAGGCGACCGGCGGCGCGCTGACGAGCGTCGAGATCGACCCGGCCCGCACGGCGCTGGCGCGCGCGAACCTTGCTCGGGCCGGGCTCACGGCCGAGCTCGTCACCGGCGACGCGGCCGAGACGCTGCGCACATCCGGGGACGGGGCCTGGGATGTCGTGTTCCTCGACGCCGAGCGGCCCGCCTACGCCGGCTACTGGCCCGAGCTCCTGCGGGTGCTGCGGCCGGACGGCGGCCTGCTCGCGATCGACAACGTGCTCTCGCACGCCGCGGAGGTGGCCGAGGTCACCGCGCTGATCGCGGCGGAGCCGGCGGTCACGACGGTGCTCATCCCGATCGGCGCTGGGGTCGGGCTCGTCGTGCGGCCTTAGGCGTGCGGTGTCCCGGCGCCGAGTATGGGCCGGGGGCCTTCGCGGTGCGTCTGTGGCCTCTGCCGTCTCGGAGTCGGTTACGGACGAATGCGGATAACCGTCTTCCCGGTGCGTCGTTCGTTCGCGTTGAGGGCGGCGACGGCATCGTCGAGGGTCGCGACGGTGCCGATGTTCGTTCGCAGCCGTCCGTCCCGGACCCGCTGGACGATCTCACGCAGTTGGGCCCGATCGGATTCGACCACGAAGTCGACTGCGAGGCCGTCGGCGGGCCGCGCCTCGGGCGGCCCTACGACGGTCACGAGGGTTCCTCCGGGCCGGATCAGGCTTGCAGACCGCTTCTGGATGTCCCCGCCGATGACGTCCAATACCAGGTCGACGCCACCCACGTCTTCCAACGCGTCCTTCTCGAGATCGACGAACTCGTGCGCGCCGAAGTCGAGCGCCTTCTGGCGGTCGGCGGCGCGTCCGGTGCCGATCACGTAGGCGCCGAACTCACGTGCGAGCTGCGTCACCATCGACCCGACTGCGCCGGCCGCGCCGTGCGCGAGCACGCTCTGCCCCGCCCGAAGACGGCCGTGCTCGAACAGTCCCTGCCACGCGGTCAGACCCGAGATTGGAAGGCTCGCGCCCACGGTGAAGTCGACATCGCCCGGGAGCGGCGCGAGATTGCGTGCCTCGATCGCCACATACTCCGCCAGTGTGCCGTCCCGATGCCAGTCCGCGAGGCCGAACACCCGCTGTCCCACCGACAGTCCCGTCGTGCCGTACCCGAGGGCGGTGACCACGCCGGCCAGCTCGTGCCCAGGGATTGACGGTGTTCGGTCATGGTTGCGGCGATCGCTCCACGTCGACGGCCACGCCATTTCCGTCGGGACGAATCCCGATGCGTGAATCTGGACGATGACGTCGTTGATCGCCGCCGGCGGCGCGGGCCGTTCCACGAGCGTCATCCCGGCCGTTCCCGCAGCCTCGTCCGTCACCACGATTGCTCTCATGGGAATCGTCCTTACCGCGTCGCCACGCCGTGGGATGGGAGGAGCAGGATTCGAACCTGCGTAGGCAGAGCCAACGGGTTTACAGCCCGTCTCCTTTAGCCACTCGGACATCCTCCCCGGTGGGGGACGGAGTCTACTCCGCGTTGCGCAGCGCCTGCGCCTCGGGCAGGCCCTCGAGCTTCTTCAGCGTGTTGTTCTCGATCTGGCGGATGCGCTCGCGGGTGACGCCGAAGGCACGGCCGACCTCCTCGAGCGTGCACGGCTGCTCGCCCTTCAGGCCGAAGCGCAGCTCGATCACCTTGCGCTCGCGCTCGGGCAGCGAGTCGAGGGCGCGGTCGATGTCCTCGCGCCGCAGCGTCATCGTGGCCGAGTCGAACGGGGAGACGGCCTGCTCGTCGGGGACGAAGTCGCCCAGCTCGGACTCCTCCTCCTCGCCGATCGGCTTCTCGAGGCTGACCGGGAGCTGCGCCATGCGCTGGATCTCGCGCACCTCGTCCGTGGTCATGCCGAGCTCGGCGGCGATCTCCTCGGGCCGGGGCTCACGGCCCAGCCGCTGCACCAGCTGGCGCTCGATGTGGACGACCCGGTTGAGCTTCTCGACCATGTGCACCGGGATGCGGATGGTGCGCGCCTTGTCGGCGATCGCCCGCGTCACCGCCTGGCGGATCCACCACGTCGCGTACGTCGAGAACTTGTATCCCTTGCGGTAGTCGAACTTCTCGACGGCCCGGATGAGACCGAGGCTGCCCTCCTGGATCAGGTCGAGGAAGGACAGCCCGCGGCCGAGATAGCCCTTCGCGATCGAGACGACGAGGCGCAGGTTGGCCTCGGTCATCTGCTGCTTCGCGAGCATGTCGCCGCGCTCGATCCGCTTGGCCAGGCTGACCTCCTGGTCGGCGGTGAGCAGCGCGACCTTGCCGATCTCGCGCAGGTAGAGCCGGAGCGAGTCGAGGCTCGGCTCGACGGTCAGGTCGAGCTCGGGCGCCTTCTCGCCGTGGAAGGCCGCATCCTGCTGCGCCGACTGCCGAGACTCGGCGTCCAGGAGCTCGATGTTGTGGTCCAGCAGGTAGGTGTAGAAGTCCTCCAGCTGTTCCTTCGTGAGCTCGATCTCCTCCAGCGTGGCCGCAACCTCGTCGAACGTGAGGTAGCCCTTCTCGTGTCCTTCCTGGACCAGGGCCTTGAGCTCTTCGATCTCCGGAAGCGAGATATCGACCGTCAGCATGGGCCCCCCCGAATGCTTCGTTTTTCGTTTACGCGGTCACGAAGGACTCCCCACCCCGGCGACATGAAAACGGAAAACCCCAGGAACGGCCGGTTGGGGAGACAAAACGGATCGCAGACGCCAGGAGTGTACAAGCGGTTATCAGGCTCGGCAAGGAACTTTCCGGAACCGCATAGCCCCGTCTGTGTCACATAGTTGTCACGATCTCAGAGCCACGTCCGCACGCAGGCGGACGACCGGATCGCCGACCGAGTTCTCGAAGACGGGCTCGGCCAGGGCGCCGAGGCCGGACGGCACGTCCCCGTTCCAGCCGAGCAGCTGGCGCAGCACCGCGACGGCCGCCGGCGCGCTCGCGCGCGAGTTGCCGTCGTCGATCCGGATCGCGATGCCGATGCCCTCGTTGGCGAGGCCGATGCTCGAGAGCCCCTCGGCCCCGCCCTTGGCGACGCAGCCGGACACCGAGCGCATCGCCTCGGTGTCGAAGTCGCCGTCACCGCGCACGAGCTCGGGGTGCGCCGTCATCGCCGCGAACTGGCGCGGCAGCGTCTCGGGCAGCAGGGCGTACATCGTCGCGATGACGCGCAGCGACAGCGCGAACGCGACCACGCCGCAGCCGTCCGTCATCGTCGGGATCGCAGCCTTCTCGATGCCCGAGAGCTCGGAGATCGCGGCCAGCGCCGCCTGCTGCGACGGGTGGTCGGGGCTGCGGTAGGTGGCGGTGTCCCAGCCGTGGTGCACGCTGTTCGCGAGGAAGCCGAGGTGGTTGCCGGAGCAGTTGTGGCGCAGCCGCTCCTCCGGCCTTGAGCGCTCGTTCTGCAGCGCCTCCGGCCCGAGGCCGCACGCGGCCAGGCCGCGCATGACCGTCTCCACGTGGATGTCCTGGCCGGCGTGCGAGGCGCACATCACGGCCAGGACGCGGTCGTCGAGCCCGAGCGCGTCGTAGCCGCCCGAGGCGAGCAGCGGCTCGACCTGGAAGGGCTTCGCCGACGAGCGCAGCGTCGTCACTCGCTCCGGGTCGCCGCAGGAGGCGATCACCGAGCCGTCGCGCCGCACCGCCACCGCGTGAACGCGGTGCCGGCTCTCGGGAAAGCCGTTGCGGTAGGTGGTGACGACGCCGGTGTCGGACACGCGCCGACCCTACACGGCCGAGCGCCGCGGCGGCGTCCCGACCGGTAGCGTTCGGGTATGCCGGAGCTACCCGAGCTGGAAGCGTTCGTGATCGCGCAGCGGGAGGCGCTCACCGCGGAGCCGATCGAGTCTGTGCCCGTCGCCCATTTCGCGACGACGAAGACGATCGACCCGCCGATCCAGTCGCTCGCGGGCCAGCGCTTCACCGCGGTCGGCCGGCGGGCGAAGCGGCTGCTCTTCACCGCCGACGGCGGCGACACGATGATGGTGCACCTGATGTCGGCCGGGAAGCTCGTCGTCGGCAGCAGGCGGACGAAGTCGTCGATGCTCGTCGTCGCGTTCGAGTCCGGGCGGGATCTGATCATGTCCGAGACGGGCCACAAGCGCCGCGCCGGCGTGTGGCTGCTGCGGCCGGACGCGCTCGCGGCCGAGCTCGACCACATCGGCCCCGAGCCCCTCGACCCGTCGTACACCGTCGACGTGCTGGCCCAGTCGCTCACGGCCCGGCCGCACCAGCTGCACGCGTTCCTGCGCGACCAGCGCGCCATCGCCGGCATCGGCCGCGCGTTTGCGAACGAGATCCTGTGGGCCGCAATGCTCTCGCCCTACCAGCGCTCGGCGGCGCTGGGCGACGAGGACGTGGCCAGGCTGCACGCCGCCATCACGGGCACGCTCGGCGCCGCCGTCGAGCGGCTCGTGCCGCTCTCCGGCTCGGGCCTGACGACGAAGGCGGACCGCGGCTACGCCGTCCACGACCGCCTGGCCGAGCCGTGCGCCCGGTGCGGCGACGCGATCCGGCGCGTCTCCTTCGACGAACACACCGTCTTCTACTGCCCGACCTGCCAGACCGGCGGCCGGGTGCTCGCCGACCGGCGCCTGTCACGCCTGTTACGGGAGTGATCCGCGAGCGACGGGTACCATCCACCGCATGCTTGAATCCTCAACATTCACTCATGACCTCCAGGCAGCCGAGCCCGACGTCCATCTCGCCCTGACCCGCGCCGGCGTCACCGGCGTCGACAAGGTGATCCGGATCGCGCATGCGGGCACCGAGCTTCTCTACTACGCCCAGATCGACTGCTTCGTCGATCTCGACCCCGGTCAGAAGGGCGTCCACATGTCCCGCTTCCCCGAGACGGTGGCCGAGTGCATCGACCACGTCGTGATCGGCGAGGCCCTGCACGTCGAGGAGCTGGCCGAGCACATCGCGGCGCGCATCGTCGAGCGCCAGCAGGCCGTCCGCTCGGAGGTGACCATCCGGGCCAAGTTCCCGGTCACCCGGCGCACGCCCGTGTCCGACCTGAAGACGCAGGAGATCTACCACCTGATCGGCCAGGCGCTCGCGAACGGCAAGGGCGCCCGCCGGCTCGTCGGCGTCGAGGTGCGCGGGCTGAACGCGTGCCCGTGCGCGCAGGGCCTCGTGCGCGAGCGCGCGCACGGGCGGCTCACCGAGGCCGGCTACGACGACGGCCAGATCCAGGAGATCTTCTCGCTCCTGCCGGCGGCCACGCACAACCAGCGGGCCGAGGCGACGCTCCTCGTCGGCACCCGCCGCGAGATCGACGCCCGCGACCTGATCGCGATCGCGGAGAACTCGATGAGCGCACCGGTGTTCGAGCTGCTCAAGCGGCCGGACGAGCTGCACGTCGTCGAGCACGCCCACCTGCATCCGCGCTTCGTCGAGGATTCGGTGCGGCTGATGGTGGCCGGCGCGTTCGAGCGCTACGACGACCTCTCGGACGGCTGCTTCCTGCTCGCGCGGCAGGTGAACCACGAGACGATCCACAACCACGACGTCCTGGCCGAGCGCCACGGCACGGTCGCGGAGCTGCGCTCCGACCTCGAGCACCGAAACGGCGGCGCCCCGCGCCACACGACGGCGCGCGACTGGCTCGAAGGCTGACGCACCAAACGGGGTCAGACCCCTTTTGGTGCGTGACTGAAACCCCGGTGCCAGGCACCGGCCATTCAAGCCGCCGCGGTGGGCTGCCGATGGGACGTAGGTGCGTTCCGTCCGCCTTGCAACGATCGTCCTTGGAGCCTGCGCGATCGTGACCGCGGGGTGCGGCGGCTCGAGCCCCGCGCCCG
>Ga0207695_10012820_pt1 | contig 10039 bp, 6 predicted proteins | sample KBSC54metaG_FD_184354 | JGI IMG/M metagenome (GOLD analysis project Ga0207695, IMG submission 184354) | Corn rhizosphere microbial communities from Kellogg Biological Station, Michigan, USA - KBS C5-4 metaG (SPAdes) (version 2) | ecosystem: Host-associated > Plants > Roots > Rhizosphere > Soil... | reverse complement strand
CTGGGTGGCCGGCGGGACGATGAGCAGTGATCTTCCCGGCACGGGCGGGAATGTGGTGCAGCCAAAATTTGCGGGCGCTGTGGACGGGTTCGTGGCGCAGATCAGCAACGACGGCGGCACGCTGCTGAAGGCCTCGTACTATGGCACGGGCGGGACGGATATGATCTATGGGCTCGAGTTCGACAAGTCGGGTTTCCCCTATGTGACGGGTACCACCACCGGCGTAATGCCCGTATCCAGCTCCGGTTTCAATTCCGGCGGCAATCAGGCCAGCGGCAAGCAGTTCATCACCAAATTCAAACAGGACCTTTCCGGCATCGTATATTCCGCCAATTTCGGGCCGGGCAATGTCAGCTCGCCAAATATCTCGCCGACGGCCTTTCTGGTCGATCGCTGCGAGAATGTGTACGTCGCCGGCTGGGGCGGAGGTGCGGATATCAATGACGGCTATCTGAACAGCGGTACCTCCGGACTGTCGGTGACCTCCGATGCGAACAAGGCCACGACAGACGGCGAAGACTTTTATTTCTTTATCCTGCAGAAGAACGCTACCGGTCAGTTGTACGGCAGCTTTTTCGGGCAGAACAAGGGTGGCTTCGGCGACCATGTGGACGGGGGGACGAGCCGGTTTGACAAGCAGGGGGTGATCTATGAGGCCGTCTGCGCTAACTGTTATGGGGGAGCGCAATTCCCTACCACTCCCCCTGTTTGGTCGCAGTCCAACGGGACGGGTGACAAGGGTTGTAATGAGGCGGCGGTGAAGATAACCTTTCAGTTCGCGGGTGTGGTCGCGGGGCTGAAGGCGGTGACGCACGGGCGTGGGGACAGCGTGGGTTGTGTGCCGCTGGCGGTGACGTTCTCCGATACCGTCCACAACGGCAAGAGCTATTTCTGGAATTTCGGCGACGGGACGACGCTGAGTACGACGAATACCACGGTAGATCACAGCTATACGGTCGTGGGCAACTATAGGGTAATGGAAGTAGCGATCGACAGCAACAGCTGTAACGTCGCCGACACCGCCTACCGGACCATCGAGGTCCGCGATAATCCGGCCTTCCTGGATTTCCGCTATGACAAGTCGGGTCCCTGCGACCAGTTCAACTATATTTTTACGAATCTGTCCACGCATGCCCCGGGTGCGCCGAACTTTACCGATACCTCGTTCACGTGGAGTTTCGGGGACGGCTCGCCCGCGGTGACTTCGGGACTGGTACAGAAGCCTTCGCACTCCTATGCTTCGCCGGGGCCCTACAACGTCACCCTGACGCTGATAGACACCAACTATTGCAACTATCCGACGGATACCGTGAAATTGCTGTACGTGGCGCAAAATGTAAAGGCGGGGTTCACTACGCCTGCGTTCGGTTGCGCGCCCTATACGGCGGTATTCAGCAATACGTCGATCGCCGGTCAGAAGTTCTACTGGACTTTCGGCGACAACAGCGGGATAGACAGCACGGATATCTCTCCGAGCCATTTATACTCCAACGTGGGTACGTATACCGTGACGCTGACGGCCGTGGATTCCGCTACCTGTAATATAACCGATACCTATACCTTTACCCTCAACGTACAGGGCAAGCCAACGGCTGGCTTTACCTATACACCGCTGCCGCCGGCGCCGCCGAATACGCCGACCGTCTTTACGGATGCGTCCTCTCCTTCGCCGCTGGTGAAGTACGAGTGGTTCTTCGGGGACGGTTTCTCAGAGGTGAAGACCACTCCGGATACCGTGATCCATCAGTACAACAAGACGGATACTTTCCGGGCCTGTCTGGTCGTCACCAATCAGTCGGGCTGCACAGACACCGTCTGTCATGACGTGCCCGCCCTGATCAATCCGTTGCTGGACGTTCCGAATGCGTTCACGCCGGGCCGGTTCGGGCAGAATGCCATCGTGAAGGTGGTGGGATTCGGGATCATACGGATGGACTGGCGGATATATAATCGCTGGGGCCAGCTGGTCTTCCAGAGTAACGATCCGTATTTTGGATGGGACGGCACCTATAAGGGTCAGCTGCAGCCGATGGACGTATATGGATATACGCTGGAGGCGGAATATTCCGACGGGACGCGTGCGGCCAAAAAAGGGGATATTACGTTGATCAGGTAGATTAATATCTTTGTAAAATGCGCTATTTGAAACACCAATTGAGGAGAAGGCTAAATATCGTGCTGGGCCTGTTGCTTGTCCTGCTGAAGGGTTTTGCCCAGGACGGCTCGTCCAATATTGAATTCGTCGAGAACAAGGGACAGTGGGACAGCCGGGTCAAATTCAGGGGCGAGATCGGCGTAGGGGCCGTTTTCCTGGAGAACAACGGCTATTCGGCCTTATTGTACAATATAGAGGACCTCGACAGGATCACGAACAACCACCACGGGGTAAAGCAGGGCGGCTATACGAAGGTGGGCAATTTCGTCGCGCCTCCCAAAGACCCCGGGACGGGCGGGCTCAATCCCCAGGACGCGCTGCGGTCGCACGCGTACCGGGTGAGCTTTGTCGGCGGGAATCAGCAGCCCCGCATCGAGGCGGACAAGGTGCTGCCGGGATACAACAACTATTTTATAGGCAATGACCCCTCCAAATGGGTGTCGAACTGTAAAGTCTATCAGGGGGTCCTGTATCGCGATATCTATCCGAATATCGATATCCGTTATTATACCTACAACGGCGAGCTGAAATACGATATCGTCGTCCATCCGGGCGGGGATATCAGCCAGGTACGGATGAAGTACGACGGAGCCACGAAGCTGTCTGTCAAAAAGGGTCAGCTGATCACCGGCACGACGGTGGGCGATGTGACGCAGCCCGCGCCGTACTCGTATACGTTCGACCCCGCCAAAGGCCGGACGAGCGTGGACTGCCGGTATGTGGTCACGGACGGGAATACCGTGGGCTTTAAGGTCAGCGGCGCCGATCCCGGAACCACCCTGATCATCGACCCTTCGATCGTCTTCTGTACTTTCTCTGGCAGCAAGGTCAGCAACTGGGGTTTCACGGCTACGCCCGGCCCCGGGGGTACTTTTTTCGCGGGGGGCATCGTATTCGGCGGAGCGTTCCCCTGGACCACGGGGGCCTTGCAGCCGGTATACGGCAACGGGCAGTTCGACGTGGGGATCATCAAGCTGAGCAGCAACGGTGCGAGCAAGATATATGCGACCTATCTGGGCGGTTCGGATTCCGAGACGCCCCATTCCCTTTTCTCCGATCCGCAGGGCAATCTGGTAGTGCTGGGACGGACCTATTCGGCGAATTTCCCTTTCAAGACCACGGCTGGTGTAGGTGGCGCCGCGGATATGTTCGTGGCTAAGATCAACGCCGCCGGGAGTGCGCTCATCGGGTGTATGCGCATCGGCGGGTCGGGAAATGACTGCGTCAATATGGAGGACCAGGTGCGGACGCGCTTTGAGAAGGCCGATTCGCTGATCCGCAATTACGGGGACGATTCCCGCAGCGAGGTCATCATCGACGGCTCCGGGAATATCGTTGTGGCTGCTTCGAGTCAGTCGCCGCAGGGACCGAACGGATTCCCGATCATCGGGTCCGTATTTCAGCCAACTTTCGGCGGCGGGCGTCAGGACGGGGTGGTCGTGAAGATCGATCCCAGCTGTGATCATATCATCTGGAGCAGCTTCCTGGGAGGCACCAGCAGTGACGCGGCGTTTGTAGTTAAAGCGAATCCCATGACCGGGGACATCTACGTTGCGGGGGCTACGGCAAGTCAGAATTTCCCGGGGGATCACACCGGGGTCGTGCAGCCTGGTTACCGGGGTGGTATCTGTGACGGTTATGTCGCGCAGATATCCGCCGACGGGTCGACGCTGAAACGGTCCACCTTTCTGGGGACGGACGTGGCGGACGCGATATACGGGCTGGATTTTGACAAGAAAGGATTTCCCTATGTGATGGGGACGACGAATGGCAGCTGGCCGGTGATCAATGCGGCCTATTCGATAGCAGGGTCGAAACAGTTCATCGTGAAACTGCAGCCCGATCTGTCGAACATGATCTACTCCACGACCTTTGGCACCAGCGGACCGGCGCATGGTCTGCCGAATATATCACCGGTGGCTTTTCTGGTGGACCGCTGCGAGAATGTATATGTTTCGGGATGGGGCGGCTGGATCATCGGCGGCGAGTCCGATCCCTATGGGCAGGTGGGGACTATCGGGATGCCGGTGACGCCGGATGCCCAGAAGAAGCTCAGCGATAACCGGGACTTCTATTTTATAGTCATTCAGAAGAACGCGTCGGCCCTGCTGTATGCGACCTTTTTCGGTCAGAATGATAATTCGAGGAGCATCAGTGAGCACGTGGACGGCGGGACGAGCCGCTATGATCAGAACGGGGCCATCTACCAGGCGATCTGTGCGAACTGTAATGGCGGACAGACAGGACGTTTTCCGACGACGCCGGGCGTGTGGTCGCCGAACAACGGAGCGGGCGTCAACGGCTGCAATCTGGCGGCCGTCAAGATAACATTCGGTTTTGCCGGGGTAGGGGCGGGACTCAGGGCGTCTGTCAACGGCCGCCTTTATGATACGGCAGGTTGTATACCGATGGACACGCGGCTGGAGGATACCATCCGCAACGGGAAATCCTATATCTGGAATTTCGGGGATGGGAGTCCGGATACGGCTACCATCAGCTATGCGGTGAATCATACCTATGTCAATCCGGGAACGTATAGGGTAATGATGATCGCTATCGACTCCAACAGCTGTAATGTGGCGGACACGACCTACCGGCACGTTATTGCGCGGACCGACAGGGCGGTGCTGGACTTCGATTATATAAAGGACCCGAACGTGGCCTGCAATCTCCTGACCTATGACTTCACGAACAAGTCTGCGGCGCCGCCGGCGAAGCCGTTCAGCCCGAATGCCTTTACCTGGGATTTCGGGGATAATTCCACAAGGATCGTGACGGGCACGGGCGGCCTGGTACACAGTTTCGCAGCTGCAGGCACCTACAATGTCACCCTGGTGCTGAACGACACCGGCTATTGCAACTATCCCGATTCGGTGACGAAGCCGGTAAGGGTTTCTCCGATCGCCAAAGCGCAGTTCGAGACGCCGGCCAGTGGCTGCGTGCCGTATAATGCCGTCTTCAACAATACTTCGCTCGGCGGAGCGACCTTCACCTGGGATTTCGGGGACGGAAGTCCGGTGTCGACCGATCCGAATCCGACGCACCTGTACACCAGCACCGGCACTTTTTCCGTGCACCTGCACGAGGAGGATCCCAATACCTGTAACAAGGTGTCCGACACTACGATCACGATCACCGTGAATGTCAATCCGACGGCGGCCTTTACCTGGATGCCCAACCCTCCGACGCCGAATACGCCGACGGTGTTCACCAACGGGTCGCTGGGGGCAATAAAGTTCGCCTGGGCTTTCGGGGACGGGGATTCCACCTTCAAGAACACGATGGATACGGTGATCCACCAGTACCAGCAGACGGATTCCTTCCCTGCCTGTCTGGTGGCGACGAACCAGTTCGGCTGTTCGGACACGGTCTGTCATACCGTACTGACCCTTGTCAATCCGCTGCTGGATGTGCCCAATGCGTTTACGCCGGGACGGTTCGGTCAGAATGCTATTTTGAAGGTTCACGGCTTTGGTATCATGAAGATGATGTTCCGCATCTACAACCGTTGGGGAAAGCTTGTCTTCCAGTCGGACAGTCCTGACTACGGCTGGGATGGTACGTATAGCGGGCAGTTGCAGCCGATGGATGTCTATGCTTATACACTGGAGGCCGATTTTGCGGATGGAAGGCATGTGAGCAGGAAGGGGGATATCACGCTGGTGAGGTAGGTGGTTCACGCCGCGATCTGCCGCGGCGGCGCGCCGGTGGTGTCCCCGGGGACAGAGTGGTTAATGTCAAATTAAAAGACAACCAAAGTTCTGGTACTAACGTTAAATAGATTAAATTGAGGGGAGTGAAAAATATACTTCTTTTGGGTTGCTGTGTTGTTCTGGGTATCGCGACCGTATCCGGCCAGGACCTGCATTTTTCGCAGTGGTTCAATTCTCCGCTGACGACCAATCCCGCGAATACGGGTTTTATCCCGGACGCGGACTACCGGCTGGGCGCCAATTACCGCAACCAGTGGTCGGCGATCATGGCTCTGCCGTACCGTACCTTCAGCGCCTGGGGTGACGCGCAGGTTTTCCGTGACCGTTTTGAGAATGGATGGATGGGTCTGGGCGGCGTGGTCCTGCGGGATGACGCCGGATCGAGTGCCCTGACGACGACGCAGATCTATGGTTCGGCGGCCTACCATCAGATGGTGGGTTTTGCGAGTCTGATCTCGCTGGGTTTTAATGTGGGTTGGGTCAACAAGCATATCAATACGCAGAATTTGAAGTTCCCGGATCAGTTCGACGGGAAATTCTTTGACAATACGCTGCCGACTACCGTGGTGATCGACCGGCCGTCCGACAATTACTTCGACATGCAGGTGGGGCTGAACTATGCCTATTTCCCGACCAAGAATATCTATCTGAACGGAGGGGTTTCGATACAGCATATCAACCGGCCCCGCGAGTCCTTTTTCAGCGTAGACCCGGTGGGGTTTGACAGCCGTATCTCGCCGCGCTATATCGCGTTCGTAAACGCCAGTCTGAAGGTGAATGACCAGGTGATCATCAATCCGCAGGGGTATTATACCCAGATGGCGCAGTCCTCGGAGGCGGTGCTGGGGATGAGTGCGCAGTACAATCTGCAGGATGACGGCGACCAGCAGGTCATCGGAGGGCTCTATTACCGGGCGGGGGATTCCTTTATCCCGATGATCGGATTTATCTACAAGAATATCAAGCTAACCTTCACATACGATGTCACCACTTCATCCATTAAACATTATAATAATGGGTACGGTGCCTATGAGTTTGCCCTGCAGAGTCAGGGTTTTTCCAGCCAGTATAACGGTGACCGGAGGCAGTCCCTGTGTCCGACATTCAAACAATGACGAGATGGGTTTGGGCGCGAATTGGACATCGAGGGTCCGGAAGTCCCTCGTCCGGGGACGAGCCAGCGAAGTCTCCGACCGGGGCACCCAACAGTGTTGCGTGACGAAGGTCACAGACATTATGTTCTGGGACAAAAAATTATTTTTAAATTGGGATTTTTTGTCCCACATTATTGAAATCTTTTAAACATGATAAAAAAGGTTCTGGTCGCCTTCGTTTTTGGCATCATGGGGCTGGGCGTTCGGGCTCAGCATATGCATCCTCCGGTGAATACGTATACGGATGAGGGTTCGGGTACGGGTTTCCGGAAGGAGAATCTGTTCGTGGGAGGAGGTCTGGGTCTGGGTTTTGGGTCCTACGAGTTCAATCTCGGGCTTTATCCGGAGATTGGCTATTCGCTCAACAGCTGGCTCGATGCCGGCGTCACAGTCAATTTCAACTACAATTCAATAAAGGCCGATCCCTATTATAACGGGAATATACGGACGCACGAATTTGTGTATGGGGGTGGGGTATTTGGAAGGGCGTATGTGCTGCCGTTCCTGTTCCTCGCAGTGCAGCCCGAGTTCAACTGGCTTAGTGTAAACCAGAAGGATATGGGGTCGGGTGCGACGGCGAATTTCAGTGCGAATGCGCCGAGTCTGATCCTGGGGTTAGGGTATGGGCAGCGGATCGTGGGAGAGAGTAGTTTCTATATCATGCTGGGGTTTGATGCGATATCGAATAAGAACTCGCCGTACAATGATGTGAATGGGCACCCGCTGCCGGTGGTCAAGGCGGGGTTTGATGTGTTTGTGCATAAGCGTTGACGGTTGGGCTCACGCTGTAGCGGCGGTTCACATGGTTCACACAATATGATTGGCGAGGTCGGCGGGGGACGCACAGAACGTGATGCGCTCGTCGACCTTGTCGTATAGGAACCCTTCTTTTTCGAGGCCGCGCAGGTGCTGGAGCAGATGGTCGTAGAAACCGTCTGTATTGAGGACATAGATCTTTTTGCTGTGGATCTTCAGCTGGTTCCAGGTGAGCATTTCGAACAGTTCGTCGAGAGTTCCGAAGCCGCCGGGCAGGACGATGGCTGCGTCGGACCGTTCGTACATCATTTTCTTGCGGACGTGCATGTCGGCGACGATGTGGAGTTCGGAGATACCCTGGTGGTGGTGTTCCCATTCTTTCAGTAACTCGGGTATGATGCCGATGACCGTGGCGCCTTCTGCGAGGGCGGTGTCGGCGACGAGTCCCATGAGGCCGGTGCTGCCGCCGCCATAGATGAGCTTCAGCCTGAGGTGGCCGATCAGCTTTCCCAGTTCGGCGGTATGCTGGGCGAAGCGGGGGTTTTTTCCTGTTTTTGAGCCGCAGAAGACTGCGACGGACGTTATTTTCATAATAGTTGACGTAAAATTAAAATTCCTGTATTAACTCCGTTTTACTATTTTGCAAGATGCCTTCTTTTCTTCTATTTTCTTTTGTTATCGGTTATTTTCTTTTGTTGCTGGCCGTGGCCTGGCGGACTTCCCGACACTCCAATAACGACTCCTTTTTTATCGGCAACCGCAACTCCAACTGGATGCTGGTGGCTTTTGGGATGATCGGCACCTCGCTGAGCGGCGTGACCTTTGTGTCGGTGCCGGGTACGGTGGGAGACTTTGCCGGTGAGGGGTACAAGGCGTTCGCCTATTTTCAGGTCATCATCGGGTATTGGTTTGGGTATCTGGTGATAGCGTTCGTCCTGCTGCCTTTGTACTACCGGCTGCAGCTGACCTCTATCTATAACTATCTGCATAGCCGCTTTGGCTCGGTGGCGTACCGGACCGGCGCTTTATTCTTTATCATTTCGAGGACGGTAGGGGCAACGGCGAGGCTTTATCTGGTCATCAATGTACTGCATATTTTTATTCTGAAGAGTATGGGGGTGCCGTTTGGCGTCACCTGTTTTGTCATTTTGCTGATGATCCTGCTGTATACGTTCGAAGGCGGGGTTAAGACGATCGTCTATACGGATACGCTGCAGACCACGTTCATGCTGCTGGGGCTGGTCGTTTGCACCATCTATATCCTGCAGCATCTGGGGCTGAGCGTCGGCGGGGCCATGCAGTCGCTGGAGGCGAAAGGTTATACGCATATCTTCAACTGGGATTTTAACAGCAAGGGATTTTTTCCCAAGCAGTTGCTCGGGGGCATGTTCATAGCGATAGCGATGACGGGTCTTGACCAGGAGATGATGCAGAAGAATATCAGCGTCAAAAATCTCCGGGATTCCAAAAAGAATGTGGTTACGTTCAGTTTTATCATGGTGCTGGTGAGCTTTCTTTTTCTGTTGCTGGGCGGGCTGTTGTATCTGTATGCGCAGGACAAAGGGGCTTCCTATCAGGGGCATCAGCTGTTGCTGGGCGGGCAGGGTGTCATCGGGGACGACCTGTTCCCGACACTGGCGCTGCACTATCTTCCGCGGGCGGTCAGCGTCATATTTATCATTGGATTGATATCGGCGCTTTTCCCGAGCGCAGATGGCGCGCTGACCGCGCTGACCTCTTCGTTCTGTATCGACCTGCTGAACCTGAAGGACAGGGAGGGGATGAGCGAACAGCAGAAGAAGCGAACGAGGATGACCGTGCATATCTGTTTCGCCCTGGTGTTCCTGGTGTGTATCCTTATCTTCAAATGGGTGAATAACAAGTCGATCGTCAATACTATCCTGGACCTGGCGGGGTATACGTACGGGCCTTTGCTGGGGCTGTTTGCGTTTGGCATCTTTACAAGGCGGGTGCTTGCAAATACGTGGAAGATCACTGCGCTCTGTCTGCTGGCGCCGGTGGCCTGTTATTTTATCAGCCATTATTCGGCGGCGTGGTTCAATGGGTTTCAGATCGGGATCGAGCTGTTGCTTGTGAATGGGGTGTTGACGTTTTTGGGGTTGTGGGGGCTTTCGGGCCCTCCGCGGCAGGCGGTTCACGGGTAAGCGCCGGGCGGGCGGCGGCGGTTGGCGGTATGGGGCCGGGGTGTCCGGCGGGGATATCTTATCTTTGGCACAAATTTTTTTCAAATGGAGTTGATA